>Ga0207705_10003585_pt1 | contig 11829 bp, 11 predicted proteins | sample KBSC13metaG_FD_184314 | JGI IMG/M metagenome (GOLD analysis project Ga0207705, IMG submission 184314) | Corn rhizosphere microbial communities from Kellogg Biological Station, Michigan, USA - KBS C1-3 metaG (SPAdes) (version 2) | ecosystem: Host-associated > Plants > Roots > Rhizosphere > Soil ...
CCCGCACAGACGCCAGCCGGCTTTCGGCCTCGTCGCGAGCCTCCGCTGCCGCAGCGCGGCCCTGGTCGGCTTCGACGCGTCGCGCTTCGGCGGCTTCGAGCGCCTGGGCTGCGGCAGATGCTTTCGCTTCCGCTTCTTGCTTGGCCCGGCGGTGCTCGCTGCCATCGCCAAGCGCGCGCATCTGCTCGGCGAGCTTGTGCTGTTCCTGGGCGGTGCGCGCGAGCTGCGTCCTGGCCGCTTCCAGCGCTGCTTCCGCGACCCGCCGCTCGGCGCGCATCGCCGCCTGGCGCGCAAGCACCTCGGCAAGCGCCGCCTCGGCCTCGCGAGAGATCGCCTCGGCGGCGCTGAGCTCCGTCGCGATTCGCGCCGAATGGGTCTCGGCGTCCTCAAGCCGCGCGGCGATCGCCGCCCGCTCGGCGTCCAGATTGGCAATCGCTCGCGCCGCATCACCCTTCAGCGCTTCCTCGCGCTGCATGTCTGCCAAAAGCGATGTTTCGAGCCGTCCGAGCTCGGCGAGGCGACGAGCCACGGTGTCGCGTCGCGCTCGTGCGGTTGCGAGCTGATGCGCCAGTTCATGGCCCTGCTCGCGAAGTTCGGCGAGTGCGCTGCGCTTGGCGTTCAGGTCCGCGGTCGCGCGATCATGCGCCGCCTGCGCTGCGACGATGGCTTCGTGGATACGCTCGACGTCCTCGGCCGCGGCCTTGGCCTCGGCGGCCGCTGCCTCGGCCGCTCGCTCGGCTTCGACCCATCGCGCGTGAAGCAGTCGCGCTTCAACCGACCGGATCTGGTCGGTCAGGTTGCGGTAGCGTTCCGCGGCGCGCGCCTGCCGGCGTAGCTGCGCCGCACGCTGTTCCTGGTCGCCGAGGATCTCCGCCAGCCGCGCAAGATTGGCCTCGGTCGCGCGAAGCTTCTGCTCGGCATCCTTGCGCCGCGCGTGCAGCCCGGAAATGCCGGCCGCTTCCTCGAGCAGCTGGCGGCGCTCGACGGGCTTGGCGGCGATGACGGCGCCGATCTTTCCCTGGCTGACGAGGGCGGGGGAGTGAGCGCCGGTCGCGGCATCCGCGAACAGCAAAGCGACGTCCTTCGCGCGGACATCGCGGCCGTCGATGCGATAGGCGGATCCGGCCCCACGCTCGATCCGGCGTGTGACCTCGCTTTCGCCCGCACCTTCGTCATCGCCTTCCCGTTCGACCAGGATCGAGACTTCGGCGAAGTCGCGCGGCGGCCGTGTCGCAGTCCCGGCGAAGATGACGTCGTCCATCCCGCCGCCACGCAGCGACTTGGGGCTGGATTCGCCCATTGCCCAGCGAATCGCTTCCAGGAGGTTCGACTTGCCGCAGCCGTTCGGGCCCACGACGCCGGTGAGGCCCGGCTCGATCCGAAGCTCGGCCGGCTCGACGAAGCTCTTGAAGCCGCTGAGCTTGAGCCGCCTTAACTTCAAGTCTGCGTCCCCCTCCCCTCGAAACGCCTAGCCGCCGAGCGCGGCCTTGAGCTGCGGTTCCAGGCCGTCCCAGCTCGCGACGTCCTTCACCAGGCCACCGTTGATCAGGAAGCCGGGCGTTCCCTTGAAGTCCGGATGTTGCTCGGTCGTGTCGCTGGTCATCTGGACCAGCCGGTCGACGCTCGGGAGGTTGGCCAGGCACTGCTTGGCCTTGGCTGCGGGCACGCCGTGCTTAACCGCCCAGCTGTCGAGGCCGGTGATCTTTGCCATCGTGACGAACTGCTGCTGTGGCGGCAGGTCCGCCACCTTCGCCAGCTGCTCCTTCGGCGTCGCCACCGCCTTGCCAAACCACACCGGCTGATCCTTGTAGAGCGCCCGCATCAGCGGGAAAAAGCTCCGCGCGCCATTGCAGCGCGCGATCAAGGCCGCAGTGACGTCGGCGGCATCGCGCACATAGTTGCGGAATTCCCAGCTGACCTGCCCAGACTTCACATATTTGCCGAGCAAAGTCGGGACGCCTTCCTCGTCGAAGGCGCGGCAGTGGGGGCAGGTCAGCGATCCAAATTCGACCAGCTTCACCCTGGCCTTGGGATTGCCGAGCACGAAGCCGCCGGCCGGCGTCGCCGCGGCGACGCGGGTCCAGTCGGTGCGGGCAATCCCCTTCGCCACCGGCTTGGAATAAGCCGGCATGGCCAGCAGCAACGCCGAAAGCAGACCAAGAATGAGCCGTCGGCCCATTATTTGAGCGCCTCCTTGAGCTGCGGCTCGAGCGTCTCCCAGTTTCCGGTTTTCGGAAGCATCTTGCCGTTCAGCACGAACGAGGGCGTTCCGGAGAACTCCGGATACTGACTGTTGACGTCGCTCATTACCTGCACTTCGCGGTCGATCATCTTCTGGTCGGCGAGGCACTGGTTGCTCTTCGCCTGCGGGATCCCGCGCGCCGCCGCCCAGTCCTGCAGCCCGAGCAAATTGCCCCAGGCGATGAAGGCCTGGTTAGGCGGGAGGTTCTGCAGTTCGTTCTGCTTGTCCGCGGGCAGCTTCTCGACCTTTGCGACGAGGGTTGTCTGGTCAGCGTAGAGCGCCTTGCTCAGCGGGAAGAAGGTCTTGAGACCGCCGCAGCGCACGACGATGTCCGCCGCGACGTCGATCGGCCCGTGGATCGCATAGGGGCGGAACTCCCAGCTGACGTTGCCGGGCTTCACATATTTCTCGACCAGCTGCGGCGAGCCTTCGTCCTCGAACTTCTTGCAATAGGGGCAGAACAGCGAGCCGATCTCGATCAGCTTCACCTTCGCGTTGGGATTGCCCATGACGAAGCCGCCAGCCGAGCTTTCGTTGACGACGTCGGCCCAAGTTCCGCCGGGCGGCGGGTTGGCCGTGGTGACGATGATCTTGTTGTCTGCGGCCGGGGTGCCGGCGCCTTCACTTGTCTTCTTGTTGCACGCGGCGAGCGCAAGGACAGCCAAGCTGCACGCCAGGAGAGAGCCGACCTTCATTCATTTAGCTCCGGTTGATCGCGGGTATCGGATCGTCGTCCTCGATTGAGAGCGACGGCGGGCCGCTGCTAGCGGCAATTTGCGCCGCAAGCGACTCCAGGCAGTGGCGAAGCTCGGGATCGGCGATTTCGCGCAGCCCTTCGCCGAGCTCCTTGGGCACCGGCCTGAGCTGGGGCCGCTCGGGCTTCGGCGTCGGCGCGGGCGGCTTGCCCTGCCTGAACACGATGCGGTTGATCGCCGCATAACCGAAGAAGCGGTTGACGCGCTCGACGATCATCGGCGTCAGATGCTGGATCAGCGGCGCGTGGGCGCCGTCGACGAGCAGAGTGAGGACTCCCCCGGCCTTCTTGCCCGCCGGGAACTTGATCGACTCCGGGGAGGATACTTTTGCGTAGCGCTCGCCGACGATCTCGCCCCACCGGCTGACGATCGAATGCTGGACGAAGCCGAAGCGGCGGAACGACTGGTCGCCGATGTCGCCGACGAACTCTCCCGCGGCGCGGGGGCGGCAGCTTCGCGGCGAATCTTCTTTGTCGGGCAGCCTCTTCGACATGGGCCTTGACCATGCCATAGCGAAAAGGTGACCGCCAACTCCGCCGCTCGCCTCCTCCAACATTATGTGGATAACTTCCGCGACCTGCCGTGGCGCTCGCCGCCGAGCGCTCCGCCGCCCGATCCGTACCGCGTGTGGCTCAGCGAAGTGATGCTCCAGCAGACGACCGTCGCAACGGTCCGGCCGCGTTTCGAGCGATTCGTCCAACGCTGGCCGACGATTGAGGCGCTGGCGGCGGCTAGCGACGAGGGGATCCTCTCCGAATGGGCGGGGCTCGGCTACTACGCGCGCGCCCGCAACCTGATCGCCTGCGCCCGCGAAGTCGCGAAGCGGAGTGGCTTCCCGACAACGGCCGCCGGGCTTCGCACGCTTCCCGGTGTCGGTGCCTACACATCGGCGGCCATCGCGGCGATCGCCTTTGGTGAGCGCACCGCGGCCGTCGATACCAATGTCGAGCGAGTGGTCGCGCGGCTGAATGGGCTCAGCCAGCCCTTGCGGCGCGACATCGAGCGGCTGACGCTCGAGATGATGCCCGCCGACCGCTCCGGCGACTTCGTCCAGGCGATGATGGACCTCGGCGCCACCATCTGCCGACCGCGCCGCCCCCGCTGTGACGCATGCCCGCTTGCATCCGATTGCGCCGCCTTCGCCAGCGGGAACCCAGAGGCATTTCCTCGGCGACGACCGCGCGCTGCACGGCCCCACCGCCACGGCATCGCCTGGTGGATCGAGCGGAAGGGCTCGGTCTGGCTCGAGCGCCGTCCATCGCGCGGGATTCTCGGCGGCATGGCGGCGCTGCCCGGCAGCGACTGGACCGACGCCCCGGCTGCGACCGGCATCGCGCTTGGCATCGTCCGCCACGTCTTCACCCACTTCTCGCTGGACCTCGCGATCGTCTCCCGCGTTCACCCTGAAGGCGACGGCTGGTGGCAGCCGCTCGACCGCCTCGACGAGGCGGGACTGCCGACCCTTTACCGGCGCGCCGCAGAGATGGTCCTTGGCCAGCGGCTGGCCGCTTGATGAACTGAAAAGTCCCTCTTAAGAGGCGGCGCAACTTCTATTCCTCCCGGTTCCGGGATCAGCAGGGAAGCTTCATGGACGACCGTTTCAACACTATCGCCGGCTGGGTGCTGTTCGCAGGGATCGTTGCGCTCGGATCGTCGATCGTGGCTGGCGAGCTGTTCCATTCGGAGCGGCCGGAGAAGGGCGGCTACCCGATCGAGGGCGTCGAGCAGGAAGGCGAGGGCGGCGCTGCCGCCGAGCAGCCGATCGAGGTCTATCTGGCCAAGGCCGACCCGGCGAAGGGCCAGCAGGTCTTCAACAAGTGCGCCGCCTGCCACAATGCCGACAAGGGCGGCGCGAACATGGTCGGGCCGAACCTGTGGGGCGTGCTCGGCGAGCCGGTCGGGCAGGGCCGGGGCTTCGCCTTCTCGCCGGCGCTTTCGGGCAAGGGCGGCAATTGGAACTGGGACAATCTCAGCCAGTGGCTGGCAAGCCCCAAGGCGTTCGCGCCCGGCACCAAGATGACTTTCGCCGGCCTCAGCAATCCCGAAGACCGCGCCAATGTCATCGCTTTCTTGAACGCCCATAGCGATGCGCCCAAGCCGCTTCCGGCAGCTCCGGCGGCGGCTGCCGCCGACGCGTCAGGCGCGAAGCCGGGCACCGGCCCCGGCAACGGGCCGCAAAAGGCGGAGAAGGAGCCGGTGCTTCCGGCATCGGCGGCCGGCAAGACGGCCCAGACCAGCGCCGGCGAGGCCGGAAAGAATCCCTAGGCCGCGCTCATTCCGGCGGCCCGGTCTGGATCACCGGCGCCGACGGATGGTCCGCATAATAGTTCTGCACGAACTCCCAGGCTTCGTTCGCGTCCTCGGTCCAGTGGATGAGCTCGAGGTCGTGGGGCGCGATCACGCCTTCCTCGACCAATCCTTCGAAATCGATCACCCGCGTCCAGAACTCGCGCCCGAACAGCAGGATCGGCAGCGGCCGCACCTTGCCGGTCTGGATCAGCGTCAGAAGCTCGAACATCTCGTCAAAGGTCCCGAACCCGCCGGGAAACACCGCGACCGCCCGCGCGCGCAGCAGGAAGTGCATCTTCCGCAGGGCGAAATAGTGGAACTGGAAACTTAAGTCCGGAGTCACATACCGGTTCGGCATCTGCTCGTGCGGAAGCACGATGTTGAGCCCGATCGATTCGCGCCCGACCTCGGCGGCGCCACGGTTCGCGGCCTCCATGATCGACGGTCCGCCGCCCGAGCAGACGACGAAATGCTTCTTGCCATCCTGGTCGCAACCGCATTGGCTCGCCAGTTTCGCGAGCTCGCGCGCGATGTCGTAATAATGCGCCTTGGCCTTCAGCCGCTCGGCGATCTTCTCCTGCTGCGGATTGGTCGCCGCGGCGACCAGCGCGTCGGCCATTTCCGGCGAAGGAATTCGCGCCGACCCATAGAAGACAAAGGTCGAGCCGATGTCGGCCTCGTTGAGCAGGAGCTCGGGCTTCAGGAGCTCGAGCTGGAAGCGGACCGGCCGCAGGTCCTCGCGCAACAGGAACTCGCTGTCCTGGAAGGCGAGCTTGTAGGCGGCGCTGTCGGTCTGCGGGACCGAGGGCACATGTTCGGCGGAGCGGGCGTCGACCTTCGAGCTTGGGAAGATACGCTTGGGCGGCAGTGGTTGAGACGTCATCACTGCCGCCTAGCGTCAAAGATTCGCACAGTCACGCCACAGGTGCTGCTTCCCTGCGCGCGCCCCAGTCGATCCGCCGCGTCGCGTACATGACGCCGGCCAGCGCCGCGAACAGCAGCAGCGAGCCGATCAGCAGCGAATAGGCCTCGAGGCTGAGGAGGATGTAGAGCACTGCATAGAGGCTGACGAGCAGCCCGCCGATCAACCCGGCGCGCCGCCAGCTTCTCAGCACCGCCGCGGAATAGGCCGTGTTCAGTCCCGCGATCGAAGCCGACGCCAGGACGTAGGCGGCGGTGAAGCCGATCACTTCCGCAAAGGCGAGTAGCAGGACGAAGAACAGCACGAGCCCGGCGCCCATCAGCAGATATTCGACCGCCGAGACCCGCACGCCGCCGATTACGTCGAACATCAGTAGGGCGAGGAAGGTGAAGCCGATGAAGAGAAAGCCGTACTTCACTGCCCGATTGACCTGCGAATAGAGGTCGACCGGCTGGATCAGGTCGATCTGCGCGGTTTGCGCCTGCCCGTCCCCGTCCCTCGCCACCCGATAAGGCTGTGCGGCGATCGGGGCGGCCGGTGTTGGGGCGGCGCCCACGTCGCCGGTACTGACCAGTGATCGGCCGAGGGCGAGATTGCCAATCCGGTAGCTGGCGTCGAAGCCCTTGTCGGCGACGTGGCGGTCGCCGGGCAGGAAGTCGCCGCCGAAGCTCGGGCTCGGCCATGTTGAGTGAACCGTCCAGCGCGTGTCGCCCGCCTGTGGCGCGAGGCTCAGCGAGCCGTTGCCGCGGAAGTTGAACTCGAAGTCGACCGCGATCGGCTTGGCGGTGAGCCCGCCGACATCAATCCACGCGAAGAAGCCGCGGCCGCCGCTACTCCCGCCGCCGGGCTGAAGCCGCAAGGGCCTCCCGTCTGCGCTGACTTGCGGGTTGGCGCCGAGGCCGCGCGGATCACTGAGCGCGAAGCGGAGCTCGGCTCGGCTCAAATCCATCTGTGCCGGGTCGACGCCGGTGCGGGCGAGGTCGGGCGGGAAGGCGAAATGCGCCTTGCCGGATACCTTCGCGTCATAGACCACCGCCTGGTAGATCGAGCGCTTGCGCACCTGGGGGCCGACGTCGGTCGTTAGCTCGGCGGCTTCCGGCGCCAGCGTCAGCTCGCGCATCACCTGGTTGGTCCGCGTCACGCTCTGGCCGTTCTGAACGACGGTCTCGGTGGCGGTTGCGCGATAAGGGATGACGAGCACCGGGCCGCCCATCGCCTGGGGCCCGCCCCAGCCTTCGGTGATCGAGGCCGTCGCCTCGCGCATTTGCGACTGCCGGTCGTAGTTCAGGAGGTAGATCGAGAAGAGCGGGATGGTCAGCAGGAAGCCGACGCCGATCGCCAGCAGCAGCTTGAACCCCGGAGTGCGCTCACCGTCGAATCTCACCATGCTCATTCTCCCGTTGTGCAGCGCGAGGATGCACCGGGGAGCTGGTTAAGGTCATGAGCGAGTTGTGATCAAATGCTGAAAACCTGCCTCCCTGGAAGGGAAGGGTAGAGGGTGGATGCGCGAAGCGCGCAAGGTCAGAGCATGAGGAGACGCTGACCTGTCGACCGGGTAACTGGGCGATCTGCGCTAGATGTTGGTCTGGTCGGCGGGGACGTCGTCCGAAAGCGCAGCCGCGCCCTCGCCCTGTCGACAAGGCATTTCGCACCCTAGACCGTAACAGCTCATCGACAGCGACCCCATCGAGTAGCCGCGGATCAAGGCTTTCAGCGGTTCGCCCGAAGCGGCCGCCATCCCCGCGATATAGACCAGCGGAAGGAAATGATCGGGAGTGGGGACCGCCATGGCGTAGTCCGGATGGCTGGTCAGCTTTAGAATTTCGGCGGGATCGCCGGCGAGCAATTCCATGGCGGCATCGTCGAACCTTTGGGTCCAGTCGAATCCCTCATCCGGCTGGTCCCAGGCGATGCGGCGTAGGTTATGGACGACATTGCCACTGCCAATGACCAAGATTCCACGTTGGCGCAGCGGCGCCAGCCGACGCCCCAAATCAAGATGATAGTCGAATGGTTTCAGCGCATTGATTGACAGCTGCAACACCGGAATGTCCGCATCAGGATAAAGATGCGCGAGCACGCTCCAGGTGCCATGATCGATGCCCCACTGGTCGCGATCGAGCCCGCACCAGACTGGCTTTACCGTCTCGCAGACCTCCTCGGCGATTTCCGGAGCACCCGGCGCCGGGTACTGGAACGCGAACAGCTCCGGCGGAAAGCCATAAAAATCGTGGATCGTCCGCGGCGCCTCCATGGCAGTCACTGCGGTTGCCCCGAAGTACCAATGGGCGGACACGCAGAGTATCGCGCGCGGCCGCGGCAGCCGCGGTCCCAGCTCGCGCCAGTCTCGAGTGAAGCCGTTCAGCTCGAGCGTATTCATCGGGCTGCCGTGGCCGATGAACAGGGCTGGCAGCTTCTCGGCGCTTTCAGGAACGCGAGTCATGGGCCGTTCTCATAGAGCCGCCGCCGACGGCTTTCCATCCGTTGCGGGCCATTGCGACCTTTTGGGCCTCGCCCTCGCGCGTGCGCGCGCTGTCACTGCCAACTTTGACAACTTTGGGCATCTGGATACCCGCCGAAAACCGGGCACACGCCTGACACTTGATGCCTCGACGGGACCGCCCAAATCAGAGTCATGATCGACATTCGCCCCTTCGACAGCCTCGGCCACGCCAACCACGGCTGGCTCGACGCGCACCATCACTTCTCGTTCGCCAATTACTACGACCCCAAGCGCGTCAGCTGGGGCCGGATCCGCGTTTGGAACGACGACACGATCGGCGCGCAGAGCGGCTTCCCGCCGCACCCCCATCGCGACATGGAGATCGTGACTTACGTCCGCACCGGCGCGATCACCCACCAGGATTCGATGGGGAACAAGGGCCGCACGGCGGCCGGCGACGTCCAGGTAATGAGCGCCGGCACCGGCGTCACGCACGCCGAGTACAATCTCGAGGACGAGGCGACGACGCTGTTCCAGATTTGGATCGAGACCGACAGGCCCTCGGCTCCGCCGAGCTGGGGCGCGATGCCGTTCCCGAAAGAGTCGCGCAACGGCGCTTTCCAGCTGCTCGCGAGCGGCGATAAGGACGACGGCGTCCTGACAATCAATGCCGACGCGCGCGTCCTTGGCGCGACCATAAAGGCGGGAGAATCGATCTCCATCGACGCCGCGCCCGAGCGCCATCTCTATCTGGTGCCGAGCGGCCGCGTCCGCGTGAACGGCGTCGAGGCGAACCCCCGCGACGGCGTCGCCATCACCGGTGAGAGTCGTATCGAGGTCGAGGCCGAGGACGACAGCGAGCTGGTCCTGGTCGACGCCCGGTAGGTCGAGGTTCCGGGTCCATTCATCCGCCAAGTGCTTGAATATCGGGCACGCGGCGGGCATTGGGCCGGGCGTCGCCGCGGGGGAGTGATCCGGCGAAACTTCAAGAGCGGGAGCGGATGAGGGCGATTTTGCGCGGGATTGCTGTGTTGCTGGCGGGAACCCTTTGTGTTGCCCCCACCAATGCGCTCGCCCAGACGGCAACCGCGCCCGCAGCTCCGCCGACGACCAACACCCCTGTCACCGAGACGATCGGGCCGAGCGAACTGCAAAATTTCAACCTGAAGGGGACCGTGACACGCCCGGCCGACCAGCCGGCAGCGTCTGCCCCGGCACGGCCGCAGGCCGCGCCGGTCCGGCAGCCCAGGCTTGCGGCACCGCCTTCGCGGCCGCCCCAGGCGCGGGTCGCGGACCGCACCGCTCCTTCGACGACGACCTCGGCGCGGCCCTCCACGACTGCCATCCCGTCTCCAGCACCGCAGAACACTCCGCCGCCCACAGCAACCGTGCCCGTGGCGCAGGCTCCGACTCCACTGCCAGCGCCGGCCACAGGCGTCGCAAGCGAGCCCGTCACCCCACCGGCCGATCCTTTCGCTATCTTCCGCGGCCTTTCCTTGTTGCCGTGGATCGCCGTCGTGATTGCGCTCGCCCTTGGCGCGAGTCTCGTGCTCTGGCGCAGACGGCCGCGCGGCTATGCGATGACCGGTTCTCAGTTCGATCTGCTGCCTCCTCCGCCAGCGCCTGACCCGGAGCCCGAGCCACGCCCGCTGCCGCGCGCCGCCACACCGACGCCTTCCGCGCCGCCGCTGCCGCCGAAGCCCGCGGCGCCAGCCGGGATCGTCGCGTCGCGCCTGCGGCCTGCGCTCGAGATCGGCTTTCATCCGCTGCGCTGTCAGGTCGACGACGACCAGGTCGCAATCGAGTTTGAGCTCGAGCTGTTCAACGCCGGCACGGCGCCGGCGCGGGCGGTTCTCGCCGAAGCGAGCATGCTCAACGCCGGCGCCAGTCAGGACGATGACCTCGCCGCTTTCTATTCCAATCCAAATGGCGTTGGGGAGCGTCTCAGCGTGATCCCGCCGATGAAGCGCGTTAGCTTCCGCAGCCAGGTCGTGGCGCCGCGCGCCGCGGTCCAGGAATATGAGCTTGCCGGCCGCAAGTCGTTCGTGCCGGTGATTGCCTTTAATGCCCTCTACGAGTGGAGCGGCGGCAACGCCCAATCGTCGGCGGCCTATCTCGTCGGCCGGGATACCCAGCGCGACAAGCTGGGGCCGCTGCGGCTTGACCAGGGCGCTCGCGAGTTCAGCGCGCTTGGCGCGCGGCCGCTGCCGAGTGCGGTTCGAACCTAGAGCACGCTCGAATTGTAGCTGTGCCAGGCGAGCACGGCGGCGGCGCCGCGATATGGGCGCCAGGCCTCGGCCAACTCGCGCAGCTGCTTCTCGGTCGGCTTGTCAGGAAGGCCAAGCAGCCGTCCGATCTCGACCAGCACGGCAAGGTCGCCGGCGGGGAAGACATCGCCGCGGCCCTCGGCAAAGAGGAGGTAGATTTCCGCCGACCAGCGGCCGATGCCCTTGATCTTGGTGAGGAGCGCAATCGCTTCCTCATCGTCTTCGGGCAGGTTCTCGAGGTCAAGCTCGCCCGAGATGACGAGTTCGGCGAGGCTTCGGATGTAACCGGATTTCTGCCGCGACATTCCGGCGGCGCGCAGCTGGTCGTCGCCCGCCGCCAACAGCAGGTTGAGATCCGGCGGCGATCCGAAGGCCGCTTCTAGCTTGGCCCACATCGAGCGTGCGGCGGCGACGCTGACCTGCTGGCCGACGATGGTACGAAGCAGGGTCTGGGCGCCGCGCTCGCTCTTCCGCGGCTCCGGGACGCCGTGGGTTGCGACGACCTTGGCGAAGGCCGGTTCGCGGCTCGCCAGTTCCTCGACGTGACGGCGGATGCTGTGCCTGGTGCGAACCATCAGGCAGTGCTCGCTGCGTAGAGGGCGACAGCGGCTGCGTTGGAGACGTTGAGGCTTTCGATCGCATCGCTGATCGGCAGCCTCGCCAAGACGTCGCAATGCTCGCGAGTGTTGGGTCTCAATCCCGGGCCCTCCGCGCCGAGGACCAAGGCGACGCGCTGCGGGCCGAGGGCATCCTTGAGCTCGGTCGCGGCGTCGCCGGCGAGGCCGATGCGCCAGAAGCCCGCTTCGCCGATCTCCTCGAGCGCCCGGGCAAGATTGACGACGCGGGCCCAGGGCACACGCTCCAGCGCCCCCGATGCTGCTTTGGCGAGCGCGCCGCTTTCCGGCGGCGAG
>Ga0207705_10003587_pt1 | contig 11825 bp, 7 predicted proteins | sample KBSC13metaG_FD_184314 | JGI IMG/M metagenome (GOLD analysis project Ga0207705, IMG submission 184314) | Corn rhizosphere microbial communities from Kellogg Biological Station, Michigan, USA - KBS C1-3 metaG (SPAdes) (version 2) | ecosystem: Host-associated > Plants > Roots > Rhizosphere > Soil ...
GCGTGCTCATCAGCGTTCTTCTGCTGGCCACGGACGATGCTGCGGGCATTGTCGGTTTAACGACTCTCTCTCCGAAGGCAGGTTTCGCCCCGGACGTCTCCCTTTCGGAGGCTGATCGCCGTCTGTTGCTTGCAGACGGCAGGGGCCGATGGAAGGCCAGGCGGCTTCTGAAAATGGCTTTGGATGGGAAGATTGACGGGCTCTCTGAGGTCGGACAGGAGGCCTGTCGCTCTCTGTATGAACTTGCAATGGCGCTTTCCACGACGGCCCGACCCCATCACAATCTGTGCATCTATCTTTTCGAATACTCCCAATGGCTGCGCCGTCTGCTTCCGGAGCATGTTCAGTCCGAAATATCGGTTCGCGTAATCCTGGCCACGGTCGGACAGATGCTGGATCTCGCGGCGACCTTTGCGGCCCAGCGAGAAGGACTGGCGCGCAATGCACCGCACGCCGAGAACGGAAGTGAGGAGGAACCCGATTATGTAGAAACGGAGATCACAACAGGCGCCTTCCTGGCCTATTTACGAGCGGCGGTTCAATCGGGCGGCCTGGGGGTACCCAATGAACTGGACATTGAAGGCGAAGCCGTATCGATCATGACAGCACACGGCAGTAAGGGGCTGGAATGGCCTGTGGTGTTCATTCCGTTTTGTATGGAGGGAGAGTTTCCCAGTAAGGAGAGAGACAACGATCTGCCGCTGCCTCCGGGCCTTATCGCAATCGATGATGTAGACGGGACGGCAGCGCACCTGCGGGAGGAAGCATGCCTCTTTTATGTCGCAGTTACACGCGCCAGAGACCGACTTTTTCTCTCCAGTGCTGAAAGTTACGGCGTGCGAAAAACAGGGCCGGTCGCCGCCTTATGTCAGGCAGTAATTGCTTCGCTTGAGACTTCCCAACGCATCAATCTACCGGAAGTCTCCACTTCTGAGGTTGAGATCGCTGCGAGCGACGACGAAAAATCCCACAATGGTCTTGCCTATCCGGTTTCACAAAGCATCTATGAGTCTGATCTCAAACTGTACCAGGAGTGTCCGCGCAAGTTCCTCTTTCAGCGTATCTATGGCCTTCCCGATGGCGACACGGCATTTTTTGATTTCCATAAATCTGTTTATCGAGCGGCACGCGATGTTGCTCAAGGGCCACCTCCTCTCCGTGAACGTTTTGAGGCACTATGGAAGGCATCAGGGCCACCGGCAGACCATTGGCAGGCGTCCCTTTTTCGGCGAGCGGCGGAGCGGCTCATCGAGCGGATGGAAGATTCCGCCCAACCTGGATCAACAAGGCTCTACCGACAGGAGAGAGCCCTCCGAATTGACGACGATGGGAAGTCCTGCGAGATTCGCTTCACAGTAGATGAGGAAGGGACCGCACCTGATGGCCGGCGCTACTTCCGGCGCCATAAGCAGGGCAGCCAGCTTCCAAAGAGTGCGCCGGACGAGAACCGTGTCACCCTGTATGCCATGCTTGCGGAACAAGAAGGTCCAGACATCGACGTGACTTTCTACTATCCTCACCTCAACCAGGATCTACCGGCGCCGATAGGCTCCGTGAAGAAGGCAAATCTGCGTAAGAGGATTATCCGGATAATATCTGAAATCGAGCAAGGAGCGATGCCGGCAAAACCAAGCAATGGCTGGTCCTGCAAGCAGTGTCCCTACTCGCTGATTTGTGATCGTGATGGAATCGATTAGGATTCCATCCACGCGCAGGTTTTATTCGTTGAGGCGTTCGCCGTAGAGGTAGCGGGCGCGGACTTTGCCGTAGAAGGTGGCGTGGTCGAGGACGATGAGGCGGGTCATGTAGTCGGCGCGGCGCATCTCGATGCGGTCGCCGCACTGGAGAGGCAGGGGTTCGACTCCGTCGATGGCGCAGATGACGTCGTCGGTCTCCGATTCGATCTCGATGGCGATGGTCTCGGTGGCGGGGACGATCATCGGACGGGCGCTGAGGGTGTGCGGGCAGATCGGGACGACGATGAACGCCTGCACGGTCGGGACGACAAGCGGGCCGCCCGCGGAGAGCGCGTAGGCGGTGGAACCGGTGGGAGTCGAGACGAGAATGCCGTCTGCGGGGTAGCTGGCGAATTTCGCGCCGCCGAACTCGGTCTTGAGGTGGAGCATGTGGGACATGCCGCTCTTGACCAGGACATCGTTGAGGCCGACGCTGGTATGGATCGTCTCTCCGTTGCGCACGATGTCGGCGCGGATCATGATCCGCTCCTCGATCTGCATCTTGCCGTCCAGGATCTCTTCCAGGTGGGGATAGAGGTCGTTGGGATGCGTCTCAGCGATGAAGCCGAAGCGGCCCATGTGGACCCCGAGAATCGGCGTGCCGCAGGGCGAGGCCATCCGCGCCGCCGTGAGGATCGTGCCGTCGCCGCCCAGGGTGACGATGAACGTCACCGCCTGCCACTGGTCCGGCGCACAGGTCAGGGTCGGGCGATTCAGTTTTTGCGCCGTCCCGGCATCTACAAGCGCCGTGATGCCGCGCTCCTCCAGCCAGGCGATCACCTCCACCGCAAAGGCGAGCGCCTCCGGTCGATTGGGATGCACGACCAACCCCACAGTACGTTCCATAGCTCTCCGTCCTCTTGTTCGGGGTTTTTCGGGTCAGGCGATGATGTCGCGGACGACTTCGCCGGCGACATCCGTCAGACGATAGTCGCGACTGCTGAAGTGATAGGTCAGGCGTCGGTGATCGAGACCCAGCAGGGCCAGGATCGTGGCGTGCAGATCGTTGACGCTCACCTTGTTGTCGGCGGCTTTGTGGCCGAGGTCGTCCGTCGCGCCGTAGTGGACGCCGCCCTTCACGCCGCCGCCCGCCATCCAGGTCGTGAAGGCGTGCGGGTTGTGGTCGCGGCCCGTCCCTCCCTTTTGTACGAGCGGCAGCCGTCCGAATTCTCCGCAGCAGACCACCAGGGTGTTCTCCAGCAGGCCGCGCTGCTTCAGATCCGCCAACAGACCGGCGATCGGCTTGTCCGTCTCGCCCGCAAAGCCCCGGTGATTGGCCTCGATATTGAGATGCCCATCCCAACTGCGCTCGTTCTCTTCGCCGCCGCTATAGATCTGCACAAAGCGCACGCCGCGCTCCACCATCCGCCGCGCCATCAGACACTGCTTCCCAAAATGCGCGCACTTCTTGTCGTCGATTCCGTAGAGGGTCTTCGTCGCTTCCGTCTCTTTGTCGTAGTCGAGCGCTTCCGGCGCGGCCATCTGCATGCGATAGGCCAGCTCGAAGCTCTGGATACGGGCGGCAAGCTGCGCGTCGGCGTCGTTCTGCTGCAGATGCGTCTTGTTGAGTTTCGACAGCAGGCCGAGCTGATTGCGCTGCTGATCGTCGTTCATCGTGGTGGGGCGGATGAGATTGTCCATCGGCGCACCCTGCCCCTTCAGCGCCGTCCCCTGATAGATGCCGGGCAGGAACCCTGCGCCCCAGTTCTGCGCATAGCCCTTCGGCAGGCCGCGGCCGAGCGTATCGTACATCACCACGAAGCCGGGCAGGTTCTGGCTCTCCGTGCCCAGCCCGTACGTCACCCACGCGCCGACGCTCGGAAAGCCCATCCGACTCATCCCCGTGTTGATCTCGAACAGGGCGGGCGAGTGGTTGTTGGTCTCCGTGTGGCAGGCGTGCAGGAAGGCCATATCATCGACATGTTCGGCGAGATGCGGGAAGATCTCCGGCACCCAGGTCCCGCTTTTGCCGTGCCGCTGAAACTTGAACGGCGACTGCATGATCGGCCCGACCTGATCCACGAAGAAGCCCGTGTCCTTGTCGAACCCCTTTAGCTCCTGTCCGTTGTGCTTCTCCAGTTCCGGCTTGTAATCCCATGTATCGACCTGCGACGGCCCGCCGTTCATAAACAGCCAGATGACACTCTTCGCCTTGGCGTTCAAGCTGCCTTTGCGCGGGGCCAGCGGATGCTGCGGATCGGGTGACGGATAGAATCGGCCTTTGTAGGCGATCTCCGGCGAGACCTGCTGCGCTTCCAACATACTGGAGAGCGCAAGCATGCCGAACCCTGAACCGGTCAGGCGCAGGAAGTCCCGGCGTGTCGCGAAGACCGGACTCGGAGATGCTGGAAAATGATCGTGTTTATCCATAAGAGTGACCTATTCGAAAACCAACGGGATTGAAATCCCGTTCTGAGATGGGAAGTCCACCTTCGTGGACTCAATGCATTTGGAGTCCGCGAAGGAAATCCTATGCGCGGAAGCGTAGGATTTGGGGTGCCGCGAAGCGGCTTCCTACCTTCCTGTTTCAGCGCGGTAATTCATTGCCGCGCTCACTCGATGTAGAGAAACTCGTTCAGGCCTAAGAGTACCTGAGAGAGATCGACCAGTGCGAGTCCGGAGGGATCGGGCTGTCCGGATGCCTTGTAAGAGGCCGTCTGAGTTTGCAGGAAGGCGAGTGTGTCGGCTAGCTCCTGGGAAGAGGGCGGGCGGCTGAGCGTCAGGAGATAGGCGTTGGTGACGGCCTCGGTGGGTGGCGTCTCCGGTTTGGGAGAGACCCGATGGGCGAGGGTGCGGGCGTATTCGCGGACATGGTCGTTGTTCATCAGGAGGAGCGCCTGCGGGGCGATGGTCGTGGAGGAGCGGACCGGCAGGGAGAGCAGAGCGTCGGGCGCATCGAAGATCATCAGGGTGGGAATCAGGCGGCTGCGCTTGACGGTGAAGTAGATGCTGCGGCGCTTCATGTTCTCGTCCAGGGTGCCGGGACCGAACATGGAGGGGTCGAGTTCGCCGCTGACGGCGAGCAGAGCATCTCGCACGGCCTCCGCCTCCAGGCGGTGGCGACTGAAGCGCCAGCAGAGGCGGTCCTGCGGGTCGGCCTTCGATTGCGTGGCGTTGTCGGCGGCGGACTGCATGTAGGTCGCGCTGGTGAGCATGAGGCGGTGCAGCGGCTTGAGATGCCAGCCGTTGCGGACGAGTTCGGAGGCGAGCCAGTCCAGCAGTTCAGGATGGGAGGGCGGATCGCCCTGGGTCCCGAAGTCGGAGGGGGTGCCGACGATCCCGCGCCCGAAGTGGTGCTGCCAGAGCCGGTTGACGCCGACACGTGCCAGCAGCGCCCCGGCCCCTTCGTTCGTATCCGTCATCCAGTTGGCGAGCGAGCGGCGGCGGTAGGAGGTGCGCCAGCCTGTCGGCGGCGTCATCTGCCAGTGTTTTTCGGTGTCGGTGGCGGGCATCAGCACCTGCAGAAAGCCCTGGGTCGCGACTCCCTGTTTCTGGTTCGGGTCGCCGCGCAGCAGGAAGTGCGTCTGCTCCAGGAAGTCGCCGCCCTGCGTGTTGTTGCGGATCGCGGTGACACCCTCGCTGCAGACCATCATCTTCTGGAGGGTCGGTTTCGGGGCCTGCGCCAGATGGGTCTGCACCTGCGCGTTCAGCCGCTGCCACTCCGGATCGAGCGTGCAGGCCCAGCGGAACAGGACCTCTCTCTCGGCGGGTGCGAGTGTGGTGGGATCGAGTTTCGGGCCGGCGAGCAGCGCAGCGATGCGTTCGGGGCGGCTCGGGGCGTTGAGCGCGAGATCGGGTGCGGCGGTGGTGATGGAGAGGCGCGGCCTGCCGATGCTGTGCTGATTATTGTTGTCGAACTTCAGGGTGAAGGTCAGGACCGTGCCGCCTGCGAAGCCGACCGGCGTCTCCAACTCATAAGCGGCGGCATGGTCTTTGCCAAACTGCGGATCGACCGCCCAGGCCGATTTCGGATCGGCGTCGATCGTGGCGCTGATCGGCAGTCCTTTCTGCTCGAAGGTCGCGCGCGGGCGAAGCAGTTTCAGCACGACCGGCTTGCTCGATCCGTCGGCGGGTGCGGCGGTGACGCGGAAATCGGTCAGGGCGAAGTTGCCGTTCCCTGCCCGTCCCGGTCCGCCTTTTACCAGGGAGGGATGCGACAGCGCCTCCAGGCGAATCGCTGTGATCTGCGTCAGGTGCGTGGTCGCGACGAAGGTGTAGCTGTCGAAATCGGGATTGGTTCCGGTGGCGAGCAGGGAACCGTCCGGCTGCGGTGTCAGGGTCGCGCCGGCGGTGGATTTCGCCGAGGTAGAGGCCAGCGTGTTCCAGCCGCCGATCGGCTTTCGCGCCTCCGGACTCTGGAGCCACTGTGCGAAACGCTTCGGCATCTCCTCGGTCTCGAACTTCAGCAGGCTGGCCGCCAGCGGCGCGTGGGCCGTATCGAAGGCGGCTTTCGCCTGCTTATAGCCTTCCGGATCGATATCGACATCCATATCGCTGCGCACCGTCGTGGTGAAGGTGGAGAGCATCCGATAGTAGTCGCGGTTCGGGATCGGGTCGTACTTGTGATTGTGGCAGCGGGCGCAGCCGACGCTCAGGCCCAGCATCGAGGTGCCGGTGGTGGAGAGCATGTCGTCGAGTTCGTCGTAGCGCTCCTTCTCCACCTGATTCTTGGTAATCTGGGTGCTGTGCACCCCTGCGCCCAGAAAGCCCGTCGCGGCCAGCGCCATCGGGTTCGCGGGGTCGATCTCGTCGCCGGCAAGCTGCCACTGGATAAACTGGTTGTAGGGCAGATCGGCGTTCAATGCCTTGATGACGAAGTCGCGGTAGGCGTAAGCGTATGGGCGATCGTAGTCCTGCTCGTAGCCGTGGCTGTCGGCATAGCGGGCGAGATCGAGCCAGTGGCGGCCCCAGCGCTCGCCATACTGCGGCGAGGCCAGCAGACGGTCCACGACCTTCGCCCAGGCGTTCGGCGACTTGTCGGCGACGAACGCCTCCACCTCTTCCGGCGTCGGCGGCAGGCCCAGCATATCGAACGTCGCGCGGCGGATGAGGGTGCGGCGATCGGCATAGGGGTTGGGCTTCATCTTCTTTGACTGCAGCTTCGCGAGGATAAAGCGGTCGATCGGATTTTTGGACCAGGCGGGATTCGGAACGACCGGCGGCGCGGGGGACTTCAGTGGCTGAAACGCCCAGTGTTTACGCCCTGCGGCGAGGTCGATCACCCGACCGCCGGTCGCGGCAGGTGCGGCGGTGCGCGGATCGGGCGCGCCGCGCTTGATCCACTCTATCAATATTGCTATCTGCGCGTCGGACATCCGGCCTTTCGGCGGCATCTGCAAACTCTTGTCGGTATACTGCACCGCCCGAACCAGCAGGCTCTGCTCCGGCTTCCCCGCCAGCAACGCCGGGCCACGAGTCCCGCCTTTAAGGATCGCGTCTCTATTGTCGAGCCGCAAACCGCCCTGCACCGCTTTATCGCCATGGCAACTATAGCACTGCTCGGCCAGCAGGGGGCGCACCTTGCTCTCGAAAAAGGCGATATTCTCCGGAGAGAGCGTGTCCGCGCTTGCCTGATGCGCCGCCAACATCAAAAGCAGAAGCAACCAGAATGTTCCACTCTTCCATAAAACAATATGTGCAATCGGCGAGGGAGTCCGCGCAGGCGGACACTCGGCACGAAGTGCCCCAGCGAAGGAATTCATTCCATCGCAACCTGTGGAGGAAAATAGCCGAAAAGCGTTGTATTTTTGCTGCATCGTTGCGACCTCGTATCCGAAACCTTGTGCACACTGCCCTTCTGTTTCGCCGTCGCCTGCGGTTCTCCCTCCTGGGATCGAATGTTGCGGCGGCCTGTCGCTTTGGGGGGGCAGAATATGCTATCCTCAATCACAGCATATTTGTGCTTCTCTGCCGGATCGAGCACAGCGGCAGATAACGAAAACCAGACAAAAGCGTACTTATATAAGGAGCGGCCTGAACGCAACACCGAAGTTGAGGGCGGAGACAACCAAGCCCTCTCCTCATAAGGTTTTGCACCGCCGCAATATCCAGGATCGGGAATCAAAACAACATATGAATGAACTCCTTGAAAAGCAACCGATGGCCGAAACTCCGCTCACTGTTGGCAGGCATACGGAAATGGAAAAAGAGGGTCTGGCGCCTGCGGACGAGAGGGTGAGTGTCGAGGCCATCGCTGCGGTCACCTACTCCAAAGTCGAACGTCTGGAGCAGCGTGTGGCCCTGCTTATGGTGACGGTGCCTCTGATCGGAATGATCGCGGCGACCGTGGTGCTCTGGGGACATGGAGTGGGCGCCCTGGAGATCGCCATGTTGGCGGTCATGTACTGCCTCACCGTGGCGGGCATCGGGGTCGGCTACCATCGCCTCTATTCGCATCGCTCGTTCGAGGCCCATCGTACCGTGCGCGCCGTGCTGGCGGTGATGGGCTCGATGGCGGGGCAGGGGCCGGTTCTGTTCTGGGTGGCGCTGCATCGGCGGCACCACAAACACAGCGACCGCCCCGGCGATCCCCACTCTCCCCACCTCGAAGGCAGCGGCCTGAAGGCCTGGATCAAAGGCTTCTGGCATTCGCATGTCGGCTGGATGCTGGTGCCGCAGGCGCGCAACTGGTGGCGCAATGTGCCCGACCTGCTGCGCGATCCGCTGCTGACCAAGATCAACCGTTCCTACTTCTTGTGGCTGGGTCTGGGCCTGCTGATCCCCTCGGTGATCGAAGGCGTCTGGACGCACTCCTGGATGGGCGCACTGCGGGGAATGCTCTGGGGAGGACTGGTGCGGCTGTTCCTGGTGCATCATGTCACCTGGAGCATCAACTCCATCTGCCATCTGTTCGGCCGTCGTCCCTTCCCGAGCCGCGACCTCAGCACCAACAACGTCTGGCTGTCGATTCTCTCCTTCGGCGAAGCCTGGCACAACAACCATCACGCCTTTCCCAACTCCGCCAAACATGGGCTGGACTGGTGGCAGATCGACGTCAACGCCGTCATTATCACCACCCTGAAAAAACTCGGGCTGGCCTGGAACGTGAAGATCCCGGCGGCGACGCTGATCGCGGAGAAACGGTCGGCGCAGAAGTTGTCGCTGGCGGGAGCCACAGCCGGGCGAGACAACGGCGCGCATAACGATGGCGGGGACCTGTCGTGAGTCGGCGCGTCGTGGTCACCGGCCTGGGCGTCCTCTCGGCTCTCGGCGAGGGTGTGGAGACGTTCTGGCAGGGTCTGCTGGCAGGCGAGACCGCGATCCGTCCGCTGCCGCCCGAACTGGCGTCGGAGACGAAGATCCGCAACGCCGCGATGGTGCCGGGCTACGACCCGCTCGCCCACTTCGAGCGCAAACATAGCGAACAGATGGACCGGTTCGCCCAGTTCGCCCTGATCGCCGCGCGGCAGGCTCTGAAGGATGCAGGCTGGGAGCCGCGGCCCTGTGAGCCGGAGCGGATCGGCGTCATCACCGGCAACTGCTGCGGCGGCCAGTACGCCACCGACCGGGCGCACCAGAGCTACTACGAGCATGACGGCCGCCCGAGCGTCTACACGATCGCCCGCTGTATGGGCAGCGCCGGAGCCAGCTTCATCGCAATGGAGTTCGGCCTGCTCGGCCCCGCTTTCACGGTCACGACCGCCTGCGCCTCCTCCGCCCACGCCATCGGGCAGGCGTACTGGATGGTGCGCAGCGGTCTGCTGGACGCCGCCGTTACCGGCGGCAGCGAGGCCTCTCTTACCGCGGTAAACCTCAAAGCCTGGGAGGTGATGCGGGCCGTCTCGCCGGATGTCTGCCGCCCGTTCTCCGTCGATCGCAGCGGCATGAGCCTGGGCGAAGGCGCGGCCATCCTGACCCTGGAGCCTCTCGAACGCGCGCAGGCGCGGGGCGCGACCATCTACGGCGAGATCGTCGGCTTCGGGATGTCCTCCGACGCCCACCATCTCACCCAGCCCTCTGAGTCGGGCATGGCCCGCGCCATGCAGTCCGCCCTCACCGACGCCTGCCTCGATCCCACCCAGATCACCCACCTCAACGCCCACGGCACTGCCACTCGCCTGAACGATGTCACGGAAGCCGCCGCCGCCCAGATCGTCTTCGGCAACCACACCCCTAATATCGCCGTCAGCGCCACCAAATCGGTGCACGGTCACACCCTTGGAGCCGCGGGCAGCCTCGAAGCCGTCGCCACGGTCCTCTCCCTCCAGAACAGCCTCCTGCCCCCGACCATTAACTTCACCACGCTCGACCCCGAATGCGCCCTCGACGTCGTCGCTAATCAGCCCCGCCCCGCAGAGGTCGAATACGCCCTCTCCAACTCCTTCGCCTTCGGCGGCCTCAACGCCTCCCTCGCCTTCCGCCGCTGGCGCTAAACCTCTCCCTATAATTCGCCCTTGGCTGGATCATGACCGGAGAAGCGGAAAGAGGCGCGTTTGCGATGAAGCGTTTCACATGGGTTCGCGCCAATGCCCGGATCTCCTCGACAGAGTAGGAATGTTGCAAACCCTACTGTGGGACCGGAACGACCCAGAGCGAATTTCCCACCGTGAAACTAAAATGTTTCCCCGATGGCGACCAGCGTAGACGGGAAGGAGTGTCGCATGTTGCTTGACCTCCAGTATTCTCGACAGATCCTACTATCCGGCCGTCGCTACCGTTTAAATTACAAATCCAGAAGAGAGTGACAGGTTTCGTAGTGTCCGAATGGCGAACATAACTCATGAGATTGCGTAACCATCGCGGGTAGGTTCGATTCGAATTGATTTCCAGTTGCCAGAGCATACGCTCCCCTTGTGGATCCAACACCATACCCTCTATATCACCCGCGATGGGAAATACGATCATGTTCTGGTGGATCTGCGGTTGTGTACCATATTTGTATTGGCAGACTGCGACCTTCTCATAATGCTCGCTAACCCAGTAATCGGCTATAACAGCAGATCCATCTCGGGCAAAGCCCATAAGATGAGGCAATTCCATGTTGAGAGATAACTCGTAGTGCGGAACTTTGTCATTTGCCTCAAGGGGGAATTCGCTTAAAGAGATGGGAGATCCAATCCCGCCTTTTTTCACCCAGCGACTGCTATCGGGAAACCATGCGCCCTCGCCCTGACCGTCACCTGGACCCACCACAAGGCAATTCAATCCCTGGGGACAGACCAAACGGTACGCCTGATCGCCTTCCTGGTATCCGGTGCAAAGGAGCCATTTGTGGTCTGGAGACAGGCTTTGTATAGCCGTAATCCGTGACGCCCCCATTTTGCTGATAGCAGTATCTATCTTCTGTTCCAACCCAGATTTTATATTCAGTTTCTGAATGACGGTACTTGTGGTACCGGTGGAATACAAGAGAACTTCATTTTCACCGAACCAGTCGTACTCTTCCACGTCCCCATCAATATGAGTCTTGATGGCGACCGCTTCAAGATTCTGATAAGTTCTCCGCATACCAAGATATATCGTTGTGTACACCACAACAAACATCAGGATTGCGCCCACAGCAAGCGATTTGCGATTGCGCTGAAACACGGTTGCTACCCTGCCTCATCTACCCTCTTGGTGGTGAATTCACTCCGAGCGATGGCGTTTTCTCCTGCTTAATGCGGTTCAACGAGTAAGGTGAGAGGCGTGAGTGGGTTGTTTTGGAGGTCCGAGAGGATATGGCGAAACATTGCCGGGCTGACAAGTTCAGCATCGATAAGGATGGCAGCCTCTTCGAGTGTCGCCCAGCGGACGGCGAGGATGTCGTCGCCTGCGAAGGCTTCGCCGCCGGGATGTGGTGCGGCAAAGACGAAGCGAAACGCCTGATAACCGGGACGCACCGTCGTATAGATGCCGACAAGCCCCTCAAGAACGACCTGCAAGCCCGTTTCCTCAAAGACTTCCCGCAGCGCTCCCTGATGCAACGTCTCATCCTCTTCCAGATGTCCGCCAGGGAGGTTCCAGCGTTCACGGTTCTCTTGTTTCGCCTCCTGAACCAGGAGGATACGGCCTGCTTCCTGAATAATTGTGCTTACATGGACTAATCTTGTCATGCAGGCATTATACCTGCGATCACAGTGATAAGAGCATTGCTGACAGGTGAAGTGA
>Ga0207705_10003589_pt1 | contig 11820 bp, 11 predicted proteins | sample KBSC13metaG_FD_184314 | JGI IMG/M metagenome (GOLD analysis project Ga0207705, IMG submission 184314) | Corn rhizosphere microbial communities from Kellogg Biological Station, Michigan, USA - KBS C1-3 metaG (SPAdes) (version 2) | ecosystem: Host-associated > Plants > Roots > Rhizosphere > Soil ...
TCCTCGTCGCCGACGAGACCCGCCGGAAGCTCGAGACAGCGGCCGCCGACCGGTACCCGATACTGCTCGATCAGGATCACCTTGCCGTCATGCTCGGCGAGGATGACGACCGCGTTAGTGCTTCCGGTCCTCGACACATATTCCCAACGACCGCGCTTCAGGGCGCTGATGTACTTGCCCTGCCACATGACCTGCAGGGGCGCGTCCTTGTCTACCGTCATAGCTCGATCAGCTTGTCCGGGATCTCGTTCGGATTCGTTGCCGTCTTGGGAAAGTGCTCCGCCAGGACGTTCCCGATCTGCTCGATCGCGGCGCAAATGCCTTCACCCGGGCGGCCTTCGCGGACATCCAGGAGAAGGGTCGCCATCGCCTCGCCCCAGGTCTCCGGAGTCGTCACCTTCGTAATGGCATCGTCGGCGACGATCTCGGCGCGGCGCTCGCCCATCGATAAGTAAATAAGGATTCCGGCGCGGTTCTCGGTACGGCGCTCGGCTGCCGCCTTGAAGATGGTGACCGCGCGGCGGCGAACCCGGCGGTGCTTGGTCGCGCCGGGCGTCAGCGCGAGGCGAAGCGGCATCCATTTCAGGATCATCAGCGCGACGGTGAACTTCAGCGCGGCGAAGAAAAGCAAAAGCGTCAGCAACTCGCCCATGCTCGGTTCCGGCTGCCATCCGCCGAGCAGGAACTGGTACCACCACGCGAGCGCAGTCGGCCGCCACGCCGCCCAGGCGAGCACCGCGAAGAGCGGTACCAGCGCCCAGTGAAGCGCGACATCGTGATAGGAATCGCTGAGCGGCGTCGTCACCGCGACGATCTCGCCGTCGCTCGCCGCTTCCGCGGTCGTAATGGCCTTGCTGATCCGGTCGCGATCGGCGGCGCTGATTTCCATCACCATGAGCCGGACGCCCCACCGCCGCCGAACCCGCCGCCGCCTCCGGAGAAACCGCCGAAGCCGCCTCCGCCAAAGCCGCCGCCTCCGCCGAAACCGCCGCCGCGCGAGGCGCGCGCGGCTTCGCTGAGGCCCCAGAGGACGATCCACGGGCTGATGCCGCCGCGGCCGCCACGACTGCGATAGCGCCGGCCGGCAGCGCGGCGGAATTTCGAGAGAATGATGAAGACGATGATCATGCCCCAGAAGATCAGCGGCAAGCCGCCGCCGCTGCTCGTGCGATGCGCCTGCTCCTGTTGCTGCGCCTGCGCCGCGACCTGCTCGGCCTGGTCGGGCGACATGCTCATCAGGCTTATGACCTGGTCGGCGCCGGCTTCGATACCACCGCCATAATCGGGCGGATTTTGCCGGAAATGGGGGAGGATCGAGTTGCGGATGATGATGCTCGACATCGCGTCGGTGACGTAGGCGGTGGCGCCGTAGCCGACCTCGATCCGGACTTTGTGCTCGTTGGGCGCGACAAGAAGGATGACGCCGTTGTCGAAGCCCTTCTGCCCGATCCCCCACGTGCGGCCGAGGCGATAGCCGTAATCCTCGATCGGATAGCCCTGGAGGCTCGGCACGGTCGCGACGACGAACTGCCGCCCCGTTTTCGCTTCCAGGGCCTGCGACTTGCCCGTGAGGTCCGCGACTTGGGCCGCCGTCAGGATGTGCGCGTCATCGACGACGCGGCCCGTCAGCTTCGGGAAGGTCTGCGCGGAGGCGGCGGTAGCAGTCAGCAACAGAACCGTCATTGCGAGCGCAGCGAAGCAATCCAGCAGCCTTTTCTGGATCGCCACGTCGCTGCGCTCCTCGCGATGACGGGTGAGGGTCACCTCAGCCGACGGTGTTGAAGGTCACCGTCGGCGCGGTCTGCGCCGCCGCCGCAGCCTCGAACGGCACTTTCGGCTTGGCTCCATAGAAGATCTTCGCGCCGATGGCGTCGGGGAAGGTCCGGATCGTGGTGTTATACTGGCGCACCGCCTCGTTGTAGTCGCGGCGGGCGATCTCGATCCGGTTCTCCGTTCCCTCGAGCTGGCTCTGCAGAGTCAGGAAATTCTCGTTGGACTTCAGCTGCGGATAGGCTTCGACGGTGACCAGCAGACGGCCAAGCGAGCCGCTGAGCTGGCCCTGGGCGGCCTGGAACGCCTGTACCTTCGCGGGGTCGCTGAGATCGTTCGCGTTGAGCTGGACGCTCGTCGCCTTGGCCCGCGCATTCGTCACTTCGGTCAGGACGCTCTTTTCCTGGTTGGCATAGCCCTGAACGGTCGCCACCAGGTTGGGAACGAGGTCGGCCCGGCGCTGGTAATCGGCCTGAAGGTCGCCCCAGGCGGCGTTGACATGCTCCTCGGCGGTGGGAACGCTGTTGAGGCCGCACCCCGCGAGCGCGATGGCGGCCAGCGGAGCAAGCAAACCGAAACGGCGAATGGCGGTCATTTCCAGGTCCCCTTCTTCAGTGCCCGCATAAGTAGACTGACGGCTGTTCGCTTTCAATGCTGTCTTAATCATCCAACACAGCTGCTGCTTCTTCCAATCGGCGGCGAGCGCGCTAGTGTCGTGTTCCCGACTAAGCTGGGGACAAGCCATGCTCAAGGATTTCCGTGCATTCATCGCCAAGGGCAATGTTCTCGACCTCGCCGTCGCCGTCATCATCGGCGCGGCCTTCGCCAAGATCGTCAGCAGCCTGACGGACGACATCATCATGCCGATTGTCGGCAAGATTTTCGGCGGCCTCGATTTCTCCAGCCATTTCCTGATGCTGGGCCCGATCCCTGCGGATTATCACGGCTCGCTGAAGGATTATGCGGCGCTCAAGAAAGCCGGCGCGCCGGTGCTCGGCTGGGGCCAGTTCGTCACCGAGGTCGTGAGCTTCCTCATCCTCGCCTTCATCATCTTCCTGATGGTGCGCTGGGCGACGAAGCTGATGAAGAAGCCCGAGGCCGAAGCCGCCGGCCCGACCGAGGTAGAGCTGCTGACCGAGATCAGGGACGAGCTGAAGAAGCGGGTCTGATTGAGCGATCCAATGTCCGTTTTCGACCCATTGCGGACGCTAGCGAACAACCTCATCATCGCCGGGTGAAGTCCGCTTTCGCCATTGTGCTAACCGCTGGCGCGGTTGCCTGTGGTCCAGTGCCACGAGTGGATGCGATAGCTGCGCAGCTATTTGCCAAAGCAATTCCGATCTGCACTCTGCTGGCTGACCCGAAGCCATTTGTGGGGAAACAGGTGTACGTCAGCGGCTACCTTGCCACTACGCCCCACGGCGGCATCTTTCGTGATGATAGCTGCGATCGAGGCGAAATACCCTTGTCTCGCCAAAATTACGAAGCGGACAACAAACGCGCACGGGCTATTCGCGATGCTGCTTGGCGGTTGGATCGCCGCGCTGAGGTGCCCGTTGTCATGTCGGGCATTCTTAAGGATCACTACGAAGGAGAGACACCCGGCTTCATGTGCTCCGGCGGCGGCCTCTGCCAACGTTACTCACTTGAATCGGACTCACTGGTCGCTGCCCGTCCACCTAGCGGCAGGCCCCGCAGATAAAGTCCGGTTTCCACCCATTGCGGACATTAGCCTCCGGTCACTTCGGCATCCCTGAGTAGCCCGCTTCGGTGCGAAGCGCGTTGCCGTCCATCAGGTAGCCGTCGCTCACGACCTGGTCGACATGGCGAAGGTCGCCGATATTCTTCTCGGGATCGCCCTCGACGAGGAGCAGGTCGGCTTCCTTGCCCGCCTCGATCGAACCCGTGCGCTTGTCGGCCTTGACGTTGCGCGCGGGGATGATGGTCGCGGTCGCAAGCGCTTCGGCGGGGGTCAGGCCGCCCTTCACGTACAATTCGAGCTCACGGACGAGTTCCGGGCCGTAGCCGTCGGTGCCGGCGACGATCGGGACGCCGGCGCGATAAAGCTTCGCGACATATTCGCCCATGTGGTCAAGGCTGGCCTGGGCTGTGTCGCGGGTCATGCCGGGCAGGTAGGGAATGTGCCCCGACTTGAAGCCCCGCTCCACCGTCGCCGGAACCGTTCCGACATAAGGTGCATAAGCGGCGCCCGGTTTGCCCGCGTCCGCCATCAGCACGTTCTCGACCACCACCAGGGTCGGATCGAGCACGATCTCCTTCTTGGCCATCGTTGCGATCACCGTTTTCATCGGCTCGGCGTCGAGATCGACGTCCTTGAAGTACTTGCCCGGTCCGAGAAGCCGCATCGTCGTGTTCGCCTTGTCGACGACCTCCTGCGGCATCGCCTGCATCGTCGCGAAATAGATGTGCGTGATCTCGTCATAGCCCGCGTTGATCGCGTCCAATGTCCGCATTCCGGCCGGGATATGGCCGTGCACGTGAAGCCCGAGCTGGTGCGCGAGCTTGGCACCGGGCGCGATCCATTCCGGCTTCATCGACGTATAGAATTTCACCGCGGTCAGGTGGTTCGCGGCGATCTTGCGAACCGCGGCGAGAGTCTCGTCTTCGTTCGACACGGCAAGACTGCCCTGGGCGACCAGCGGGCCCTTCTGGTCGACGATGACCGAATCCCAGCATTCGGGAGCAAGCAAGGTTCCGGCGTTGCGGCGCTCGCGCTGCGACACTTCCAGCTCGATCGGGCCGCCGGGGTTGCGGCATGAAGTGACGCCGAGCGCAAGCTCGCTGACGGTCTGGAAATCGTCGCCGATATGCATGTGGCTGTCCCACAGGCCCGGAACGAGGGTCTTGCCCTTGCCGTCGATGACGCGGGTCTGCGCGGGGAGCTTTGCCGGCGCGGAAGCGCCGACGCTGACGATCTTGCCGTCCTGTGTCAGGACATAGCGCCCGCCCAGGAACTGGCGCTTGTCGGCATCGTACATCTTGACGTTGCTGAACAGCACCGGCCGCTTGGCGTCCGCCGTCAGGAACTTCTTGGCTGTCGCCGGAGCCATGGCGGCGATGGCGGCGTCCTGGGCCGCCTGCAGCTTCGTCGCATTGGTTTCATAACCGGCGGGAAAGACGTCGAGGCCGTATAATTGAGCGAAGAATTTCCCGTTCTGGGTCCAGACCGGGATCGGCGACTGGCCGACCCCCTTCACCATGACGAGGTCCACCTGCTTCTTGCCTTGCGGGCCATCGACTTCGACCGAAGTCACCTTGTCGAAGGTGGCGCGGCCCGAGGGAAGAAGCGTAAGCCCGCTTTGTCCCGCCGCCAGCAAGCGGTCGATTTCAGGAGCGACGCTGAGGAAAGTCCCGCCGGACGCGAGGTAGTAAGCCGGGGAGGAATAAGGCGTCGTGCCCTGATCGACCTGACTCACCCATTTGGCGCTGCCGTCGGCGATGGAGAAATTCTCGGCCGCATCGCCTTGTGGGGTGACGCCGCGGATGACGACTTCCGCCGGCATCCCGTCGGCGCCGATGCGCATCGTCTGGTCGGTCTCGAAGACCAGGCCGCGCAGGAGGATGGAATCGCGGAACGCGAGACGGCCGTCCGGCAAGGTCCACATGTAGGCGTCGCCGTGCTTCCCGGCGGTCGAGACGACGACGTAGTGGGTGGCGTCGGCCGGTGGGACGAGCAGCTGCTCCTTCGGCGTCGGCTCGGCGACCGCGACGGACGCGCAGGTGGCAAGAAGTGCGGCAAGAACGATACGGCGCATTGGGCCCTCCCCCATTTGAGGAAGAAGCGTGGCACCGCGCGAGCCGAAAGAAAAGTGGGGGACTTCTGTTGCCCGGCGTCCCCCGTGCCGCTGGAATCCCCTTCTGTTGCCCGGCGGGGTCCGGCCGCGCTTAAGCTTTGTAACTCAGTCCGTTAGGACGTCTGTTACGCGGCAATAGCGAGTGCCTCGTTGTCGTTGGCACTTGTGAAAATGAGCCGTCACGGTGACTCAATCCGATCGGCAATCGCGCCTTTATTGCACTCGTCGATCCTATTTCGCCCCCATCAGCATCCGCGGCATGTAAGCGCGGATGGTGGTGGAGGCGCCGGGGTACTGCCCCCCGGGTCCGAAATGCCTATTCCACACGACAGTCTACCGACATAGCCGGGTCGCCCCGGCCCGGATAAAATAGGGACTTGGGCCGGATTCAGCAAGGATTCCGCGACTTTGGGCGAGGTCACGCTGGCATTTTCCGCCAAAGTGCTGTTATCGTTGGAAAGACCAATTCCACGCGAGGGAGCAAATGAAAAAGTCAGGTCTTGCAGTCGTTGCTTTCACTTTCCTGGCGCTCGCCGCTTGCGGGCAGAAGAACCAGGACCAGCTCAACCAGGCCGACATGAACGCGACCGATAACCTGGATATGCTTGCAAACGAGGCAGCGAACCAGGCGTCCGAGCAGGACGTGCTGCAGAACCAGCAGCAGCAGCTCAATAGTGAAACGACGGACAATGCAGCGGGCGTCCAGACTCCGGCGGACGAGAACATCCAGGGCATGTAAATACACCGCCAATCGGAGCAGTGGGCCGCCGGCGGAACACGTCGGCGGCCTTTTTCTTGTCATGCGGCTTGCCTAGGAGGGACAGATGGCAAGCACCCCGGCAATACCCGCTGCGACCCTGGTGACCGTACGCGACCGGCCCGGAAAGCCTCCGGAACTGCTGATGGTCGAACGCGCCAAGGGGATGGCCTTCGCGGGCGGCGCGCTGGTGTTTCCCGGGGGACGGATCGACGAGGGCGACCGTCAGATGGCCTCCGATGAGGTCGATGCGGCAGCGATCGCGGCCATCCGCGAAACGCTGGAGGAAGCAGCGATCCCTGTGGGCCTGTCGGCTGCTCCGTCCGCAGACTTGTGCCTGGAACTCCAGACCGAGTTGCTGGCTGACCGACCATTTGCGTCGATGCTGGAACGGCACGGCCTCGAACTCCGTCTGGAGGCGTTGATTCCCTTCGCCCGCTGGGTGCCGAAGTTCCATGCAACCCGCCGTTTCGACACCCTCTTCTTTCTCGCTCGCGCACCGGGTCCGGACTGGACGCCGCGGATCGTTGAAGGAGAATGCAGCGGTGCCTTCTGGATCAGCGCGGCCGAAGCATTGGAGCGCGAGGAGCGTGGTGGGGCGCGGCTGATTTTTCCGACGAGACGCAATCTGGAACGACTCGCGAAGCACTCCAGCTTCGATGAAATGCGTGCCGACGCCGAGGCGCATCGGATCGAGCCGATCAGCCCCTGGGTCGAAGAGATCGAAGGTGAAAATTTCATCACGATCCCCGAGGGAATCGGCTACCCGGTAACCCGCGAAAGGCTCGATGGGCTCTGGCGGGGCTGATCGGTCAATCGAGTCGCTGCATCGCACAATGAGAAAGGGGCCCGCAGTCGCCCGCGAGCCCCTTTGCTGCTCCAGTAGGTCCGAAGCTTATTTCAGATGGTTCGACAGGTGCTTGTTCATCTCGAACATGCTGACCCGGTCCTTGCCGCCGAAAATCGGCTTCAGCGTGGAATCGGCCACAATTTCCCTCTTGTTTTGAGGGTTTTGCAGGTTGTTCTTGCGAATGTGATCCCACACCTTCGAAACGACCTGGCTGCGCGGCAGCGGTGCGCTGCCGGTGATCTTCGCGAGATCCGCCGACGGTGTGACTGGACGGGCCAACCCGCCCCCTGCTTTACGACCAGTCCCTTGTGCCATTTGGCCCTCCTGTTGTTCTGCAGTTGATAGAGCGCAAAGCGACCCTCTTTGCAATGGCGATTCCGCTCTGTCTCACTCCGGAAACGGGCCGAACGGAACGACCTTGTTGAAGCTGTCGTGGCCGATGTCGGCCGCCTGGCCCAATTCGATGCCCGAACGCCGGCACCAATCGGCCACGATCGCCTGCTCGTCGCTGCCGAATTCCGGATCGTTTTCAGGGATGTCGGAGGCGCGGCCGAGACGGATTCGCGCCGCCGTGCGGATATTCGGGCTGGAGGTGACGTGGAACATCAGCCTGTCGATGCGGTAATGATGCTCTCCGATTTCCTCGATCAACAACTCGACGCCGGTGAAATCCGGTTCCAGCGGCGTACCGAGGAGGGTCGAAAGCACGGTGAGATTGAATGCCATCGCCGGCGCGCGAAGGTGCGGCTCGAGCGATGCCGGATCGCGGTGGACGAGCCAGTCGAGCGCGCGATCTATTGCCGCCTCGCCGCGCGTTCGGACAACGTCCTGCGGCATCGGTCCGTGGGCGACCTTCAGCCCAGCCTTGTGAAAGGCCGCGAGCAGGAACCCGGTGTCGCTATAGCCCATGAAGGTCTTGGGCCGCGCCGCCTCCGGCAGGTCCTTCGCCGCCGCCTCGGCGATACGGTTTGATCCATAGCCCCCGCGCGCGAACCAGACCGCATCCACCGAGACATCGGCCATGACCTCTCGAAGCGCCGCCAGCCTGTGCTCGTCGGAGCCGGCGAAATGTCCGTCGGAGAGAAAGCATTGCGGGTGAATGAAAAGCTCGCAATCTCCACGGGCGCGGACCACCGCGTCGACTTGTTCCGCGGCCTCGCGTTTGAGCGTGTTGCTCGGTGCCACCACCGCGATCTTCATCCTGCCCCCGACATTTTGCGCTCTTCAACGAGATAGTGCAGCTTGGCCGCACTTTGGGAAGGGGGACAAGTGAAGAAAGCAGCTGCAATCGGAATCTCTGTCGCGGGGCTCCTGCTGTGCTCGGCCGCGGCTCCGGCCGCCGACTATGACGTGCTGATCAAGGGCGGCATGATCTACGACGGATCGGGCGGAGCGCCGTTCGTCGGCGACATCGGGATCAAGAGCGACAAGATCGCCTATGTTGGTCCGCAGGCACCGGGGTCGGCGGCGAAAGTCGTGGACGCGACCGGCGAGGCGGTGTCCCCGGGCTTCATCAACATGCTGAGTTGGGCGAACGCCGATCTTATCGCCGACGGACGCGGAATGAGCGACACCTACCAGGGCGTCACGCTGGAGGTCTTCGGCGAAGGCGATTCCATGGGACCGCTGACTCCGGAGATGAAGCGGCTGGAAGTGAAGCGCCAGGGCGACATCAAGTTTCCGATCAAGTGGACCACGCTTGGCGAATATCTGAGCTGGCTGACGAAAAAGGGGATCACGCCCAACGTCGCATCCTTCATCGGCGCAACGACGGTGCGCGTGCACGAACTCGGCGAAAAGGACGTCGACCCCACGCCGGCTCAGCTCGATCGGATGCGAGCACTCGTTCGGCAGGCGATGAAGGAGGGCTCGGTCGGGGTCGGTTCGTCCCTGATCTACGCCCCTGCGACCTATGCGGAGACGCCTGAGCTCACCGCACTCGCGACGGAAGCCGCGAAATGCGGCGGCATGTACATCAGCCACATGCGGGACGAAGGCCCCAAGCTGCTCGAGGCCATCGACGAGCTGGTCACGATCTCGCGAGAATCGGGTGCGCCCGCCGAAATTTACCACTTCAAGCAGGCCGGAAAGAGCAATTGGGGCAAGATCGACGCGGCGATCGCCAAGGTCGAAGAAGCGCGCGCCTCCGGACTCAGGGTCACCGCGGACATGTACACCTATGCCGCAAGCTCGACGGGATTCGACGCGGCCTTCCCGACATGGATGCAGGACGGTGGCCTCGAAAGCTGGATCAAGCGGCTGAAAGACCCGAAGCTGCGCGAACAGGCCATCGCGGAGATGACAGGACCCAAGGGCACGGAGAACGCCAAGCTGGTCGTCGACGAGCCGGACAAGGTGCTTCTGGTTGGCTTCAAGACGGCCAGGCTGAAACCTCTGACCGGCAAGACGCTGGCCGAGGTCGCGCGGATGCGTGGCAAGTCCTCGGCGGAGGTCGCCGCCGACCTCATTATCGAGGACGGGACCCGGATCCAGGTCGTCTACTTCTCGATGAACCCGGACAATGTGAAACGCGAGGTGGCGCTGCCGTGGATGAGCTTCGGGTCGGACGCGGGAAGCCAGGCGCCCGAAGGCGTGTTCCTCAAGTCCAGCACGCATCCGCGCGCCTACGGGAATGTCGCTCGCCTCCTCGGCCATTTCGTTCGCGACGAGAAAGCCACCACGCTGGAGAGCGCGATCCATCGATTGAGTTGGCTTCCAGCGACGAACCTCGGAATCCGCGGACGCGGCGCGCTAAGGCAAGGCTATTATGCGGACGTTGTCGTTTTCGACCCCGCGAAAGTCCGCGACAACGGCACGTTCGACAAGCCGCAGCAGCTCGCGAGCGGGGTAAGCGACGTGTTCGTGAATGGCGTGCAGGTGCTGAAGGACGGCGAGCACACCGGCGCGAAACCGGGGCGCTTCGTCCACGGCCCGGGCTGGGCAGGCTGGCCGGACGGAGGCGCGTGCAAGTAGAGCCCTAGCTTTCCCTGGCCGTGCCCAATAGGGCGCTGGTCATGGACACGACGGCCTATTTCTTCTGCGGGATCGGCGGCAGCGGGATGCTTCCCCTCGCTTCGATCCTGCGCGCATCTGGCGCAAAGGTTTCGGGTTCCGACCGGTCTCTCGATGCCGGCCGGATGGCGCCGAAGTTCGACTATCTCCGCTCCTTCGGCATCCCCCTTTTCCCGCAGGACGGGTCGGGCCTCCAGCCGGGAATGACTCTAATTACGTCAGCCGCTGTCGAGGACACGGTGCCCGACGTCGTCCGCGCCAATGAGCTGGACCTTCCCCACCTGCGGCGTCCGGAACTTCTCGCCAGGCTGCTCAACAGGGCGCACCGCAGCGTCGCGGTCGGCGGCACCAGCGGGAAGTCGACGGTAACCGGGATGATCGGCTGGATCCTCCACGCCACGCATCGCCAGCCGACGGTAATGAACGGTGCGGTGATGAAGAATTTCGTGACACCATCGGCGCCCTTTGCGAGCGCGCTCGTGGGCGATCCCGAACTGTTCGTCAGCGAGGTGGACGAGAGCGACGGATCGATCGCGCTCTACAAGCCCGAGGTCGCGGTGCTGACCAACATCAGCCTCGATCACAAGGAACTGGTCGAATTGCGCGGTTTGTTCGCAGGCTTCCTCGCCGCCTCGCGCAAGGCGGTGCTGAACCTCGACGACCCGGAGACTCGGGCGCTCGCCGAGGCGCTCCCCAAGGACAAGCTTGTCGGCTACGGCTTCGATTCGCCGGGCGCGGATTTCGCCGGCCGAAACCTGGAGCTGCTTCCCGGCGGCGTGAAGTTCGACGTCGATCACGGCGACAAGCGATGGGCCGTGCGATTGAACCTTCCGGGACGGCATAATGCCTCGAACGCCTTGGCGGCGATCGCGGCAGCGCGGCAGCTGGGCGCCGCGGTCTCGGATTCGGCAGCCGCGCTCGAGCGGTTCGAGGGACTTCGGCGGCGGCTGGAAACGGTCGGCGAGGCCGGTGGCGTCATGGTCATCGACGATTTCGCCCACAATCCGGACAAGATCGACGCCAGTCTTGCGACTCTTCGCGCGCATCCCGGACGGTTGCTGATCCTGTTCCAGCCGCACGGCTTTGGACCGATCGCCAAGATGGGTGACCAACTCGCCGAAAGTTTCGCCAACGGAATGGCCGGGGACGACCGGCTCTATCTTTCCGACCCGGTTTACCAGGGCGGCACCGTCGAGCGCACGCGCGGGTCGGATTGGCTGGCCGAGCAGATTGAAGCCAAAGGCGGCAGCGCCGCGCATGTTCCCGACCGGTCGGAGATCGGCGAGAAGCTTCTTGCCGAAGCACGGCCGGGCGACAGGATCGTGATCATGGGCGCGCGCGACGATACACTCGCAGAATTCGCGCGCGAGCTCGTGCGAAGGCTGGGTTGAAACCGGCGCGGCCCAGAGCTGTTGAGCAAGCATGGCCGGAAGCGTCACAGGTTGGAAACTCCCTAGGAACGAGCAACGAAAGCGCCTGCTCCAGCTGTTCCCACCCAGATATGAGCGCACCATCGCCGACCATGTGACGCTGCGCTCCGGCGCGCCGGAGAACGCGCCCCCGCCGCACGAGGTCGACGCCCGGATCGTCGGCAGGGCAGATGACGACAAGAGCCT
>Ga0207705_10003591_pt1 | contig 11816 bp, 13 predicted proteins | sample KBSC13metaG_FD_184314 | JGI IMG/M metagenome (GOLD analysis project Ga0207705, IMG submission 184314) | Corn rhizosphere microbial communities from Kellogg Biological Station, Michigan, USA - KBS C1-3 metaG (SPAdes) (version 2) | ecosystem: Host-associated > Plants > Roots > Rhizosphere > Soil ...
TCACGAAGGCGAACTTGGCGACCTCGTTGCGCGCGGACGAGAGGTGGTAGATGTCCACACCCGCCAGCGCGCGAACCACGTCTTCGTCGGAACGGGGAATCGGCGAGACCACGAGCTCGATCCCCGGCTCGCTTTTCATGCGCTCGTCGAAGCGCGGGTCGATGTGGATGTCGAAGCGAGCCACGCGCCATTTGCGAGCGGCCATCAATCCACCTTCGCGCCGGATTCCTTCACGATCGTGGACCAAGTCGCGAGCTCCGACTTCATGAGCGCCGCGAACTCCTCCGGCGTGCCGCCCAGCACCTCGCCGCCCTCCTTCTCGATCGACTTGCGCACCTCGGCGTCGTGCAGCACCTTGTTGATCTCGGTGTTGAGCTTCTTCACGATCGCGGGCGACGTGCCCGCCGGCGCGAGGATGCCGAACCACGTCACCGCCTGGAAGCCCTTGTAGCTTTCGCCGACCGTCGGCACGTTCGGGAAGATCGGCGAACGCTTGGATCCGGTGGTCGCGAGCAGGCGCATCTTCCCGGAGGAGACCTGGCTCTGCACGCTCGGCACCGAGGAGACGTAGAAGTCCACGCTGCCGCCGAGCAGATCGGGAATCGCCGCCGAGGCGCCCTTGTACGGAATGTGCTCGAACTGCGCGCCCGTGGCCTTCATGAGGCGCACGCCCGAAAGATGCGCCACCGTCCCGTTGCCGGGGCTCGCCATCGTGATGGCACCCGGCTTCGCCTTCGCGGCGTTCACCAGGTCCGCGAGCGTCTTGTAGGGCGACTCGTTGCGAACGGCGATCGCGATGGGCCCCTCCCCCACCAGCACGATGGGCACGAGGTCCTTCAGCGGATCGTAGGGCAGCGCCTTGAAGAGCGACGGGTTGATGGCGAGGTTGCTCGTCTGCCCCATCACCAGCGTGTAGCCATCCGCCGGAGATTTCGCCGCGGCATCGACGCCGATGTTGCCGCCGGCGCCGGGCCGGTTGTCGACCACCACGGTCCATTTCGTGTTGTCGCCCAGCTTCTGCGCCACGACGCGCGACATGATGTCCGTGCCGCCCGCGGGCGGGAAAGGCACGATCAGCTTGATGGGCTTGGTGGGATAGTCCTGCGCCTGGGTGGCCAGCGCCACTGCGGCGAGCGCGGCCGCCGCGATGATCCTGCGAAGCATTTCGAATCCTCCGTTTTGCACGGTCCTATTATCCCGCATGTCGAAAAGGCGCTTCGCCATTCGACCAGGAAGTACCTACCCACGGAGAATCGAATGGCCACGAAACGAAAAGCGAAGGCGAAGTCCTCGACGCGCAAAACGGCATCGCGCAGCGCCGTCGTGGCGATCTCGCCCTGCCTCTGGTACGACGGCCGGGCCGAGGAGGCGGCGCGCTTCTACGTCTCGATCTTCAGGAAGTCCCGGATCACCGCCGTGAGCCGCTTTCCCGCCGTCGGGCAGGAGGTTCACGGGCGCCCCGCCGGCTCGGTGATGACGGTGGACTTCGTGCTCGATGGCATGCCGTTCACGGCGCTGAACGGCGGGCCGCTCTTCAAGTTCACCGAGGCCGTGTCGCTGCAGGTGCTCTGCCGCACGCAGGCGGAGATCGACTACTACTGGGAAAAGCTTCGCGAGGGCGGCGATCCCCGGGCGCAGCAATGCGGCTGGCTCAAGGACAAGTTCGGCCGCTGCACGGAAGAACTAAGGCAGGGATCGCCGATGGCCGCCGATGACCGCCGATAAAACCGAGGATGTGTGTCGTGCCAATTGCGTGTACCCCGGATCAGGCACAACGCAGACACCCTCTTTCGGTTCGTCGGCGGCTATCGGCGGCCATCGGCGGTCATCGGCGATTCAAAGATTTGCGGCCGCTGCAGCCCCGCTCCACAAGCGAGCGCAGCGTGAGCCTCAGCCGTCGATGCCGAGGAACGTCTTCAGCGGCACCGCACCCATGAGGGCCGAGAACCAGAGCCCGTAACCCTCGCCGGAGGGGTGCAGCCCATCGGGGCAGTAATACCGCTGCGGCTCCTTCATGAACGGCTCCGCGGCGGGATCGCTGAAGAGGTCCACGAACGTCACGCCCAGCTCGGCGGTCACGCGCTTGACCACCGCGTGGACCTTCACGGCGTGGCGCGTCACGATCGGCGAGAGCACGCGCAGGAAGAACGGCGCCACCGCGAAGTTGTGCCCCGGCATGATCACCACGTTGTCGGTGAGCTGGCGGGCCATCGCGATCGCCGCCCGCAGGTCGCGCTCCACCTTCTCGATCGAGCGGAACTCGATCACGTCGTTGCCGCACGCATGGATCAGCACGAAGTCCACCTTGCGGCAGCCGCAGCGTGCCAGTTTCTGCACGACATGCGCGAGCTGCTCGACGACGTGCCCTACGCGCGCGCCGGATCTCGCCACGTTGATCACGCGCGCATGGGGGAAAGCGGCGGCGAGGCGCCCGGCGGTGGAATGCTCGGGCAGGGCCCCCACCCCGAACGCCGTGCTATCGCCCGCGATGACGATCGTGCGCCGGCATTTCGGCGGGGACGACTGCGCCGGCACCGTGCGCGCCACGATCTGCCGCGAGAACCGGATGCGCGAGGCATACAGCGCGATCACGGCCGCCATCGGCAGCAGCAACACGGTGATGAAGGCGTAGAGCATCCACATGCAAACAAGATGCCCGGAGTGCGGTGCACCAAAACATCGGCATTCCCGGAATACGCATCAGAGGCGCATGCCGAGATGTGTGTCAGCCGGGTTCCTGAAATCGTGAAGGATTGCCGGAAGGCGTCAGATGTGCCCCAGCACCGGCTTCGCCACGTATGGCGCTTCCAGGCGGCGGATCTCGTCGCCCGTGAACAGCAGATCGGTACCCGCGACGAGGTCTTGGAGTTCCTGCACCGATTGCGGTCCCACGATGGGAGAGGTTACGCCGCCGGCGGCCGACAGCGGCGAGAGCAGCCATGCGAGCGCCACCTGCGCACGCGTGGCGCCACGTGCCGCAGCCACGGTTCCCACCTCGCGCGCGATCGCGCGATCGGCTTGCGTCGCGTAGTACTGCTTGCGCAGCGGGTCCACCGGCGCGCGCGGTCCTGCCGGCGGCGCATCCGGGTCGTCGCAGAGGAAGCCGCGAGCGAGGGGACTCCACGGATTGCAGCCCACGCCCTGGTCGCGCAGGAGCGGCAGCATCTCGCGCTCCTCCTCGCGGTAGGCCAGGTTGTAGTGGTTCTGCATCGAGACGAACCGTGTCCAGCCATGCCGCTCGGCCACGTGCTGCGCCTTCGCGAATTGCCACGCCCACATGCTGGAGGCGCCGATGTAGCGCACGCGGCCGGATTTGACCACGTCATGCAGCGCTTCCATGAACTCCTCGACCGGTGTCTCGTAGTCCCAGCGATGGATCTGCCAGAGGTCGACGTACTCGAGGTCGAGGCGCTTGAGCGACGCGTCTATCGCGGCGAAGATGCGCTTGCGCGAGAGGCCCTGCATGTTGGGCCGCTTCGCCTTCGCGAGGGATGCGAGGTCCTGCCCCGACTTGAAGTCGAACGTGACCGGGTTGTAGACCTTGGTGGCGATGACCAGCTCGTCGCGCCGCCCGATCTCGCGCACGAGCTTGCCGACCAGCTTTTCCGATTCGCCGGCGGAATACGTGTCTGCCGTGTCGATGAAGTTCACGCCGAGTTCAACGGCGCGGCGCACGACGGGCCGGGCATCGTCTTCGCCCAGCACCCAGGGGCGCCATTGAGGCGCACCCATGCCCATCATCCCGAGGCACAGGCGCGAGACCTGCAGCCCGGTGCGGCCCAGCGTCGTGTATTGCATCAGCGCGCGGTGGCGGCTTTCTGCGCGAAGGGCACGCGCGCGTCGTATTCGCGCGCCGCGGCCTCGAGCGAAAGAAACGTGGCGCCCTTGTCCGCCAGCCCCTCCAGCAGGCGCTCGAGCATGAGCATGCGATGCCCGCGCCCGATCACGTACGGATGGCAGGTGTAGGTGAGGATGCCCCAGTCGCATTCGCGGCGCATGTAGTCGAAATCGGCGAGCCAGTTCTCGAGCACGCCGCTCGCATTCATGAGCCCGGGCGTGACGCTGGTGGGCAGCCGCAGGAATTCGAAATGCGGGAAATCGTCGAGCGACCAGCTGATCGGCATCTCGATGAGCGGCGAGGCCGGGCCGAATTCCATGCCCCGGTCGAGGTGCACCTTGTCCCCTGTGCGCACGCGGTACGGCTCGTGGTCGTGGCCCATCATGCTGCTCTCGTAGAGGAGGCCGTGCTTGAGCAGCAGCCGCACGGTGTCCGCGCTCAGGTCCCACGATGGCGAGCGGTAGCCGACGGGTGCCTTGCCGGTGAGCTGCTTGATGCGCTCGATGCCTCGCACGAGGCCCGCCTCTTCCTCGTCGGGTTTCAAGTTCGCGGGCGGCACGTGCGTCCATCCGTGATGGCCCACCTCGTGCCCCTCGGCCACGATGCGCTCGCAGAGCGCCGGATACGTATCGATGACCACACCCGGGATGAAGAACGACGTCCTGATCCCGAAGCGCTTCATGAGATCCAGGATGCGCGGCAGGGCGACGGCGCCGAACTCGCCGCGCGACACCGGCGTCGCGCTCGTGAGGCCGCGCGCGACCAGCCCCGACATCGCATCGAAATCGAAGGTGACGCAGGCGATCAGGCGTTTCATAGCGAGAGGATGGTGAGCGCCAGGGCCTGCGCGCGGGGAATGATGGAATCGATCTTGAGCCACTCGCGCTCGGTGTGCACGTCGCCGCCGACGGGCCCGGTCGCGCAGAGCGTGGGTGCGCCGACGAATGCCGTAAGCCCGCTATCCGCCGACCCGCCGGTGAATTCGCCCTGCACCTTCATGTCCACCTTCGCGGCGCTCGCGCGATATTTCTCGAGCAGCGCGGTGCTTTCCGGCGACGGCTCGAACGGCAGGAACACGCGCTCCTCCGTGACGTGCCCATGGGTGTTGGGCGTGGAATGGCGCGCGATGATCTCGAGGATGCGGCTGCGCAGCGCCTCGCGATCGATGGTGCCGGGATAGCGCACGTCCAACTGCGCCTGCGCATGATCGGCCACCGTATTCACGGTCATTCCGCCGCGGATGGTGCCGACGTTGGCGGAGATGCCACGCTCGCGGTCGGCGAGCTGGTGCAGATCCACCACCTTGCGCGCGAGCGCGTCGATGGCGCTGGCGCCCTTTTCGGGATTTACGCCCGAGTGCGCGGCGATACCTTTCACTTCGAAATCGATGAAGAAGGCACCCTTGCGCCCGGTGACGACGTTGCCCGAGGGACGCCCGGGCTCGCCGTTGAATACCGCGCGTGCGCCGCGCGCCATTGCCATCGTGATGTTGCGCGACGCCGGCGAGGCGACCTCTTCGTCACCCGTGAAAAGGATGTGAACCGGGACAGCCTCCGGAGCGACCTCCGCGAACGCACGCGCGACGAAGGCGTTCATCACGATGCCGGCCTTCATGTCGGCCACGCCCGGACCGTAAGCCATGTCCTTCTCCACGCGGAAGGGGCGATGGCCCGCCGTGCCGGGAGGGAATACCGTATCCATGTGGCCGAGCAGCAGCACATGGGCGCCGGCCGGCTCGGAGCTGCGATGCGCGGAGACGCAATCGCCCCACTTCTCGAGGCGATGGCGCTGCGTCTCGAGCCCCGAGCGCTGCAGGAACGACGCGAGGAGATCGGCCATGCGGTCCGCGCCCGCCTTGTGCGAGCTGCCGCTGTCGATGTTCACCGCCGCCTCGAGCAGCTCGACCATCTCGCCGCGATGGGCGGCCAGCCAGCCCGTGACCGCCCCCTCCCGCGTCACGGCGCGGCCTTTTCTTTCTGCCAGCGCATCTCGATGTCGAGCTTGTCCTTGCTCTCGAGCTGCACGCGCAGCCCCTTGATCATCGTGCCGTAGGCGAGGTAGTAGGCCGCGATGAGCGTGACGTCCGTGATCTGGCGCTCGTCGTAGTGCTTGCGCATCTCGGCGAACGTGGCGTCGGTGATCGAGCCGGCGCTGGCGAATTCGAGCACGTAGCGCACGACGACAGCCTCGTTGGCGGCAAGCGAGCCCGGCACCTTGCCCTGCAGGATCTCGTCGACCGCCGCCTTCGGAATGCCCGCCTGGATGGCGAGGCCCCCATGGTGCGTGGCCGCGTAGCCCACGCCGTGGCCGATGGTGACGATGACGAGCTCGCGCACGCGCTCGGTGAGATCCGTGTGGTAGCGGACGTAATCGCCGAAGTGCGCGAAGCGGCGCAGCCCCTCGGGCGCGTGCGCCAGCGACTGCATCGCGTTGGAGATCCAGCCGCGGCTCGCGGTGATCTCGTCGTAGACCTTCTTCAGCTCCGGCGACGTAGCCGGGTCGACCGCGGAAAGGATGGCCATTTCGATTTCCCTATTTCTATTGGATGGTGTTGGAGCCCACGACGCGCTTCCACAGCGAAACCTGGTTCTCGACGAACTTCGTGAATTCCTGCGGCGTGCCGCCCACGGGGCGCGTGCCCATGGAGAGCAGGCGATCGCGCACCGCCGGCGTCTGCAGGGCCTGGTTGGCCGCCCTGTTGAGCACCATGATCACGTCGTCGGGCGTGCCCCTCGGCGCGGCAAGGCCCAGCCACGATTCCGCCTCGAAACCAGGCAGTCCCGCTTCGGCCATCGTCGGAACGTCGCGCGCCACCGGCGAGCGCGTGGCGCTGCTCACGGCGATGGGACGCAACTTCTTCGACTCCACCAGCGACCACGCGCCCGGCATCGAATCGAACTGCATGTCGATCTGGCCACCCATGATGTCGATGTTGGCCTTCGCGCTTCCCTGATAGGGGACATGCTGGATGTCCACGTTGGCCATCGACTTCATGAGCTCCATGAAGAGGTACATCGACGAGCCGGCGCCCGCGGAGCCGTAGGTGAGCTTGCCGGGGTTCGCCTTGGCGGCCGCGATGATCTCGTGCAGCGAGTGATAGGGGCTCGCGGGATTCACGACCAGCACGTTGGTCGACGAGATGGTGTGCACGATCATCTTGAAATCGCGCAGCGGATCGAAAGGCATCTCCTTGATGAGCGCCGGGTTCGAGCCGAAGTTGTTGATCGCCGTCACGATCAGCGTGTAGCCGTCCGCGGGCTGGTTCTTCACCCACTCGGCGCCGAGGTTGCTGTTGGCGCCCGGCTTGTTCTCGATGATCACCGGCTGCTTCAGGATGCTCGACATCTCCTGCGCGATGATCCGCGTGGCGACGTCGGTCTGCCCCCCCGGCGGATTGGCCACGACCACCTTGATGGGCTTGGTGGGAAAGCCCTGGGCGTGCGCCATGTTGAGCGCGAATGCCGCGGCCGCGGCGAGGAACCATCGCAACGCTTTCATCGGATCTCCGTTCGTTACCAGTTGAGTGTGAGGCTCGAGCCGCCGCAGACGTGCAGCACCTGCCCGGTGATGAACCCGCTGTCGGGGTGCGCGAGGAAATACACCGCCCGCCCGATGTCCTCGGGCGTGCCGGTGCGGCCGACGATCGCATGCTCGACGAGCTTCGCGGCGACTTCCGGCGGATTGTTCTTCTTGAAGAGCTCGGTGAGCACCGGCCCGGGTGAGACGGCGTTCACCGTGATGCCGTGCGGGCCCAGCTCGAGTGCCCAGGAACGCGTGAGCCCGACCATGGCCGCCTTGGTGGACGAATAGACGGTGCGCGACTTCTTGCCGAGGATGGCGCGAGACGAGATGTGCACGATGCGCCCGAACTTGCGCGCCTTCATGCCGGGCAGGAATTGCTGCGCGAGGATCACGGGCGCGCGGATGCTGAGGTTCACGCCAGTGTCGATGTTCGCATCGGTCACGCCTTCGAGATCGCCCGGTGTCGGCGTGCCCGCGTTGTTCACGATGCAGTTCACCTCGAAGCGATTTGCGATGCCGGAGGCGGCCTCGCGAGTGGCCTGCGCATCAGTGAGATCGCACTGCACGAAGTGATACGCGCCGCCCTGCGCGCGCTTCGGGGGATTGCGATCGATGTTGATGACCGTCGCCCCCGCGTCCAGGAAATGCCCGGCGATGCCTTCGCCGATTCCGGTCGTGGCACCCGTCACGATCGCGACAAGCTTCGCGCTCACGCCGCCTGCTCCTGGAGGATCGGCAGGCCCGCCTGCGACCCCGTGATGTAGCCCCGGCGCATCTGTGGGTCCACCAGCCGCTCGCCCGGGCGGTTGATCCATATGCGGTAGAGGCGGCGCCTGCGCTCGGCGTCGGGCCAATCGACGAACCCGGTGCGCCAATGCAGCACGGTGTGGTTGTTGAGGAGCTGGATGTCGCCCGGCTCGAAGGCCATGTCGAGGCGCAGCTCGTCGCTGTGCGCGAGCTCGACGATTCGATCCAGCAGCGCCACCTCGTGCGCGGGCATCGGCCGGTTCATGCGCTCGGCGGCCTGGCGGGCGCTGGTCGCGTTGAACACGCAGCTCAGGACGCCGAAGTACCAGCGATAGACGGGGATCGGCATCGGTGTGCAGCCGAAGGGCGCCTCAGGTGATTCGTCGCCGCGCAGGTCGTGGTGGAAGCCGCGATACAACGTCTCGAGCTCCTCCGGGCGTTCGGCCAGGAGGCGGTTGTAGATCGCCATCGCGCTCGCGATGCGGCTGACACCGCCCTCTTTGGCGCCGTGCACGCAAAGGAGTGCCACGACGTCGCCCGGGTCGGTGTGCGGGCGTTGCTCCGCGTTCGTGAGCGAGGGCTTCACGCCGACCTTCGTGGCGTCGAGCCCGCGGTCGACGATCTCGGCGATGTGGTCGCCCTTCACGTTCTGCGTGATCGGACGGCCCCAATGGCATCCGAGGCCCCAGTAGATGTCCTGGATGGTTTGCGTTCCCGCTGCGGCGCGCACGTCGAGCCCGCGCAGGAGGACGAAGCCGCGCCCGGCGGTCACCTCCCTCGCCACGTTCTCGAGGAAGGGACGCAGCGTGGGCAACGGGAAATCGTCGCGGTCGAAGCGCGGCGCCTTCTTGCCCAGCTGTGCGACGTGCGCCGCCGCGGCGGCGAGCTCCTCGCCCGCGCCCGCGGGCCACGTCACCTTCCATTCGTCCGTGCGGCGCATCTGCTCGCCGGTCCAGGCGCAATCGTGGTCGACGGGGAAGTCGCGGGTTTCCATCGTTCCTGTGTCGTATTACAATGCAATATGATTGAATCGCTATACAAACTCTACACCCAATGGCCAAACCCGAGAAGCGGCGCGACCCGCTCTTCGTAGGCTCGCTCGAGAAAGGGCTTGCCGTGCTGTCGGCGTTCTCCGCCGGCCAGCAGTTCATGACGCTGCGCGAAGTGGCCGAGGCGTGCGGCACGGACAAGAGCACCGCGCAGCGTTTCACGCACACGCTCGCGAAGCTGGGCTACCTCGAGAAATGCCCGAAGACCAAGCGGTTCGCGCTGGGCAAGAGCGTGCTCGAGCTCTCGTTCAACTACCTGCGCGCCAATACGCTGGTGGAAGCCGCGTCACCCGCGCTCATCGAGCTCGCACGCGCGACTGGACAGCGCGTGAACCTGAGCCTCTTCGACGGCACGGACATCATCTATGCGATCCGCCAGCTCGGTAAGCGCGAGTACTACTACTCGTCGCTCATCGGCCGGCGCATGCCGACGTACTGCAGCTCCGGCGGCCGCATCATGCTGGCGCACCTGCCGAAGGAAGAGGTGAGCGACATCCTCAAGCGCTCCACCTTGCGAGCGCTCACGCCCAGGACCATCTTCGAGCCGGCGAAGATCCGCGCCAAGATCGCGGAGGCTCGCGAGAAGGGTCATGCGCATACTGTCGAGGAGACGGTGCTGGGCGAGCAGGTCGTCGCCGGCGCCATCCTCGGCGCGGACGGGCGCCCCGCCGCGGCCATCCACATCGCGGGCTCGTTGAGCGAGTGGACGCCCAACCAGTTCGAGAAGAAGTTCGGTCCGCTCGCTGCCGAAACCGCGCACGCCCTCAGCCGTAACCGCTGAGGCCTGCACGCGGTCACATCCCCGGCTTTCCCAGCCGCGGCATCACCTTCCAGTTCTCCATGAACCGCTGCTGGTGCACGACGACGTTCTCGCGGCCGACCTGGAAGATTGCGTAGCAAGGCGGCTCGTGGTTGAAGTTGAGGTGCCGCTCGGCTTGGGGGCCCAGCTCGAGCGCCACCTGGTGCACCGTCGAGGGACAGCAATGGAACGGCACGCCGTGCCACAGCCCCGAGACCGGCCGGTGCAGGTGCCCGAACGCGATGAAGCGAATGCGCGCCGCATGCGGGGCGAGATGCGTCCACAGCTCCTCGCCATTTCGCAACGAGATGGAATCCATGTACTCGATGCCGACGGCGAGCGGCGGATGGTGCAGGAAGATGTAGAGCGGCTCGCCCGCACTCTCGGCGAGCTGCCGGTCGAGCCACGACAGCCGCTTGCCGCACATCGCACCCGCGGAGGTGCCCGGATCGTTGGTGTCGAGAAGGATCACGCGGCCCTCGGCCCCATCGATCACGCTCTGCAGGTGCCCGTCCTCGTCCACCGGCGTCTGCGGAAAGAAACGCCGCAGCATCGCGCGATCGTCGTGGTTGCCCATCATGAGCCGGAAGGGCACGCGCAACCGGTCGAGCGCGCCCTTGAGGTTCGCGTACTCGGCCTCGTCGCCATGGTTCACCAGGTCCCCGGTGAAGAGGCACAGGTCCGCATCCGCGTGATGGCGGTTGATGTCGTCGATGCAGGCGTCGAGGCGTTCGCGCCCGTCAACGCCGTAGATGATTTTCCCGGCGGGTGCCACGTGCGGATCCGTGACCTGCAGCAGCTTCATTCCGGCTTGGCACCCGAGGTCTTGATCACCTGCGCCCACTTCGCGATCTCGCCGTGGATGAACGCGGCGAATTCCTGCGGCGAGTTGCCGATCGGATCCGCGCCCTGCGCCGAGAGCTGCTTCTGCATCTCCGGATTCTTCAGCGCCTTCACGACTTCCGCATGGATGCGATCGACGATCTCCGGCGGCGTGCCCGCGGGCGCGAAGATGCCGTACCACGAGCCCGCCTCGAAGCCGGGAAATCCGGACTCGATCATCGTCGGCAACTCGGGAATCGCCGCGGATCGCTTCGGTCCCGTGGTGGCGATGCCGCGCAGGCGGCCCGCTTGCACGTGCGGCAGGATCGAGGGCATGTTCTCGAACATGAGGCCGACGTGCCCGGCGATGAGGTCCTGCACCGCCGGGCCGCCGCCCTTGTAGGGAATGTGCGTCATCTGGATGCCCGCCGCGGACTTGAGCATCTCGCCCGCGAGGTGCGATGCGGAGCCGGTGCTGCCCGACGCGAAATTGAGCTTGCCCGGATTGGCCTTCGCATAGGCGACCAGCAACTTCACATCCGTGACCGGCATCGAGGGATTCACCGCCAGCAGCAGCGGAACCGAGGCGACCAGGCTCACGGGCGCGAAATCCTTCTCGAGGTCGAACCCCGGGTTCGGCATGAACGTCGCGTTGATCGCGTGCGTCGCGGTGCCCATGAGCAGCGTGTAGCCATCCGGTGTCGCCTTCGAGGCGAGCGCGGCGCCGATGGAGCCGTTGCCCCCGCCGCGGTTCTCGACCACGACTTGCTGGCCCAGGCCCTCCGAGAGGCGCTGGGCGATGATGCGGCCCACGATGTCGGTCACGCCGCCCGGCGGGAAGGGAACGATCAGGTGGATCGGCCGCGTGGGATAAGCCTGCGCGGCGGCATTTGTCGCGGCGAGGCACGCGAGAGCGCAGAAGAGGTACGCGAGGCGCGCGAGATGCTTCATGAAAATCCTCCTGGTGGTTGCGGCGCTCTGCGGCGCCGTGCGACGGGTACTTTATCAGCCGCAAGCATTCCCGCCGCGCATGAGGAGC
>Ga0207705_10003593_pt1 | contig 11816 bp, 11 predicted proteins | sample KBSC13metaG_FD_184314 | JGI IMG/M metagenome (GOLD analysis project Ga0207705, IMG submission 184314) | Corn rhizosphere microbial communities from Kellogg Biological Station, Michigan, USA - KBS C1-3 metaG (SPAdes) (version 2) | ecosystem: Host-associated > Plants > Roots > Rhizosphere > Soil ...
CAGCACGACCGCGACGTGAACGCGGCCATCAACCTGCAACGGCTCGCCACCGGCGCCCTCGCGGCGCGCACGGCGCTACCCGAGGCGAGCCAGGCGGTAACGCGTGGCGCTGCCGCCGGCCCTGGGCTGGCGGGAGGCGGGGAAGTGACGCCTGTCAGGCACGAGCACGGTCAGCAGGACGGCTCGGGGCAGGAAGAGAACGCTGTGCACATTTGCACACGTAATCGATAGCAGCTGCCATGAACGCCACCACGATCTCGACCCGCAACACGACCGAAAGCAAACTGGACCGCCTGTTCCGCACCTTCCGTGTGGAATTGCGTCGCGCGATCGAATTGATGGGCGCGTCCTACCGTAACGGCATTCTGCCGCCGCTGTAAGGACGACGCATGGCCGGCGGGCCGCCTGCGCAGGCAGGTAACGCACTTCTTCACCGACCCCCGCCCCGAGCGGGGGTTTTGCTTTGTGACCGCTGCGGCACACCCGCCCACTCAGCGGTGCACCACCACCAGCAACGCCTTCGCTTCCGTCTTGCCGGCATTCCGGATGGCATGACTCTGGTCCGCCAGGTAGCGGGCCGTGGCGCCATGCTTGATTTTTCGCTTCTCGGCCCCGACCTCTAGTTCTACCGTTCCCGTTACCACGGTTAAGTGCTCGGTCGTGCCGGGATCGTGGGCCTGCGACGCCAGTTCGCCGCCCGGCTGCAACGTGAGCTCATACCATTCGTACTTGCCGGCAAGGTCCATCGGACCGAGGATGCGCAGCGAATAACCGGCGTGGCTGCCGGGCAGGGTGGGGATTTCGTGGGCGTCGACGACGCGGATCAGGTCCACCGTGCGCACTTCGGACGACAGCAGTTCGCCGATCTGCACGCCGAGCGCATTGGCAAGGCGCCATGTGATGGCAATGGTGGGATTGGCCTTTTCGCGTTCGATCTGCGACAGCATCGATTTCGAGACGCCGGCGATGCGCGACAGGTCTTCCAGTGTGAGGCCGCGGGCGAGGCGCAGACGCTGCAGGGTGGCCCCGACTTCGGGTGGGGCGCTGGTGGTGACTGCTTTGTTCATGAAGTTTGCTTGCCAAGTTCAATGGCCAGGGGTAATATTCGATATATTGAATTCACGTTCAGCATAGAGAACAAGTTCGATACGTTGAACGGATTGACACTATACCATTCGCCGATTACCGGGATAAAGGACGAGAACGATGAGCGACCAGGCATTCTATAACGACCTCCAGTACAAACTCGACACGCTCAAGACCGAAGGCCTGTTCAAGCCCGAACGCGTCCTCGCGTCGCGCCAGGGGGCGGAAGTGGTCGCCGCCGACGGCCGCACGCTGATCAATATGTGCGCCAACAACTATCTCGGCCTGTCCGGCGACCCGGAAACCCAGAAGGCCGCCGAGGCGGCACTGCAAAAGTATGGCTACGGCCTGTCGTCCGTACGTTTCATCTGCGGCACGCAGACCGTGCACAAGGAACTGGAACGCAAGCTGTCCGAATTCCTCGGCACGGAAGACACGATCCTGTACGCCGCCGCGTTCGATGCGAATGGCGGCGTGTTCGAACCGCTGTTCGACGAAAACGACGCGATCATCTCGGACGCGCTGAACCACGCGTCGATCATCGACGGTGTCCGCCTTTGTAAAGCCGCGCGTTACCGCTATGCCAACAACGACATGGCCGACCTGGAAAAGCAGTTGCAGGCCGCGACGCAAGCCGGCAAGCGCCACAAGATCATCGTGACGGACGGCGTGTTCTCGATGGACGGCACGATCGCCCAGCTGGATAAAATCGTCGATCTGGCCGAAAAGTATGGCGCGCTGACGATGATCGACGAATCGCATGCGTCCGGCTTCATGGGCAGGACGGGTCGCGGCACGCACGAGCACTGCGGCGTGCTGGGCCGGATCGACATCATCACGGGCACGCTCGGCAAGGCGCTGGGCGGCGCGATGGGCGGTTTCACGTCCGGCCGCCGTGAGGTCATCGAGACGCTGCGCCAGAAATCGCGTCCCTATCTGTTCTCGAATACGCTGGCGCCGATGATTGCCGGGGCGTCGCTGGCAGTGCTCGACCGCATCAGCAAGTCCACGGAACTGCGCGACCGCCTGCATGAGAACACGGCGTACTTCCGCCGCGAAATCGAGCGCATCGGCTTCACCATCAAGCCGGGCACGCACCCTGTGGTGCCGGTGATGCTGTTCGACGCGCCGGTGGCGCAGAAATTCGCCGCGCGCATGTTCGAGCTGGGCGTGCTGCTGTCGGGCTTCTTCTATCCGGTGGTGCCGATGGGGCAGGCGCGCGTGCGGGTGCAACTGTCGGCGGCCCACACCCGCGCGCAGCTGGACAAGGTGCTGGGCGCGTTCGAGCAGGCCGGGCGCGAACTGGGCATCGTCAAGGCCGCCTGAACGGGGCAGACCATCATCGATCGGCCGGCACCGCCCACGAGGCACGCCGGCGGAACAGGCTCACGGAGCCGGAAAGAACAAGGACACCAAGCATGGAACGCATCCTCATCATCGGCGCCAACGGCCAGATCGGCAGTGAACTGGTGGCCGCCCTCGCAGAGCAGCATGGCGCCGCCAACGTGATCGCCGCGGACATCGGCGCGGACAACGTGTACGGCGCCGCACGCTACGTGCGCGTCGACGTGCTCGACAAGGACGCGGTGGCGCGCCTGATCGCCGGCGACGACGTCACCCAGGTCTACCAGCTGGCGGCGCTGCTGTCCGCCACGGGCGAGAAGGCGCCGCTGATGGCGTGGAAGCTGAACATGGACGGCCTCCTGAACATCCTCGAGATCGCGCGCGAGCGCGGCGAGGCCGGCAAGCCGCTGAAAGTATTCTGGCCGTCCTCGATCGCCGCGTTCGGGCCGAACACGCCGGCGGAAAGCACGCCGCAGTTCACGATCATGGACCCGACGTCGATCTACGGCATCAGCAAGCTGGCCGGCGAGCGCCTGTGCGAGTACTATCACGCCAAATACGGCGTGGACGTGCGCAGCATCCGCTACCCGGGCATCGTCAGCTACAAGTCGCCGCCGGGCGGCGGCACGACCGACTACGCGATCGCGATTTTCCACGCGGCGTTGCGCGGCGAGACCTATGAATGCTTCCTCGGCCCCGACACGACGCTGCCGATGATCTATATGCCGGACGCGATCCGCGCCACCATCGAGCTGATGGACGCGCCGGCGGAACGGGTCGCGATCCGTTCCTCGTACAACGTGGCGGGTGTCTCGTTCAGTCCGCGCGAGCTGGCGGCCGCCATCCAGAAGAAGCAGCCGGGTTTCCGCATTGCGTACAAGCCGGACAGCCGCCAGCAGATCGCCGATTCCTGGCCGAAGAGCCTGGACGACGGCCGCGCAGCCCAGGACTGGGGCTGGCAGGCGCGCGTCCAGCTCGACGAAATGGTCGACGACATGCTCGCGCACGTCGACGTGGGGATGAGCAAGGCGGCTTGAGCCGTCTCCACCGCAGTATTTTCGCGCCTGCGCCACGAGCGCCGCGCGCATTCCATGGGCGGCGTCCACGAAACGCACACAAGCCCGACATGCAGGACGCGCAAGACGCAAGGAGACAGCGCATGGACATGAGCGTATTTGATCTGTTCAAGATCGGCATCGGGCCTTCCAGCTCGCACACGGTGGGCCCGATGGTGGCGGCGCGCCGCTTCCTGGTCGAATGCGGATCGCTGGCAGACGCCGTCGGCGTCGGGGCCCATCTGTACGGCTCGCTGGCGCTGACCGGTGTCGGTCACGCCACCGACAAGGCCGTGATCCTGGGCCTGATGGGCGAGACGCCGCAGGACGTCGATCCGGACACCGTCGAGGACAAGCTCGCGGAAGCGGAGCTGGACGGCGTGCTGAACCTGCTCGGCAAGAAACCGGTCCCGTTCACCCGCGCGACAGGCCTCGTGTGGCACAAGCAGTCCACGCTGCCGGGGCACCCGAACGGCATGCGCTTCGTCCTCAGGCTGGCCGACGGCAGCGTCATCGAGCGCATCTATTATTCCATCGGCGGCGGCTTCATCACGGCCGCCGGCGAGACGCAGGCCACCGGTGCGGCCCCGGTCGCCGTCCCTTATCCGTTCGACACGATGCGCGAGTTGCTGGCGCAGGGCAGCCGGCACGGCCTGTCGATTCCCGCGATGCTGCGCGCCAACGAATGCGCCCGCATGACGAACGACGTCCTGAACGCCGGCCTGGACCGGATCTGGGAGGTGATGCGAGGCTGTATTGCGCACGGGCTCGTCACGGAAGGCGAACTGCCGGGCGGGCTGAACGTCAAGCGCCGCGCGGCGAAACTGTGGCGCCAGGAGCGGGAGGCCAGCAACGCGGCGAACCACCTGCCGCACGACGCCGTCAACCAGGTCAGCCTGTACGCGATGGCGGTGAACGAAGAGAACGCGGCCGGTGGCCGCGTGGTGACGGCGCCGACGAATGGCGCGGCCGGCATCATCCCCGCCGTGCTGCGCTATTACGCGGAAGATTGCCGGCCGAGCGATGGGAAGCAGGGCATCCGCGACTTCCTGCTGACGGGGGCCGCGATCGGCATGCTGTGCAAGCAGAACGCCTCCATTTCCGGCGCCGAGATCGGCTGCCAGGGCGAGGTGGGCGTCGCCTGCGCGATGGCGGCGGCTGGGCTGGTGGCGGCGCTGGGCGGGACGAACGGCCAGATCGAGAACGCGGCCGAGATCGGCATCGAACACCACCTCGGCATGACGTGCGATCCGATCGGCGGGCTGGTGCAGATACCTTGCATCGAACGCAATGGCATGGGCGCCATCAAGGCCATCACGGCGGCGTCGCTGGCGATGAAGGGCGACGGCACGCATTTCGTCAGCCTGGACGAGGTGATCGAAACGATGCGCCAGACGGGGTTCGACATGCAGGCCAAGTACAAGGAAACGTCGTTGGGCGGGCTGGCCATCCACGTGGTAACCGTCAATCACGCCGCGTGTTGATTCGGTCGTTGACGGTGCGGGCATGCCGTAGGGTGGGCACCTCGTGCCCATCACCCACCAAACGATCGTAATAGTTTGAATTGACGGAACAATATTCGACAAAAAGACAATATTACCCGGTCCGGACTATAATAATTATCCAACGCCAGCCAACCCCGATCTTTTCTACCGTATGCAATATGTGTCCACCCGCGCGACGAGCGCGTCCGCAGCACGCAATCCCCAATCCTTTTCCGACATCCTGCTGGGCGGCCTGGCGCCGGACGGCGGGCTGTATCTGCCCGAACAATACCCTCAGGTGACGAGCGCCGAGCTCGACGCATGGCGCAACCTGTCGTATGCCAAACTGGCCTACGAAATCCTGCGCAAGTTCGCCACGGACATCCCGGACGCCGACCTGAAGGCACTGACGGCGAAGACGTACACCCCGGAGGTGTACAGGAACGCTCGCGCCGACGAGTCCGCCACCGAGATCACGCCGCTGCGCGTGCTGGAGCAGGGTCCGGAACGCACGCTGATCCTGCAAGGCCTGTCGAATGGCCCGACGCTCGCGTTCAAGGACATGGCCATGCAGCTGCTGGGCAACCTGTTCGAATACGCGCTGGCGAAGAATGACGACGAGCTGAACATCTTCGGCGCCACGTCGGGCGACACGGGCAGCGCGGCCGAGTACGCGATGCGCGGCAAGCGCGGCATCCGTGTGTTCATGCTGTCGCCGCACAAGAAGATGAGCGCGTTCCAGACCGCGCAGATGTTCAGCCTGCAAGACCCGAACATCTTCAACATCGCCGTCGAAGGCGTGTTCGACGACTGCCAGGACATGGTCAAGGCCGTGTCGAACGACCTCGAATTCAAGGTTCGCCAGAAGATCGGCACCGTGAACTCGATCAACTGGGCGCGCGTCGTGGCGCAGGTTGTGTATTACTTCCGCGGCTACCTGAAGGCGACGACGTCGAACGACCAGAAAGTGTCGTTCACGGTCCCGTCGGGCAACTTCGGCAATATCTGCGCCGGCCACATCGCCCGCATGATGGGCCTGCCGATCGCGAAGCTGGTCGTCGCGACCAACGAGAACAATGTGCTGGACGAATTCTTCCGCACGGGCGTGTACCGCGTCCGCAAATCGTCGGAGACGTACCACACGTCGAGCCCGTCGATGGATATCTCGAAGGCATCGAACTTCGAACGCTTCGTGTACGACCTCGTCGGCCGTGACGCCGACCGTACGCATGCGCTGTTCCGCAAGGTCGACACGCACGGCGGCTTCGACCTGTCCGGTGCCCCGGGCAGCGACGGCGACGAATTCAAGCTGGTCGCGAACTACGGCTTCCAGTCCGGCTGCTCGACGCACGCCGACCGCCTCGCGACGATCCGCGACGTGTTCGACGACTACGGCATCACCATCGACACGCACACGGCCGACGGCATCAAGGTCGCGCGCGAGCACGTCGAACCGGGCATCCCGATGATCGTGCTGGAGACGGCGCTGGCCGCCAAGTTCAACGAGACGATCCTGGAAGCGCTGGGCACCGATGCCGCGCGTCCGGCCGGCTTCGAGGACATCGAGACCTTGCCGCAGCGCTTCGTCGTCATGCATCCGAACGTCGACGAGATGAAGGCATTCATTTCGGCGCACACGGGGCTCGCGAAGTGAACCAGCCTGTACGCAAGCCGTTGATGCCCGTGCGCGAGGCGCTCGACTTCCTGCTGGCGGCCGTACGCGCGGTCGACGGCATCGAGGACGTCGACACGCTGGACGCCAACGGCCGCGTACTGGCCGTCGACCAGGTCTCTACCCTGAACGTCCCGGCGGCCGACAACACGCAGATGGATGGCTATGCCGTGCGCGCGGCGGATTGCGGGAGTGGCGCCGCCACGCTGCGCATCGCCCAGCGCATTCCGGCCGGCACCGTCGGCCAGAAGCTGGAACCCGGCACGGCCGCGCGCATCTTCACGGGCGCCCTGATCCCGGAAGGCGCGGATGCGGTCGTCATGCAGGAGCAATGTGAGGCGCGTCCTGGCAGCGACCAGGTGACGATCAAACACGCGCCCCAACCGGGCGAATGGATCCGCCGCGCCGGCGAGGACATCGTGGCGGGCAGCGTGATCCTGCCGGCCGGCACGCGGCTGCGCAGCCAGGAGTTGGGCTTGGCAAGCGCCGTCGGCCTCGCCCGGCTGCCTGTGCGCCGGCGCGTGCGCGTGGCGGTGTTCTTCACCGGCGACGAGCTGGCGATGCCCGGCGAGCCGCTGGCGCCCGGCGCGATCTACAACTCCAACCGTTTTACCTTGCGCGGCCTGCTGGAAAACTTCGGCTGCGAATTCACCGACTACGGCATCGTGCCGGACTCGCTGCAGGCCACGCGCGACACCCTGCGTGCGGCCGCCGCGCAGCACGACCTGATCATCACGTCGGGTGGCGTCTCGGTCGGCGAGGAAGACCACATCAAGCCGGCCGTGGAAGCGGAAGGGCGCCTGGACATGTGGCAGATCGCCGTCAAGCCGGGCAAGCCGCTGGCGTTCGGCGAAGTGCGCCGCGCCAGCGAGGATGCCGGCACGTCATTCTTCATGGGCCTGCCGGGCAATCCGGTCTCGAGCTTCATCACCTTCCTGCTGTTCGTGCGGCCGTTCCTGCTGCGCCTGCAGGGCGTGACGGGTGCCGTGGAGCCGCGGGCGATCCCGCTGCGCGCGGACTTCGACTGGAGCAAGCCCGACCGCCGCAACGAATTCCTGCGCGCCCGCATCAACGACGCCGGCGGCCTCGACCTGTTCCCCAACCAGGGCTCCGGCGTGCTGACGTCGACCGTGTGGGCGGACGGGTTGATCGACAATCCGCCGGGCCAGGCGATCGCGCGCGGCGATATCGTGCGCTTCATCCCGTTCGCGGCGCTGCAGTACTGAGAGACTTTATGAAGATTAATCTGCGTTTCTTTGCCAGCGTACGCGAGGCGCTGGGCAGTTCAGGGGAAACCGTCGAGCTGCCGGCCGGCGTGGCGACCGTGGGTGCCGTGCGCGACTTCCTCATCGCCCGCGGCGGCGCCTGGGCCGAGGCCCTCGCGCACGAGCGCGCGCTGCGCATGGCGTTCGAATACGTCATGTGCGAACCGGGCACGCCCATCCGCGAAGGTGGCGAGGTGGCCTTCTTCCCGCCGGTGACGGGCGGCTGAGCGCCGTCGGTAGGGTGGGCACCCTGTGCCCACCATGCGTTACCGCGACGCATATGTTTGGTGGGCACGGGGCGCCCACCCTACAGGCATACACTCCTATACCACCGTCTTTTCCGCCAGCGCGAGCAGTCTCGCGCAATTGGCGTTGCGCTCGCCGTAGTCGCGCCACGCCGTCTCGCGTGCGAGGGTCTGCCACTTGCGCAGCGAGTCCGCGTTCAGGTCGACCGTGCGTCCGCCGGCACCCTGGAACAGCGCGGCTACCGCCGCATCGTCCATCTGCGCCGACTTGCGCGCGAACGCCTCGAGGTCGGCGCCCACCGCCAGCAGCACGGCCTGCTGGTCGCGCGGCAGGCGGTCGAAGGCGGCGCGCGACATCATCAGCGGTTCCAGCATGAACCAGTAGGTGCCGCCGCGCGCCGTCGTGACCGACCTGCTGACTTCATCCAGGCGGAACGAGATCAGCGACGAGGACGACGTCGCCGCCGCGTCGAGCTGGCCTTTTTCCATTGCCGAGCGGATGTCGTTCGACGGCATGTCGACGACGGTGGCACCCGCCTGCTTGAGGATCATGTCCATCTCGGGCGAACCGCCGCGCACCTTCAGGCCGGCCGCGTCTTCCGGGTCGACGATCGGTTTGCCGCGCGACGCCATGCCGCCGGCCTGCCAGATCCAGCTCAGCATGACGATGCCCTTGTCGGCCAGCATGCGGTTGAATTCCTTGCCGATCTCCTCGTTTTTCCAGGCATAACCCTGTTCGTACGATGTCACAAGGCCCGGCAACAGGCCGATGTTTACCTCGGGCAGCTCGGCGCCGGCGTAGGACAGCGGCACGAGCGACATGTCCAGCGCGCCTTTGGCTAGCGCCGGGATCTGGGCTTCGCTCTTCATCAGGGTAGAGCGGGGGTAGATCGAGAACTTGATGCGTCCCTTCGTCCGGCGTTCCGCCTCGGCGGCGAACATGCGGCACAGGCGGTCGCGAAAATCGCCTTCGGCCACGCTGCCGCCGGGGAATTGATGGGAAATCTTGAGGTTCGTGGGTTGAGCCCATGCAGCTTGCAGCCAAAGCGGACTGGTCGCGATCGCGCCCAGTAATGCCCTACGCGTCATTACCGACATAAACATCCTCCAAGATGGTATTTCGGACTACCGGACGAATCGTGACGCCTCGGGACGACTGCCACAAGCGTGCATCGTTCGCATTTAACATTTATGGTGCGTATAAGAATAGGCTCAGCTGTGGGTAAGTCAAGGAAATATTGATGCGAGAAACCATGCGCTGCAGCAAAAAATCAGGCTGCAAAAGCAGGTGGACCGAGACGCAGTATTGCGCGCCAGAGGCGACGCTTCTTGCGCTGCGTCTGATGTGCGCCATGCTGCGGCGCAGTGGACGTTGCGGCCGGATTTGCTGGCTTACCGTGGTTTTCTGACGCGAGCGGCGGGTCCGCAGCCGGCGGACCCAGTGAAACGCTCAGCGCGCCGGCAGCGGGTACGTCGCCGGGCTGACGTTGCCATCCTTGTCGACGGCCTGCACGCCGAACAGCAGGTTGTCCTTCGACAGGTCGACGCGGTAATTTGTCACGTTGCCGACAAACTGCGCGCCCTGCCACAAGGGCGACGTGGTGTCGCGCCACACGATGCGGTAGCCGGCCAGGTCGGGTTCCGTGTTCGCCTTCCACACGAGGTCCGTGCCATTGTCCAGGTTCGCCGTCCTGACCTTGACGTCCTGCGGCGCGGCCGGCGCCAGCGCCAGCGAGGCGAGCGACGCGGCGTTGACGCGCGCGACCTGGGCCACGTAGGCCGGATCGACGTACTCGACGAGGTCGCCGATCTTCTTGCCGTTTTGCGTGCGCAGGTCCTGGTGCTGGTGGTCGAAGTCCTCGTGCGGCTCGGTGAAGCGCACGGCCGCGTAGCCCGCATCGAGGAACGGGCTGTGGTCGCCGCCGCGCAGGTAGCGGTCGCGCCGGTAGATGATGTCGACGGTGAAGCCCGGGACGTACCGTTCGCCCGTCTCCTTGACGTGGCGAGCGAGCTGGCGCGTGATCGAATCGTTCTCGCCGCCGGTCTGGAGCAGGGTGCGCAGCGCCGGCGTCGTTTCCTTCACGGGCGGCACGCCCTCCGCGAACAGGCGCACGTGCGCGTTGTCCAGCTTGCCGTGCTCGTCGTGCGAGCTGCCGATGATGTCGTTGTTCAGCATGCCGGCGATGTCCATGCCGGCCGCTTTCGCCTTCGCGGCATAATCGCCCGATCCGTACAGGCCCTGTTCTTCCGCCGCGACGGTCATGAACACGAGCGAGGCGTCGAACTTGTGGCGCGCCATCACGCAGGCCATTTCCATGACGGCGGCCGTGCCGGAGGCGTCGTCGTTGGCGCCCGGCGCGTCGGCCGTGGCGTTCATCACGTCGGTCACGCGCGAATCGTAATGACCGCTAACGACGTAGTAGCGGTCGCGCGATGCCGGCTGGGTGCCCGGCAGGGTGGCGACGACGTTGACGATTTCCGTCGGGCGCGAGATGCGGCTGGCGACGGGGTGGACATGGCTCTGGAACTGGACGTCCAGCCTGCCGGCGCCGCACCGCTCCAGCTCGGCCTTGATCCAGCGCCGTGCCGCGCCGATGCCGCGCGTGTTCGATTCAGTGTCGGACATCGTGTGGCGCGTGCCGAAGCCCACGAGTTTTTCGACATAGGCCTGGATGCGCTGCGGCGAGATTTCGCGGACGATGGCGTCGATGTCGGCCTGGCGCGCGGGCAGCGGGGTGTCCGCCGGGGCGGCCTGGGCGGCGGCGCCGGCCAGCAGCAGGAAGGGAAGGATGGTCTTGGGTAAACGATGCATGGGCGTCCTCGGGCTGTGGGAACGGCGCCGCGGATCGCGCGGGCGCCGGCCAGCACTGTACCCGATGGCTTGGGCGTGCGATAGCTTTACACTAAGTCTTGGACCAGCGCCGCAGGATCGCGAGGATCACGAGCGCGAACAGGGTGCTGAGCAGCGCGGTCGCCTCGCGCCCCATGCCGGCCGCGACGCCCAAGGCAGCGGTGAGCCAGATGCTGGCCGCCGTCGTCAGGCCACGCACGTCGTTGCGGTCGCGTTGCTTGAGGATGGCGCCGGCGCCGAGGAAGCCGATCCCGGCCGTGACGCCCTGCAGAACGCGCGACAGGTCGGGAAGAGCCATCCCGGCCTGCAGTGGAATCAGCACGAACAGGGCGGAGCCGAGCGACACGAGCATGTGCGTGCGCAGGCCGGCCGGCGCGCCGACGGATTCGCGCTCCCAGCCGAGCATCCCGCCCAGCACGACGGCCACGCACAGGCGCACGACGATGCGCACGATACCCGCGCCATCGCCGATGTCGGTGAACTCTTCATGCACCGTGTTCCAGACTTCGTCGAACGTCATGCCGCCTCCCTCCGCCTGGTTGCATGATGCCTGCGGCGGCCGGGTCGCGGCGCACGCGGCCGTCAGAGCGTGTCGAGGAAGGTCTTGATGGCCGCGGTGACGGCCTGCGGCTGGTCGAACATCGCGAAGTGGCGTGCCGGGGCGACGGTCACCACCTGCAGCTTTGGTGTGCCCTCCATCAGCGCGCGATAGTAGTCGGCCTTGGCGGCCGGCGTCAGGCCTTGCTGGGCGCTGTCCAGGTCCAGGTAGGGGACGATCGTCAGCACGGGCGCCTGGACAGCTCTCAGGCCGGGA
>Ga0207705_10003598_pt1 | contig 11806 bp, 4 predicted proteins | sample KBSC13metaG_FD_184314 | JGI IMG/M metagenome (GOLD analysis project Ga0207705, IMG submission 184314) | Corn rhizosphere microbial communities from Kellogg Biological Station, Michigan, USA - KBS C1-3 metaG (SPAdes) (version 2) | ecosystem: Host-associated > Plants > Roots > Rhizosphere > Soil ...
AAGGCCCTTCGCCGATTGCCGGGAACAGCCAAATTTCTACTACCAAATCACGGAAGCCTGATTTTAATGCGTACCTGTTTGTGTATTTTACCGGCAATGCTACAAGTGAAGAGTCAATCCATTATGCACTAAGTAATGATGGCTATCATTATTGGGCATTGAATGAAAATAAGCCTGTTATTGCGTCGGAGAAGATCAGTTCCACTGGCGGCGTTCGTGATCCGCACATCTTACGGGGCAACGATGGTAAAACATTTTACATGGTAGCCACCGATATGGTTTCTGCTAATGGGTGGAACTCTAACAGGGCAATGGTGTTATTAAGATCAACTGATCTTATTCACTGGACTTCTGCTGTAGTAAATATTCAAAAAAAGTATCCCGGGCAGGACAGCCTGCTGCGTGTGTGGGCACCGCAAACCGTTTATGATGATTCCGCAAAAAAGTATATGATCTACTTTTCCATGAAATATAATAAAGAACCTGATAAAATTTATTATGCCTACGCAAATAAAGATTTTACCGATTTGGAAGGTGAGCCAAAACAATTATTTTACAGCCCGGACAATGCAGCGTGTATTGATGGCGACATTGAAAAAAAAGATGGCAAATATTACTTGTTTTTTAAAACGGAAGATCGCCAGCCTGGTATCAAAATAGCCGTATCTGAAGACCTTACAAACGGCTACACTTTGCAAAGCGAGGATTATGTGCAACAAACAAAACGCCCCGTTGAAGGTGCCGGCACTTTCAAGCTCAATGATGGCAGTGGATATATCCTGATGTATGATATGTACACCAGCGGCCGCTACCAATTTACCAAAAGCACCGACTTGCGGCATTTTAAGATTGTGGACAGTGAAGTATCGATGAATTTCAACCCACGGCATGGTACAGTAATGCCCATAACTACTGAAGAAGCAAGGAAACTGGAAGCTGCTTTTTATAATCCGGATGATGTCATAGGCACTGCAGCGAATAAGTTAATACATCGCCTCAATATTGAGTTAGACACGCTCCACTCAACCGTTCTTTTGCCGGTGCATTCGGGAACGGATTTGAAATCCTTTAACCCGGATTTTATGCAACTGCCCGGAGTAAAAATTACTCCAAAAGCTGATGTTGATTTTAGTAAAGGTTCTGTTACTTACAACATACAAGTTCCCGGGCATACTACAAAAGAATACATGGTAAATGTTGCCATCAACAACAACCCGCTCTTTGATGGTTATTATGCGGATCCGGAAGTTTTGTATTCACATAAAACGGGTAAATATTATATTTATCCAACCTCAGATGGCTTTACCGGCTGGTCCGGTACTTATTTCAAAACTTTTTCTTCACCCGATTTTGTGAACTGGAAAGATGAAGGTGTGATCCTGGATTTGATGAAAGATGTTCAGTGGGCAAAGCGCAACGCCTGGGCGCCCACCATCACTGAGAAGAAAGTGGATGGAAAATATAACTACTTTTTTTATTTCTGTGCTGCGCAAAAAATAGGAGTAGCTGTTGCTGATGATCCGGCCGGCCCTTTCGTTGATTCAGGGAAACCGTTGATTGCAAAACGTCCGGGCAATGGAAGGGGTGGCCAGCAGATAGATCCGGATGTTTTTCACGATCCTGTTTCGGGTAAAGATTATTTGTATTGGGGTAACGGCTATATGGCAGTGGCACAGTTAAATAAAGACATGGTTTCCATTGATACTGCCTCTATCAAAATCATTACCCCTGATAATACTTTCAGAGAAGGCACGGAGGTCGCTTACCGGAAAGGTCGGTATTATTTTATGTGGAGCGAGGACGATACCCGCAGTCCTGATTATAAAGTGCGTTATGGTTATTCTGATTCGCCGGCAGGTAAGATAACCATTCCTTCAAATAACATTGTTATAAAAAAGGATGCCACAAAGGGTATTTATGCTACCGGGCATAACTGCGTATTGAATGTCCCTGGTACCGACGACTGGTATATTATTTATCATCGGTTCACCATTCCAAAAGGAATAACGATGGGCGCTGCTGCCGGCTATCATCGGGAAGTATGCATTGATCGTTTGTATTTTAATAAAGACGGTACCATAAAAGAAGTGAAGCCTACACTGACAGGAATAACGAAACCCGTGAAGCCTGAAAAATAGATTCAGTGTTTTAAAAAAGCGATCAAACTAAAAATAAACCTGATCAACAATCATGAAAAGAATAAATAGAAAGTTTTCAAGTCAACTATATAAAAGATATATCGCGGTTGTAAAAAGCGTCGTAATCCTGTTAAGTTTTGGAATTGCTTTCGTCGCAAAAGGGCAGAATAATAACAGCGACCGCCAGTTGTGGCTAAATTATATGGATAAAGTTGTGCGGCCGGTAATGCTGAATCTTGCTGAGGATCAGTTAAAGCAACACATGCCCGAGGTTCAATCGCCACATATCGACAACGCAGCAGAGCGAAGCAAAGTAGCGTACCTGGAAGCCTTTGGCAGAACCTTTAGCGGTATAGCTCCCTGGATCAATTCTGAAAGAGGTTCGAAGGAAGAAGTTGCGCTTCGCGACCAATATCGCCAATGGTCTTTAAAAGCAGTCGCTAATGCAGTAAATCCTTTGTCGAAAGATTATATGAAGTGGGATGGCGGCCAACCATTGGTTGACGCATCTTTTTTAGCATTAGGTTTGATCCGTTGTCCCTGGGTGTGGAATCACCTGGATTCAGTAGTTCAAAAACAAGTGGTTGCCGCCTTTTTGACCACCAGGAATACGGTTCCCGTTTATTCCAACTGGCTTCTTTTTTCTGCCATGATCGAAACTTTTTTTTGTAACTATAATCTTCCTTACGATCCGGTAAGAATTGATTATGCTGTAAGGGAATTTTCGGAACATTGGTATGTAGGCGATGGGATGTTTTCTGATGGCATGCAATTTCATTTGGATTATTATAACAGCTATGTAATACAGCCATACCTTGAGGTGGTATTGGAAACCATCAGCAAACGAAGAAATAGTTATAATTTCTTTATTCCGAAATTTGAAAGAATAAGAAAGCGGTATGCAGAGATACAGGAACGGATGATCAATACCGACGGTAGTTACCCGGTGACGGGCCGTTCAATCGTTTACCGCGGCGGCGCTTTTCATCAGCTTGCTGACATGTCGTTGCGAAAAGAGTTGCCTTCATCCCTTCCACCTGCCCAAGTGCGGAGCGCATTGACCGCAGTTATTAAAAAAACATTGGGATCTCCTGCCAGTTTTGATGCTAACGGGTGGTTAAATATTGGTTTGAGCGGACATCAGCCGGAACTTGCGGATGTTTATATCACAACAGGAAGCCTTTACTTATGTTCTGAAATATTTTTGCCTCTCGGTTTGCCTGCAACAGATCCTTTCTGGTCGGAGCCGGAAACAGCATGGACATCAGTAAAAGCGTGGAGCGGCCAGGATCTGGCTCCCGATCATGCACTCGATTTAAACAGATAAAAAACAGAAACATGCCATATCCAACAAAACAGATCAACATTGCAGTCGTCACAGTGGCGATGATGCTCATTTGTCAATTATCACATGCCCAGTTAAATTTAATAACCGACATCGCAAATCGCAATGCTGTAAGCCTGGATGGCAAGTGGCAATATATTGTTGATCCGTATGAAACCGGCTTTTACGATTATCGCTATAAAGAAATGAATGAAAATAGTGCATCGGCGTATTGGAACAGCGATAAACCGAAAAATAAAAGTGACCTGAAAGAATTCGGTTACACTGATAAATACAGTTTAAAAGTACCGGGAGATTGGAATTCACAGGATCCGAAATTTCTCTATTACGAAGGAACGGTTTGGTATAAAAAATCATTTGATTATCAAAAACACAATCCATCTGACAGGCTATTCATTTACTTCGGTGCCGTTAATTACAGGGCAGACGTTTACCTGAATGGTAAAAAACTCGGAATGCATGTTGGCGGATTTACTCCGTTCAACTTTAAAATTCCTGATTCTGTCCTAAAAAGGAAGGACAATTTTCTGGTAGTAAGAGTTAATAACGAAAGAGGTAAGGAAGAAGTGCCTACCGTAAATACTGATTGGTGGAACTATGGCGGTATTACACGGTCGGTAGATCTCGTTGAAGTTCCAAAAACTTTTATCCAGGATTTTTCAATTCATCTGAAAAAGCCGGAAGCAGGTGAAGTGCCTGCCACAAAAAATGCAGAGGTGGAGGGATGGGTTAAACTAAACGGTCAAGGTTCAGGAAATGTCGTTATTGATATTCCTGAATTGAAAGTAAAGCAAAGCTTTCCGGTTACCGATTCAATAACCAATTTTAGTTTTCAACTTCCCACTGTAAAATTATGGTCGCCTGAAGATCCCAAACGGTATAAAGTTATCGTCAGCAATGGTACTGATCAAGTTGAAGATAAGATCGGTTTCCGCACTGTAGAAGCTTTTGGAAAGAAAGTACTGTTAAATGGTAAATCCATTTTTATGAGAGGCATTGCCATCCACGAAGAAATTCCCCAGGAGATGCGGCGTGCGTACAGTAAAAAGGACGCTGCACAATTACTTGGCTGGGCAAAAGAACTCGGTTGTAATATGGTTCGACTCGCACATTATCCGCACGATGAAAGCATGACGCGCATGGCAGATTCTCTCGGCTTTCTCGTCTGGTCGGAAATTCCTGTTTACTGGACGATAGATTTTGGAAACCCGGAGGTGTATGAAAAGGCAAAGCAGCAGTTGACGGAAATGGTCACACGCGATAAAAACCGCGCCAGCATTATCATTTGGTCTGTGGGTAATGAAACACCGGTAAGCCCCGTACGTACTGAATTTATGCACAACCTGATCCTGTCGGCAAAAGCGCTCGATAGCACGCGCATGGTTTCTGCAGCTTTGGAAGTGAATTATAATTCTAATAGCAAAATGCATGTCATCAATGATCCCTTAGGACAGTATGTTGACCTCGTGGCTTTTAATGAATACCTCGGATGGTATGGAGGATCGCCGAGTTCCTGCCGCACTGCCAACTGGAGCACTGCGTATGATAAACCTTTATTTATCAGTGAAACCGGCGCCGGCGCGAAGTTTGGTTTTCATGCAGATTCTCTTACCAGGTTCAGCGAAGAATACCAGGCGTGGTATTACCGCGAGCAAATAAATATGTTCAAACGCATGCCTGATAACTGGGTAGGCTTATCGCCCTGGGTATTGGCAGATTTCAGATCTCCCAAAAGAAATAATCCAATCTACCAGCAAGGCTGGAACCGGAAAGGGTTGTTTAGTAACAACGGAAATAAAAAAGAAGCCTTTTATATTCTTCAATCCTTCTACCGGCAAATAAAAAAGAAAGGCAATCCGGATTAAACTTTTAAAAATTGCACTTGCTAAACAATCAAAATATACACGTGAATAAAAGAAAAGCTTTCTTGTCACTTTTACTTATTGGTTGCCTGGTAGCTTTATGTTTGTTCACTTCGGCGCAGCAAAAAAAACAGGTGAACCATACATTTACATTAGGTGATTCTGTTTTTCTTTTAGATAAACAGCCATTTCAGATCATCTCAGGAGAAATGCATTATCCAAGAATTCCCCGCGAAGCATGGATGGCCAGGATGAAAATGGCGAAGGCCATGGGATTGAACACCATCAGCACTTACGTATTTTGGAATTTGCACGAGCCTCAAAAAGGGAAATTTGATTTTACCGGAAATAATGATATTGCGCAATTTGTAAAAGATGCACAAAAAGCAGGACTTTGGGTAATACTGCGGCCAAGCCCTTACGTATGCGCCGAGTGGGAGTTTGGCGGTTATCCTTACTGGCTTCAAAATATAAAGGGTCTTGTTGTACGCAGCAAGGAAAAACAATACCTGGAAGAATATAAAAAGTATATAGAAGAAGTAGGTAAGCAATTGGCGCCACTGCAAATCAATCACGGCGGCAATATCCTGATGGTACAGATAGAAAATGAATACGGATCTTATGGGAGCGATAAATCTTATTTGCAAATGAATGAGAAGATGTTCCGGGATGCCGGATTTGACGGCTTGCTTTACACGTGTGATCCTGCGTGGGATCTAAACAAAGGTTATCTGCCGGGGCTGTTGCCTGCGGTAAATGGATTGTCGGACACAACTGCTATCAAACAAATCATCCGGACCCATCATAATGGCAAAGGTCCTTTTATGGTTGCAGAATGGTATCCAGCCTGGTTTGACTGGTGGGGAACAAAACATCATACAGTACCGCCGGATGCCTATGCCAAACAATTGAATGATATTTTGAAAGCTGGGATTTCGATCAACATGTATATGTTTCATGGCGGCACAACGAGGGGCTTTATGAACGGAGCCAATGATAAGGAAAACACACCTTATGAACCACAGGTAAGCAGCTATGATTATGATGCACCGGTAGATGAGGCTGGTAACGTTACCAGCAAATTCAACGTGTTCCGTTCAGTAATTGAAAAATATTTGCCCAAAGGAGAGGTATTGCCGCCGGTGCCACAACCCAAGCCATCAATGGAAATAACGGATATAGATTTTACGGCGGTAACCTCCGTGAGCAGTATACTCCCTAAACCCATTAAAAACCCAACGCCGTTAACTTTCGAGGCATTGAACCAGGCTTATGGCTTTGTTCTTTACAGGACGATCTTGGAGGGAGGAAAAAAAGGCGTACTGTATCTTGACAGCTTGAGAGACTATGCCATCGTAATGGTCAATGGTAAAAAGGCCGGAGTTTGTGACAGGCGTTTCCGGCAGGATAGCATCGAGATCATTTTGCCAAAAGGGAAGGACACTTTAGATATCCTGGTTGAAAATTTGGGCAGGATCAATTTTGGCCCAAAGCTTCTGCAAAACAAAAAAGGCATTACCAAAAGCGTATGGTTTGATGGTAAAGAATTGAAAGGGTGGGAGATGTATGACCTGCCATTTGACGATATTTTCAGCATTCATTTTAATGGAAATCATATCAGAAAAGATGAACCCGTACTTCGTAAAGGTTCATTCAACCTGGCAAAAGTTGCGGACACCTACCTCGATATGCGTGAATGGGGCAAAGGTGTTGTTTGGGTAAATGGACACAACCTGGGCCGCTATTGGCATGTTGGCCCTCAGCAGACTGTGTATTTACCCGGGGAATGGCTGAAAAAAGGAAAAAATGATGTTGTTGTTTTGGAATTATCGAAACCTGAAATGAATGTACTTCGTGCAATTGATCATCCTGTTTTGGATGAACTGCAGGACGAGGGTTCTAAATAATTAAAGGCGATGCATGAGAGGGAAAGCTATAAAAGAGGGATAGGTGAGGCATACATAAAGTACGGGCTTTCGCAATGGTAATACTTTTAAAGTAAGGGTTATGTTATGGATGCCGTATGAAACATGCAGTAAGTCAATAAATTCCCGGCAGTTTTCTACCATGTTTACATGATTAATAATAAAAAAACAAGCTACAGCCGCTTCCCGGTTTCTCCAAAAAATTCCGCTTTCCGAAACTATGGAGTGGCTGTCAACACCTTGTGTAATCCCGGAACAATGTTATAGATCGCCTATAACGATGCCACGGAAACCGTATCCGACAACTGGTACACAGCTACCATCAATCCGGCATTTTTACCACTAAACAGGAACGTTGACGAGACATTGAATGCGTTCCTTTCCTATGAAACTCAGCAAACTCGGCGCTTGCGTACTCGACTTGCAAAAATTTCGCTTCCCGAAAAAAAATTAAAAAATGTTAATTGTTTCTCAACACGCTTCCTTACTTTTGCAGCCAACAAGGAAATTATTCTATTAATTCAAGATAGGTAAACAAGTGTCATGAATATAGTCAAAAGGCTTCTTACTAAAACATTCGCAGTTCTCATTTTTCTTATTCTGGTTTCCTCTCAAAACGCAGTCCATGCTGCTGATGGTGAGGCACTCTTTAAAGCCAACTGCGCAAGTTGTCACAAACCATTGGAAAATTACGTAGGGCCGCCGTTAAAAGGTGCCCGTGAAAGAGAACCATCGAAGGATTGGGTTTATAAATGGATTGCCAATACTACTTCCATGGTACAGACGGATCCTTATGCCAAGAAATTGATGGGAGAGCATGGTGGTGTAGTAATGACTGCGTTTCCCGACTTACCAAAAGCCGATATTGATGCAATTCTCGATTGGGCCGATAAATATGAAGCTCCGGGAGCAAAACCAGGAGTGCCCGGCGCCGCTGGCGCGACAGAAGCTCCAAAATCTGATAATACCATTTTATATGGACTGCTTACTTTGATCCTTGCTATTGTCGCTTTGATCTTATTGCAGGTAAACAGCAACCTCAAAAAACTAACTGACGAAAAGGAAGGTGAAAAAACTCCAACACCTGTTCCTTTCTATCGGAATAAAGCTTATCTGCTGCTCATCACCATCGTCCTGTTTGTCTTTGCAGGCTACTGGCTTGTAGAGGGCGCCATGGGCTTGGGAAGACAGCAGGGATATGAACCGGTCCAGCCCATTTATTACTCGCATAAAGTACATGCCGGTGTAAACCAGATCAGTTGTTTGTATTGCCACGGCGGTGCGCAGGATAGTAAACATGCAACCATTCCTTCGGTAAACGTTTGTATGAACTGCCATATGGCGGTAAAAGAATATACCGGTGAACCGATCAAACGCGAAGACGGAACTACCGTAAACGCAAATGATGAAATTCAGAAATTATATCAATATGCAGGCTGGAATCCGGATACAAAAACGTATGACAAGCCCGGCAAACCCATCGAATGGGTCAAAATTCATAATCTCCCCGATTTTGTTTATTTCAACCACTCTCAGCACGTAAAAGTCGGCCAGGTTGCTTGTCAGACATGTCATGGTGAAATTCAGAAAATGAATGAAGTAGCCCAGTTTGCCGACCTCAGCATGGGTTGGTGCGTCAATTGCCACCGGACTACCAATGTGCAGTTTGATGACAATAAAGGCCACGGAAATAAGTTTTACAGCATTTACGAAAAATTCCACCAGGATATAAAGGATAAAAAATATGATAGCGTTACCGTTCAGATGATTGGTGGAACGGAGTGTGGAAAATGTCATTATTAATATTTAACATAAAGAAACAATATTGTTCATTTCTCCTGTCTTTTGACCGGAGGTAATAATCCGCCGTGCGGATTGGATAAATATGAGTGAAAAAAAATACTGGCAAAATTTTGGAGAACTAAACCAGAGCGATGCCAATAGCAAAGCAGCAAAGAATGAATTCAGGGAAGAACTTCCTTTTGAAGAGCTGGGCAATGAGAATATTTTCAATGCCAAAACGCCGAGAAGGGACTTTCTGAAATATATGGGCTTTAGTACTGCCGCTGCCGCCATTGCAGCAAGTTGCGAAATGCCCGTTCGCAAAGCCATCCCTTTTCTCCACAAGCCGGATGATGTGATTGCCGGTGTTCCCAATTATTATGCTTCTACCTATTTGAGCGATGGCGATGTAGTGCCGGTGGTCGTAAAACAAAGAGAAGGACGCCCGATAAAAATAGAAGGAAATGAACTTTCTTCACTCACAGAAGGAGGAACCTCGGCACAGGTACAATCTTCTGTCTTGGATCTGTATGATACCACACGCCTTCGTTACCCCATGGCCAATAAAAAAGAAGCCACTTTTGAAGCGATTGATAAAATGGTGGCAAGCGGATTGGCGGCCAATGCCGGCAAGCCCCTGGTGTTACTTACTTCTTCTTATACCTCAATAACCGGCAAGCAAATTATAGCAGATTTTCTAGCAAAATATCCCGGCAGCAGGCACGTGCAGTACGATGCAGTTTCATCTAGCGGCATGCTCGAAGCAAATCTGGCTTCTTATGGCAAAAAAGCACTTCCGGCTTACCATTTTGAAAATGCAAAAGTGATTGTAAGCCTCGGAGCAGATTTTTTGGGCAACTGGATAAGCCCCGTGGTATTTGCAAAACAATATGCAAGCGGCAGAAGGATCAATGAAAAGAATCCTTCCATGAGCAGGCACATCCAGTTTGAAGGATTTTATAGTATGACCGGTGCCAATGCGGATGAAAGATACATCCACAAGCCTTCTGAAACAGGAGCCATTGCGCTTGCCTTACTGGGCGCCTTAGGTGGCGGTACTTCTGCTAATTTACCTGCAGACCTGGCAACGGCCGTAAAATCAACCGCTGCAGAATTGATGGCCCATAAAGGGGAAGCGCTCGTGGTTTGCGGAAGCAATGATAAAAACATACAGCTGGTTGTAAATGCAATAAATGAAGCGATCGGTGCCAATGGGAAAACCATCGATTGGAATACAACGGTAAATTATCGGCAGGGAATTGACGCCGATATGATCGCCCTTACACAAGACCTGAATGCAGGAAATGTGGGGGCACTGCTGATTTATGGCGCCAACCCGGTTTATAGCTATTTTGATGCACAGCATTTTGCTGAAGGGCTGAAAAAATGCCCGTTTACCGTTTCCTACAGTGAGAAGATGGATGAAACCACCGAGTTTTGCAAATATGTAATCCCGTCTCACCATTGGCTCGAAAGTTGGGGCGATGCAGAGCCGCAAACCGGTTATGTAGCTGCGCTGCAGCCATTGATTCATCCCCTGTTCAAAACAAGGCAGTTCGAATCCTCCCTTCTGCAACTTTCAGGAAACCCGCTTGATTATGAAACGTATTTCAGAAATTATTGGACCGGCAAACTGGGCGGGCTCGATAATTATGAAAGATTTATACAGGATGGAATCATAGAAAATTCTAAAATAAAAACGCAGCCAACAGCCGTAAATGTCTCTAACCTCACATCGGCTACTTCAGCCGCTGTGGCTTCTGTGGCTGCTTCAGATTCTGCGGTTACAGCAGCGAACATGCAACCTGCCGCTGATACGGCAAAACCGGTAACGGCAACGCCGGTTGCTTTAGGTACCGTTGCTTTCACCGGTAACGTAACAGATGCAGCAGCAAAAATAAATGCAATGAAAGGCGGCGAAACCGAAATGGTTTTGTATCAGAATATAAGCATCGGAAACGGAAACCGCGCAAGCAATGCATGGCTCCAGGAAGCAAGTGATCCGATATCAAAAGTAGCATGGGACAATTTTGCAATGGTTTCACCGGATATGGGAAAGAAATTGTTTGGTATTGATATTTTTAATCAGCGCAGTGCCGACAAATATGAGGTGCATGTAGATAAACCGGTCATTAAAATTACTGCGAACGGAAAACCCATTGAGCTTCCGATAATCATCATCCCCGGCACCCACCCCAACGTAATAGCAGTTGCTCTTGGCTATGGCCGCGAAAGCAATGATAAAACCAAAACAAGGGAATACATTGGTGCGGCAGTAGAGGGAATCGGAAAGAACATGTATCCGTTCACTTATTTGAATGGAACAAACATTGCTTACTCAATGCCGGTTACGGTAGAAAAAACAGATAAAACCTATCGCATTGCTACAACGCAAACGCACAATATTACGGAAGGCCGTCCTGTGGTAAGAGAAACGCGGCTGAAAGACTTTATAGCCCATCCTGGCGAACTGAATGAAGAAGTAGAGGAAGAATTGAAGGCCTATGGAGAAAATTTCACGCGTGATGCCACTTTATATCCAACTTTCGATAAACCGGGAATAAAATGGGGCATGAGCGTCGATCTGAACACCTGCATTGGTTGTAGCGCCTGCACCATCGCCTGTGTTGCCGAAAATAACATTTCAACCGTTGGAAAATTTGAAGTTTCCCGGTATCATGATATGCAATGGATCCGCATAGACCGTTACTTTACAGGCAATCCGCAAAATCCGGATATCGTTTTCCAGCCAAT
>Ga0207705_10003599_pt1 | contig 11806 bp, 10 predicted proteins | sample KBSC13metaG_FD_184314 | JGI IMG/M metagenome (GOLD analysis project Ga0207705, IMG submission 184314) | Corn rhizosphere microbial communities from Kellogg Biological Station, Michigan, USA - KBS C1-3 metaG (SPAdes) (version 2) | ecosystem: Host-associated > Plants > Roots > Rhizosphere > Soil ...
CCGACGGTCCACCATCTCCAGGTACGGCGCCCCATCCTTCAGCCGCACCAGCGTGATGGCCTCCCAGCCGTCGCTCAGATCCTTCGACACCTTGCCCATATTCTCGCGCTGGGCATCGATAACGGACGTCATCGCCGACATCACATTGCGCGGACGCACGAACACCTGCTGATTGATCTGCTGCAAGAGGTACTCGCGCTTGTCGGATGTTCCCGACTCAACCAGAAAGGTGTGTCGATTGATGTTGCCCTTCTGCGCGAAGTCATAGGCCTCGACTGGTGCGACGATGTCGAACCGCGAGGCGATGCGGGCGGCATTAGCGACGGGGAGTTCGGCCGACCAACTGGCTTTCGGCGGCGTTTCAGACAGGGCGGAACGGGGCGATGTGGCGACGGCGGGCAAATGGGAACCTCCATGGAGAGTAACCTTCATTATGCGGAGCCGCCCCCAAATTGTCAACAACCTTTTAAGTGCGCGGGATGACCGATACCGTCCGTTCCGTGAAGGGGTTAAGTAGGGCTCCTTCGATCACGACTCGCTCGGGGGCGCCCGAAGCGAGCCCGCGCGTACTACATCGACACGGACGGTACTCTCGTATTTTGCGTCTTGTTTCAACGAGGTCGTGCCCGTGGGTATACACAGGGCGTATTCGCATGAAATCGGCTCCTAGAAATCGAAGCTGATCTCATGCAAATACAGGTCAGTGCCGCTTGCAGGGGCACACCTCGAAAGGAGAACGATAGCCATGAAGGCACCACTGCAAACACTAGCATGCGGACTCTTAGCCACTTGCGCGCTCGCCGCGCCGGCGTTCGCAGCACGACATTCGATTAGCTGGAGCGGCCGTGTCGACGACACCGTGGTCCTACGTGTTCAAGGTGACCAAATCCAAACCCGCGTCGTCCACGGAGCATCCCCTTGGCATGTTTCGTCCGACGTGAACGCTCCGCTCCCGAGTGCTCCGGTCCACGTTTGGTTGTCGAACGTACATGGACGCGGCTCCGTAGAACTGGTGCGCGAACCCTCCATCGACAACAACTATACGGCCGTGATCCGGGTGAAGGACGCTCGGAGCGGACCCGGCACCTACAGCTTCAATCTGAATTGGCGAACAGGATTCGCCCATCGAACGGATGTAAACGGCGACTCCGATATGGATGAGGACGACGATAGCGATTAAGCCCGGTAATAACACCGAAATTAGACGAATATAATGTCCCAGGATAGTGTCCTGGGACATTATATCGGGTACGATGTAAGCGTGCACTTGACATCTTGTTTTGGATGTACTGCCTATGGAGGCCCGCTATTCGTACCGCAACCCGTTTTGCCATCGCAGTTCATATCATGTCGCTCCTTGGAACCGACATGGATCACGAAAAAACGTCCGAGTGGATGGCGTCCAGCATCGGCGTTAATCCGGTGATAGTTCGAAATATTACCGGTATGCTCAGGCGCGCTGGGCTGGTCCGCACGCATAGAGGCGTAGCGGGCGCCAACGCGTCCAGAAAGATGTCGGAAATCAGCCTGCTCGATGTCTTCAAAGCCGTCGAGGCCGACAGCGAGATTTTCAGTATCCATCCCCGCCCAAGCGCCACCTGTCCGGTCGGTTCTCGCATCAAGGGAACTCTGGAGCACGCGTTCGGCAACGTTCAGGTCGCCATGGAGGATCGTCTCTCCACGATCACGATGGACGACGTTCTCCGCGACCTCCGGTCGACCATGGCCCTGGAGGCGTAGCTTTCCGAATAATTCGACCGATACAGAAACGCCCGCGACCACGATGGTAGCGGGCGTTTGTTACTCTACTATGGAACCACGACGGTTGGACCGGCCGGCGCCGCGGGCAAGATCGTAATGCCGTTTCCGACGGAGTAGGGGGATCCCCATGTTCCACTCGGATATGAGTACGGATAGGCGTACGGATCGTACCAGTACGGATTTACGAACAGGCTGTTGTTGCTGGGCAACGGGAACATCTCCACCTGCGCCGGCCCGGGCGTTATTACGGTGGCGGGCGGTGTTCCGTAAACCGTGTTCGGATTCGCATTCCGCGACGACGTCGACGGCGCCGACGAAGTGATAATTATCGACCCCTTTGACTGCCGGTGTGCATAGCGCTTTGTCGACGTCCCGCGCGCTATCGATTTCTTGCCGAGCACGACCAGATCGGACTTGATTGCCTGTCCGCCCTTGGTGTAACCGATGATTGTCCCCGGCGTCGTCGACGCCATTGGGTTCGACCGCGACATCAGCCGATAGTGCACGTCGAGGGTTGTGTGTGTCTGTACGGCCAGTTGCTCCGCCGCCACCGTTGCAGGCATCGATAGACTGCTGAGCGTGACCGTACCGGAAAGTGGAGTGTTCAACTGAATGTCGGCATTGTCGACATAAGCGATCTGGTGGAGAACGGCCGTCGCCGGTAGCGTGCGACTGTTGAAGGTGACAAGTGTAGTGGTATCGAGGGCGGCCGGGGCTCTCCAGGCCGTCCCGTTCGAGCGGCTAACCACCAGCACCGTGCGCCGCGTGGCGTTCAGTTGGTGAGCGAGGTAGGTGACCGCTGAGGTCCGGGCGCCGACAATCGATGTATCCGGGACATTGAACGAGACCTGCGTGTTCCGATTGAGCCCTGGACCGATGTCGATATTCGCGTCGAATGCCTGGCCGACTCGTGAGGCGGCGGTCGACGCAGGCATTGCTTTGATGGCCAGACCGGCTGCGAAGCCGGGAACTGATATGGCGCTGGCAGCGGCCGCTAGGCCGGCGCTGAATAGCGCGGTACATCCTGTCGCCTTATACATGGTTTCCTCCGAGATCGGCAGCAACCCTGCTGCTCTTTGATCAGGATTTACCCAGTTCAGGCACTTCACATTCCCGTTTGGCCGCCCTATTCATGAGCCGGGGCTACGATCCCCGCCATACTCATGAATAATCCGACTTGAAAACGTGCTTATTAGCCCAACAAGCGCTGCGCCCGCGCTATCAAACGAGGTGCGTTCTTCTCGCGCCGGACGCGCCAATGCTCATTGGTTAGGCCACTTCCTCAAGCACCTTCTCGTGATCATGCTCATGGTCGATGACCACCGTCTGCTCGTGATGATCGCCGTCGATGTCGATCTTCACCAGCGTTTGATTTCCATACTTTCGAGCGATCGCCACCGAGAGGGTGCGGATGGCGTTGGCGATTCGTCCCTGCTTCCCGATCACCTGTCCAAGATCCGACTTGGCGACGGTGATTCGAAAGCGTGTCTCGGCGTCGTTCGACGTTTCCACTATCGAGACCTCGTCCGGGGTGTCGACCAGGGATCTTACAACGAACTCTAGAACTGTTCTCATGGTATTCCTCAATTCGGGCTAAGCCCGATTGGCGTTTAGTTGGGTGGCACAACCCGCTACAGGAGTCCCACGGCGAACGATCGCGCGATTGCTTGCGCTCGACTCGTGGCTCCCACTTTGGCGAAGATATGCTTGAGATGTGTCTTCACCGTGTTGACCGAAATAAACATTCGGACTGCAATCTCCTGATTGGTGAGACCCGCCGCGATAAAGCGGAGAATCTCGTGTTCACGCTTGCTCAATTCGACCACCTGCGGGTCGACGTGAGACGCGCTTTGACGCTTATCGTCCCCGTTCTCATTGTCGAACGCCGAGATCAAGCTGTCGATGTGTACGCCCACTATGCCGCTTTCACGCGCGATATGGGCCAATCTCAGGATCGGCTCGCCTTCGTCCAGGAAAGGCCTCACCGCCCGCTCCGGCATGGCAATCGAGAGCGCGCGTTCCAGATGACTCAAAGCCTTGCTTGTGTCGGCGCGGTCCTGCCTGGCCACCGCGCCAAGCACTATCAGCTTAACCGCGTCCATGTTTCGTTTTTCGTTCAACGCCTCGCTTGCCAATTGCCGCAGGATACGAAGCGCACGGTCGGAATAGCTGGTTTTCCCCGCGTGCAGGTACTGACGCATCAGCATCCGAGCCAGGATGACACCGGCGTCCGCCTGCTCGTAGGAGACGTCCACGTCTTCGTCGAGGCCGCATCGGTCAAGCCACGTCTGCACCCTGTCCACCGCTCCCTGTTCGAGCCAGATCCGTGCCCGCATGGCCTCGGCCCGCGCCAGTCCGATGCGACTCCCGGTGCGCCTCGACCAGGAGATGATGTGCTCGAGCGTCGTCAGAGTCCCTTCCGGGTTGCGTTGAGCGTTCGAAATCCTGGCCAGTTGAAGCCATATCTCCGGCTTGAGGACACCAATGTTTTCCTGCCTCGTTCTTGAGATATCGCCAGTGAGCATCTCCGCGGCCGCGTCGATCTCGTTCCGCTCAATCAGCAACTCACTCATGAAGACGGTAATGTGAACCGGAACGCCATAAGGCGATCGCTCACAAAGCTCAATGGCCTCGCGGTACGATCCTAGCGCGAGCGAGAGACGGCCTTGCTTCGCCTGCGCAACTCCAACGTGCGCCAGCGACATTCCGAGCGAGCACTCCGGCGTTTCCGCCGAGTCCTGTCCAAGCTTGTACGCTTCCTGCGCCACGGCTTCCGCGTCGATAGGCGCGCCTTCGATCATATGGCCGCGTGCGATTGAGAGCAGCGTCAAAATCCGCATCGACGCGGCCTCTGCCGGGATATGCGCCAGTGCCTGTTCGCCGAGCGATATCGCAAGTCGACCCTCCGCACGGCACCGTGCGACCCGACTCCTCAAGAACAAGATCTCGCCGCGGTGCGACAAATCGCCCTGAGCCTTCCACGTCTGTTCAGAAAGATCGATCGCCTTTTCAGCCGCTCGGATGTGCCCGGCCTGGAGCTCCGCCCACGCGTTCCAAATCGACAGCGCCGGCTGACCCCGCAGCGCCTCTTCCGGAAGCGTGCGTATCCAGTCCACAATCGCCTGAAACTGTACGGCCGCCGGTCCGCCGAGCGGCTTGAGCAAGCTAACCGCCAGCTCCCAGTCGCGTAGCGCTACGGCATGATGAGTCGCGTCTTGTGGCCGATTATACTCCGAGAACCACTCGCACGCACGTCGATGAAGGAGTCCGGTTTCGTTAGGGATCTCACGCTCCAGTCGAAACCTGAGGAAATCGGAAAAGAGGTGATGGTAGCGATACCATCTATTTGTTTCATCGACCGGGATGACAAACAGATTTTCCTTCGCCAATCGCTCCAAGTCGTGGCCGCCATCATCGTGCCCGGTCAGGGTTGCAGCGATCTCCGCATTAAACGTCGTCGTGATCGACATTCGCAACAACGAGTCTCGCAAGTGTGACGGATGGAGGGCGCTAAGCACCTCGTCGACGAAATACGACTGTACGTACCGGTTGGTCCCGTTGAAAACTTCCACCGATATGGCCACGTCGCTGCTTTCCTGCAGTGTCAAGGCAGCAAGTCTGAGGCCGGCAGCCCAGCCTTCGGTTCGGGCAGTCAACGTGGCGATCTGGTCTTGCGTGAGGCCAAAGCCCAGGCCATCGTTCAAGAGGGCCCGAGTCTCCTCGGTTGTAAATGCCAGTGAGTCAAATCGTATTTCCGCGACCGCACCGTCCGCACGCAGCCGCGAGACCGGAATGTCGAGATATGTGCGGCTAGATATTACGAAGCGAACGTTTTGCGCAATAAGTTCCGCGATCGACCCCAGCAACTCACGTTGATCCGCCGACGCATCCGTCGAAACGTTGTCCACCACGAGAATGACATCCGAAGCGAGGCCGGACAAACACGCGGCGAGTTCCGCCGCGATCACCCGCAGTTCCCGTCTTGCTCCGCCTTGTGAACCGGCGATCAACCCGCGGCCGACATCGACGACCTGCGCGTCGCCATTCGCGTAATCGACGCACGAATGCGAGAAGCGACTGATGAGGTCGTCGGCGCTCCGATCGGACGCCGTCAAGTTCACCCAGACCACCGGACGCTTCGTCGACGATACCCACTGATGAAGGGCGGTGGTTTTGCCATATCCAGCCGGGGCCGTTACCAGGGTCAGCGTACACTGAGTCTTGGTCGACAGCAGCTGCCCCAGACGTGGCCGATCGATAACGCTCACCCTTGTGTGCGACTGCTGAAACGGTGAAGTATCAAAACTGCTAATACTCATCGATTACGCACTGACGCCCTTGTCAAACTCACGAAAAATCTATGTCCATAGGGTCCACGCTTGCCCGCTCAAACTTATCCCTTACTTCGGTACGGACGGACTCCTCTAGATCTAGCTCATTCCAGTCGCCGGCCCTCTGGGCTTGTCTCGCAATGCCGATCATCTTAATGATCGTTGGCCATTCGTAGCCCGCCTCACACAAATGATGAATGGCGGTTGGCTGGTTCATAAACGGATGTAGCTCTTTCTCGACAGCATTGTCGGTATCGACACGGCTTAACACTACCAGTTCAGCGCAAGCCTCTTCACTCCAATTCCCGGCAAACAAGCTTGTGATCATACAAGCGGTTAAATTGACGGGAATCCACCGAATCCGCGTAATATCGCAAATATCGATGGAAAAGGATTTCGATATATTATGAGCTATATGCAGGCTGCCGCGCATCACCCGTTTGGGTGAAATCATTCGCCCCGGCGGGGTGATGCAAGCGACTTGGACGCCCTAAAGCACTCAAGCGTCTCCGAAAGCACACCCCATTATATAACGAATATTCAATATATTGTCGACTTCACTGCAAAAACGCGTATGCAAGGTCGCCGTCGACTCGGTCGAGCGCCACCTCTTGACACAAGTCGACACCGCATCCGACAACCCGGTCACCGTGCGCTCCTCCGATCCTGATCACCAGGAAAAAGGGGAAGAGGGGGGCGTGTCTGTGGAAAATGTAGTGACCTGCCGAAGATAAGTTTACATCGCTGAAGATCTCTGGTATAATATGGTTATCTTAGAAGTTAACCTTGGTTAAATTAGGTGTTGCATGTCCAATGAATCTGGGCTTGAAGCGCAGCGAAAACCGCTGACCGTCACCGCCTCCGGGAAGGAGTCCTGGCAGAGAATAAGGTCCGAGGCCCTTGAAAACTACCTCAAGACCATATTCCTATTGACGTCGACCGGTGTCGACGCCAGTGTCCAGGAGATCTCAGTTCGTATCGGCGTCAGTGCGGCCGGCGTCTCCAAAATGCTCAAGCACCTCGCGCGGCACCAATTGGTCAACTACGTCCCGTACCAGCCGGTCGTATTGACGGAGCTTGGCGAACGCGTCGCCATGGAAGTCGTCCGCCACCATCGCCTGATCGAAGTCTATCTAATGGAGACTCTCGGGTACGGCTGGGAGAAGGTTCATTCCGAAGCCGAAAGGCTCGAACACCATATCAGTGAGGATTTTGAAGACGCCATCGATCGACTTCTCGGCTTCCCCGCTTTCGACCCGCACGGCGACCCTATCCCGACACGCGATGGACGTATGCCGCGCACGGTGACATCGACATTGGAATCGCAAGCGGGCGGCTCAACAGTCGTCGTTCGCCGCGTCACCGATGAGGATGAGGCGATGCTGATCTACTTTGCCGAGCGCGGCCTCAGACCGGGAACCGTTCTCTCCCTGGTCGACCGCGAACCCTTCGGCGGATCGCTCAACCTCGATGTCAACGGTCAGGTCGTCCGGGTAACCCCGGAAGCCGCACGCAACGTTTTTGTCGAACCGGCGGACTTAGACCTTAAGGTCTCAGGAGTGAGCGCGCAATGAGTACGAAAGAGGTGTCTCAAGATCCACGAGACGCCGCTTGGCAAAATCCCTCGACACGGTCGACCATGCCCGAGGTATTCCGTTCGATCAACGTTCCAAAGAACGCTGGCATCTTGCGGCGTCTACTGGCGTTCATCGGGCCCGGATACCTCGTCGCAGTCGGCTATATGGACCCGGGTAACTGGGCCACCGACATTAGCGGCGGTTCCCTGTTCAACTACTCCCTGCTGAGCGTCATCCTCATCTCGAATCTCGCCGCCATCTTCCTGCAGGCCCTGAGCGTCAAACTCGGCATCGCCACCGGCAGGGATCTCGCTCAGGCCTGTCGAGACACTTATCGTCGCCCCGTCGTCATCGCACTCTGGCTAAGCGCCGAAATCGCTATCATCGCCTGCGACATCGCCGAAGTCATCGGCGCAGGCATCGCGCTTAACCTGCTGTTCCACATCCCGCTCATCGTTGGTTGTTCCATCACCGCCCTGGATGTCCTCATCGTCCTCGCGTTGCAAGGCAAGGGATTTCGATGGGTCGAGGCCATGGTCATCGCCCTCATCGGCATCATCATCGCCATCCTCGTAGCTGAGGTCGGCTTTGCCCATCCGGACTGGCACGCCATGCTGATCGGCGCTGTGCCTACATCCGAAATTGTGCGAAATCCCCAGATGCTCTACATTGCCCTCAGCATCCTGGGCGCCACTGTGATGCCGCACAATCTCTACCTGCACTCCAGCATCGTCCAGACTCGCAAATACGCCATCGACGATCGCAAGCACGCCGTCAAGGCTGCTTATATCGACAGCACTATCGCTCTCACATTCGCCCTCATCGCCAACGCCGCGCTACTTATTCTCGCCGCATCCGTGTTCTATCGCAGCGGGCATCATGAGATTGGCGACATCCAGGGCGCCTACAAGCTGCTCACGCCTCTCGTCGGAGTCGGCCTCGCGACCCCGCTCTTCGCCATCGCACTCCTGGCGTCGGGGCAGAACTCGACGTTGACCGGAACCATGGCCGGCCAGATCATTCTCGAAGGCTTCACGAACTTCAAGATTCCGCAATGGTCGCGCCGTCTCATCTCCCGTTTGCTTGCCATCGTCCCGACCCTGATCGTGGTTGCCTATTACGGCATGGCGGGCACTGGAAAGCTCTTGATCTTCAGCCAGGTGATCCTGTCGATGCAATTGTCCCTCGCCGTCATCCCGCTCGTGCAGATTACCTGCACCAAGGCCAAGATGGGCGAATTCGTTAATGGCCGATTCACCAAAGTCCTTGGCTGGTTCATCGCCATCGCCATCCTCATCCTGAACTGCTATCTGGTATTCACCCAGATACCCCACTAATCCGTCCAGGTGGCATGCCCAGCGTTCGACTCGCGAACCGCAACGCGCGCATGAGAAGAGCCCGCCCAGTCGACCCGGGCGGGCTCTCTCATCAAACTCTCTTCCCTTCAGGGAGGGGGAGGGGGTAGGTTTCTACGGCGCAATGTCGATCGTCGCGGTTACCGACATCCCCTGTCCGAGATGGTCGATGTCCGCCTGCGTCGCATACTTCGAATCGTCGCCACTCGACGCCGGCACGAACGTGATCCGCACGGGGATCCGCTGGACGACCTTCGTGAAGTTGCCGGTGGCGTTGTCCGGTGGTAGAAGCGCTGTCGATGCCCCCGTTGCCTGATTGATCGACTGCACCTTCCCCTTGAAGATCTTGCCGGGGAACGCGTCGACCTCGATCTCGGCGGGCTGTCCGGGGATCACGCCCCTCATCTGGGTCTCCTTGAAGTTCGCCACCACCCACACCGTCTTGCCGGCCGTCATCGTGATGATTGTTTGGCCGGGCGTGAGCGCCGCGCCCACATTGACACCCTTGCGGACCACTTCGCCATCAGTGGGGGCATAGATCGACGTGTCATTTTCCTGCACCTGCGCATTGGCGAGAGCCGCCTTGGACTGCATGGCCTGGGCCTGCAAGGTGTCGATCTGCTGACGCTTCAGCTCCACCTGCTTGCTCCCCGCCTGTGCTGTGGCAAGGTCCGCCGCCGCTTCACTACCCTGGTTCTGCGTACTCAGATAATTGCTTTGCTGAATGCCTACCTGGGTGCTGTTGGCCTGCGCGATGTTGTAGCCGGCGCGGGCCACGTCGACCTGGCTGTGCGCCGCCGCCGCCGCCTTCTTCGTCGCATTCGACTGAGAGATGGCCTGCTGCACCGCCACCTTCGCCTGCGCCGCCTGCGACGCCGCCTGGCTTGCCTGATCCTGGGCGGACTTCAACTGCGAGTCGGCCGTCAAGAAGGCCGCCTCGGCGCTGTCGTACTGCTGCTGCGTGACGGCCTGCTGCGCCAGAAGCTTCTTGTAGCGTTGGACATCGGCCTGGGCACGGTTGTAGTTGGCCCGCGCCGCCTCGACATTTGCCGACGCCGCGGAGGCCGCATGCTGCGCGGTTTGAACCGCCTGCCGTGCCGACTGCACCGCTTGCAACGACGCCGCCACCTGGGCATCCGCTTGCGCGGCCTGAGCCTGCGCCGTGGTCACCTGCTGCTGCGCCTGGTCGACCTGATTGCGCACAGTGGCCTGTGTCAGCGACACCTGGCTGCGCGCTGCGTCGGACTTCGCACTCTGCGTCGCCATGGCCGCCTGCGCTTTCTGAATCGCCGCTGCCGTCGACTGCTGCTGATAGGCGAGGCTCGTCTGTGCCTGCGGGATCTGAGACTGCGCCGCCTTGTAAGCCTGCTTTGCCTGGTTCAGGTTGGCCTGCTCGCCGCTATCGTCTAGGCGGGCGATCAACTGCCCCTTCTTAATGATATCGCCTTCGTCGGCGTTGAGCGTGCTCAACGTCCCCGCGATAATCGGGCTGACGTTGACCAGGTTGCCGGTCACGTAGGCGTCATCGGTGGAGACGTGCGTCTTGCTGTACTGCATATAGCGGAAGCCATAGATCAGCGCCGCAATTACCAAAACGACGGCCACCAGTCCGCCAATGGTTTTCCGCCGTGGATCGGCGGGCTGGTTTCCATTGCCGCCATTTCCCGGTCCCGGCTGCTGCCCGTTGCCCGACGGACCATCCGGCGCTGTCTCTGGCGCCGGTCTCTCTCGTGTTGCAGACTCGTTTGCCATCCTAGTATCCTTCCTCACGCGGGCTGCCACATGCCCGCCACCTAACACTTCACGATAAATCTTGCGTCCTGTCAGTCCTGTTCCCCCAGGATTGGGGTTTGGGGGCAGGAGCCTTAGGATTTCGCCACCACACTACTTCTTCGGCCCGACCGGGTACGCTGCGCCTTCCGGCACATCCGGCGTTCCCTTTGCATTCTGAAAAACCGCCTTCGCCACGAAGTAATCGTAGACCGCGTTCACCTGATTGTTCTCGGCATTGACCAGCGCGGACTCGGCATCGGTCACCTCGAGGTACAGGCCCACCTGGCCCTCGTACCGGATCTGCGCTAGCTGACGTGCGCCGATCGCCTGCTCGAGCGCCGAGTTCGCCGCGTCGACCTGCGACGCCGCCGTGATCAGGTTCAAATATGCCTGACCGACATCTAGCGAAACGTCGTTCTTGCGTGCCCCCAGCGACGCCTGCGCGTTCTGCGTCCTTAGCTTGGCCTCGTCGACCTTGTCCCTCGTCGCGCCGCCGTCGTAGAGCGGGATTTCGAGGGTCGCCGTTACCGCCGCCGTTCGCTGGCGCGGCGCTTGGAACGATGTCGTCGGATAGTAGTTCCCGTTAGCCGCAACCGTTAACGATGGCTCAAGACCGGATCTTGCGATCTTGATACCGGTCTGTTGAACTCTCACTTCGAGCGCGGCGGCGAGAACTTCGGGCCGGCGATCATACGACTCCGTGATTGTCTTGTTGAGATCGATCCCCGCGACCTCGCTTTCAGGCACGGTGTAAAGGTCGATATTGGGTGACGGTGCTCCCACCTGCGCGGCGGGCGTCACCGACTCGCCGACTGTCACGCCGGAGATATCGTCAACACTGACCGGTGTGTCGATAGGCTGCCCGGTCAGATTGTTCATGTTTTGACGCGCAATGCCGAGGTTGTTCTCCGCCGCCGTCAACTGCTGCTGCGCGGTCGCCACCTGGGTATTCGCCCGGAGCACATCGATCTTTTGTCCCACCTGCTGCTGATTAAGCTGCACCGCCAGG
>Ga0207705_10003603_pt1 | contig 11792 bp, 10 predicted proteins | sample KBSC13metaG_FD_184314 | JGI IMG/M metagenome (GOLD analysis project Ga0207705, IMG submission 184314) | Corn rhizosphere microbial communities from Kellogg Biological Station, Michigan, USA - KBS C1-3 metaG (SPAdes) (version 2) | ecosystem: Host-associated > Plants > Roots > Rhizosphere > Soil ...
GGCGGGAGTAGGATGGTGCCCCTGGCCCGACTCGAACGGGCACTTCCGAAGAAACTCGATTTTGAGTCGAGCGCGTCTACCAATTCCGCCACAGGGGCCCCGGGCGGTGGCCGCTTAGCTTAGCCGCTGCGTCGGCACAACCGCGTTCGGGCGGACGCTGGTGCGCAAGCTCACCACGCCGCAAAGTCACTAAAGTCACAACATGTGACTTTAAAAATTGCACCCAAGACACTGAATAATATACAATAAACCGCTAATCGCAAAGTCACGGATTCCCCCGATCCGTGACTTTGCGGCGCATGCCGCACCGACGCGCCAACGCGCTGGGGAGGATTGGGTGGGGACCTACGATTCGAAAGAGCCGAGCGGACCATTTCACCCCGGCCATGTGTAGGAAAGCGATTTTGCGGGCGGGGTGGAAGGGCGAGAGTTCGCCGCGAACGGCGCGCTTCGCCTATCCCTTGAGAGCGCCGGCGATCAACTTGTGCAGGCGAGAGTGCAGCGGATCGTTGCCCGCCAGCACCTGGGCGTCGCAGATCGGCAGCGAGCGCCCGCGGAAATCGCTCACGAAGCCGCCTGCCTCGCGCACCAGCAGGCAGCCCGCGGCGGTGTCCCACGGTGACAGGTCGCTTTCCCAGAACCCATCGTATCGTCCGGCGGCAACCCATGCGAGGTCGAGCGCCGCCGAGCCGAAGCGGCGGATCCCGGCGACTTGTGGCCCGACCGCGGAAAGGATCTTCGTCCACTCCCCGAAATCGCCGTGCCCGTGATAGGGAATGCCGGTGGAGATCAAGGCTTCGGCCAGGTGCCGCCGCCCCGAAACTCGCAGCCGCGCATCCTGCAGCCACGCGCCGCGGCTCTTTTCGGCCCAGAACGTCTGGTCGGTGATCGGCTGATAAACCACCCCGGCGGTGACTTCGCCCCAGCCCGACCCGTCGAGCTTCGGTTCCTGCACCGCGATGGAGATCGCAAAGTGCGGGATGCCGTGGAGGAAGTTGCTGGTCCCGTCGAGCGGATCGATGATGAAGCGCGGCTTGCCTTCCTCGCCGGGAATTTCGCCGCCTTCTTCCATCAGGAAGCCCCAGTCGGGGCGGGCGGCGCGCAGTTCGTCCCACAGCGTGCGTTCGGCCGCCTGATCGGCTTTGGACACGAAATCGGACGGGCCCTTGCGGCTGACCTGCAAGTGCTCCACTTCGCCGAAATCGCGCCGCAGGCGGCTGCCCGCCTTGCGGGCCGCGCGCTCCATCACGCGAATGAGACCCGTAATGACCGCCATAGCGACCTCAGCGGCCGGTGGTCGCGCCCGGTTGCGGCCTCGGCGTTACGCCTGACGGGGCCGCCGCCGACGGGGCGGCCACCGCGGGCTGGTAGCCGCAAACCGCGGCCATCGCGCCGAGCACGGAGTCGGCATTCTTGCGGTCGACCTTGCCTGGGTTGTCGACGCTGACTTTGTCGATCGCGGTGCTGATCTTGCCCAGGGAATTCTCGTAAATGCAGCCCATCAGCGCCGACTTGACGTCGTCGGGCACTTTGTCGGAGCGCATCGCGCTCGCCATCACGCCGAAATCCTGGATCGCGTGGTCCCGCTGCTCGGTGCTCAAACCTTGCGAAGCGGCCGATGAGGCCGAGGGCTTGGCGGACGCGGGCTTGGCAGCGGCGGGCCTCGCGGCGGTCTTGCCGCGAGTTTGCGCGAGCGCGGCCTGATGGGTTCCGGCCAGCAGCAGCGCCACGGCGATGAATCCGAACTTCTTCACAATCAACCTGCCTTTCCGACGTATGTCCGCTCGTACACGTCAACCACGATGCGGGTGCCGCTTTCGATATGCGGCGGCACCATCACCCGAACACCGTTGTCGAGCAGGGCGGGCTTGTAGCTGGAGGAAGCTGTCTGGCCCTTGACCACCGCATCGGCCTCGACGATCGTCGCCTCGACCTGATCGGGCAGTTCCACGCTGATCGGCTTCTCGTCCCAGAGCTCGAGCGTTACGTCCATGCCGTCCTGCAGGAAGGCGGCCGCGTCGCCCACGAGGTCGGCCGGCAGGCTGATCTGCTCGTAATCGTCCTTGTCCATGAACACCAGCATGTCCCCGTCGTGGTAGAGAAACTGGAAGTCCTTGGTGTCCAGCCGAACGCGCTCGACCGTGTCGGCGCTGCGGAAGCGGACGTTGGTCTTGCGCCCGTCCTGCAGGTTCTTCATCTCCACCTGCATGTACGCGCCGCCCTTGCCCGGCTGCGTGTGCTGGATCTTGGCTACCTTCCAGATGCCGCGCTCGTATTCGAGAATGTTGCCGGGACGAATGTCCACGCCGCTGATTTTCATCGGTAGCCTGCCTGGTGGGAGATGTTCGGATTGCCGCGCGCCCTAGGCGCGCCAGGCAATTCATGCAAGCGCAACGCGTCCGTGCTATCGGCGCAGGCATGATCCGCTCGCTTGCTTTCACGGCCGCGCTTGCCGCGCTCGCTTCCGTCGCCTCGGCGAAGGGGCCCGTCGATACCATCGATCGCGGGCGCTACGTCTGCGAATTGCCCGGCGACGCCGGGGGCGCGGCCGGCCGGCCGCAACCCGAGCGCGATTTCACCGTCGAAGGCTCGTCGCGCTATTCCTCGCCCCAGGGGCACGGCACTTACCTGCGCCGCGGCGACCGCATCGACATGACCAGCGGGCCGCGCAAGGGCGACGCCTACCGGATCGTCCGCACCGGCTTCCTCAAGCTGCTGCAGCCGGATGGCACGCCCAGCCGCCTGCGCTGCGTGCTGGAGATCTGATCCGGAACGCTTCGCCCGGCCGCGCGCTTGGTGAACGCCCGCATGTCAGCCGAACCGTTCAAACCCCTCGAATCGCAGGTAACGCGCCTCATCCCGGCGGGGGGCGGCGCGTTCGATCGCGCCCGCGATCGCCTGGTGTGGAACAAGCGGTTGGCTCAATCGCGCACTCCGGATGCGATCGTATCGGTCGCCTCGGCCGAGGAGGCTGCCGCCGTCGTCCGCTTTGCCGCCGAGCATGGCCAGACGGTCTCTCCGCGCGGCGGCGGGCATAACTACCAGGCCTCGGTGCTACGCGACGGCGGCATCCTGCTCGACCTCGGCGGGTTGGACGGGCTCGAGATCGATCCCGCCGCACGAACGGCGAAAGTCGGGGTCGGCATCCAGGGCGGCGCGTTGAGCAAGCGCCTCGCCGCGGAGGGTCTGGCGTTTCCCGTCGGGCATTGCGTCGATGTCGCTCTGAGCGGATATCTGATCGGCGGCGGCTTTGGCTGGAACGCCGGAAGCTGGGGGGCGGCGTGCGCCAACGTGACGGCGATCGAGATGGTCACCGCCGCCGGGGAGATCGTCGTCGCGAGCGCCGAGAAGCACCCCGACCTGTTCTGGGCGGCGCGCGGCAACGGACCGGGCTTCTTCGCCGCGGTGACCGCGTTCCATCTCAAGCTTCATCCCTGTCCCCGCCACGTTTATGCCTGGCGCAGCGCATTCGCCGCCGCGAGCGCGCCGGCGCTGGCCGAGTGGCTGACCGCGGCCACCGCGGCCGCGCCGGCGCACACCGAGATCGGCTGCTTCCTCTTCGCCCACTGGGACACCGGCGAGCATGCGATCGTGCTGCGGGTTTCGGCGTGCGGTGAAAGCGAGGCGGAAGCGCGCGAGGCGGTGACGCCATTCACCTCGCCCCCGCCCGCGGCGCGCAGGATCGGCGAAGCGAAAGGCACGGCTATGGCCTTCACCGACTTGTTCGAGCTCTCGCCGATGCCATCGGGAAAACGCGTCGCCGCCGATCACTTGTGGAGCGACGCGGGCCTCGGCGAGCTGATGCTGGCGGTCCACGATCTGCCGGCGCCGAGCCCGGATTCGACGATCGATATCGTCGCGTTCGGCGGCCATACCCCGGTCGCCGTGCCGCCTGACGCGGCGCTCACCGTCAGCGGCGGGACCGGCATCGGCATCTACGGCTTGTGGGACGATGCGGCGGACGACGAGGCCAATCGCGCCTGGGTGCGCGAGGTGGACGCGAGGCTCGCGCCTTTCCGCACCGGCCGCTACGTCGCCGAAGCCGATCTCACCGCGGAGCCAGAGCGCGTCGCGCAATGCTTCACGCCGGATGCGCTGAAGCGGCTGAGCGAGGTCCGCCGGCGCCACGATCCAAACGGACTGTTCGCGACCTGGCCCTGAGGTGCTCTCAGCCGCGCGCGAGTTGCGCCGCGTCCAGCGCCATCATCGCCTCGGGTCCGGCCGCGATCTTGCGCTTCAGCGCCGTGCAGTCGGGCAAGCACCGCTCGGCATAATAGCGCGCGGTGGTCAGCTTGGCGGCGTAGAACGGGTCCCCTTCCCGCCCCTCGGCGACTTCGGCCATGCGCAGCCACATCCAGCCCAGCGCCACAGTGCCGATCAACTGCATGAACGCGTAAGACCCCGCGCCCAGGCTGTGCGGATCGTCCTTCGCCGTGGCGATCAGCAAGCGCGCGGCTTCGCGCGCTTCGTGGACGGCCTCGCACAACGGGCCCGAGATAAAGCTCAGGCCGGAACCGGCGTCGTCGCACGCCGCTTCGACCAGCGCGAGGAACCGCTCGGCCACCTGGCCCTCGTCGCGCGCCAGCTTGCGCGCCGCGAGGTCGAGCGCCTGGACCCCGTTGGCGCCTTCGTACAACATCGCCACGCGCGCATCGCGGACGATCTGCTCCATGCCCCATTCGGCGATGTAGCCGTGCCCGCCGAAGCACTGCTGCATGGCCACCGCGGTCTCGAAGCCCTTGTCGGTGCCGAAGCCCTTGATCACCGGTGTCAGGAAGCCGACGAGCGCCTCCGCGGCGGCCCGCTCGTGCGCCTCCGCGGCGCGGTGCGACAGGTCGATCTGCAAGGCGGTCCAGGCGACCAGCGCCCGCATTCCTTCGATGAACGCGCGCGCGTCCATCAGCATCCGCCGCACGTCGGGCTGGTCGATCAGCGGATCGGCCGCCGCCTTGCTTCCGGCCGCCCTGCCCTGCTTTCGCTCGCTCACGTAGGCAACCGCGTTCTGATAGGCGAGCTCCGCCTGCGCGACGCCCTGGTTGCCGCAGGAAAGCCGCGCCGCGTTCATCATGATGAACATCGCCGCGAGGCCAGCGTTAGGCTCGCCGACCAGCCATCCGGTCGCGCCGTCGAAGTCCATCGCGCACGTGGCGCTGCCGTGGACGCCCATCTTGTGCTCGATCGCCCCACAGCTGACGGAGTTGGCGGATCCGTCGGGCAGGACTTTGGGCACCACGAACAACGAGATGCCCCGCGAACCTTCCGGCGCATCCGGAAGCTTCGCCAGCACGAGATGGACGATGTTCTCGGTCAGGTCCTGCTCGCCGCCGGAGCAGAAGATCTTGCCGCCGGTGATGCGATAGGCGCCATCCGCGTGCGGTGTGGCTCGCGTGCGGATGAGCCCGAGATCGGTCCCCGCTTGCGGCTCGGTCAGAGCCATCGTGCCGAGCCACTCGCCCGCAACGAGCCTGGGCAGGTAGATCGCTTTCAGCTCCTCGCTGCCCGTGGCGGCCAAGGCCGCGACCGCGCCGTGGGTGAGGGCCGAGTACATGTAAAAGGCGTGGCACGACGAACTGAGATATTCCTCGACCACCGTCGCCAGGACATGCGGCAGCCCTTGCCCTCCGTGTTCGTCCGGCAGCGCCAGCGCGCCCCAGCCTGACTCGACGAAAGCGCGGTAAGCCTCGGGGAAGCCGTCGGGCGTGCTGACGCGTCCATCGGCATGGCGCGTGCAACCCTGCTCGTCCGAAACGCGGTTGAGCGGGGCAATCACCTCGGCCGCGAAGCGCCCCGCCTCGCTGACGATGGTGTCGACGAGATCATGGTCGAGCGCGAGCTCCGGATGGTCCGCGATCCCGAGCAAGTCGGTCAGCACGAAGCGCGTGTCGCGCGCGGGTGGCGTGTACATGGGCATGGGCCGGTTCAGTCGATGCGGCGGAGTGTGTCGTTCTCCAGCACGCGGTAGAAACATGAGCGAGCGCCGGTATGGCACGCCGGGCCTTCGGGCAAGGCCTTCAGCACGAGCGCGTCCTGGTCGCAATCGACGAGGATCTGCTCCACCCGCAGGACATGGCCCGAGCTCTCCCCCTTCATCCATAGCCGGCCGCGGCTGCGGGAGTGGAAATGGGCAAGGCCGGTCTCTCTCGTCCTCGCCAGCGCTTCGGCATCCATGAAAGCGAACATCAGCACTTCGCCGCTTTGGGCGTGCTGCACGATCGCCGCCAGCAGCCCCGCCGAGTCGAACTTGGGCAAAAACAGGGCGCCCTGCTCGCGCTCATGGCGTTCAGAATTGGTAACCGAAATGGCCGTTTCCTTTCAGAGTCTTGTGAGGCGGAAGGCCGCCGGTGCCGGTTTGTTGCACGATAACCACAGATAGGGCGCAAAATCCATCGCGCGGCACGAAGGTGCTTTTGTCAAAAACCTTTCGGTGAAATGAATGGCGCTGCGGCTCTGACGTGGCCGCCAGTCCAGACCGGACGCGCTGGAGGCGCCAAGGGATGGGGGGTCTCGGTACCGGATCTTACGGGAGACGGGCCGGAACATGAGGGTTTGGATCGACGGCGTCACGGGGGCGATGCCAGGGGTCCAGCGAACTTCGTCACGCGAACGGCCGGGGGCAACCCCGGCCGTTTTGCTTATCGGGCATGATCGAGCGCCTCGTCGAGCACGCGGGCGAAACACGCGACCACCACTTTGCGCGCGCCGGCTCGCTTGAGCGCCGTGACGCACGCGTGGCTGGTCGCGCCGCTGGTCATCACGTCGTCGACCAGCAGCACTTGCGCACCGTTGATGCGCCCGGCGTGGCGCGGATTGGCGGCGATTGCGCCGGACAGCGCCCGGGCCCGCGCCTTTCGGCCAAGGCCGCCGAGCACCGGCGTCGCCTTGTGGCGCACGAGGCCGTCGACCAGAACCTCCGCGCCGTTCAAGCGGGCAATCTCGCGGGCGAGCAGCGCCGACTGGTTGAACCCGCGCCGCCACAGCCGCATCCGGTGGAGCGGCACGGGAACCGCCAGCCACTCGCCCCCATGCTCGAGAACTTGCGGCGGCAAGTGCGCCGCAACAAGCCGGGCAAGCAACGGTGCCAGGGCGATCCGGCGGCCGTGCTTGAACGCCAGCACCAGCTTGCGCGAGGCATCGTTGTAGAGCGTGCCCGCCGCGATGCCGTCGTGCCGAGGCGGCTCGGCCAGGCACGGAGCGCAGATCGTGCCCGCGGCAATGCCCTCGTTGAACGGCCGCTGGCATAGCGCGCAGGCCGGCTCGCCCGGAATCGCCAGCTCTTGCCAGCATGTCGCACACAGGCCGCCTTGCGCCGCCAACCCCTCGCCGCACAGCGGGCAGCGCGGCGGGTAGATCAGATCGATCAACGGGGCGACCGGTTCGAGCAGCTTCACGGCGCTCATGCTGGGCTGCCCAGCGCCGAGGGGCAAGCGCTTGCGCATCTGTTCCGACGGCGGCAGAGGCAGCGCATGGCCGCCCCGCCCCGCATCTTCGACCCCGAGCGCCGGCGCTCAGCCCGGCGCCGTGCGGCGACGAGGCAGGCCAAACCGGGCGCGGCGCGGTTCGTGCTCGAGGACATGATCGAGGACGTCGCCGAGCGCCTCGCCTTCGTCCGCCAGCCGCCGGGCGAGGCGCTGGTGATCGGCGACCGCACCGGCGTGCTGGCCCGCGACCTGATTGCGCGAGACCACGAGGTGATGGCGCTCGATGTCGGCGAGCTCGACGAGGAGCATCCGTATCCCGGCGGCGGGTTCGATCTCATCGTCAGCCTCGGCTCGCTCGACACCGTCAACGACCTCCCCGGCGCGCTGATCCACATCCGCAACGCGCTCGCGCCGGGCGGCCGCGCGATCGCCGAGTTCGTCGGCGCCGGCAGCCTCGGCAACTTGCGCCAGGCGATGCTCGCCGCCGAGCCCGACCGGCCGGCGGCGCGCGTCCACCCGATGGTCGACATCCGCGCCGCGGCCGCTCTGCTGCAGCGCGCCGCCTGGACCGACCCGGTGGCCGACAGCCGCACGGTGAAGGTCGCCTACCGCACGCTCGATCGCTTGGTGTCGGACTTGCGCGACCAGGGCCTCGGCAATGTCCTCGCCTCTCCCGCCTCGCCGCTCGGCAAGGCCGCGCTGGAGCGAGCGCGGTCGGCGTTTCTAGAAGCCGCCGATGACCAGGGCCGGGTCGTCGAAAGCTTCGAGATCGTCACCCTGAGCGGCCGGCGCTCACTCCACGGAACGTAGCGCCGCCTGCGCCGCCGCCAGCCGCGCGATCGGCACCCGGAAAGGCGAGGCGCTGACGTAGTCGAGGCCGACTTTCTCGCAGAACGCGATGCTCGCGGGATCGCCGCCATGCTCGCCGCAGATGCCCAGCTTGATGCCGGGCCGGGTCGCCCGGCCCCGCTCCACCGCCAGCGAGACGAGTTGGCCGACGCCCTCGACATCGAGGCTGACGAACGGGTCGCGCGCGTAGATGCCCTTCTCGACATAGACCGGCAGGAAGCTGCCGGCATCGTCGCGGCTGAGGCCGAGCGTCGTCTGGGTCAGGTCGTTGGTGCCGAAGGAGAAGAACAGCGCCTCCTCGGCGATCTCTCCCGCCGCCAGCGCCGCGCGGGGCAGTTCGATCATCGTGCCGACGAGGTAGTCGAGGCGCTGGCCGCGCTCGGCGAACACCGTGGCGGCCGTCTCGTCGACCAGCTTGCGGAGGATTTCCAGCTCGCGCCGTGTGCCGACCAGGGGGATCATCACTTCCGGCACGACGGGATCGCCGCCCTTGGCGCTGACCTCGCACGCCGCCTCGAAGATCGCCCGCGCCTGCATCTCGTATATCTCGGGAAAAGTGATCCCGAGGCGGCAACCGCGGTGGCCGAGCATCGGGTTGGCTTCGTGCAACTCGGCGGCGCGGCGGCGGAGATGCGCGGCGGATACGCCGCTCGATGCCGCCAGCGCCTCGAACTCGGCGTCGCCGTGCGGGAGGAACTCGTGCAGCGGCGGGTCGAGCAGGCGGATCGTCACCGGCAGGCCGGCCATCGCCCCGAAGATCTGCGCGAAGTCGCCGCGCTGCTCCGGCAGCAGCTTGGCCAAGGCCGCGCGGCGGCCCTTCTCGTCGTCGGCGAGTATCATCTCGCGCACCGCGGCGATGCGCTTGTCGTCGAAGAACATGTGCTCGGTGCGGGCGAGGCCGACGCCTTCGCAGCCGAACCGGCGGGCGGTGCGGCAATCCTCCGGCGTTTCGGCGTTCGCGCGGACCTTCATCCGCCGGTGCCTGTCGGCCCATTCCATCAGCGTGCCGAAATCGCCGGCGAGCTCCGGCTGCACAGTCGGCACTTCGCCGCGCATCACCTCGCCGGTCGCGCCGTCGATGGTGAGAATGTCTCCCTCGGCGAGGTCCTGCCCGCCGATGCGCAAGGTTCGGCTTGGCAAGTCGATCGCCACTTGCGACGCGCCCGAGACGCACGGGCGGCCCATCCCGCGCGCGACCACAGCCGCATGGCTCGTCATCCCGCCGCGCGCGGTCAGGATGCCTTGCGCGGCGTGCATTCCGTGGATGTCTTCCGGGCTGGTTTCGACGCGGACGAGGATCACTTTCTCGCCCCGCGCCGCCCAGGTCTCGGCGGTGTCGGCGTCGAGCACGATCTTGCCCGAGGCCGCGCCGGGGCTCGCCGGCAGGCCCTTCACCAGCACATCGCGCGTGGCCTTCGGGTCGAGCGTCGGGTGGAGCAACTGGTCGAGCGCCATCGGGTCGACCCGTAGGATCGCGGTGCGCTCGTCGATCAGCCCCTCGCCGACCATGTCGACCGCCATCTTCAGCGCCGCGTTGGCGGTGCGCTTGCCGGTGCGGGTCTGCAGCATCCACAGCTTGCCCTGCTGCACCGTGAACTCGATGTCCTGCATGTCGCGATAGTGGGCTTCCAGGATCTCGAACACACGGGCGAGCTCGGTGTAAGCCTCCGGCATCGCCTCTTCCATCGACGGGGCGGAGGCGCCTGCCCGCTCCCGCGCCGCCTTCGTCAGATACTGCGGCGTCCTGATCCCGGCGACGACATCCTCGCCCTGGGCGTTGACCAGCCACTCGCCGTAAAAGGCCTTCTCCCCGGTCGAGGGGTCGCGGGTGAAGGCGACCCCGGTGGCGCTGGTCTCGCCCATGTTGCCGAACACCATCGCCTGGACGTTGACCGCGGTGCCCCAGTCGCCGGGGATGTCGTTGAGCCGGCGATAGACCTTGGCGCGGTCCGAATCCCAGCTGTCGAACACCGCGCGGATCGCGCCCCACAATTGCTCGTGCACGTCTTGCGGGAACGGCCTTTCGTATTCGCGGGCGACGATGCTTTCGTACTTGCCGACCAGCTCTTTCCAGTCGGCGGCGGTCATCTCGGTGTCGGCGAGGTAGCCGCGGTCTTCCTTGGAGATCTCGAGCGCTTCCTCGAACAGGCCGTGGTCGAGGCCAAGGACGACATCCGAATACATCTGGATGAAGCGGCGGTAGCTGTCCCACGCGAAGCGCTCGTCGCCCGAGGTCGCGGCGAGGCCCTTCACGGTCGCGTCGTTGAGGCCGAGGTTGAGCACGGTGTCCATCATCCCCGGCATCGACACCCGCGCCCCGGAGCGGACCGACACGAGCAGCGGATCGGCGGCATCGCCGAAGCGCTTTCCGACGGCTTTCTCGATATGGGTCAGCGCCTTGGCGACCTCATTTCGCAAGTCATCGGAGAAATCCGCGCCCTGCTGCAAGTAACGCACGCATTCCTCGGTGGTGATCGTGAAACCCGGAGGCACCGGCAGGCCGATGCTGGCCATTTCGGCGAGGTTGGCGCCCTTGCCGCCGGTGACGGTCTTGTCCCTGGCCCGCGGATCGTCGATGCTCGCGCCACCGCCGAAAGGGTAGACTGTCCGCATTTCCGCCGGCTCCTTTGCCAAAGTCACTAAAGTCACAGGGCGTGATCCTGAAAATCACGATCAAGCTGTTGATTTCATTTCAAATACATTGAAAATCACAAAGTCACGGATTCCCGGGAATCGTGACTTTCATCCCTCGATCTTCGAAAAATCCGCGACCGCGTGCACCGCCGCGCGGAAGCGGGCGAGGAGGTCGAGGCGGGCGCTGCGCCTGGCAGGGTCGTCGTCGTTCACCGTCACGCTGTCAAAGAACCGGTCGATCGGGCCGCGCAAGCCGGCGAGCGCGGCCATCGCCGCCTCGAAATCCTCCGCCCGCACAGCGGCGGCGGCTTTCGGCTCGGCGGAATCCAGTGCCTCGATCAGTTCCTTTTCCGCGGGTTCGGGCGTGTAGGAAAGTTGTTTTTTGTCGGCGAGCTTGGCCGCAATCACCGGCTGCAGGTCGGGATCGTCGACCAGCGCCAGCGGGTCCTCCTCGCCGGTGCGGGGGATGCCCTCGGACGGCATAGCCCTCCCCCGATCGGGGGAGGGTTGGGTGGGGGTATCTTCGCTCTCGGGCGTGGCACCCCCCACCCCCATCCCCTCCCCCTCGGGGAGGGGGGATTCGGAGGACCAGCCCTCCTTCTTGAGGATGTTGGCCGCGCGCTTGTAGGCGGCGAGCAGGTTGGCGCCGTCCTCGGTTTGAATGAAGTGTTGCAGGGCGTTCACACGAGCCAGAAGACGCACGAGGTCATCTTCGTTCCCGAGCGCGAAGACGGCATCGATCAGGTCGTGGCGAACGCCGGCTTCGCGCTGCTGGACCTTGAGGCGATCGATGAGGAACGCGAAAGCTTCGGCAGCAACGATGTACCTGTCCTTGTCCAGAGGCAGTCGCATCGATAGTTTAAATTGCGCCTGTCGCGCTGGCGGGATGTC
>Ga0207705_10003605_pt1 | contig 11790 bp, 22 predicted proteins | sample KBSC13metaG_FD_184314 | JGI IMG/M metagenome (GOLD analysis project Ga0207705, IMG submission 184314) | Corn rhizosphere microbial communities from Kellogg Biological Station, Michigan, USA - KBS C1-3 metaG (SPAdes) (version 2) | ecosystem: Host-associated > Plants > Roots > Rhizosphere > Soil ...
GGCGGCTGTCTTGTCGCCAATATGGATGCCGTGGGCGCTCGCGCTCGCGATATTTGCCGTCATCGGCACGATTGCGCTGATCGCGGAATGGGTGAAGCGATGAGCACGCTCAAGCACGGCGCCATTGGCCTACTGGCAATCGTCCTGTTTCCCATCTGGTTCCCGTTCGCAGTCCTGTACTCGATAGGCGTGCTGATCGTGTGCATGGGCGAAGAGATTGCGAGGAAATGGTTATGAGTAACCCGCGCCGCCATCTCATCATCCCGGACACGCAGGTCAAACCAGGCGTGCCGACCGTGCATTTCGACTGGATTGGCCGCGCCGTCCGAGAGTATCACCCTGACGTGGTTGTTCACATGGGCGACCATTGGGACTTTCCTAGCTTGTCTCGCTATGCAACCGCAGCCGAGCGGGAGGGCGCAAGGCTGAGCGCAGACATCCAGGCTGGGAATGATGCGATGCAGCGCCTAGATGATGCCATGGGCAAGTTTCACGGCCGCAAGGTGTTACTGCGCGGTAACCATGAGGACAGGCTCACGCGGTTTGTCAGCGACCACCCTGAGTTAGATGGCGCGCTTGGCATGAACGCGTTGCTGGATGTTGCCCTAGGTTGGGAGGTTGTGCCGTACGTGGGTCGCGCGCCAGGCCAGATCGTGATTGACGGAGTTACATACGCGCACTACTTCCAGAACCCGTCATCCGACCGCCCTGTTGGCGGCACAGTCGCAAACCGCATGTCTAAGGTTGGCGGGTCTTTCGTTCAGGGTCATGTGCAAGGACTGATGCGCGGTGACGTCCCGCTAGCAACCGGTAAGACGTTGCGTGGGATCGTTGCGGGATCTTGCTATTTGCACGATGAGGCATATCGCGGAATCTGCAATGGCGAGGACCGCTGCGTGATCGTGTTGAATGAGGTGCGCGGCGGGAAGTTCCTGGAGATGCCGCTTTCCCTGGATTACCTGTGCCGCAAGTACACCGGCAAGCCACTGGGTGTGTATCTGCGCAAGAACTATAAGAACGCACGCGAGAGGTTCACGCTGGCGAAGGAGGCGGCGTGAACACGAGTAGAGCCAAGGCGCTTCTATTCAGCGGACGCCCGTGGGTTGAGTGTCATTACTGCGGCTACCGAATCATCCAAGCCACAGCGACGCTTGACCATGTTATCCCGCGAAAGCATCGCGGGTTTAATGGACTGCGGAACATGGTCCTAGCTTGCGAGCGCTGCAATCGCGAGAAAAGTTCGCTTTCGTACACCAAGTACGTAAAGCGCATGAAGGCGCTGAAAGTGGCCTAGGCAACACAACAACACGGACGGCCCGAACGCCACGGAAGGCGCGAACGGGGTACGGAATGAACGATATCGTAGAACTGGTGCGCGTGGCAGTTGGGGATCGCGGATTGCGCGGGGTGAGTGCCGAAAAGGCGCTATATCGCAGCATCACGGATGACCTGATTGATGCCGACCGGCGCGTCTGGCAAGGCGAGGGCTATCACGGGTTCCCATGCTGGAACCTATACCGCTGCGCCATTGCGCAGGACTACACCACGCTGCGGGACTTGCGCTACTGGACGATCGCGTTCGCGTTCGCGTTCGCCGAGGATGGGGCGATTCGTTCGGATGCTCGCGACCCCGACATGATCACGGCGGCGGCATGGGATGCGCTGTATTTCGTGTTGTACAAGCGGTGGTTGCTTACCGCCCGCAACGTAAACCCAACGTCAGGACGCGCACGGGCGGTCTATGTGCGGTTCCGCAAGGCGTTGGCGGCTCGCTTGCTGCTGTCACTGGATGACTACACGAATGAACTGCAATATCAGCTTCGCAAGGTTGTGAGGATTAACAAGGGGGCCAATGCCGATTCTCGGGGTAATCTGAAAAGGGATGGGGCTTTTATCGCGCGATCTTTCGGTATCCATTCCGGAAACAGAGCCGCCGCGCCCACCCCTAATTCAGATGAATTGCACGCTCCGGCCATGCCGGACGTGCTGAAGTAATGCCCGGTACAGCCTCTACGCAACGGACACGCGACTAACCTAGCCGTCGAGCGCACAGCCAGAACCGGCCGGGCACCTAAGCGCGCAAGCGCCACGCGTCCGCCGGTACGCGGCAACTACCGGCCTCGAATTATGCCTAGCGGCCCACCGCGAAGCATCGCTGGGGCGCGAAGCCCCCGACAAGCCGGCGCTCTGCCGTGGGTGGCAACGTCGCCGGGTGGCAACCGGCAACCTATTCAACATGAGCCGAACACGACGCCGCAATCCTGGTGGATGCTACATGCGCGCGCCACGCGGCAAGCGTAGTGCGCTGCGGGCGCTTTCTGACGATGCGGACGGCGAGATTGTGCGCCATCCGAACCGGAAGGCGCTACCTGCCGATCCGTGGGATGACCTGATCGTGAGCTACTTTCGCGGTCAGCCGTGGCATCGCGCGTGGAAGGATTGGTTTCGCGCACCGCTTGGTGCGCCGATGCCGAAAGATCGCTATGACTGACGACGCCGAACATTCGATGGTATGTGGCGATGGATATACGCGAGGCTAGGGTAATCGTCACCAAGACTGCCACTACGGCGGGCGTGTATATCCCTTTCACTGCGTTGCCTGATTGTTTCGCGGGTGACGTGATGGTTGTGCCGATCACGGCGGCAGAGGCAAGGTTTCTTGAATCCGTGGCGAGTGGCGCGCGTAACGTTACCGGGTCGCAAGTTGCCCGACGCCCCAAAGACTGATCCGCATGCGGGCGCTTTGACAGGCGGCGCCAATCAAAACCGGGCTAGTGGACACTGCGGGGGTCTTGTCGCGGTGCAAAGGACTGCGAGCGATCCGGATAGTTGTGCATGCGGTGGGCCAGCATGAAAGGCGCACGGCGCCGGGTGTCCCTAAGCCTGTCAAAAGACCAACTGCGCCCGCGAGAAACGCATGACCGACGAACCCGAACAGCCCGACGACGATCTTGGCGACATCGAATTTGACGAAGGCGGCGATGCCGAGTACGTCGAAGTCGAAGGCGCAATGATCGTTGCGTGTCGTGGCTGGCGGGACGTGTAGGACCATTTCGGTGCGCCACTGGTGCGAGTCAACATGAAAGCTCCGGGCACGGTGGACGTGCTGGTATCCGATGACGAGGGCGTGTCATGGAAATGGCGATCCGTGGACAAGCTAAAGGTGCCCGCAACCGTCACCGCCTTACGTGGTGGCAAAGAGTGATCTTGCGCCGCAAGCCCGAGCGCATCATCCCGACCGTGCCCAAACCATGCTGACGATCAACTTCAAGCGCGGCGATACGTTTCGGCTAACGGGCGCCTACAAGGAAAACGGCTAGCCTGCGGCGCTTCCGCCGAGTATCCGCGCGCAACTACGCGACCAGACGGGCGGACTTGTTGCCGAGCTATCCGTGGATCGCGTGGACGAGAACGGCGGCGGCTACGAGCTTTCCTTTGCCGATTCGAGCGCATGGCAGCCCGGCCGCGTGCTGTATGGCGACGTGCAATTCACGGATGCAACCGGCGCCGTCCTGAGCACGGAGACTTACGCCGTGAACGTGATCGCGGACCAGACTCATGACTGACGTTTCGACTGACCTTGGGTTGGCTGGCGAAACCATCACGCTGAACCAGGTTACGGACGTATCTGCGGTGCTTGAACCGGCCGCGAAGGTGTCGGCGCTCTTGTCGCCGGTCACGGTGAAATTCACGGATGCAAGCGGGCTTTCATGGTCTGCGAGCATTGCTACCCTGATCGAATACGGCGGCCTTCGGGTTGGTGCCGTGCCCGCAATCCTGCTGTCGGCAAACCTGCCCGACGGCATTCGCGGGTATCCCTACACCGGCACGATCTCGGCCACGAACATAGGCGGCGCAACGGGCGCGATCGCGATCACGGTTGACCAATTGCCCGCGGGCCTTGTCCTTGGCGACACGACCACGGATGACGGCCTGACCTACACCGCAACGATTACCGGGACACTGCAATGAGCGTATTCAGCGCGACCAACGGCACGCAGACCAAGACCCTCACGGACACGATCAACGTTGCCGCGCAGTCCGGGCTGACATTCACCACGAGCCTGCCTTCCGGCGTCGTGGGCGCTGCTTACACGGGCAGCGTGACGGTATCGCGACAGCCGAATGCCGTGGGCGCGATGACAATTAGCGTCGATGCAGGGTTCCAGCTTCCGGCTGGCCTGATACTCGGCGCAACCACGGACAACGGCGACAACACATGGACGGCCCAAGTCACCGGCACGCCGACGACCTCGGGCAGCACGAACACCCAATTCAAGGCAACAGACGGCGTGCAGACGGGCACCAAGGCCGTCACGATGTCGGTTGCTGCCGCGCCGGCTATTTCGATCACGGCCAATCTGCCCGACGCAGTTGTGGGCTACGCCTACACCGGTTCGGTTACCGCGCAGAACATCAACGGCGCGACGGGCGCGATCACGATTACCGTGGATTCGTTGCCTTCGGGCTTGACGCTGGGTAGCACGGTGGACAACGGCGACGGCACGTTCACCGCGCCCGTGACCGGTACGCCTACCTAAGCCGTGAGCACGTTTACCAGCACGTTTACTGCGAGCAATGGCACGCAGTCGAAAACGCTGGTGCATGACTTCAATGTGACGGCTGCACCAGCCGGCATTTCCTATGTCGGCGGCATCACCACCAGCGGCGCATCCACCAGCATTCCGTTGCCCGCAGCCTGCCAAGCGAGCGACCTGCTGTATCTCAACTACATCTCGTCGGTAACGCCGACCGCCCCGGCCGGCAGCACGGCGATCGTGGCGGACAACGTTCCGTTCTCGTCGTTGCACATGGGCTTGTACGGGTATTTCCTGACGGCGGCGGATATCACCGCTGGTAGCGTCGCATGGAACAGCGGCAGCAGTTCATCGGCCTCGGCAATCGACTTTTTCCGCGGCGTGCACGCGAGCATCGTGGACGTCCAGTCGCCGTTTGCGATCTCGACGAGCGATCCGCACCCGCAGACGCCGACGGCTGACAGCATCACCACGGCCGTCAATGGCGACATGCTGGTGTTCAGCGGTCTCGTGCGCACCAACGGCGGCATCGCGGGAACGTTCACGACAGCACCGGGATTCACGAAGGGCGCCGAGAACGTGGCCAGCGGCAACCGATCGATCACTACGCAGTATCAGACCCAGGCCGCCGTGGGCGCGACTGGCAGCGTGTCGTGCAGTTTCGAGAACAACAACACCGGTTCCTGGGCGGCCATCTTGGTCGCCCTCAAGCCAGCGTGAGACATCCATGAGCAAGATCACCTTAACCGACGACGCTGGCAACACGCAGGACGTGATGCTGCCCGAAGGCATCACGATCACGGTTGCGCCGCCTGTCCCGGTGACCCCGCTAGCCCCAACATTGACCGGCATGACGCTTATCGCCGACAAGGACGTGACCGCGCTCAAGGTGGGTGATGTATTCACGGTTTCGGCCGTGCTGAATTTCAGCGACGGCAGCACGAAGCCCGTCGCGTCGAATGCTTTTTCTGGCTTCGACAAGACCATCATCACGAACGCGAATAGCTGGTCGGCGACGTTCACCACGAAAGCGGCGGGCACGACCACGATCACGGACAGCAGCGCCGGTGTGGCCGGCAAGCTCAAGGTGACGGTATTCAGCTCGGATGGTGGCGTCCCGTCGCCCGCCGGGACGTCTGCGCCCGTTTCGTCGCCCAGCCAACCTGACGCGACCGCCATCGTGTCGGCCGTCATTACTGGCACCGTGAATGGAACCGCGATAAACGTGACGGTACAGCCGGGCGAATGCGTGCCGCTTGTGCCGGGCGATTTCCAGCACGGTTGCGTGATGTACGAGGACGACGGTTCGATCGTGATCGAGAACGATTACGTCGGCGCCGAGAACTCGACGCCCTGCGATCTGCCGATGAACCTGACCATCACGGTCGGCAGTCGGACATTTACGACCGGCGACATCGTGCTTTGGTACAAGTGCTGGACGCGGCCATTCTGGATCATGCCGCCGACGGTGAAGACGTTCGACCGCAGCATATTCCCGAACTACGGTACCGGCTCCGAAGCTGCGTCGTACGTCGCGCAGTATGCCAAGGGTGACAATTCCATTCTTGGGATCGCGACCTTACCGAAGGCGATTGGTAATCCCGGCGAGCATGACTATCTCGGCCTGTTGAACGGATGGGACGCCTGTTACCTGGTCAATCCAAGCGCGGATGCTGCGGCCGTGGTGTTGGGGATGTCTGACGCCGCCAACCCGTGGCCGTTCCACGCACGCGATACAAAAACCAACAAGATGCTTCTGGCGAGCGACTGGCCGAAAGCGTCCATGCTGCCAGCCTGCTACGGGAAGGACAATCCGTTCGTCGCTTACACCACCGCATGTCCGTACGATTTGGGGCAGGCGACGGGACACGCGCCGTCATGGCACGTGCTGGCAGCGGCCATGTATGGCTCTAAGACCATCAAGGCCGCGTTGAGCCAGTGGACGAATTACGTCGCCTGCCTGTGGGCGAACCCTAGCTATCGGCTTCCGAACGGCCCGTGTTCAATCCAGCACGTTGAAAGCGCCCGCGGAATCGCGTGGACGCAGCGCCAGATGGCGCAGGCCGCGAAGCTTTCGGATGCACCTGACCTGTTCGATGGATGGATCAAGGCGAGCCTCGCGGAACTTACGACCTACCTGCAGTCGCAGTCGGGGCGTATGCCTATGATCGACACTTGCGTAAATTACCCAACCAACAGCATCGCGACAGGTTATGCCTTCGCGCCTTGGCAACTGCATTTTCAGATGCAGGACCTGGGCTACCAGATACAGCTTGGCTACACCGAAGCACAGGTTCCGTTCGACATCCTTGCGACGATGGTGCTGGACAGTCTGCTTTCGAGTCAGCACGAGTTCGCGAGTCTGTATGAGGTCAGCTACTACGACGCCAACCGGGTGCCGGCAAGGGATTGGGCCGCGTGTCTAACGCTGACGGCCGCGACCAATCCGAAAGTCGCCGCAGCGCTTGCATGCGCTGAAAACTCACTGGCGCTACGCACCGCAATGGCCGAACCCGATGCCATGACACCCGGCGATTTCGACGGTCATCCGGCGTCGCCTGTTGGCTATGGGTCGATGCTGCGGGCATGCGCCGCGATGATTCGTGACTATGCAACCGATCAGGCGCGCGCCGCCGCTGCGTGGGCTGTCGTCGCGCAGCATGACCGCGCCGATTACAGCCAGCAACCGAAATACAACATCGTGCCGAGGGCTGCGTGATGACAACGCAGGGGGATTTCGCGCGGGCAGCGGCCAATGAGATTGCCAAGACTGCGCCAACTGTTGCCGTTGCGGGGGTGACGTTGATGGGCCTTGGCCTGTAGGACTGGGTTTACATCACTGCGATTGCCTACGCGGTCCTGCAATCAGCGTTCCTGCTGTGGAAGTGGGTGCGCGAATGGCGGAAGCCCAAGCCGTGAAGCGCACCGGCATTGTTGCATCGGCCGCCGCTGTGATCGCGCTGGCATCCGTGGTGGCGTCACATTGGGAAGGCAAGCGCAACGTTCCGTATCGGGACATCGTTGGCGTTCTGACCGTGTGCTACGGCGAAACGCACGGCGTGCAGGATCGTACCTATAGCGATGCCGAATGTAAGGCGATGCTTGACGCCGGGTTGAGCGAGGCGGATCGCGCAGTTCGCCAGTGCATCCACGTGGATATGCCTATCACGGTCGAGGCAGCGTTGGTGGACCTGACGTACAACGTCGGGCCCTCCGCTGTGTGCGGATCAACCATCCAAAAGCTCGCATTGGCTGGCGATTGGCAGGGTGTCTGCGATCAATTGCCGCGCTGGAACAAAGCGGGCGGTGAAGCCGTGCAGGGGTTATCCAACCGGCGCGCGGATGATCGCGCGTTGTGCATGAACGGTGTCGGCGAATGAATCTCGTCCCGTATTGGCGCAGCTGGCACCGGATGAAGTCGATCCGCTGGAACGCGCTGACCTTGGGTTTCGCTAGCGCACTCGCGGCATACGGCGCGGCGTTGACCATCTCGCCCACGCTGGTATCGGGCATTCCGCACTGGATTCTGACGGCACTGGTAGCCGGGACGATGATCGGGCCGATCCTTTCGAGCTTGGGCGCGGTGACGAATCAACCGAACTTGCAGGAGCAAAAGCATGATTGACCGGATCAAGCGCGCTGCAGAATGGTTGGAATGGAAGCTCGCGATGCTGTGGGGTCGATTCTTCTGATGCTCGAATGGTTCGCCAGAACGAAGGTAGGCCGCTGGCTGATCGGGCTGTCTGCGGCAATTCTCATGGCCTTGGCCCTGGCCTACGCGGCATTCCGCAAGGGCAAGCGCGTACAGGCCGATGCCGACCAAGCCAAGGACGCGCAGGTATCGGCCCAAGCCGCGCAGGAAGTAGTCAACGCCGCCGTTGTGCGGCAAGAGGTGCAACGTGAAACCGACGCACTGCCGGAAGCGAAGCCGCAAAGGGTGCTGGACGCTGATCGCGCTACTGGCGCCGGCCACCTTCGGGATGATGGGTGGATGCGTGCCCCAAGTACGCCCGCAGCCAATCCCGGCAAAGCTGGTTCAGCAGATTGAGTGCACGGCGTGGCAAGCAATTTACGTGAGTGGCGACGATGTCCTTACTGACGGCACTGCGAAGGCGATTCGGGATCACGACGAAACGGGACGCAAGCTTTGTGGCTGGAAGCCCAATGCCAAGCCTTGACGAGAACACCGCCGCGCTGTTGAACGCCAGCGTGCAGCTAGTGCATGCGTGGCAATTGCTGGGCAACCGCTGTGCCGTGGTCGTGCAGCTTGACGGCATTGAACGGGTCATCACCACGCAGGGCGATTTGCCTACAACGGCGGGCATGCTGTACGCGGCCGCCGATGCCGTGGCGGATGAAACGTTGCCAAAGGTCAAGACGAAGCAATGAACGTTGATACGGTGGTGGCAGCTACACGTGAGCGTGTGCAAGCGATGCTGGATGACGCGCTTGATGGGAATTGCAAAGTGCCAACTGACGATGACGTTGCGCGCATTCTCACGGAGGAGGCGGTGCGCCAGCTTAGTGACGCCATCTTGGGCGGCGCGCAACGTCCGGTGCCGACCGCTTATCGCATTGGCGACGCACCGTCTGGCGGAGGCATTTCCGGCGTGGTGCAGATTGGCCCATGACAGATGCCCCGAGTCTCGAAGCGCTCATGGCGGCGCAGGTTGCGGCTGAAGACGCGGTACTCGCGCAAGGGCTGGAAGTGTGGAGCGTGGCTGATCCCGATGCGGGTGAGGTTGTGCTTCATATGACGCCGAACGATCTATTGCCCCGTGGCGGAATGCAAGACGCATCCGGCTCTAACCCGGACGCCCTGACGGGCACTGTAGGTTCAAGTCCTACCGGGGCTGCCAATGCTGATGGCACCAAGCTGACGCGCGTCCATGATCTGGCGCAAGCGCTGCGTCGAGTGGCCGGCGGCTCCATGGACTGGATATGGGACGCCATCTTCGACATGGAGGCGCTTGTCGAGGGCAAGCATTGCATTGTCGTGCAGACGGCTGATGAATGGATCGCTGATGGCGAGAGATGGCTTGTGGAGCGCGCCGGCCGTCGAACTAATACCGCAGCGTGACGCTGCAACAAACGGAGAGTGGCGAGATGCCGCTTAAAACGCATGGCAAAAGGCAAGCAGGAGACGGCCAAGAAAACGGGCAGGCCGAGCAAGTACACGCCATAGTGTGACGACTAGGCCGCGAAGCTGTGTAGGCTTGGTGCAACGGATGCTGATCTCGCGGACTTCTTCGAGGTCGCGGTATCCACGCTGAATCTGTGGAAGCTCAAGCATCCGTCGTTTTCGGAGTCCTTAACGCGAAGTAAGGAAGAGCTTGACTCGCTTGTGGAGCGATCGCTGTTCTAGCGCGCAGTGGGGTATTCGCACAAGGCAGTCAAGATATTCATGCCAGCGGGCAAGGATGCGCCGGTCTTTGCGGACTTCATCGAGCACTTCCCGCCTGACCCGACTTCGATGATTTTCTGGCTCAAGAATCGCCAGCCTGACAAGTGGCGGGACAAGCGCGAGACTGGCGACGATGAGGGCGACGCACCGCCTCCGGTGAAGATCGATGTGCAAGTCGTGGATGCACGGAAGCATGCCGACCCTTAATCGGCCGCAGGCGCAGTTCCTGGCGCTGCCGCACAAGTTCCGCGCGCTGGTTTGTGGGTTCGGTGCCGGGAAGACATGGGGCATCTCTGCGGGGGCCTGCAAGCACTTTTGGGAGCATCCACGCGCCCATCGCGGTTACTTCGCGCCGACGTACGGTCAGATTCGCGATATCTACTTCCCTACCATCGAGGAAGTGGCGAGCGATTGGGGCTTGCGAGTCAAGATTGCCGAGGTCAACAAGGAGGTCCATTTCTACTCGGGGCGGCAATATCGCGGCACGACGATATGCCGCAGCATGGAGAAGCCCGAAAGCATCGTCGGGTTCAAGATCGCGCGGGCTGACATCGACGAGATCGATACGCTGGCCGAGCGCAAGGCCGAGCAGGCGTGGCGCAAGATCATCGCGCGCTTGCGCTTGAAGTATGACGGGCTAAACGGCGCGGACATCGCGACGACGCCCGAGGGATTCAAGTTCACGCATCGCCAGTTCGTGAAGGCGGTCCGTGAAAAGCCGGAAATGGCGAAGCTGTACGGGATGGTTCAGGCATCCACGTATGACAATGAAGCCAATCTGCCGGACGATTACATTCCAAGCTTGCTGGCGAGCTACCCGCAACACCTGATCGCAGCGTACCTTCGCGGCCAGTTCGTCAATCTGACCAGTGGCACGATTTACCATGCCTACGATCGGGCCAAGAACGGCTGCACGGATCACGTACAGGATGCCGAGCCGATCCATGTGGGCATGGACTTCAACGTGGGCAAGATGGCGGCCATCGTGCACGTAATGCGTGATGGCCTGCCGAGGGCCGTGGATGAATTGATCGACGGCAACGATACGCCAGACATGATTCGACGCATCCGTGAGCGGTACTGGAAGCACGAAGGCGATGACTGGACCAAGACCCGCGAGATTCGGGTTTATCCCGATGCCAGCGGCGACAGTCGCAAGAGCGTGAATGCCAGCGAGACGGATATCGCGCTGCTGAAGGCGGCCGGATTCATCGTGATCGCGCCCAAGGCCAACCCGCCCGTAAAAGACCGCATCAACGCCATGAACGCGATGTTCTGCAACGCGGTGGGCAACCGGCGTTACTTGGTGAACGCGATCAACTGCCCGACCTATGCGGATCATCTTGAGCAACAGGTGTGGGCGGACAACGGCGAGCCGGACAAGTCATCCGGCGCCGATCATACGAACGATGCGGGGGGTTACGTGATCCATAAACTGTTCCCGCTGGTGAAGCCGCCCCGCGCCCATGCCGAAATCTTGAGGCTCTAATGGAAGTCTACGAACGTTCCAATCTCGTCGAATCCATGTGGCCGGATTGGTGCATGATCGAGACGTTGCGCGGCGGTACACGCGCCATGCGCAATGCTGGGCGGACCTATCTGCCGTAGTGGCCGGCCGAGGATGATGAAAGCTACCGTGCGCGGCTGAACTCGTCATTCCTGTTCAATGCGCTGGATCAAACCGTCGAAAGCATGTCGGGCCGCCCGTTCACGGTGCCGCTTACGCTGAACGATGACATCCCGGCCGTGATCAAGGGCAACCTTGACGATGTGGACTTGGAGGGCCGCAATTTCCATACCTTCGCGCGGGATGTATTTCGCACGGGGTTGTCTTACGGCATTGGCTAC
>Ga0207705_10003607_pt1 | contig 11785 bp, 9 predicted proteins | sample KBSC13metaG_FD_184314 | JGI IMG/M metagenome (GOLD analysis project Ga0207705, IMG submission 184314) | Corn rhizosphere microbial communities from Kellogg Biological Station, Michigan, USA - KBS C1-3 metaG (SPAdes) (version 2) | ecosystem: Host-associated > Plants > Roots > Rhizosphere > Soil ...
GAGGGGCTGGCCGAGGTGGAGAAGTGCGCCGGCAACTGCGACTACTTCGCCGAGCACGCCGTCGCCTTCCTGGCCGAGCGTCCGGTGGACATGGGCGGGCCGAAGGCCAAGGTCGCCTTCCGGCCGATCGGGACCATCCTGGCGGTGATGCCGTGGAACTTCCCGTTCTGGCAGGTCTTCCGCTTCGCCGCGCCGACCCTGATGGCCGGCAACACCGCGGTGCTGAAGCACGCCAGCAACGTGCCCGGCTGCGCGCTGGCCATCGAGGAGGTGTTCCGCGAGGCGGGCTTCCCGCCGGAGGTTTTCCGCACGCTCATGATCCCCAGCCGCGACGTGCGCGCGGTGATCGAGGACGAGGCCATCGCCGCCGTTAGCCTGACCGGCAGCGTGGACGCCGGCCGCCAGGTCGCCGCCCAGGCCGGCGGCGTGCTGAAGAAGTGCGTGCTGGAGCTCGGCGGCAGCGACGCCTACGTCGTGCTGGAGGACGCCGATATCGAAGCCGCCGCCGGGGTGGCCGCGGCCGCGCGGATGGTCAATGGCGGCCAGAGCTGCATCGCCGGCAAGCGTTTCATCGTGGTGGCCGAGGTCCGCGAGGCGTTCGAGCAGGTCCTGGTCAAGGCGATGGCGGCCTTCGTCATGGAAGATCCGCGCAAGCCGGACACGAAACTGGGCCCGATGCAGAGCGTCGCCGCCCGCGACGGCGTCCACAGCCAGGTCGCGCAGAGCGTGGCCAAAGGCGCGCGCGTACTGCTGGGCGGCGAGGTCCCTGACCGGCCCGGCGCCTGGTATCCGGCCACGGTCCTGACCGACGTGCGGCCAGGCATGCCGGCGCACGACGAGGAGGTCTTCGGCCCGGTCGCCGCGGTGATCGAGGCCCGGGACGAGGCCGACGCCATCCGCATCGCCAACGACAGCCCCTTCGGCCTCGGCTCCGGCGTGCTGACCGGCGACCTGGGCCGCGGCGAGCGGATCGCCACCGAGGAGCTGGAGGCCGGCATGAGCTTCGTGAACCAGAACGTCCGCTCCGACAGCCGCCTGCCGTTCGGCGGCGTGAAGCACTCCGGCTACGGCCGCGAATGCGCGGATTTCGGCATCCATGAGTTCGTGAACATCAAGACGGTGCTGGTGCACCCGGAGCCCAAGGCGCGGGGCGGGTCGGAGTAGGCCCGCTGCTAGGATCCGGGCTCAATTGGAATTGCAAATAGCTCTGTCATCCCGGCCGCAGCGAAGCGGAGAGCCGGGACCCAGGAGGATGGGCGATGCGGTGGCCCCTGGGTCCCGGCTCGGCCTGACGGCCGTCCGGGATGACGGGAATTTTTAAGCTGCTGATATTCTTATATTATAACTGGGTATTCGCCCTAGGCCGACAGGAAGTCGACGATCTCCTGGGCGCGGTGGCGCACGAGGCCCGAGGCCAGGACCCGCTCACGGCCGGTCTGGGCCAGGGCCTCGCCCGCGTCGCTCTCGACCAGGCGGCCGACGACGTCGGCGATCCCCTGGGGCGCGGCGCGGTCGTAGAGCGCGATCCCGTCCGGCCCGCCGAACTGGCGCGCGAGATCGGCGCTGAAGTCCGAGGCGACCGCGGCGCCCGTCAGGGCCGCGTAGGTCGCCCGCTCGCAGGCGCCGTTGCCGGCGTTCAGGTTGATGACAATCTTGGCGTCGTCGTAGAGCGCCGCCATGTCCCGGAAGGGGACCCAGCCGTCCAGGTAGGTGACGTTGGGCTTTTCCCCCAAGGCTTCGCGCCAGCCCGGGCCACTGATGGTGACTGGAAGCCCGGAGGCAGCCAGCGCCTCGATGATGCGCAGGCGGTCAAGCTGCCGCACATAGGTCAAGGGTTCGCGCAACAGGGCGATGAGTTGATCGTCGAGCGCGGGATCGGCGCCGAAGCGCGCGCCCAGCTTGAGCGCATCGGAAGTGGCGTTGAAGGCGTCGAGCAGCGAGGCTTCGCGATTGGCCATCAGGCGGTCCACGACTCCCACCAGCAGGCGCTTTCCGACGCTCTCCTCCGCCTGCTCCCACAGGCGCTGCGGCCGTCCGGTAAAACTGGCGGCGATGAACACCGGCCGCGAGCGCGCCGGATAGGGCTTGGGCGGCTCCGGCGGCGGCTCCGCGCCCAGCAGCATCGTCGTGCCGCGGCCAGGGAGCCGCACCGCCTCGGCGAACCGCTGGTGGTTGTGGTTCGAATAGATGGCGTAGCGCCCCTGCAGCGCCCGGGCCAGGCTGTGCGGCGCGTAGATCGGATGGTCGAGCTGCCAGCCGACGAACTTCACGCCCAGGGCGTCGAACAGCGAGGCGCCGGTGTCGAGGGTGACGCCGCCAAAGAACGAGCTGAACGATACGCAGGCGTCAAAGCGTCCCTGCTGCAGCTCACGGGCCAGCTCGACCGACGAGGCGACCCCGTCGACCACGTGGACGGACTGGTCCGATATCACCGCCTCGTGGCCGAGCTCGGCGAAGCCGCGGGCCAGCGCCTCGACGAACTGGCTGTAGGCGTGGATTTCCGCGAACGGCTTGATCAGCAGCAGCTTCATCGGGAGAGCCTCGGGCGACTCGCGGCGCGGGCAAAGACCCAGCTGGCCCGCCTAATCCCGGCTGTGAGCCAGCCGGCCGGCCAGATAGGTCGCCTCGATCGCGCGGTCGTCGCCGAGGATCGAGAGCACGAACAGCTTCTCGGCGATGGTCTGGGCCTTGCCGGCCCGGCGGGCGAGGAGCGGTGTGGCGGCGAGGTCGAGGACCAGGAAGTCGGCCTCCTTGCCGGGCAAGAGGTTGCCGACCTTGCCGTCGATCTTCATGGCGCGCGCGCCGGCGAGCGTGGCCAGGTAGAAGGCGTGCATCGGGTCGAGGGTCTCGCCGCCGAGCTGGCCTACCTTGTAGGCCTCGCCCATCATGTGCAGCAGGGAGAAGCTGGCGCCGGCGCCTATGTCGGTGCCGAGGCCCACGATCACGCCGCAGCCGCAAGCCTGCTTCAGGCTGAAGAGGCCGCTGCCCAGCAGCAGGTTCGACGACGGACAGAAGGCGGCCGCGGCCCCTGCGCTCTTCATGCGGCGCATCGCGTCGCCGCTCGCGTGGACGCAGTGGGCGAAGACCGAGCGCGGCGTGACCAGGCCGTGGCGGGCATAGACGTCGAGGTAGTCGCGACAGTCGGGGAACAGCTCCCCGACGCGGGCGATCTCCTCCAGGTTCTCGGACATGTGGGTGTGGATAAGGACGTCGGGGTGGGCGGCGGCGACCTCGCCGGCCATCGCGAGCTGGGCCTCGCTCGATGTGACCGCGAAGCGCGGGGTCACCGCGTAGCCCAGCCGCCCGCGGCCCCGCCAGGCGCGGATCAGGGCCTCGGTGTCCGCCCGCCCGGTCTCGACGGTGTCGCAGAGTGCGGGCGGCGCGTGGCGGTCCATCAGCACCTTGCCGGCGACCAGGCGCATGTTGCGAGAGAGCGCCGCCTCGAACAGCGCCTCGACCGAGGTCTTGTGCACCGTGCCGAAGACCAGCGCGCTGGTGGTGCCGTTGCGCAGCAGTTCATCGAGGAAGAAGGCCGCGGCCTCATCGGCATGCGCCCGGTCGGCGAAGGCCTGCTCGGCAGGGAAGGTGTGGGTGTTCAGCCAGTCGAGGAGCTGCGAGCCCCAGGCCGCCACCACGTCGGTTTGCGGATAGTGGATGTGGGCGTCGACGAAACCGGGGGTGATCAACTTGCCCGGAAAGACCGTGACCGGCGTGTCCGCCGGCAAGGTGGGCGCAACGTCCGCATAGGCCCCGAACGCGGCAACGTGGCCGTCTTCGACCACCAGCAGGCCGTCTTCGTGGAAGGCGAAGGCCTCGGCCGCCGGCGCCTGGCACGGGTCGTCCAGCGTGTGCAGCAGGGAAGCGCGATAGGCTTGGCGGCTCACAGGCGCACCCGGATCTGGTCGACCGGGGCGATCTCGACCTCGTCGAGGTTCTCGCCCGGGCCGGCGCGGTCGATGACCAGGAAGTCGCTCTCCATCTCCAGAGGCAGCAGGAAATGGTGCCAGACGCCCTTGGCGTAGTTCACCCCCTGATGCGCCTCGGCGCGGAACAGCCGGACCGCGGCGGGGGCGAAATCGCCCCGCGGCGCCACGGCGACGAGGAACGGGCGGCCTTGCAGGGGCATGAACGCCTGGCTGCCCAGCGGATGGCGCTCGAAGACCTTCAGGATCGGCGGGTCGAGCGGCCGGGCGCGGAAGATGCTGACGATGGCGTGGCCCGCGTCGTCGGTCACGTCCAGCCGCGCGAGGTCGTCGAAGCGGGTGGTGAAGCCGTAGTTGATCGCGACCTGCCGCACCCGGTCCGACGCCTCGATGACCTCGCCGAAAGGGGCGAAGGCCTCGGCGGTCAGGGGTTCGGGGGCGAACTCACGCATGCTGCAAAGGCTTCTCATCTCCCGCAAAGGAAGAAGGACGTTCGCCGCGCCTTGTCACGATCCCACCTTCGCGCCGGCCTTGATCCAGGCGCCGAGGCTGGCGCGTTCGGCGTCGGTCATGCCGGTCTCGTTGTTCAGCGGCATGGAATGGGTGGCCACGGCGCGCTCATAGATCTTGGCGGCGTTCACGGCGAGGCCCTCGTCGGTGTCCAGCCGTACGCCGTTGGGCGGGGCGGCGAGGCCCTTGTGGGTCGGCGCGGCCGAGTGGCACATCACGCAATGGCGGTCGACCAGGGCGCGGACCTGCGCGAACGCCGGGACCGGGACTTCGGCGGGGGCGGCTGGCTTGGCGGTCTCGTTCAGCACCGCGACGGTCACGAAGGCCAGCGCCCCGAGGGCCAGGACGTCGAGGCGAAGCTGGCCCGCGTTCTTCAGGTTGAAGAAGTGGCGGATGGTCCAGCCGCTGATCCCCAGGCCCGCCAGCCACAGCCAGTTCAAGGGCGCGGAGACGATCATCGGGTAGTGGTTGCTGATCATGATGAACAGCACCGGCAGGGTCATGTAGTTGTTGTGGACGCTGCGCTGCTTGGCCTGCTTGCCGAGCGCAGGGTCGGGCGCCTCGCCGACCAGCACCTGGGCCACGACCTTGCGCTGGTTGGGAATGATGACGAGGAAGACGTTGGCGGCCATCACCGTGCCGACGATCGCGCCCATGTGCATGAAGGCGCCGAGGTCGGAGAAGACGTGGGTGAGGCCCCAGGCCGCGGCGGTCAGGACCAGGAACCAGACGACGCCAAATACCCGCAGGTTCTGGCCCAGCGGCGAGCGGCAGAGGCCGTCGTAGACCAGCCAGCCTGCGACGAGGCTGCCGATCCCCAGGCCGATCGCCTGCCACCTGGAGAGCGCTGCGCGGCTGGCGTCGATCAGGTTCACGTCGGCGCCGACGTAGAAGATCAGCGCCAGCAGCAGGAAGCCGGAGATCCAGGTGGTGTAGGCCTCCCACTTGAACCAGTGCAGCTCGTCCGGCATCCCCGCCGGGGCGACCATGAACTTCGTCTGGTGGTAGAAGCCGCCAGAATGGACGCTCCAGAGCTCGCCGGCGATCCCTTCGCGCCGTTCGGCGGGCGCTTTCAGGTGGCTGTCCAGCCACATGAAATAGAACGACGAGCCGATCCAGGCGATGCCGGCCACCAGGTGCAGCCAGCGGATCGCCAGATTGGCCCAGGCCCCCCAGTCGGACGTCACTCGGCCTGATCCTCCGTGAGCTGAAGAAGCTCCGCGGCCAGCGCCACGGCGATCACGGCCGGCGCCTTGCTCTTCAGGGTCGGGATGCCGATGGGGCAAGTGAGGCGGGCGAGATCGGCGTCGCCGAAGCCGTCGGCGCGCAGCCGGCTGTCGAAGCGCGCGCGCTTGGTCCGCGAGCCGATCAGGCCCAGGTAGGCGAAGTCGCGGCGCGCCAGCACCGCCCGGGCCAGCCGGTAGTCGAGGTCGTGGCTGTGGGTGAAGATCGCGAACAGCGTCGCGGCCGGGGCCGCCTCGATGCAGGCTTCCAGGTCGTCTTCGCTGAGGATCGTCGCCTGCGTGCCGCCCGCCTCCGGGCGCAGGTCCTCGCGGCTGGCCAGCCACTCAAGGTCGAAGGGCAGGGGCGCGAAGGCCCGCGCCACGGCCTGGCCCACGTGGCCTGCGCCGAAGATCACCAGCTTGGGCCGGGCCGGCTGCATCAGCTCCGACAGCCGGCGGACCTCCGGGATCGGGCCGCGCGGGTCGTTGTCCGCCGGATCGCCGCCCGCGGCAGGCTGGACGGAGCGCCGGATCTCGCCGCCCTCGACCTCGGCCTGCAGGCGGAACGGCGCCCCGCGGGCGCAGGCCCGGGCGGCCTCGGCGAGCCAGCCGAGGCTATCGGCGTCGATGCGCTCGACCAGCAGCCGCACGCGGCCGCCGCAGCACTGGCCGAGCAGCGGGCCCAGCGGATAGTCCTGCAAAGCGTGGCGGCGCGCGTCCTGCGCCAGGAGCTTGCGCGCCTGGTCGAGCGCCTGGCGCTCCAGCGAGCCACCGCCGATGGTGCCGGTGAAGCGGTCGGGCCAGATCAGCATGCGCGCGCCGATCTCGCGCGGGGTGGAGCCCTGCGCCCCGACGACGCTCGCCATGGCCAGGGTCTCGCCCTGCCGCACCGCGCCCAGGGCCTGGCCGATCCATTCAGACATGGCCCGGCCCCGCCCGTTCGTGGACGTCCTGCACCGCCGCCAGGATGCGCTCGGGCGTCGCCGGCGCGTCGAGGCCCGGCATGATCCGGTGCGCGCCCACGCTCGCCACCGCGTCGGTGAGCGCCGAGAACACCGAGATCGCCAGCATCAGCGGCGGCTCGCCCACGGCCTTGGAGCGGTGGATGGTGGCCTCGCGGTTCTCGCCCCGCTGCCAGATCGCCAGGTTGAAGACGTCCGGCCGGTCGCCCGCCGCGGGGATCTTGTAGGTCGATGGCGCGTGGGTGCGCAGGCGGCCTTGCGCGTCGAACACCAGCTCCTCGGTGGTCAGCCAGCCCATGCCCTGGATGAAGCCGCCCTCGATCTGGCCGGCGTCCACCGCCGGGTTCAGCGAGCGGCCGCAGTCATGGAGGATGTCGACGCGGGTGACCCGGTTCTCGCCGGTCAGGGTGTCGATCACCACCTCCGAACAGGCCGCGCCATAGGCGTAGTAGTAGAATGGCCGGCCGTGGTGGCGGGCGCGGTCGTAGCGGATGTCCGGCGTGCGGTAGTAGCCGGTCGCCGACAGCGAGATGCGCGCGAAATAGGCCCGCCGCACCAGTTCGGTGAAACTGAGCTTGGTCTTCCCTGCGGTGACGCCGTCGGGGCCGAACGTCACCTCCGCGGGGCTGCAGGCGAAGGCCTCGGCGGCGAAGGCGACCAGGCGCTGCTTGAGGGTCCGCGCGGCGGCCTGGGCGGCCATGCCGTTCAGGTCGCTGCCGGAGGAGGCCGCGGTCGAGGAGGTGTTGGGCACCTTGTCGGTGCGCGTGGCGCTGATCTTCACCGCCTCCAACGGGACCTGGAACTCGTGGGCGACGACCTGGGCGACCTTGATGTTCAGGCCCTGACCCATCTCGGTCCCGCCGTGGTTCAGGTGGATCGAGCCGTCGGTGTAGACGTGGACGAGCGCGCCGGCCTGGTTCAGGTGGGTGGCGGTGAAGGAGATGCCGAACTTCACGGGCGTGAGCGCAAGGCCGCGCTTCAGGATCGGATTGGCCGCGTTCCAGGCGCGGATGGCCCTGCGCCGGGCTCGGTAGTCGCAGGCCGCTTCCAGCTCGGTCATGAGCTCAAGGGCGACGCTGTCGGTGACGGTCTGGCCGTAGGGGGTCAGGTCGCCAGAGACGCCGTAGAGGTTGGCCAGGCGCACATCCAGCGGGTCCTTGCCCAGGCGAAGCGCGATGGCGTCCATCGCCCGCTCGATCCCCATCATCCCCTGCGGCCCGCCGAAGCCGCGGAAGGCGGTGTCGGAGACGGTGTTGGTGCGCAGCCGGTGGGAGACGATCTCGGCGGCCTGCAGGCAATAGGCGTTGTCGGCGTGGAACATCGCCCGGTCGTTGACGGCGATCGAGAGGTCGGCGGAATGCCCGCAGCGCGACGCCAGCTCGAAGGCCGCGCCATGCAGGCGGCCTTCGTTGTCGAACCCCACCTGCCAATCGCTGACGAAGGCGTGGCGCTTGCCGGTCATGGCCATGTCGTCGTCGCGGTCGAGGCGCAGCTTGGCCGGGCGGCCGGTCTTGCTGACCGCCAGCGCCGCCAGGGCCGCATAGTGGATCGACTGGGTCTCCTTGCCGCCGAAGCCGCCGCCCATCCGGCGCACCTCAACGGTGACGGCGTTGTCGCGCAGGCCGAGGCAGCGGGCGATCAGGTGCTGGGTCTCGGTGGGGTTCTGGGTCGAGGACCAGACGTGCAGGTCGCCGTCCTCGCCCGGCAGGACCAGCGCCACCTGGCCTTCGAGGTAGAAGTGGTCCTGGCCGCCGATGGCGAGCCGGCCGGAGAGCGCGTGCGGGGCCGCGGCGATCGCCGCGCGGGCGTCGCCCAGCCGCATCACCTGGCTGTCCTCGATCAGCGAATTGGCGGCGCGGGCGGCCTCGATGGTGAGCAGCGGCGGCAGGTCCTCGTACTCGACGACCGCCAGGGCGGCGGCGGCGCGCGCCTTGGGCAGAGTCTCGGCGGCGACCGCGAACAGCGGCTGGCCCACGAAGCGCACGATGCCCTCGGCCAGCAGGGGCTCGTCGTTCAGGACCGGGCCGATCTCGTTGCGGCCCGGCACGTCGGCCGAGGTCAGGACGCAGACGACGCCCGGCGCGGCGCGCACGGCGGAGAGGTCGAGGCGGGTGACGCGGGCGTGGGCGCGCGCGCTCTGGCCGACGTGCAGGTGCGTAAGGCCCGCGGGCTCCGGCAGGTCGTCGATATAGAGCGCCGCGCCCGCCACGTGCTTTTCGGCGCTGTCGTGGGCGATGGCGCTGTGGACGGAGGAGAGGGTGTGAAGGGCCGCTCCGGAATCAGCCATGGGCCACCGCCTGGGCTTCCAGGACGCGGGTGGCCGCCGCGCCTTGGCTCTCGAGCCAGGCCCGCAGCAGCAGGTTCTTCGCGGCCTGCAGGCGGTAGCCCGCCGAGGCGCGCATGTCGTCGATCGGCTGGAAGTCGTGCGCCAGAGCGTCGGCTGCGGCGCGCACCGCAGATTCGGTCCAGGGCTTGCCGCTCAGCGCCGCCTCGCAGGCCGCCGCGCGCTTCGGCGTCGCCGCCATGCCCCCGAAGGCGATGCGGGCGTCGGTCACCTTGCCGGCCTCGACGCCGACGGAGATGCCCGCACAGACCGCGGAGATGTCCTGGTCGAAGCGTTTGGAGAGTTTGAAGACCTTGAAGATACGGCCGGCCGGGATCTTCGGAACGATCACCGCCTCGACGAACTCGCCCGGCCGGCGATCCTGCTGCCCATAGGCCAGGAAGAAGGCCTCCAGCGGCAGGGTGCGCGTGGCCTCGCCCTTGCGCAGCAACAGGGTCGCGCCCGCGGCGATCAGCGCCGGGGGCATGTCGCCGATGGGCGAGCCGTTGGCGATGTTGCCGCAGACGGTGCCGAGGTTGCGCACCTGCAGCCCGCCCAGCCGGCGCAGCAGTTCCCCGAACTCCGGATGCAGGTCGGAGAGCGCGGCGTGCGCGTCGGCGTAACGAACCCCAGCGCCGATGTGGAGGGCGTGGCCGAGGTCCTCCACGCGCCGCAACTCGGCGACTTCGTTCAGGGAAATGACCACGGGCAAGGTGCGGTGCTGCTTGGTCACCCAAAGACCGACGTCGGTGCCGCCGGCCAGGATGATCGCCTCCGGATGGGCTTCGACGGCGGCCGCGAGTTCGGTCGTGGTCCGCGGCGCGAGGAACCGGCGGCCCTGGTGCTCCAGCGCGAGCGCCTCGGTGGGCTGGATCGCCGCCAATTCGATGGCCAGCGCCCCGACGGCCGCGGCGTCCGGGTCGGCGCCCATGGCCTGTCCGGCCGCCAGGATCGGGCCGTAGCCGGTGCAGCGGCAGAGGTTGCCGGCGAGCGTATCCTTCAGGGCGCCCGCGTCCGTCGCGCCGCCTTCGCGCTGGTGGGCGTAGAGGCTCATCACGAACCCCGGCGTGCAGAAGCCGCACTGGCTGGCGTGGTTCGCCACCATCGCCTGCTGGATCGGATGCAGGCTCCCGTCGCGCCCCAGGCTCTCGACGGTAAACAGCGCCCGGCCGTCGAGCATCGGGGCGAACAGGATGCAGGCGTTGACCGCCCGGAAGCGCACGCGGCCGTCCTCAAGCTCGCCCAGCACGACGGTGCAGGCGCCGCAGTCGCCCTCAGCGCAGCCCTCCTTGGTCCCGGTGCGGCGCAGGTGATAGCGCAGCAGGTTCAGCACCGTCAGCGTCGGGTCGACGTCGGCACGCTCGCGGACCTCGCCATCCAGCAGGAATCGGATCGGCCTGCTCATCGTCAGCTGCCGCGGTAGGTGGAATAGCCGAAGGGGCTGACCAGCAGGGGCACGTGGTAGTGGCCGCCGGCCTCGGCGATCCCGAACTCGATGGCGACGGTCTCCAGGAACGCCGGGTCGGGCAGGGCGAGGCCGAGCGCTCGGTAATAGGGGCCGACCTGGAACTCCAGGCGATAGGCGCCGGGCGTGAGCGCGTCCGCCGCGACCAGCGGCGAATCGCACCGGCCGTCGGCGTTGGTCTTGGCGCTGGCCAGCACCGCGCCGTCGCGCATCAGGCGCAGGGCCACGCCGGCGGCGGGCTTGCCGTGGGCCGTATCGAGGACGTGGGTGGTGAGGCCGCTCATGCGTCTTCCGTGATCGCCAGCCGTACAGAGTCCGTCCAAGGGGCTGGAATTGCAACTCCCGGGGCTTCTTGCGACGCTGCGCGGCGCGCCACGCCAATCATGCGGTCAGACATGCCCAGAGATCCCTATCCTCGCGACCTGATCGGCTACGGCCGCGAGCCACCGCACGCCGACTGGCCGGGCGGGGCGCGGATCGCGGTGCAACTCGTGCTCAACTACGAGGAGGGCGCGGAGATGAGCGTCCTGCACGGCGACGCCCAGTGCGAGACCTTCCTCTCCGACCTGATCAATCCGCCCGCCGTCGTCGGCGCGCGGCACATGAGCATGGAGCAGGTCTACGACTACGGCGCGCGGGCCGGGGTCTGGCGCCTGCTGCGGCTTTTCGAGCGCTGCGGCGTGCCGGTGACGGTGTTCGGCGTCGCCATGGCCATGGAGCGCAACCCGGCGGTGGTCGACGCCTTCCTGGAGGCCGGGCACGAGGTCGCCTCGCACGGCTGGCGCTGGATCGACTACCAGGACGTGCCCGAGCAGGTGGAGCGCGAGCACATGATCCGCGCCATCGAGGTCCATCGCCGGTTGACCGGCGAAGCGCCGCTGGGCTGGTACACCGGCCGCACCAGCCCCAACACCCGGCGGCTGGTGGCCGAGCAGGGCGGCTTTCTCTACGACGCCGACGACTATTCCGACGACCTTCCGTTCTGGTCCCAGGCGGCCGCGCGGCCGCAGTTGATCGTGCCCTACACGCTGGAAGCCAACGACATGCGTTTCTCCGGCGGCGGCTTCGTCACCGGCGAGCAGTTCTTCAGCTACCTGAAGGACGCCTTCGACGTGCTCTACGCCGAGGGCGAGGAACGGCCGAAGATGATGTCCGTGGGCCTGCACTGCCGCCTGTCGGGACGCCCGGGCAAGCTCGCCGGCCTGGAGCGGTTCATCCGCCATGCGCAGGGGCACAAGGACGTCTGGTTCTGCCGCCGGGCAGAGATCGCACGGCACTGGCATGAGCGGCATCCCTGTGTCGGGTGAGCCGTTCAGGGCGCGATGAAACCCAGCCAACTCACGCACGCCGAGTTCATCGCCCGCTTCGGGCCGGTCTAC
>Ga0207705_10003609_pt1 | contig 11783 bp, 8 predicted proteins | sample KBSC13metaG_FD_184314 | JGI IMG/M metagenome (GOLD analysis project Ga0207705, IMG submission 184314) | Corn rhizosphere microbial communities from Kellogg Biological Station, Michigan, USA - KBS C1-3 metaG (SPAdes) (version 2) | ecosystem: Host-associated > Plants > Roots > Rhizosphere > Soil ...
GATGCGGACCTTCCACATCGGCGGCGCGGCGCAGCTCAACGAGCAGTCGAACCTCGAGGCGCCGGTCGACGGCACGATCGAGCTTCGCGACATGCCGACAATCGTCGACCCGCGCGGGCGGCACCTGTCGCTGTCGCGTTCCGGCGAGATCGCGATCGTCGACATGGACGGGCGCGAGCTGTCGACGCACCGCGTGCCCTATGGCGCGCACCTGCTGTGCGAGACGGGCCATATCGTCAGCCGCGGCGACCGCATCGCCGAGTGGGACCCGTCGTTCAGCCCGGTAATCACCGAGAAGGGCGGAGCTGTGAAGTTCCAGGACCTGATCGAGAACCGCACGATGACCGAGCAGGTCGACGAGTCGACCGGCATCACGCAGCGCGTGGTCACCGACGACAATGCCAAGTCGAAGAAAGACACGCTTCACCCGCGCCTGACCCTCCTGGGCAAGAACGCGAAGGAAGCGGGCGTCTATCGCCTCGCCGCCGGAGCAATCGTCGCGGTCGAGGACGGCCAGCAGGTGGAGGCCGGCGAGGTGCTGGCGCGCATGCCGCGGGAAGCCGCGCGTACGCGTGACATCACCGGCGGTCTGCCGCGCGTCGCCGAGCTGTTCGAGGCCCGCAAGCCGAAGGAGAATGCGATCATCGCCAAGGTGTCCGGCAAGGTCACCTTCATGCGCGACTACAAGGCCAAGCGTAAGATCGCGATCGTGCCCGAGGACGGGTCGGAGCCGGTCGAGTATCTCGTGCCCAAGTCGAAGGTCATCGAGGTCCAGGAAGGCGATTATGTGAAGCGCGGCGACAATCTCGTCGGCGGTTCGCCCGATCCGCACGACATCCTGGAAGTCCTCGGCGTGGAAGCGCTCGCCGAATATCTCGTGAGCGAGATCCAGGAAGTCTATCGACTCCAGGGCGTGAAGATCAACGACAAGCACATCGAGGTGATCGTTCGCCAGATGCTGCAGAAGGTCGAGATCACCGACGGCGGCGACACCACCCTGCTCGCCGGCGAGCAGGTCGACCGCCAGGAGATGGACGAGACCAATGCCAGGCTCGAGAAGAAGCAGAAGCCTGCCGAAGGCAAGCCGGTGCTGCTCGGCATCACCAAAGCGTCGCTGCAGACCCGTAGCTTCATTTCTGCGGCATCGTTCCAAGAGACGACGCGCGTGCTGACCGAGGCCGCGGTGCAGGGCAAGGTCGACACGCTCGAGGGCCTCAAGGAGAACGTCATAGTCGGACGGCTGATCCCGGCGGGCACGGGTGCGGGAATGAACCGCCTGCGCGTCGCTGCCTCGTCGCGCGACACGGCTCTCCGCGCTGCCCAGCGGCGAATGCAGGAGGCGCTGATCGCCCCCGATTCCGCCGAGGAGCTGCGTGCCGCCGAGCTCGCGCGGACGCCGCGTGACGACACCGGCACGGGTGATGATCCGCTCGCTGACGTCGTCCCGAGCGGGCACGGCCTCGACGCCGATGCGGGCGATTATCTGAAGGACTGACGGGCACAACAGCCCGTCACCCTGAACTCGTTTCAGGGTCCATCCTGACGCAACGCTGCATTCGTCGCCGGAATGGATGCTGAAACAAGTTCAGCATGACGAAAATACAAAAACCCCGCCGGATCGCTCCGGCGGGGTTCGTTTTTGAACGGCGTCAGCTGCCTGTCAGCACTTGCCGCCGTGCATTGCCGTTTCGGTGCAGTTTGCAGCCGAGTTCACGTCCGCAGCGGCGCCGCGGACAGTGTTGCATCCGGCGATCGTCAGGGACGCCACAACCAACACCGCCGCAACCATCTTCTGGACCATTATCGCTCCTCCGCTTGATACCTGGAACGACAATGAATCACTGAAACAGCTGTCTGTCTACTGAACCTTTAGTGGCACTGCTGTCCGTTCATCGTATTCTCGGTGCAATTCGCGACCGAGTTCACGTCTTTCGCCGCGCCACGCACGGTGTTGCAGGCCGCGAGGACCAGCGCGGTGCCGATCAGCACCGCAGTCGTCACTTTCTGGAACATTGCTCTCTCCTCGTCTGATGGATGGAACAAACGCTGCGCTGCCGGAACGGCTCCATCGGAGCCGCAACCAGGCGTCATACCGCGACGGGAGCGGAAATGTGCGGATGCGGGTCGTAATTCTCGAATACGAAGTCCTCGGCTTCGTAGCCGAAAAGGCCCTGCCCACGGTCCTTGATGACTAGCTGCGGAAGACTGCGCGGCTCGCGCTCCAGCTGCAGCCGCGCCTGCTCGAGATGGTTTGAATAGAGATGGCAATCGCCGCCGGTCCAGACGAACGTGCCGGGCTGGAGACCGCATTCGCGGGCCAGCATGTGGGTCAGCAGCGCATAGGAAGCGATGTTGAAGGGCACACCGAGGAAGATGTCGGCGCTGCGCTGGTAGAGCTGCAGGTTCAGCCGCCCGGCCGCGACCTGCGTCTGGAACAGGCAATGGCACGGAGCGAGCGCCATCCGCTCGATCTCGCCGGGGTTCCAGGCGGTGACGATCTGCCGTCGGGAATGCGGGTCGCGGCGTATCAGCTCGACGAGATTGGCGATCTGGTCGATGTGACGCCCGTCGGCCGTCTCCCAGTCGCGCCACTGCTTGCCGTACACCGGGCCGAGGTCCCCGTTCGCGTCGGCCCATTCGTCCCAGATGCGGACGTTTCGATCCTTTAGCCAACGGATATTGGTGTCGCCGCGCAGGAACCACAGCAATTCGGTGATGATCGACCTCAGGTGCAGCTTCTTGGTGGTGAGCAGCGGAAACCCCTCGGCAAGGTCGAAGCGCATCTGAGCGCCAAACCACGACAAGGTGCCCGTGCCGGTACGATCCTGCTGTTCGACTCCGCGGTCGAGGATCAGCTGCATGAGGTCGAGATACTGGCGCATCCTGGCGCCAATCTATCCACTGTCGGCTAGGCCTCCAATACGGCCGGAAATCTCCATTGTGGATAAGACTAGGTGCATCCTCGATTCTGTTGCGGTGGCGGCGAGCAGCCGCACGCCATAGCTAGTCCGGTATGCGTTATCAGCGTGCCGAACTCCCGCTGAAGCTCGACGGCCTCGCGGCGGCGCGCGACTTCTTTGCCGGGTGCATGGCCGACGTCGACCCGGCACGCGAGAACTTGTGGGTGGCGCATATCGACGAGGAGGCACGCTGCCTTCACCTGTCTCGCCATGCCGGCGACGAAACTGGCGCGCATTTCCCTTTGCGAGAGATCATCGCCGACGCGGCCGAGCACGGAAGCGTGGGGATCGTCCTCGCGCATAACCATCCGAGCGGCGATCCGCGTCCGAGCGAGAGCGACCTCCGCGCGACCCGGCGGCTCGCGACCGTCGCCGAAGCGCTCGATTGCACCGTGCTCGACCACCTGGTCTTTGCTGGTACCGAGTGCACGAGCTTGAGGCGGCTGGGGTATTTGTAGCGCGCCCTTCTGCTCGGGCGTTCAACCGTTACACGGCTTGATCTGCTCCGGCGCCGGCCGCGGGCCCGAAAGCCTGAAGGCCATGAAATAGGCCTCGCCCCCCGTCAGCATGCTGAACTTGACCGGCGTCATGCCGAGGCTCGCGAACTCGCACCGGAGCTCCACCGGCGGCATTCCGTGCTGTTTCACCGGCCGATTGGCGTCGACGACCACCACCAACCCGCCGGGCTTCACCCCTTCGCGCATGTGCCACAGGAAGGCGTACGGGCTTTCGACCTCATGGTACATGTGGACCAGGAACACGCGATCGAACGAACCGGCCGGCAGCATCGGGTTGTCGGGAGTGCCGAGCTTGACGGCCACGTTGTCGAGCCGCTCGCGCTGCACGCGGTCTGTAAGCGCGTCGCGGATATCGGGGACGATGTCCTCGGCAAGGACGCGCCCCTTCGGTCCGACCACTCGCGCGAGCCGCACCGTATAATAGCCCTGGCCCGCACCGACATCGGCAACCCACATGCCGGGTTTCACGCCGGCGAGCTGCATCACCTCCTCGGCTTCGCCCAGCCGGTCGCGCGCGTCCTCGGTCGAAAAGGCGCTGCCGACGGTCGGCGCGATGTCGCGGTGGGCGCTCGGGAAATGCGGCTCGGCGGGTTGCGCCCTGCAGCAGGTGAGGAGGGCAGCCAGCAATAAGAACCCTCCCCCTCGATGCGTAAGGAAGGGGTGATTGCAGGCGTAGCGTTCCATGATCGACATCACCCCACCCCTGCCCCTCCCCATCAAGGGGAGGGAAAGATTAATCGACATCCTCGACCTCGACACGTTCGCCGGTGACCCGCTGCGACAGTGCTGCGGCCATGAACCGGTCGAGGTCGCCGTCGAGCACGTCGGACGGTGACGTCGACGTCACGCCCGTGCGCAGATCCTTCACCAGCTGGTACGGCTGCAGCACGTAGGATCTGATCTGGTGGCCCCAGCCGATGTCGGTCTTGGCGGCATTGGCGGCATCGGCTTCGGCTTCGCGTTTCTGAAGCTCGGCCTCGTACAGGCGCGCCTTCAGCTGCTTCATCGCCGAGGCCCGGTTCTTGTGCTGCGAGCGCTCGTTCTGGCAAGCGACGACGATGCCGGTCGGGATATGGGTGATCCGGACTGCGCTGTCGGTCGTGTTGACATGCTGCCCGCCAGCACCGGACGAGCGGTACGTGTCGATCCGAAGGTCCTTGTCCTCGACCTGGATGTCGATGTCCTCGTCGACTTCGGGATAGACCCAGACGCTCGAGAAGCTGGTGTGGCGCCGTGCATTGGCATCGTAGGGGCTGATTCGCACCAGCCGGTGCACGCCGCTTTCGGTCTTGAGATTGCCGTAGGCGTTCTCGCCCTTGACCAGCACCGTCGCCGACTTGATCCCCGCCTGCTCGCCCGAATGGTGGTCGATCAGCTCGACGCGCATGCCGTGGCGCTCGGCCCAGCGCGTGTACATGCGCTGCAGCATCTCGGCCCAGTCCTGGCTCTCGGTGCCGCCCGCCCCTGCGTTGATCTCGACATAAGCGTTGTTGGCATCCGCTTCCCCGGCGAGCAGAGCCGCGACCTTGTCGCGGTCAGCGCGCTCGGCGAGCTCGGCGAGGCTGCGGATCGCGTCGTCGACGAGCGCATCGTCGCCCTCGCTCTCGGCAAGCTCGATCAGCTCCGACGTGTCGGCGAGCTCGCGCTCGAGCAAGCGGGTGGCGCCGATCGCCTCCTCCAGCCTGCGCCGCTCCCGCATGACCTCCTGCGCCGCCTTGGGATCGTTCCACAGCGAAGGGTCTTCGACCTTCGCGTTCAACTCCTCCAGCCGCCGCAGCGCTCGATCCCAGTCGAGGAACCGGCGCAGCAGCGCGGTCGCCGCATTGATCTGATCGATATGGGCCTGCGCCTCGGCGCGCATGGTCAAGCTTTCTTCAAACGGTTGTTGCTGCCGGCCCTATTAGAACGTGTTGACGGTTTGCAAGCCGGCCGCAGGTTGGGCACCCGGCTGCCCTGGTTGGGGCGGCGGAGCGGCCGATGCCGGCGCCTGGGTCCCGGCCGGCTGCTTCTGCTGCTCTTCCTGTTGCTGCTGGATCGCCTGCTGGGCGGCGATCAGCGCCTGCTGCTGCCGCTGTTCGTTGTAGGGATCGCCCATGGTCGGGTGATCGCTGCGCTGCTGCTCGGTCTGCGGCTGGAACGCCTCCCAGATCACCGGCGACTGCGGGTCCTCCTTGGTCGGGAACTGGCCGAACACCGGCTTGCCACTCGCGCGGTCGATCCGCACCCAGCGAATCCCGGGCGGAGCGACGAACGGGACCTTGGGCTGGTCCTTGAGCGCAGTCAGCGCCCACTGCTTCCAAATGGGTGCCGAGATCCGGCCGCCCTGGGCCCAGCCGCCCATCGGCCGCGGCTGGTCGTAGCCGAGATAGACGCCGGCGACGATGTCCGGCGTTCCACCGACGAACCAGACGTTGGTCGGGCCATTGGTCGTGCCGGTCTTGCCGAACAGCGGCCGGTTGAGGTCGCGGAGGACGGTCGCGGTGCCGCGGATGATCACGCCTTCCATCACATGCACCATCTGGAAGGCGGCCATGGCGTCGACCAGCTGGCGAGTGCGGCTCGGGGGCCGCGGCATCGGTCCTCCGTCCCAGTCGGGCGCGTTGCAATTGCCCATCACCGCGCAGCGCTTGTCGGTACGGTAGATTACGTTGCCGTTACGGTCCTCGACATAATCGATCGTCGTCGGAGTGACCGAACGGCCGCCATTGGCGAGGATCGCATAAGCGTTGGTCAGCCGAAGCACGGTTGTATCGCCGGCGCCGAGCGCGATCGACAAATAGTTGGGATAATCACCAACTCCGAGCGTTCGCGCGGTGGCGAGGATCTTGGGCATGCCGATGGTCGCCGCGGCGCGGACGGTCATCAGGTTGCGCGACTGCTCCAGCCCCCAGCGCAGCGTGTGCGGCCCGGCCGACCGATGGTCGAAGTTGACGAAGCACTTCTGTCCCAGCCCCGCGCCCTGCCAGATGCAGTAGGGCGCATCGAGCTCGATCGTCGCCGGGGTGAAGCCGTTCTGAAGCGCGGTCACATAGACGATCGGCTTGAACGCGGAGCCCGGCTGCCGTGGCGCCTGGATCGCGCGGTTGTAGGGGGAGCCGATCACGTCGAAGCCGCCCTGCATCGCGAGAACGCGGCCGGTATGGACTTCCTCGACCAGCATCCCGCCGGAAATCTCGGGGACTGTGCGGAGCGCATAATTGTTGCCGCTCGTTTGCTTGACGATGATCACCATGCCGGGCTGGAGGAAATCGAACGCGTTGCCGCCGACGCCACGCTTGGGCATCGCCGCATCGGCGGCGGCGAGCGTTCCCGTCGAGCCGTTGGTGAAGCCGATCGTCGCCTCTGCGGCGCCCTTCTGAAGGACGACCGCCTTCAGCCAATCGGGATAGCCGGTGCCGGCCGGCGTCCGGTCGAGCTGCCCCGCCCAATCCTTGCCGAGATCGACCTTGAAGCCCGTGTCCGCCCAGCCACGATTGCCGCCGAACTTGACGAGGCCGTCGCGAAGCGCCTGGGCCGCGGCGTCCTGCATCATCGGGTTCATCGAACTGCGCACCCACAGCCCGCCGGCGTAGAGGCTATTGGGGCCGTCCTTGGCGTCGGAGCCGAAGCGCTTGATCAGCTCGTTGCGGACTTCCTCCATGAAATAGCCGCCGCGCTGCTGGAATTTCTCGTTGCTTCCGTAGCGGATGGTGCCGAGCGGAGTGGCCGCAGCCGCGTTCCACTGATCCTCGGTGATGTAGCCGTTGCGGTACATCTCCCGAAGCACATAGTTGCGCCGGTCGAGCGCCTTCTGAGTCGCCCGAACCGGATCGTAGTTGGACGGGGCCTTGGGCAGGATCGCGAGATAGGCAGCCTCGGGCAGCGTCAGCTCATCGACGTCCTTGTCGAAATAGGCGCGCGCCGCGGCCTGGATTCCGTACGCATTGCGCCCGAGGAAAATCGAGTTGAGGTAGATTTCGAGGATCTGCTGCTTGGTCAGCGTGTCCTCGAGCCGGAAAGCGAGGATCGCTTCGCGCGCCTTGCGCCCGACATTGTAGCTGGTGTCCCTGAGCAGATATTTGGCGACCTGCTGAGTGATCGTCGAACCGCCCGGCACTCGGCCGGCGCGGCCGATGTGCGTGGTGTAGTTGAAGACGGCCTTGACGAAGCCCGTGTAATCGATGCCGTGGTGATGGAAGAAGTCCTTGTCCTCTGCCGAGATGAAGGCGCGGACCACCAGTGGCGGAATTTCGTCATAGGAAAGATCGACCCGGCGCTCGCGCGCGAAGGTCTGGACCGGCTCGCCGTCATAGCCGCGGATGTTGGTCGGAAGCGGCGGCTGATACGCGAGCAGGGTCTGCGCGGAAGGAAGGCCGGAACCGAAATAGATCCACGCCGCTGCGACCAGCGCGAACAACGCGGCGACCGCCCAGCCCGTCCAGCGCACCCATTTGCGCGCCCACCACGGATCGATCCACTCGTGCACCCTCTGATTGAAGGCGACGAGATCGGGCAGCGGCCACTGGGGAACGTTCAGGCGCTCGAACTTCATGTCCGACGTGCGTCTAGCCTGTCGAGCGGAGCGCGGAAAGCCGCTTAATGCCCCTAATGACGCGCACGGGCAGCAACCTCGGCTTCGACCGCCTGGGCGAGGGCAAGAACCATCTTCGCGCGCTCGGCCGGGTTGCGCAGCAGAATCTCGTCATCCACATTGCTGAGATAGCCGGCTTCGAACAGCACCGCCGGCGCATCGGCCCGGCGAAGGACGTGGAAGGCGGCGAAGCGGTGCGGATTGGGCCTGAGCTCGAGCCGGCCCGCGGCCTTGCTAACCAGCTTTGCAGCAAGATCTGCCGACGCGCTCATCTGGTCGCGCATCGCGAGATCGGCGAGCACCGCATCGACGGAGCCACCGCCGGCGTCGGAGTCCGCGCCGCCATTCTCGCGCGCCGCAAGGCTCGCGGCCTCGGCGTCGGAGGCGACGTCGGACAGCGAATAGACGCTCGCACCGCGCGCCAGCGGGTTGGCGGCGCTGTCGATGTGGATCGAGACGAACATCGCTGCATTGAGGCGCCGGGCGACCGCGGCGCGGTCATCGAGCGTCAGGTAGCGGTCATCGTCGCGGGTCATGGCGACACGCACCCTGCCGCGCTTGACCAGCTCGTCGCGCAGCGCCTGGGCAAGAACCAGGGTCAGGTCCTTCTCGTGGACTTGGCCGGAGACGCTGGTCGCGCCGGGATCGCGCCCGCCGTGCCCGGCGTCGATCACCACGATCGGGCGGCCGCGCGCGACCGGGGAAGCATAGATGCGGTCGCTGGCCGGCGGCGGAAGATTGACCGTGAGACTGGTCTGGGCTGCCGCGTCGCTGCTCCGCCCCGCGAGCGCGAACACGATCGTGCCGGCGACGAGGATCGTCACGGCCGCACCGGCAATCGCCCCTCGCCTTCCGAGATTGTTACGCATCCGCCGCCAAGCCATTGAACATCAAACGCTATGTATCACGCGCCCATGGTTAATGCGAAATTGAGACAGCCCCAGCCGGCGCTTCGATCAGCAATGCACTCGTTTGTCTATTGTCCGCTGTTGCGGCGTCAAACCGGTGATGCTAACCGCAATTTCGATCTTCGGCAGCCGCCGGAGAAATCTAGCCGCAGCCAGTGCGATGGTCCGCGGCCCACGAGGTTGACGCTCGAATGACGCCACAGAACGCCCATCCTCCGCTCCCGAAAGGTGCGGCCGGCGCGTTCCCCGCGGACGACTGCGGGATGGCCCTTAGAGCAGAGGCGCTTTCCATTCATCCTGCCCAGCTAAGCAGCGGGGCCATCATCATCGCGCGCCACGGCTATGTTCCGCCGCATCGGCGCGCCCGGAGAATTTTCAATGTCCATGCGCATGCTGATCGATGCGCGCCACCCGGAGGAGACCCGGGTCGCGGTCGTCAAGGGAAACCGGATCGAGGAATTTGACTTCGAATCCGCCGAGCACAAGCAGCTCAAAGGCAATATCTATCTCGCCAAGGTCACCAGGGTAGAACCGTCGCTCCAGGCGGCGTTCATCGATTACGGCGGAAACCGGCACGGCTTCCTGGCCTTCAGCGAAATCCATCCCGATTATTACCAGATCCCGAAGGCCGACCGCGACGCCTTGCTTCGCGAGGAAGCCGAGCACGCCGCCGAGGAAGAGCGGCTGAGGGCCGCCGAGCTCGATGCCGATGAGGGCGACGATATAGTCGAGAGCGATGAAGAAGCGCCCGAAGCCGATGAAAACGGCAACGGTGAGCAGGACGAGTCCGACCAACCTGCCGAGGCCGGCACCGGATCGAACCGCTCGCCGGTCGACGAGTCCGCCGCCGACGAGCTTCGCAAGAAGCGCCAGGCGCTGCGCCGCCGCTACAAGATCCAGGACGTCATCCAGCGCCGACAGGTGCTGCTCGTCCAGGTCGTCAAGGAAGAGCGCGGCAACAAGGGCGCAGCGCTGACGACCTACCTCAGCCTCGCCGGCCGCTATTGCGTGCTGATGCCCAACACCAGCCACGGCGGCGGCATCTCCCGCAAGATCTCGAACGGCGCAGACCGCAAGCGCCTGAAGTCGATCATGACGGACCTGAAGCTGCCCACGACCATGGGCCTGATCGTCCGCACCGCGGGCCTGTCGCGCACCAAGACCGAGATCAAGCGCGACTTCGACTATCTCGCGCGCCTCTGGGACGAGATCCGCGAGCGGACCCTCGGCAGCACCGCGCCCGCGCTCATCTACCGCGACAGCGACCTCATCAAGCGCGCAATCCGGGACCTCTATCACCGCGAGATCGAGGAAGTGATCGTCGAGGGCGACGAGGGCTACAAGCAGGCGCGCGGCTTCATGAAGCTGCTGATGCCGAGCCACGTCCGCCGGGTGAAGCAGCACAGCGAAACGACGCCTCTGTTCCAGCGCTACGGCGTCGAAGACCAGCTCAGCGCCATGTACCAGCCGATCGTCCAGCTGAAGTCGGGCGGTTACCTGGTAATCAACCCGACGGAGGCACTGGTCTCGATCGACATCAACTCGGGCCGGTCGACCCGCGAGCACAACATCGAGCAGACCGCCTACAACACCAATCTCGAAGCGGCGCAGGAGATCGCGCGTCAGCTGCGCCTGCGCGACATGGCCGGCCTCATCGTCATCGACTTCATCGACATGGAGCAGAACAGCCATGTCCGAAAGGTCGAGAAGGCGATGAAGGACGCGCTCAAGAACGATCGCGCCCGAATCCAGGTCGGCCGTATCTCGAGCTTCGGACTGATGGAAATGAGCCGCCAGCGCCTGCGCACGGGCGTGCTGGAGGCATCGACCAAGCCTTGCCCGCATTGCGAGGGCACGGGGCTCATGCGGACCGCCGCTTCGGCCGGTCTTTCCGCGCTGCGCATCCTCGAGGACGAGGCTGCACGCGGCCGCGGCGAACGGATTTGCCTGCGCGCCGGCAAGGAAGCCGCGGTCTACGTCCTCAACAAGAAGCGCTCGGAGCTTGCCGACATTGAGCGGCGCTACGGAGTCTTCATCGAGATTATCATCGACGAGAGCTTCGAAGGCGCCCGGATGACCGTCGAAAGCTCGGGTCCGCGGCCGGTCGCCGCACCGAGAGCGGCCCCTGCGGCTGCCGAGGAAGAGGACGAAACCGAACTTGAGGCGATCGAGGACGAGGAAGAAGAGGAAGAAGAGGAAGAAGAAGAGTCTCAAGCCCGCGAACAGCAGGGCGAGGGCGAGCGCGCCGGCCGTCGCCGTCGCCGTCGCCGCCGTGGCGGACGAGGCCGCGGCCGCCGTGAGGGTGGCGAGCCGATGGAGGCGGGCGAAGCCGTCGCCGTCGAAGCAGCCGAGGAAGCCGCGGAGGAAGCGCGCGACGAAGCTCCAGCCGAAACTGCCGCGGAGGAGCCGCGCCAGGGTGGTCGCCGCCGACGCAGACGCCGCGGCCGGGGCGGTGGTGCTTCGAACGAGCCGGCTGAGACCGTCGAGGCGGTCGAACCTGACAGCTCACCGATGATCGAGCGACCGATCGACGAGGAGCCGGCGATCGCCGAAACCGCGCCGGCCGAAGAGCCGCAACCCGCTCCCGCGAAACGCGGGCGGCGCAAGAAGGCCGCGCCCGAGGCAGAAATGACCGTGCCAGAGCCCGCGCCTGCCGACGCCCCACCAGCCGAGACCGCTGACCAGGCCGCACCCGCCGAAAAGCCCGCGCGCAAGCGACGCTCGAAGAAGGCCGAGGCGGCTGAGGCAAATCCGACGCCGGCTCCCGAGCCAGTTGCCGTCCCCGCCGCCAACAATGACATCGCCGAAGAGACTTCGGACGAGCCGC
>Ga0207705_10003610_pt1 | contig 11782 bp, 10 predicted proteins | sample KBSC13metaG_FD_184314 | JGI IMG/M metagenome (GOLD analysis project Ga0207705, IMG submission 184314) | Corn rhizosphere microbial communities from Kellogg Biological Station, Michigan, USA - KBS C1-3 metaG (SPAdes) (version 2) | ecosystem: Host-associated > Plants > Roots > Rhizosphere > Soil ...
GAAGGCATCGCGGCGCAAGCCGTCGCGACGTCAGGCGGATGAGCGCAAGTTCAGGCCTTCGTTCGGTGCCGCTGCCGCGGGTTGCCGGCGAGATCTGCCGCGACGACGAACAGCTCCCGCTGGAAGTCCGGTGGTGCCGTCGCCGCCGGCCTCACGGGCGGGGGGCGGCGAAGAACTCCTCGGTGAAGACGCGACCCGAGGCGGCGCCATGCCGGCGTACCGCCCGTTCGCAGTCGGCGACAAAGCCCGAGCCGCCGGCGATGTAGATGCGGTGGCTGCCTAACGGCGGCAGTAGCTCCGGGAGCACGTCCGGGAGGTGCCCGACGGGGGGCGGCCCGGCCGCCCGGGTGAGCGTCCGCAGGTAGCGGAAGTTCGGATGGTCGCGTTGCCAGCGGCGGAACAAGGTGTCGTCGATCAGGTCGTTGGCGGTGCGGGCGGAGAACAGCATTGTCATCGGCGGCGGCGCGGACCGTCGGAGTGCAGCTTCGGCCAGTGCCCGGACCGGTGCAAGCCCAGAACCGCCGGCGACGTATAGCCGTGGCCGGTCATCCTCGTGGTCGTCGAGGAAAGTGCCGTAGGCACCGGAGAGGAGGACTTCGTCACCGGCATGCAGCTGGTGATGCACCCACGGGGAGACCTCGCCGTCGGGCACCAGGGTGACGAAGAGGTCGATCGTTGAGTCAGGGCGTGGGGCGTTTGCGACCGAATACGAGCGGGGTGGCTGGTTGTAGCCGCTGTCGCCGAGCAGGACGTATTGACCCGCTTGGTAGTCGATAAGCTCGGCGACGGGCCGCAACCTCAGCTCGACGATCGCGGGAGTGCGGCAGCACTTCGCGACGACGGTGAACGGCAGGTCCTCGCGCACCATCCCGTCGTCCATGCAACGCGTCGCCGAGCTCTTCCGCTACAGCAGTTCGGCGAGCGGGAAGGATCGGTGCGCACGTGGCGGCAACAGGTAGTTCTGCCGATGTGTCGTGACGAGCATCTTGGTGAACCCGAGGTTCTCCTCCGCCAGCTTGTGCTCGGCTTTGAGGTCCTGACTGTCCATCTCTTTGCGCATCCGCTCGAAGTGTTGCGCGGATGGGCCGAACCCGAAGAAGTGCACCCCGGGCCGAGGCTCGGAGGAGACCGGTCCGCCGGCCCAGAAGCCAAACGGATTCTCGACCGTGTCGAAATCCTGCCGGAGAAAGAAGACGGTGCCCTTCTCGAGCTTCTGGCCGTACGCGGTCGTCGTGTCGTGCTCGACGCGGGAGACGAACTGCATCTGCTCGTTGTGCCCGAGGAGTTTGTGCTGCGCGGCGTCCTGATCGCGTTGCGCCTTGAACGTCGCCGTTGCCGGTGCCTGATCAGGGCTGAGCACCTCTTGGGCTTCGGTGCGGCGTGGGTGGAACATCCGGTGGAGTCGTTCTTGTGGGCTGAACTCGTACCAGCGCTGCAGGTCGATGGCAATGTGGGAGAGGTGCATGGCGGTCCCGTTGGCGAAGTAGCTGTCCGGCGTCGCGTCGGTGTAACCAGGCAGCGTTTCGAAGCTGGGCAGGTTGGCGGCGGCGAGACCGTGCACATGGCTGGAGGTAAAGCCCATGAACAGCATCGCGCCGGGCGGGATCTTGTCAGCACCCGGAATCCGTAGCCGCTGCCCGATGCGCCGGGGCATGTCCCGGCCGGCGAACCCGCGGCGGATCGAGGTTATGGTCAGCAGATCGCCGACGTAGGCGTCGTCGGCGGGGATGCCGTTGAGCATCTGCTCACCGGGTTGAAACAGCACTCGCATCACGTCTTCGATGTGCTCGCGGTAGTCGCTCTTGAAGTGGAAGCAGATCTCGTTGTCCTCGAGCACGAGGTCGTCGGGATCCATCGGGAATCGAATGCTGTCGGTCAGCGCCCACTGTCCTTCAGTCCCGGCGAGCACGGATTTGGGCATCAGCTCGTCGGTGAGCTTGGCGGGGATTCGATCGCGGAAGTAAGGCGCGCCGTAGGCGACCTGGATGAAGATGCCGCTCGGCTGCAACGGGTAGACGTTCTCGACCTCGGCGAGTGCCCGGGCGAGCCGGTGCTGCGCGGTGGTGAGCGTGACGCGATCATCGGGTGCGAAGGCCAAGCGGGCGGTTACCGCTGCGTGCCACAACGGCACCACCGCAACCGGCACGTCCTGGTGCAGTTCCTGGGTCACACCGGGCAGCTCGTACTGAGTGAGCGGCGGTTCCACGTCGACGCGCCTGGCGTAGTCGACGACTTTGGTCCAGTCAAAGGCGTTGCTCATGACATCTCCACGTCGGGTAGTTGCTGATGCGTACTGATCGCAAGCCGGTTCCACACATTGATCACCGAAGCGGCCATGAGCAGGTGGACCACGCCGGCGTCGTCGAAATGCTTCCTCGCGTCGTCCCAGACGTCGTCCGGTACGCCGTTGTCACCGATCAAGGTGACGGCCTCGGTGAACGCAAGCGCGGCACGTTCCCGTTCGGTGAAAAGCTCGGGCGCCTCCCGCCACGCCGACAGCACGTCCAGGCGCCGCTGGTCCTCACCGCCGGCGCGCGCATCGCGGTTGTGCATGTCCAGGCAGTAGGCGCAACCGTTGAGCTGGGAGGCACGGATCTTGATCAGCTCGTAGAGCGGCTTGTCCAAGCCGCTGCTGCGCACGTAGCGCTCCAGGCCGAGCACGGCCTCGTACGCTTTCGGGTCGACGTCGTGGACGGACAGTCGTTGATGGCTCAAGGCGGATCCTTTCGCGGGACTAGGTGCCGAGATGGACGCCGAGCGCGAGCAGCGCAAGGCTGAGCAAGCCGATGAGCCCGCGCAGCCCGCCGGCACGGGCGGCGCCGCGATGCACGCGTCTGGCGAGAACTTCGTCTTGGGGGACGTCGAGAGACTGCCGGCGCAGCCGCGTCATCCGGCGGGCCTGAATGACACCAATCGCGAGCGTTGCGGCCAACGCGGCCGCGACCGCGACGGCAGCGACGAGCGTGCCGTTCCACGAGCGACCGTAGAGCAGCGCCGCGCCCGACCCGTAGACGAGCGCGAGCGAGGCGGTGCCGACGATGCCGTAGGCACGCCCGAGCCCACGGAAGAATGTCACCCGCGTCGTCGGGTCCAACGTGGCGGTGGCGACGCGTGCAACGACGGCGATGGCGAACAGGCCGCCGATCCAGATGCTCGACGCGAAGATCAGCAGGCCTGCCAGCGTCGCCGTGGTGGTGTCGGTCATCCAGGTCATCTGCTGGCTACTCCAGCGTCGCGTCGACGGTGATCTTCGCGCCGGCGAACAACCGAGAGATCGGGCACAGGGCGGCGGCTTCGTCGACAGCGGCCTGGAACCCGGCGGCGTCGATGCCGGCGGCGGTTGCGCGGACGTTGAGCGCGGAGGAGACGACGGTCGGCTTCCCGTCGACCTCCTCGAGGGTGACGGTCGAGGTGACCGCGAGCTGCTGTGGTTCGGCCTTGCGTTCGCCGAGACGCAGGCTGAGTGCCATCGCGAAGCAAGAGGAGTGCGCGGCGGCGGCGAGCTCCTCCGGGCTGGTCTTGCCGCCCGGCGCCTCGGTGCGCGCCGCCCAGGTGACGGGCAGCGGGTCGAAGGCCCCGCTAGCTGGCCGGACGGTGCCGTTGCCGCGGGCGAGGCTCCCCGCCCACGTAGTTGACGCTGTTCTCTCGGCGATGGTCATGGCCGTCCTTCCGGAATACCTCGTAGTACGATGCGGTTAGATGAATGTGAGCGACGAGTGGTGCAGGTTCGCCGTCACCGAGACCGGTGAGCGGATTGGTTTCGACATGTGCTTCGCCCCCGAATGTGGCCTGCACCTCAGCCGCTGCAGTTGCGAGGACGGCCCAACGCCGCCGCACCTGGGTGCGTCCGCGGGCGTGGTCACGGTCGAGTCACTGCCGGTAGCCCCTGCCGCGTAAAGCATGTCCGGGCTCGTCATGCGGCGAGGAGCTGACGGAGCACGTACTGCAGGATTCCGCCGTGCCGGTAGTACTCGGCCTCGGCGGGAGTGTCGATGCGCACGTCGACGGTGAACTGGCGGGTGTCGCCGGCTGTGTCCACGCGGACCTTGACGGTGGTGGGCACCGTGTCGCCGCCGCGTAGCCCGACGATCGAGTAGGTTTCCTCACCTGTCAGCCCGAGCGTCTGGGCGGACTCGCCCGCACGGAACTGCAGCGGCAGCACTCCCATTCCGATGAGGTTGGAGCGGTGGATCCGCTCATATGAGGTGGCGAGGACGGCGCGGACACCGAGCAGTAGCGTGCCTTTGGCCGCCCAGTCGCGCGACGAGCCGGAGCCGTACTCGGCGCCGGCGATCACGATCAGCGGGATGCTTTCGTTGGCGTAGCGTTGCGCGGCGTCATAGATGCTCATCTGCTCGCCGTCGGGCAGGTGTTGGGTGACGCCGCCTTCGGTGCCGGGGGCGAGCTGGTTGCGCAGCCGGATGTTGGCGAAGGTGCCGCGGATCATCACCTCGTGGTTGCCTCGACGGGAGCCGTAGGAGTTGAACGAACGCCGCTCGACGCCCTGATCGGTGAGGTAGCGGCCGGCGGGCGAGTCGGCCTTGATCGACCCGGCCGGTGAGATGTGGTCGGTGGTCACGCTGTCGCCCAGCAGCGCCAGCACCCTGGCGCCCCGGATGTCCTGCAACGGTTCCGGCTCCGCGCGCATGCCCTCGAAGTACGGCGGCTGGCGCACATATGTCGACTGCGCGTTCCAGCCGAACTGCTCACCCGCCGGCACGTCGAGGCTGCGCCAGTGCTCGTCGCCGGTGAAGACGTCGGCATAGCCCTTCGTGTACATCTCCGCGCGTAGATGGGAGTCGATGACCTGCTGCACCTGCTCGGCGCTCGGCCAGATGTCGCGCAGGTAGACCGGCTGCCCGTCGCTGCCGGTGCCGAGCGGGTCGTTCAGCAGGTCGGCGTGCAACGTCCCGGCGAGTGCATAGGCGACGACGAGCAGCGGTGAGGAGAGGAAGTTCATCTTGCATTCGGGGTGGATCCGGCCTTCGAAGTTGCGGTTGCCGGACAGTACCGAGCACACCGTCAGGTCATGGTCGGTGACGGCTTGGCTGACCTGCGGGATGAGCGGGCCGGAGTTGCCAATGCAGGTGGTGCAGCCGTAGCCGACGAGGTTGAAGCCGAGCTTGTCCAGGTAGGGCGTCAGTCCCGCTGCGTCGTAGTAGTCCGTCACGATGCGCGATCCCGGCGCGAGTGAGGTCTTCACCCACGGTTTGGGCAGCAGACCGCGCTCGACGGCGTTCTTCGCCAGCAGCCCGGCGCCGACCATGACCGACGGGTTCGAGGTGTTCGTGCACGAGGTGATCGCGGCGATGACCACGTGCCCGTGGTCCACCGTCGTCTCGGTGCCGTCGTCAAGACTGACGGCCACCGGGTCGGACGGCCAGTCCTGCGGCGAGTCCCAACCGACGCCGTCAACCGGCTCGTCGCCGGCGTGCTGGTGGTCGACGGCGACCGGGTCACTAGCCGGAAACGACTCGGCCGACGCCTCGTCCAGCCCGACCGCCGGTGAGTCGATGCTGCGGCCAGCCAGCAACGCCCGCACCGCGTTGCGGGCACGGGAGAGCGGGATACGGTCCTGCGGCCGCTTCGGCCCGGCGATCGACGGCTCGACCGTCGACAGGTCGAGCTCGAGCGTTTGGCTGTACGTCGGCTCGTGACCCGGGTCGTGCCACAGTCCTTGTTCCTTCGCGTAGGCCTCGACGAGCTTGACGCGCTGCTCTTGGCGACCGGTGAGCCGCATGTAGTCCAAGGTCACGTCGTCGATGGGGAACATCGACACCGTGCAGCCGTACTCCGGGCTCATGTTGCCCAACGTGGCGCGAGTCGCCAGCGGCACCTGGGCGACACCCGGCCCGTAGAACTCGACGAATTTCCCGACAACGCCCGTGCGGCGCAGCAGCTCCGCGACTGTGAGCACGAGATCGGTAGCCGTGGTTCCTTCGCGGAACTCGCCGGTGAGTTTAAGCCCGATGACCGGCGGGATGAGCATGCTCATCGGTTGGCCGAGCATCGCCGCTTCCGCCTCGATGCCCCCCACGCCCCAGCCGAGCACGCCGAGGCCGTTGACCATCGGGGTGTGCGAGTCGGTTCCGACCAACGAGTCCGGGTAGGCGACACCATCGTCGTCAAACACGACTCGGGAGAGGTATTCGAGGTTGACCTGGTGGCAGATGCCGGTGTCCGGCGGGACGACCCGGAAGTTGTCGAAGGCCTGCTGCGCCCAGCGCAGCAGCTGGTAGCGCTCGGCATTGCGCTCGAACTCGAGGTCCGCGTTGGTCCGGAACGCCTCCGGCCGGCCGAACACGTCGGCGATCACCGAATGATCGATTACCAGCTCGGCCGGGATCAACGGGTTGATCAGGCGCGGATCGCCGCCGAGCGCGGTCATCGCGTCCCGCATCGCGACCAGGTCGACCACGCACGGCACCCCGGTGAAGTCCTGCAGCAGCACTCGCGCCGGGCTGAACTGGATCTCGCCGCCATGTGCCGCGGCCGGATCCCAGGCGGCGAGCGCTTGTACCTGCTCGGCCGTGACGAGCCGGCCGTCCTGGTTGCGCAGCAGGTTCTCCAGCAGGACCTTCAACCCGTAGGGCAACCGCTCGCAGCCGTCGATCCGGTCGAGTCGGAAGATGTCGTATGAGGTGTCACCGACGGTCAGCCGATCGCGGGCGCCGCTGCTGTCGGTGTTCGAGGCGGGGCGACGGCTGTTCACGTCGAGTCAGTCCGGTCGGCCGGCGCTGCATGCGCTTTTTCCGCGTCGAGTGCCTGCTTGACCTCGGGATACGCCTTGCTCATGCAGCAGGGGCAGGACTCGTACCACTCACGAAAGCCGGGGTCGAGCGTCTGGACGTCGACGGCGGGTTGGGACTCATGTTGGTGGTTCATAACAAGGCTCCTCATCGTTGAAACGGCCGTGGCTAGGCAGCGACGACACTCGCAAGCGCGACGTCCGGGTCCTCTAGTCGATGGCGGTCAACGGGACGTCCGGAGGAGACGAGCGCCCGGATGTGGCGCGCGTAGCCCCAGACCTCGGCATTCATCCCGGCCCGGACCCGACCATCCTTGAGCCAGAAGGCTGCGAATCGGCGGCTGGACGGTTCCCCGCGGAAGACGATCTCGTCCCACTCCGGTGCGTAGCCGGTGTACTCCATCTCGAAGTCGTACTGCCGGGAGCCGAAGTAGGGCATCCAGTCGTAGGCGATGCGCTTGTCGAGCATGTTCGCGGCGGCGACCGGCCCTTGGTTCAGTGCGGCCCACCAGTGCTCGAGGCGCACCGGCCGACCGAACGTGGGGTGAAACGCGTTGGCGACGTCGCCGGCGGCATACACGTGGGGATCGCTGGTCTGGAGGAACTCGTTGACGGTGAGTCCGTTGTCCGTCGCGAGGCCAGCCGCTTCCGCCAGTGCTGTGCGCGGATGTACGCCGATGCCGACCACCGCCAGGTCGCACGGCACGGTCGTCCCGTCGGTGAGGCGCGCGCCGGTGACTGTGCGGTCTCCGACGAAGGCCGCCACGGTCGCCTCCGGATGAAGCACGACGCCGTGCTCGGCGTGCAGATCCCGGTAGACGCGGCCGATCTCCGGACCCAGCGTCCGCGCGTAGGGCACCTGCCCGCGATCGACCAGGGTGACGGGGATGTCCCGGCGTATTAGCGAAGCGGTGACCTCGCCGCCGATCCAGCCGGCTCCGACGACCAGGGCGCGGGTGCCCGGGCGGGCGGCGGCGCGGATGGCGTCGGCGTCCGTGACCGTGCGCAGTGTCAGCACGCCGTCCAGGCCGCGGCCGGGGATGTCAACCGGTCGCGGTTGTGCCCCGGTGGCCAGTAGCAGCCGGTCGTAGTGCATCGCACCGCCCGGTTCGATGGTGACCAGCCTGCGTCGTATGTCCAGCGCGACCACGGTCGTGCCGGTGAGCAATTCGATGCCGTGCTCGGCGTAGTAGCCGGGATCGTGCACGGCAGCATCGTCGAAGGATCTGCGTCCGCGTAGGTATCCCTTGGACAGCGGTGGTCGCTCATAGGGACGGAACGGCTCTTCGCCGATCAACACGATGCGACCGGAGAACCGCCAGGCGCGTAGCGATTCGGCTGCCTTGGCGCCGGCCAGCCCGGCGCCGACGATCACGAAGGTTGTATTCGCCGTCATGGCTTCTCTCTCGCCGAGCCTTGTCATGTCATGTCCCTCTTTCGCCGCCCGCCTCACGGCCGGTCAGCGTCGCCGCGCCAGAAGTAGGTGGTGGGGGTCCAGATCGGCATCGGCGCGCCGTTCGAGTAGCGGTAGTGGGGGTCCGTACGTGAGGCGGCGACGCAACGTCGTTCGGACTCCGCGTCGGTTTCGCTGCGGAACGGGCCGCTGATCAGTCGCAGCCCGTCGGCGACATACCAACCGGCCGGGCGGCTGTGCAGCAACGGTCGCAACGACGGGGTGATGTCGTCGGGGTCGCTGGTGTCGGCGGGTTCGACGGTGACGCGCCACAGCGACCGGTCGCGGGCGCGCAGCACATGAACCGTTCCGGTCGGCGTGTAGCCGTCGGCGGCGACTGCGCCGTCACCCTCGGTTGTCCAGATGCCGGCGTCACTGTCGTGGCCGGCGTCGGCTTCGATGGCGGCAAGGATCGCTCCGCTCACGTCGCGCACGTCGATGGCGGTTGCGGGTGCGAGATCTGTTGTCATGGTTGGTTCCTCCGATCTCGAGGTGCAACTCCTTGGCGCACGGGCGAGGGCTCAGGCGATGAGTGGCTGCCGTTTCCGCGTCTGTGCCGGGATCTGGGTGAATGGCTGGTCATGACGCTGCGCGACGGTGAGCCGTATCGCCGCGTCGGTGAGGCCGGCGGCGTCGGTGCCGAAGTGGGCGCGCAGCGTCTCGCGTGTGTCGGACAGCCCGTAACCGTCGGTGCCGAGGCTGACATACGGCGCGTCGACGAACCGCGCGATGGAATCCGGTAGCGCGCTGACGTAGTCGCTTACCGCGACCACCGGCACGCCGTCCGCGCCCAGCGCCCTTCGCAGGTGGCTAACGTGCGTCCCGTCGTCGGGATGCTCGCGGTTCCAACGTTCGACGTCGAGCGCGTCCTCGCGCAACTGCTTCCAGCTGGTCACCGACCACACTTCTGCGGCGATGCCGCGATCCGCCAGCGTCTCCGCGGCCTGCTGTGCGGAACGTACCGCGGGGCCGGAGGCGAGCAGCCGCACCTGTGCAGGACGCCCACCTGGCGCCGGAGAGACGCGGTAGAGGCCGGCGATGATCGCGTCGTCGACGCTCACGCCGTCGATGCCGGACTCGGTCGGCTTCGCCGGCTGGGTCTGGTCTTCGTTGTAGACGGTCAGGTAGTAGAAGCACTCTTCGCCGTCGCTGTACATCCGTCGGATGCCGTCGCGGACGATGGTCGCGGTCTCGTGGGCGAACGCCGGGTCGTAGGCCCGCAGCGACGGCACGCCGAGCGCGGCGAGGTGAGAGGAGCCATCGGTGTGCTGCAGCCCCTCACCGGACAGCGTGGTCCGCCCGGCAGTGGCGCCGACGAGGAACCCGCGGCCGCGCGCGTCGGCGAGCGCCCAGATGAGATCGCCGACCCGTTGGAAGCCGAACATCGAATAGTAGGTGAAGAACGGGATGACCGCGGTGTCCCAGGTGTGCCCCGCGGTCGCGGCGGCTGTGAGCTCGGCCAGGCCACCGGCTTCGGTGATGCCCTCCTGCAGCACCTGCCCGGCGGCGGCCTCGCGATACGACAGCGGCAGGTCGGCGTCGACCGGGGTGTACTGCTGCCCATCGGGGGCGTAGATGCCGAACTCGCTGTAGAGCACCTCGAAGCCGAACGTGCGGCCTTCGTCCGGCACGATCGGCACGACCCGCGCGCCGATCGACGGGTCGCGCATCAACGAACGAAGCAGCCGGGTGTAGGCGACGGTGGTCGACACAGCGTGCCTTCCGGACCCGGCATCGAACTCGGTGAACACCGCATCCGCCGGCCGCGCCGGCAACGACGCTGGGATTACCGGGCGGCGCGGCAGCACACCACCGAGCGCGCGAATGCGCTCCTGCAGGTAGCGCTGCTCCGGTGATCCGTCCGGCAACGGCAGGTACGGCGGCAAACCATCCGCCAACTCGGCGTCGGTGACCGGCAAATCGAGGATGTCGCGGAAGATTCGCAGTTGCTCCGCGGTCATCTTCTTCATCTGATGGGTGGCGTTGCGACCCTCGAAGTTCGGACCCAGCGCGTAGCCCTTCACCGTGGCGGCGAGGACCACGCTCGGTGCGCCGCGGTGGGCGACCGCGTCGGCGTACGCCGCGTAGACAGTGCGCGGGTCGTGCCCGCCGCGGCGCAGCCCGAGCAGCTGGGTGTCGGTTAGGCCGTCACCGAGGGCGCGCAAGTCGGGGTCGGCGCCGCCGAAAAGCGTCGCACGCAGTTCGCTGGCATCGAGGATCGTGAGCTGCTGCAGGTCGCCGTCGTTCATCGCCTCCAGGCCCTCGAGCAGTGCGTCACCGCCTGGCGCGGTGAACAGCGGCTCCCATTCGCTGCCCCAGAGCACCTTGAGGACGTGCCAGCCGGCGCCGGCGAACACGCCCTCGAGCTCGTCGAGGATGCGGCTGTTGCCGCGCACCGGCCCGTCGAGGCGTTGCAGGTTGCCGTTGACGACGAAGGTCAGGTTGTCCAGGTGCTCGCGGGCGGCGAGCCGGATTGCGGCGAGAGTCTCGGGTTCGTCGGTCTCGCCGTCGCCGACGAAGCACCACACCCGGGCTGCCGACGTGGCGGCGAGGCCACGTGCGGCGAGGTAGCGGTTGAACCGGGCCTGGTAGACCGCGTTCAACGGGCCGATGCCCATGCTCACGGTCGGGAACTCCCAGAACCCGGCCATGCTGCGCGGATGCGGGTAGGACGGCAGCCCGTGTCCGTCACCGACCACCTCCCGGCGGAACAGGTCGAGCCGCTCTGCGGTCAGCCGGCCCTCGAGGAACGCGCGGGCGTAGATGCCGGGTGAGGCGTGGCCCTGGAAGAACACCTGGTCGCCGGTAACGACCGGACCGTCGGCCGCGCCGCGGCCGCGGAAGAAGTGCCGGAACCCGACCTCCCACAGGGTGAGCGCGGAGGCGTACGTGGATAGGTGACCGCCGAGCCCGGCGTGCCGCTTGTTGGCTCGAACCACCATCGCCATGGCGTTCCAGCGCAGGTAGGCGTCGATCCGGTCTTCCACCGCCGGGTCACCGGGATAGGCGTGGGCTCGGTCGGCCGGGATCGTGTTGCGGTAGGGCGAGATGCCGCTGGGGCGGGCACCGCGAGCACGCGCGTGCGCGGTTATCTCATCGAGGATGCCCGACGCGACGTCGGGCCCGTGCACGGCGATCAGCCCGTCGACGGACTCCAGCCACTCGTCGCGTTCCTCGCGCAGGTCGCGTCGCACGTCGCCAGCGTGGGCTTTGGAAGTCACCCCAACATTATCGACCGCCTGGAGAGTAAAAACAAGAAGCCTTGTCTAAATATCTGGGTGGCCACGCTGAGCAGGACGAGGGAGCGACGATGAGGGTGACTCCGCCGGTTTCCGTCAGCGTCGAGCGTCGTTTCCGCCGTGAGCGCGACGAGGGTCTGTCACCTTCTGTAGGTGGGCGACCAGGTAGTCGTGCAGCACCACGGCGTTGTTGTGCTTGCGGTCGCGGGAGCTATATAGCAACGTGACGTCACCGCCCGCCGCGGCGTCGGCAATGGGCTGCCACCCTTGTGGGTTGGCGTCGAGCTCGCGGACGTAGCGTCGTTGGAACTCGGGCCATTTCGCCGGGTCGTGGCCGAACCA
>Ga0207705_10003611_pt1 | contig 11782 bp, 7 predicted proteins | sample KBSC13metaG_FD_184314 | JGI IMG/M metagenome (GOLD analysis project Ga0207705, IMG submission 184314) | Corn rhizosphere microbial communities from Kellogg Biological Station, Michigan, USA - KBS C1-3 metaG (SPAdes) (version 2) | ecosystem: Host-associated > Plants > Roots > Rhizosphere > Soil ...
GACGACGTGCTTGTCCTTGGCCGTGATGGGCCAGTCGGCGAGCGTGCCCTCCTGGACCTGGTTCGCGGGCGTCAGGTAGTCCATCGCGAGATGGATGCCCTCCAGGTCGCGACCCGGCGCGGCCAGATCACGGCCGATCGTCGAGCCGCCGGCGAGCACGACGGCGTCGAAGTCCGCGCGCAGCTGCTCGACGGTGACGTCGACACCGACATCGGTGCCCGGCTTGAAGACGGTGCCCTCCGCCTCCATCTGCGCGAGCCGGCGGTCGAGGTGCCGCTTCTCCATCTTGAACTCGGGGATGCCGTAACGAAGCAGGCCACCGATGCGTGCCGCCCGCTCGAAGACCGTGACGTCGTGGCCGGCGCGGGTCAGCTGCTGGGCGGCGGCCAGGCCGGCCGGTCCGGAGCCGACGACAGCGACGCGCTTGCCGGTCTTCTCCTTCGGCAGTGACGGCAGGACGGCGTCGTCGTCCCAGGCGCGGTCGATGATCTCGACCTCGACCTGCTTGATGGTGACGGGGTCCTGGTTGATGCCCAGCACGCAGGCGGCCTCGCACGGCGCCGGGCAGAGGCGGCCGGTGAACTCCGGGAAGTTGTTGGTCGCGTGCAGCCGCTCGATCGCGCTCGCCCAGTCGTCTTTGTAGACCAGGTCGTTCCACTCCGGGATGAGGTTCCCGAGCGGGCAGCCGTTGTGGCAGAACGGGATGCCGCAGTCCATGCAGCGGCTGGCCTGGGCCTCGACGGCTTGCGTCGGGAAGTCCTCGTAGACCTCCTTCCAGTCGCGGATGCGGACGTCGACGGGCCGGCGCACCGGGGTCTGGCGGTCGAGCTTGAGGAAGCCCTGGGGGTCGGCCATGTCTACTTCCCTGCCGTCTCGAGCTGGTCGGTCTGCTCCATCTCGGCGAGCACCCGCTTGTAGTCGCGCGGCATCACCTTGGTGAAGCGGTCGAGCTGGTCGACCAGCGCGGCGGCCACGGGCGAGCCGGTCTCTGCAGCGTGGTCGGTGAGCATCTGCCGGAGCGTCTCGCGGTCACCCTCGTCGAGCGGGTCGAGGTCGACCATCTCGGGGTTCACCCGGGCCGGGTCGAGGTCCACGACGTACGCCACACCACCGCTCATGCCGGCGGCGACGTTGCGCCCGGTCGGGCCGAGGATCGCGACGCGGCCGCCGGTCATGTACTCGCACGCGTGGTCGCCCACGCCCTCGACCACCGCGGTGGCGCCGGAGTTGCGGACGCAGAAGCGCTCGCCGACCCGGCCGCGGACGAACAGCGACCCGGAGGTCGCGCCGTAGAGCAGCGTGTTGCCCGCGATGACGTTGTCCTCGGCCGGGAACGTCGCGTCCAGGGCGGGTCGCACGACGAGCCGACCGCCGGACAGGCCCTTGCCGACGTAGTCGTTCGCGTCGCCGTGGAGCCGCAGCGTGATGCCGCGGGGCACGAAGGCGCCGAACGACTGGCCGGCCGAACCCGTGAACGTGATGTCGATGGTCCCGTCGGGCAGGCCGCCTCCGCCGTGGCGGCGGGTGAGCTCGGCGCCCAGCATCGTGCCGACGGTCCGGTTCACGTTGCGGACCGGGAGCTCCAGCGACACCTTCGTGCCGTCGGCCAGAGCGCCCTCGCAGAGCTGCAGCAGGGTGTTGTCGAGCGCGCCGGCGAGGCCGTGGTCCTGCGCGACCTGCTGGGTCAGCGCCGTGCCGGCCGGCAGGTCGGGCACGTGCAGGATCGGCGCGAGGTCCAGCCCCGCTGCCTTCCAGTGCTCGATGGCGCGCCTGGTGTCGAGGACCTCGGCGTGCCCGATGGCCTCCTCGAGCGAGCGGAAGCCGAGCCGGGCCAGGTGCTCGCGGACCTCCTCGGCGATGTACTCGAAGAAGGTGACGACGAACTCCGGGGAGCCGCTGAAGCGCTTGCGCAGCTCCGGGTTCTGCGTCGCGATGCCGACGGGGCAGGTGTCGAGGTGGCAGACACGCATCATGATGCAGCCGCTGACGACGAGCGGAGCAGTCGCGAAGCCGTACTCCTCCGCGCCGAGCAGCGCGGCGATGACGACGTCGCGGCCGGTCTTCAGCTGGCCGTCCACCTGCACGACGATGCGGTCGCGCAGCCCGTTGAGCAGCAGGGTCTGCTGGGTCTCGGCGAGCCCGAGCTCCCACGGTGCGCCCGCGTGCTTGAGCGAGGTGAGCGGCGAGGCACCCGTACCGCCGTCGTGCCCGGAGATGAGGACCACGTCGGCGTGCGCCTTGGACACACCCGCGGCGACGGTGCCGACGCCGACCTCGGCCACCAGCTTCACGTGGATGCGGGCGTCACGGTTGGCGTTCTTGAGGTCGTGGATGAGCTGCGCCAGGTCCTCGATCGAGTAGATGTCGTGGTGCGGCGGCGGGCTGATCAGGCCGACGCCGGCTGTCGAGTGCCGGGTCTTGGCGATCCAGGGATAGACCTTGTGGCCGGGCAGCTGCCCGCCCTCGCCGGGCTTCGCGCCCTGCGCCATCTTGATCTGGATGTCGCGGGCGTGGACGAGGTACTCGCTCGTCACGCCGAAGCGGCCGGACGCGACCTGCTTCACCGCGGAGCAGCGCTCGGGGTCGAGGAGCCGCTCGACGTCCTCGCCGCCCTCACCGGTGTTGGAGCGCCCGCCGAGGCGGTTCATCGCGATGGCGAGCGTCTCGTGGGCCTCGGCGCTGATGGAGCCGTAGGACATCGCACCCGTGTTGAAGCGCTTGACGATCTCGCTCGCCGGCTCGACCTCCTCCAGAGGCACCGGCGGCCGCAGGCCCTCGCGGAGCTGGAAGAGCCCGCGCAGCGTCCCGGCCCGCGCCGACAGCTCGTCGACCTTGCCGCTGTAGGTCTTGAAGACGTCGTACTTCTGCGCCCGGGTCGAGTGCTGCAGCGTGAAGACCGTCTCCGGGTTGAAGAGGTGGATCTCGCCCTCGCGCCGCCACTGGTACTCGCCGCCGACCTCGAGGCGGCGGTGCGCCCGCTCGGTCGGGTTGGACGGGTACGCCCGCCGGTGGCGGGCCGCGGTCTCCTCGGCGAGGACGTCGAGGCCGATGCCTCCGAGCCGGGACGTCGTGCCGGTGAAGTACTCGGCCACCAGGTCCTCGGACAGGCCGAGCGCCTCGAAGACCTGGGCACCCGTGTAGGACGCGATGGTGCTGATGCCCATCTTGGACATGACCTTGAGGACGCCCTTGCCGAGCGCCTTGATGAGGTTCTTCTGCGCCTGCTTGTAGGTGAGGTCGCCGAAGACGCCGTCGCGCGCGAGCTCTTCGACGGTCTCCATCGCGAGGTAGGGGTTGACCGCGGCCGCGCCGTAGCCGATGAGCAGCGCGACGTGGTGGACCTCGCGGACGTCGCCGGCCTCGACGAGCAGGCCGACGCGGGTCCGGCTCTTCTCGCGGATGAGGTGGTGGTGGACCGCCGACGTGAGCAGCAGCGACGGGATCGGCGCCATCGACTCGGTCGACTCGCGGTCGGAGAGCACGATGATGCGCGCGCCGCCGGCGATGGCCGTCGAGACCTCGCGACGCACCCGGTCGAGCGCGTCGCGCAGCGCCTCTCCCCCACCGTTGACCGGGTAGAGGCCGTAGATCGTCACGGCGGCGAGACCCGGCTGGTCGCCGTCGTCGTTGACGTGGACGATCTTCGCGAGCTCGTCGTTGTCGATGACGGGGAACGGCAGCACGATCTGGCGGCAGCTGGCCGGTGAGGGCTCGAGCAGGTTCTGCTCCGGACCGAGGCTCGCCGACAGCGACGTCACGAGCTCCTCGCGGATCGCGTCCAGCGGCGGGTTGGTGACCTGGGCGAAGAGCTGGCTGAAGTAGTCGAACAGCAGCCGCGGCTTCTCGCTGAGCACCGCCACGGGCGTGTCGGTGCCCATCGAGCCCAGCGGCTCTCCTGCCGTCGTCGCCATCGGCGACAGGATGATGCGGACCTCCTCCTCGGTGTAGCCGAAGGTCTGCTGGCGGCGGAGGACCGACTCCTTGGTGTAGATCTTGTGCTCGCGGTCAGGCAGCTCCTCGAGACGCATGAGGCCGGCGTGCAGCCACTCCTCGTACGGGTGCTCGGCGGCGAGCTCGCCCTTGATCTCGTCGTCCTCGACGATGCGGCCCTTCGCGGTGTCCACGAGGAACATGCGGCCCGGCTGCAGCCGCCCCTTGCGCTTCACCTGGTCGCTCGGGATGTCGAGCACACCGACCTCCGAGGCCAGGATGACCCGGCCGTCGACCGTCTCCCACCACCGCGACGGCCGCAGGCCGTTGCGGTCGAGCACCGCTCCGATGAGCGTCCCGTCGGTGAAGGTCACGCAGGCGGGTCCGTCCCACGGCTCCATGAGGGAGGCGTGGAACTCGTAGAACGCGCGCTTCGCCGGGTCCATGTCGACGGCGTTCTCCCACGCCTCCGGGACCATCATCAGGACGGCGTGCGGCAGGCTCCTCCCGGCCATGTGGAGCAGCTCGAGGACCTCGTCGAACGACGCCGAGTCCGAGCCGTCCGGGGAGCAGATCGGGAACAGCCGGGTCAGGTCGTCGGGCAGGAAGTCGGGGCCCTTCAGCAGCGCCTCGCGGGCGCGCATCCAGTTGCGGTTGCCCTTCACGGTGTTGATCTCGCCGTTGTGCGCGATGTAGCGGTACGGGTGGGCCAGCGGCCAGGACGGGAACGTGTTGGTGCTGAACCGGCTGTGCACGAGCGCGAGGGCGCTCTCGAACCGCTCGTCCGAGAGGTCGGGGAAGAACGGCTGCAGCTGCCCGGTCGTCAGCATGCCCTTGTAGACGATGGTGCGCGTCGACAGCGAGGGGAAGTAGGTGCCGCACTCGCGCTCGGCGCGCTTGCGCACCACGTAGGCGCGGCGCTCCAGGGCGTACGCCGTCATCGTCTCGTCGGCAGTCCCGTCGGCCCAGCCGAGGAAGACCTGGCGGAAGATCGGCATGACGTCGGCGGCGGTGCGACCGATGCCGGCACCGCGAGGGTCGATCGGCAGCTCCCGCCAGGTGAGGACCCGCAGGCCCTCCTCGGCGACGATCTTGTCGAACGCGAGCTGCACCTCGACGGCCTTGCGCGGGTTGGTCGGCAGGAACGCCGTCCCGACGGCGTAGACCGGCGGCAGCTCGACCGGCACCACCGCGCGGTAGAACGCGTCAGGGACCTGCACGAGGATGCCGGCGCCGTCACCCGTCTCCGGCTCGGCGCCCGAGGCGCCGCGGTGCTCGAGGTTGGTGAGAGCCGTGAGGCCCTGCAGCACGAGGTCGTGGCTCTTGCGACCGGCGACGTCCACCACGAAGGCGACGCCGCAGGCGTCGTGCTCGTGGGCAGGGTCGTACAAGCCTTGGGGGCGTGGAAGCATGGTGTGCCTTCCGGTGACGTCGTGGTGGGGGTTCGAGCTACCTGGCACCGGGGACGTCGCTGGCCCTGCTGCAGATGACGAACACGTTACACGACCGGGCAGACGTAAGGTTCCGCTATGCGGCGCTCCCTCGCCCTCGTCCTGCTGGCCGGTACGGCGGTCCTCGCGACCGCGACCGGCGGTGCCGCCGCGACCAGCGCCCGGACCTTCGGCCGGAGCGTCGTCGTCGACAAGGCCAACACCACGGGCGAGCCGTCGCTGGCCGTGGCACCCGACGGCGGGCTCTACATCACCGCCCCGGACGGACCAGGTGTCCGGCTCGGCGGCACGGGCACGGGCGGCAGCCTGGTGTGGCGCAGCGACGACCGGGGCGCGAGCTGGACGCTGCTGGGCAGCTCCGACATCCCGACCGGCGGCGGAGACTCCGACATCGCCATCGCGAAGAACGGCACGATCTTCGCCTCCGGCCTGTCCTACGTGGCCTGCTCGACGGTGTCGGTGAGCACGAACCGGGGCGCCACGTTCGTGCCGACGCCCATCGCCGGGTGCGGCAAGATCCCGCTGTCGAACGACCGGCAGTGGAACGCCGTCGACATGGACCCGGCCGGCAACACGACGGTCTACACCGCCATCGGCGACACCCAGAGCACGCAGATCGACCTGGTCCGCGGCACGCTGACCGGCCCGCTGATCGTGCCGTCGCCGACCATGGTGCTGTCGAACACCGACGACTACCAGTGGCCGGGCACGATCGCGGTGCGGCAGAGCACCGGCACCGCCTACACGGTGTGGAACACCCTCGGTGACCCGAACGACTGCGACGACACGAAGTGCACCGCCCCGGCGAGCTCCAAGACCGCCGACCGCATCCTCGTCTCGGTCGTGCCGCGCGGCGCGACCACGCCGCCTGCACCGACGCTCGTCGCGAGCCGCCGCTTCGACACGTTCGACTCCTTCGTCGCCGACGACGTCGACGCTGCGGGCAACGTCTACGTGGTGTGGAGCGAGCGGCATCCTGCGACCAGCGAGACGTGGACGATGCTGGCCGCCTCCCGGGACGGCGGCCGGTCCTGGTCGGCGCCGGTGAAGGTCAACGCGAGCCCGCGCACCACGACCTTCCCCTGGGTCACGGCGGGCGCGAACGGCCGGATCGCGGTCAGCTACTACGGGACCGCGGCCACCGGCACGAGCCCGCAGAAGGTGGCGAAGGGCGCGCCCTGGTACGTGTGGTCGTCCTTCTCGACGGACGGCGGGAAGACGTTCCGCGAGTACCGGACGACCGGGGTCATGAACAAGGGCCAGATCTGCACGAGCGGCACGGGGTGCAGCACCGGCGGCCGCAACCTGCTCGACTTCTTCGAGACCGCCACCGACGCCAAGGGCTGCCTGCTGACGGCGTTCACGGACAACAGCACCGGCACCCCGTACATCTCCTTCGTCCGGCAGACCGCCGGCCCCGGCCTGCAGACGTCCCCCTGCGCCGCCGACCGGGTCGGCACGGCGTCCTCGACGCCGAAGGCACCGACGGTGACGCGGGACCCGGCCCGGGGCGGCGGTTCGCTCGCCGCGACCGGGCTGTCGGTGGGGCTGCCGCTGCTCGGCCTGGTGGGGCTAGTTCTCTGGCGCGTCACCCGTTTGGAGCAGTAGCAACCCATATGGCCCTTTCGGGCCATGGTGCGCCGGGCCCGAGCGGCGCACGCTGCAGAGGTGGCCGTCCCCCCTCCCGGCCGCCGACTGGTGGCACACTCCGACGCGCGCAAGCAGGTGCTTGCCTGCGCGCTGGTGCTGGCCCATCTCCCGATCGTGGCGGCGCTCGTCCTGCTCCACACGAGCCGGCTCTGGCTCGGGGCAACCTTGGCCTTCGTCGTGGCCGAGCTCGTCGCGCTGGCGCTGCTCCTGCGGGCCGAGGAGAGCGCCCGGCAGGGTGAGGAGCAGCTGACGCTCGCGCTCTTCGAGGGGCACGCGACGATGCGTGCCCGGCAGGAGGAGACCGAGCGCATCCGCTCCGACCTCATCGCGACCGTGAGCCACGAGTTCCGGACCCCGCTGACCGGCATCAGGGGCGCTGCCCTCACGCTCATCAAGCGCGGCGACCGGCTCGACGCCACGGCCCGCGGCAGGCTCCTGCAGGCCATCGTCGAGCAGCAGGAGCGGCTCTCGCGGCTGCTGGAGAACATGCTGACCGCCTCGTCAGCGACGTCGCCCGACCCGGGAGCGACCGCGGAGGTCGACGCCGTAGCGGCCGAGGTCGCGATGCTGGCCGGCCGTCAGGTGTCGGTGGTCGTCGAGCCCGGGCTGCTGGCCCGCATCGAGCGCCAGGCGCTGCACCAGGTCCTCGCCAACCTCGTCGACAACGCGCTGCAGTACGGCGACTGCGGCACGGTCCCGCTCGTGGCCGGCGGACGCGAGGGCGAGGAGGTCTGGCTCGCCGTGAGCAACGAGGGTCTGCCCATCGACGACCAGCGTCTCTTCGAGCCGTTCGTGCAGGGCGACAACGGCGCCACCCGCGAGCACGAGGGGATCGGCATGGGCCTCTACGTCGTGCGCCGCCTCGTCGAGGTCCACGGGGGCAAGGTGGACGCGCGCTGCGAGGACGGCTGGGTCACCGTGGAGATGCGGCTGCAGGCCGCCGAGGACCGGCGCCGTCAGGTCCCGACAGCGCTGCCGATCGCGTAGGTCAGCGCGGCCGCGGCCCCGCCCAGCAGGAGCTGCCGCGCACCTGAGTAGAACCAGCTGCGGGTGGTGAAGCGCGACACCGACGCGCCCGCGCCGAACAGGCCCGCGCCGGTCAGGACGGCGGTCGCCACGAGGGTGTCCGCGCCGAGGAGGAACGGCAGCAGCGGCAGCAGCGCGCCGAGGGTGAAGCTGATGAACGACGAGATCGCCGCGGTCCAGGGGCTCGGCAGGTCGTCGGGGTCCACGCCGAGCTCCTCGCGGACGTGCACCCGCCACACCTGGTCGGGGTTCGCCGACAGCTGCTTCGCGACCTCCTTGGCGAGTGCCGGCTCCACCCCGCGCTCGACGTAGACCTGCGCGAGCTCGGCCTCCTCGGCCTTCGGCACGCGCCGAAGCTCCGTCTTCTCGACCTCGATCTCGGCCTGGGTGAGCTCGGTCTGGCTCGCGACGCTGATGTACTCGCCCGTGGCCATGGAGAAGGCACCGGCGGCGAGCCCGGCGAGGCCGGCGACGATCACGGCGTGCGTGGAGGCGCCCGAGCCGCCGACGCCCATGATGAGGCTGCCGTTGCTGACCAGCCCGTCGGTCACGCCGAAGACGGCGGGCCGCAGCCAGCCCCCGGTGACGTCGCGGTGGTGGTCGGGAGGGGGGATCCGGTGGTCGTGCTCGGTGTCGACCGTCATGACGTCGAGGGTACGTCGACCGGCTCCTGCTCGACGGTCTCGCGTCCGCTGCCCCGGCGGACCCACAGGTAGCCGACGGCGGCGAGGAAGAGCAGCCCAGAGGTGAAGTCGTTGAGGCGGATCCCGAACAGGTGGTGCGCGTCGTCGATGCGCAGGGCCTCGATCCAGAAGCGGCCGGCGCAGTAGGCCGCGACGTAGAGCGCGAACGCCCGGCCGTGGCCGAGCTTGAAGCGCCGGTCGGCCCAGACGACCAGTCCGGCGACCCCGAGGTCCCAGAGCAGCTCGTAGAGGAACGTCGGGTGGAACGTGGCGTAGCCGCCGTAGCCGTCGGGTCGGTGCTCCTGATCGATCTCCAGGCCCCAGGGCAGCGTCGTGGGCTTGCCGAAGAGCTCCTGGTTGAAGTAGTTGCCGATGCGCCCGACGGCCTGAGCGACCGCGAGGCACGGAGCGAGCGCATCGGCGAAGGGCGCGAACGCGACGCCGTGCTTGCGGAGCACGTACCAGGCGCCCAGTGCGCCGCCGGCGATCCCGCCCCAGATGCCGAGGCCGCCCTGCCAGATCTTGAGGGCGTCGACGGGGTGGTGGAAGTAGTGGCTCTGGTCGCTCGTCAGCACGTGGTAGAGCCGGGCCCCCACGAGGCCGGCCGGGACCGCGGTGGCAGCGACGTCGGCGACGAAGCCCTTCCGGCCACCGCGGGCGACCCACCTGCGGTCGCCGAGGACGACGGCGAGGACGGCACCGAGCAGGATCGCGGCGGCGTACGCCCGCAACGGAAACGGGCCGAGGTGGATGACCCCCTTCGACGGACTGGGGATGGAGGCGTGCAGCACGACAGTCACCCTAGAAGGCGACGGTCCGCCACGACCGCCCGGCGTCATGGGTGAGCTTCATCGCGGCGACGCTCTCGCTGCCGAAGCCGCCGATGCAGTAGCCCAGTGCGGCCGACTCGAAGCCGCCCTCGTTGACACCACCGTCGGTGCGGAGCACCGGCCGCCAGCTCCCCGAGCGGTAGACGGCGATCTCCTGGTGGTCGACGACGAAGGTCCCCTCGCCGGTCACGTAGATGTCGGTGCCCGTCAACGAAGGAGGCGTGCCCGCCGGTTTCCAGGTCGCGCCGGCGTCCAGGGACTGGAAGGCCTGCTTGTCCTGGTGGCCGAGCCCCGCGTCGCCCTCGCACACGAGGAACCAGTGCGTGCTCGAGCCGAGCCCGACGACCGGAGACGCGCCGGAGCTGCACGGCACCGTGACCCGTTGCGGAGACCCGGCGTGCGGCAGCCGGAAGAGCGACGTCCCGTCGGAGTAGACGGCCTCGCCCGCGCGTACCGCGAAAGACTGGACCTGCGACCCCGAGGCCTCCAGCGCGAAGGGGCCGCCTGCAGCCGGCGCCGAGTAGAGGCGGCCGTCCTGCGAGATCCACGCTCGTCCGCCAGCGGCGGCGAGCTGCACGTCGCTGTTGCGGACGACGTGCCAGGACGCACCGCCGTCGTGGGTGGCCCAGAGCTGGTCGCCGGTCACGAAGCCGTCGCGCTCGCCCGCGAAGCGGATCTGGGCCAGGTGGTCGGGACTGGTCGCCGGTGAGGGGATCGCGAGCCAGGAGGCGCCGCCGTCGCGGGTACGGGCGATGACGTCGCAGCGGCCCTTGCCGGAGGGGCACGGTGATGCGCCGAGGACCCACCCCGTGCGGTCGCTGATGAAGGTCGCCGACATGGGCGTGAACCCGCTCGGCACCTTCGTGCCGACGGGGCCGACGGGGCCCGTTGACGGCGGCGGTGTGGGCGTGGCGTCCGCGGTGGGTCTCGGGTCCTCGCTCGCGGCAGCCGTGGGGCTCGGAGTCGGCGACGCCGTCACCCTCGGCCTGGTGCTGTGCGAGCAGCCGGCGAGGAGGCTCGTCGCGAGGACGAGGAGGGAGACGGCGCGCTTCACGCCTTCTTCCGTACCCCTTCTGCGAGGTCCTCGGCGAGGCGCCGGACGCCGTCGAGCCCCTCGTCCTGCAGCGCGCGCACGAAGGCTGACCCCACGATGACCGCGTCCGCGTAGCCCGCGACCTCCGCGGCCTGGGCGCCGTTGCTCACGCCGAGCCCCACGCCGAGGGGCAGGTCGGTGTGCTGGCGCATCCTCGTGACGAGCTCCTCCGCCCGGCTGCTGACCGTGTCGCGGGTGCCGGTGACGCCCATCGTGCTGGCGACGTAGACGAAGCCGCGGTTGGTGCGGGCGACGACGTCGAGCCGGGCGTCGCTGCTGCTCGGCGCGACGAGGAAGACCGGGGCCAGGTCGTGCGCCTTGGCGGCGTCGAGCCAGGGCTGCGCCTCCTCGGGGATGAGGTCGGGCGTGATGGCCCCCGACCCGCCGGCGGCCTTCAGCCGCTCGGCGAAGACGGCCGGGGTCATCTTCTCGATCGGGTTCCAGTAGCCCATGACGACCGCCGGCGCGTGGGCGGCGACGGCCTCGACGGCCTCGAAGACGTTCTTGACGCGCGACCCGGCGCGCAGTGCTGCGTCGACGGCGACCTGGATGACCGGGCCGTCCATGCCGGGATCGGTGTAGGGCACGCCGACCTCGACGAGGTCCACCCCGGCGTCGACCATCGCGACCATCGCCGCGATGCTCGTCTCGACGTCAGGGAAGCCGACCGGGAGGTAGCCGACGAGCGCCGCCCGCCCCTCGGCCCGCGTCGTGGCGAAGAGCTCGTCGAGGCGGTTCAACTCAGCAGCCCGAACCACCGGCCGGCGGTGTCGACGTCCTTGTCGCCGCGGCCCGAGCAGTTGATGATCAGCAGCGCACCGGGGTGCTCGGCGGCGTACTGCTTGGCACCCGCGAAGGCGTGCGCCGACTCGATCGCGCAGAGGATGCCCTCGGTCTTCGCGAGCAGCTCGAGGGCGGCCATGGTGTCGGCGTCGGTGACGCCGCGGTACTGGGCTCGCCCGGCGTCGCGGAGCCACGCGTGCTCGGGACCGACGCCCGGGTAGTCGAGACCGGCGCTGATGCTGTGCGTGTCGAGGGTCTGGCCGTCCTCGTCCTGCATGAGGTAGCTGCGGGCACCGTGCAGGACACCGGGCTCCCCCACTGTGAGGGGAGCTGCGT
>Ga0207705_10003615_pt1 | contig 11777 bp, 8 predicted proteins | sample KBSC13metaG_FD_184314 | JGI IMG/M metagenome (GOLD analysis project Ga0207705, IMG submission 184314) | Corn rhizosphere microbial communities from Kellogg Biological Station, Michigan, USA - KBS C1-3 metaG (SPAdes) (version 2) | ecosystem: Host-associated > Plants > Roots > Rhizosphere > Soil ...
GGTGTCGGCGTGGGCGTCAGCGTCCACACCCTGGCCTGCTTCCCCGTCTACCAGTGGGGGAGCGAGGAGCAGCGTCAGCGGTTCCTCCCCGACATGCTCGGTGGCGAGCTGCTGGGGGCGTACTGCCTGAGCGAGGCTCACAGCGGCAGCGACGCCGCCGCCCTGAGCACCCGGGCGACCCGGGACGGCGAGGACTACGTGGTCAACGGCGCGAAGGCGTGGGTGACGCACGGTGGACACGCCGACTTCTACAACCTCATGGTCCGCACCGGTGGCGACGGGCCGGCCGGGATCAGCACGCTGCTCGCCGACAAGGACACGCCCGGCCTGCTGCCGCAGCCGCCGGAGAAGAAGATGGGCATGCGGTCCAGCCACACCGCGACGATCGTGCTCGACGGTGCCCGCGTCCCGGCGGACCGGCTGATCAGCCAGGAGGGAGACGGCTTCAAGATCGCCATGAGCGCCCTCGACAGCGGGCGGCTCGGCATCGCCGCCGTCGCGGTCGGCGTCGCCCAGGCCGCGATGGAGCTGGCCGTCAGCTACGCCAAGGAGCGCAAGCAGTTCGGCAAGGCCATCGCGGACTTCCAGGGCGTCACGTTCCTGCTCGCCGACATGGCCACGCAGATCGAGGCGTCGCGGGCGCTCTACCTCGCCGCGGCGCGGCTGAAGGACCAGGGCAAGCCCTACGGCCCGCAGGCGTCCATGGCGAAGCTGTTCGCCACGGACACCGCGATGCGGGTGACGACCGATACGGTCCAGGTGCTCGGGGGCGCCGGCTACGTCGAGGACTTCGCCGCCGAGCGCTACTTCCGGGAGGCCAAGGTCATGCAGATCTTCGAGGGCACCAACCAGGTGCAGCGCGTCGTGATCGGTCGCTCCCTCACCCGGTCGTGAGCTCGCAGTGAGCGACTTCGACGCGGTCGACCGGCAGCTTCTGCGCCTGCTGGCGGCGGACGGCCGTCGGTCCTACACCGACCTGGCCAAGGACACCGGCCTGTCCACGAGCGCGGTGCACCAGAGGGTGCGGCGGCTCGAGCAGCGCGGCGCCATCCACGGGTACGGGGCGCAGGTCGACCCCGTCGCGGCCGGTGCACCCCTCACCGCGTTCGTCTCCGTCAAGCCGACCGACCCGGCGGCCCCCGACGACGCACCCGAGAAGCTGGCGCACATCCCGCAGATCGAGGCGTGCCACAGCGTCGCCGGCGACGAGAGCTACATCCTCAAGGTCCGCGTCCCCGGCCCTGCCGAGCTCGAGGCGCTGCTGCAGGAGATCCGCGCCGCCGCGCAGGTCAGCACCCGCACGACGGTCGTCCTCAGCACCCCGTGGGAGGGCCGCCCGCACGTGCTCGACAGCTGAGGGCCCGCTAGCGCATCGCTGAGGAGCCGAGGACCCGGTCGACCTGGATCTCGATGACGACCCGGGTCGGGTTCTCCCGCGGCACCCGGTACCGGCCGGCGTACCGGCGGACCGCATCCTCGACCTGCGCCGGGTCGGCCGACACCCGCGCCGGGCCCTCCAGGGAGATCCAGCGCGGGCCCTCCACCTGGGCCACCACGGCCCGGGAGCCGGCCCGCACGTGCGCCGCCTTGCGGGAACCGCCGTCGGTGATGACGCGCGCCACTCCAGCGTCGTCGTCCCAGGTGAAGCCGACCGCGACCACGTGCGGCGTCCCGTCCGGACGCAGTGTCGTGAGGGTGGCCAGGTGTCGCTCGGCCAGGAAGTCCAGGGCAGCGGCGTTCAGGGCAGCAGGGTCGATGGCCACGCCGATCAGCCTAGGTTCTGGTCCGGGGCCGGGCGGGTAGTGGCCGAGCCATGACGACGGCGTCTGCCCCCGCTGACAAGACCCTGCGAAGCCTCATCCCGGCGCGCATCGACCGGCTCCCCTGGTCGCCCTTCTTCACCCGCATGGTGGTCGCGCTGGGCGTGGCCTGGATCCTCGACGGGCTCGAGATCCAGATCGCCGGGATCGTGGTCCCCACGCTGACGGACAAGGCGACGCTGGGCCTGTCGGGCACCGCGGTGGGTGCCGTGGCGTCGGTCTACCTCGCGGGCGAGGTCGTCGGCGCCCTGGTCTTCGGCAAGCTGTCGGACCGGCTGGGCCGCCGCAACCTGTTCATGGTGACCCTGGGCATCTACCTGGTCGGGAGCGGGCTCACGGCGGCCACCGCTGGCAGCGGCTGGGGGTGGGTGCTCTACCTCTACCTGACCCGCTTCGTCGCAGGCATCGGGATCGGAGGGGAGTACGCCGCCATCAACTCCGCCATCGACGAGATGATGCCTGCCCGCTTCCGCGGGCGCGTCGACATCGCGGTCAACGGCACGTACTGGGGCGGGGCGCTGCTGGCGACGTTCGCGCAGCTGGTCATCTTCCGCAACGTGGGCGAGAACACTGCCTGGCGCCTCGGGTTCCTCATCGGGCCGGTGCTCGGGCTCGTCATCCTCTTCGTGCGCCGGCACCTCCCGGAGAGCCCTCGCTGGCTCATGATGAAGGGTCGGGAGGAAGAGGCCGAGCAGCAGATCGCGCGCATGGAGCACTGGGTGGCCGAGGCCAAGGGCGCGCTGCCGGAGGTCGACGAGGGCAAGGCGATCGAGATCAGCCCGACGACGGAGATGGGCTACGCCGCTCTGATCCGCGTGCTGTTCCGCGAGATGCCGCGGCGGGCGACCCTCGGCGCGACCCTCATGATCACGCAGTCGTTCCTCTACAACGCCATCTTCTTCACCTACGGGCTGGTCCTGAAGCAGTTCTACGGCGTGTCCGACGACAACCTGCCCTACTACTTCATCGCCTTCGCCCTGGGCAACCTGGCCGGTCCGCTGCTGCTCGGCCACCTGTTCGACACCGTCGGGCGTCGCCGGATGATCTCGGGCACCTACCTGCTCTCCGGCGCGCTGCTGCTCGTCACCGCGATCCTCTTCCAGGCGGGCCTGCTTTCTGCGGTGACCCAGACCATCGCCTGGTCGGTCATCTTCTTCTTCGCCTCCGCAGGCGCGTCCGCGGCCTACCTCACGGTGTCGGAGATCTTCCCGATCGAGGTGCGTGCGAAGGCGATCGCCGTCTTCTTCGCGATCGCGCAGGGCTTCGGCGCCCTCGGCCCGGTGGTGTACGGGTCGCTCGTCGGCGACGGCAAGGACACGACGCGGCTGTTCCTCGGCTACCTCCTGGGCGCCATGGTGATGGCCATCGGCGGTGTCGTCGCCGCGCTGCTCGGCGTCAACGCCGAGGGCAAGTCGCTCGAGGACGTCGCCACGCCGCTGTCGGCCGCGAGCCGCCTCGTGCCCGCCTATCCCGCCGGCCCGCGGGCCAAGGACCCGATCGAGGAACGCATCCGGCTCGTCTGATGGCTAGGTTGGGCCGGTGCCCAGCCTCGCCGACGCTCTCGCCGCCGGACCTGGCTGGCCGGAGGCGGGTCCGCGCGAGGGGCCGCTGTCGGGGACGAAGGTCCTCGACCTGTCACGCGTGCTCGCCGGCCCGTACTGCTGCATGGTGCTGGCCGACCTGGGTGCCGATGTCGTCAAGGTGGAGCGGCCCGGGGTCGGGGACGACACGCGGCACTGGGGACCGCCCTTCCACGGCGAGGACGCGACCTACTTCTTCAGCGTCAACCGCGACCGCCGCTCCGTCTGCCTCGACCTCACGACCGGGGCGGGTCTCGCCGTCGTGGCTCGGCTCGCCGAAGAGGCCGACGTCGTGGTCGAGAACTTCCTGCCCAGGCACTTCGCTGCGTTCGGCCTGGATCGCTTGCGGGACAAGGGATCGGCGGTCTGGGTCAGCGTCCGCGGCGCGGGCGGTGACGGCCCCGATGGCGACAAGCCGGGCTACGACGTCATGGCGCAGGCCCGCAGCGGGCTCATGTCCGTGACGGGCACGACCGAGCCGACGCGCTCGGGTGTCGCCATCGCCGACGTCGTCACCGGTCTCTACGCGGCGGTGGGCGCCTTGGCCGGCCTGGTCAGCCGCCGACCGCTGCAGGTCGAGGTCGGCCTGTTGGAGGCCGCCGTGGCGACCTTGGTCAACCAGGCGAGCAACGCGCTCATCGGCGGTGTCGTCCCCGGGCCGATCGGCAACACGCACCCGAACCTCGCGCCCTACGGCCCGTTGCGGTGCGCCGACACCGCCCTCGTCGTGGGCGCGGGCAACGACAGCCAGTTCGCCGGCCTCTGCCAGGCGGTGGGGGTCGTAGCGCTCGACAGCTGGGCGACGAACGCGGGTCGGCTCGCCGACCGCGCGGCCATGACGCTCGCGTTGGAGACCGCTCTGCAGCAGCGGAAGGCTCGGGACTGGGTGCCCGTGCTCGCCGAGCACGGCGTCCCCTGCGCGCCCGTGCAGGACCTCGCGCAGCTGCCCACCGATCCGCAGCTCGTGGCGACGGGACAGCTGCAGTCGTTGCCGCACCCCGCCGGCGCGGTCACCGTCGTCGGTTCTCCGTACCGCCTGGACGGCCGACGGCCGCGGCCGCGCACCGCCCCGCCGACCCTGGGGGAGCACACCGTCGAGGTCCTGCAAGCCTTGGGGCTCAAGGGAACTCAGATCGAGGAGGTCGTCGGTGCCCACCGGAGGTGAAGCCCTCGTCGCAGGCCTGGAGGAGCTCGGGGTCGAGGTCGCCTTCGGCCTGCCCGGGGTGCACAACCTGGCCGCCTGGAAGGGCTTCCCCGGCAGCCGGGTGCGGCTCGTCGGCGTGCGGCACGAGCAGACCGCCGGCTACGCCGCGGACGGCTACGCGCGGGCGACAGGAAGGCTCGGGGTCGCGCTCACGACCACAGGACCCGGGGCCTCCAACGTCGTGACGGCGGTCGGCGAGGCCTGGGCGTGCCACAGCCCGGTGCTCGTCATCGCGACGGACGTCCCGAGCACGCAGCGACGGCCGGGTGTCTTCCGCGGTCTGCTGCACGAGACCACCGACCAGCGCTCGTTCTTCACGCCGGTGACCAAGGCCCAGTTCCGGGTCGAGCGGGCCGAGGACCTGCACGACATCGTCGTCCGCGCCGGCAGGGCGGCACTGCTGCACCCGCGCCGGCCGGTCTACGTCGAGATCCCCACGGACTTCCTCAGTGCCGAGGTGGCCCGGCCGGCTCCGGAGACGCACGTGCCGCCCACCCGCGGTTTCCTGCCGGACCGCCAAGCGTTCCCCCGGCCGTTCGCACGGCCACTCGTCTGGGCCGGTGGCGGGGCAACGGCATCGGGCGCGGGCCCCCTCGTCGGCGAGCTCTGTCGCCGGCTCGGCGCCCCGCTGCTCACCTCCTACGGCGGCCGGGGCCTCCTGCCGCCGGACGACCCGCACCTCGTCCCGCTGCCTCCACACGCGAAGGAAGCCGGCGACCTCTGGGACGCCGCCGACCTCGTGGTCGTCGTGGGCTCGGACCTCGACGGCATGAACACCCAGGGCTTCCGGCAGCCGCGCCCGCCGTGGGTCGTGACGGTGGACCTCGCGCACCCGGTCAACCTCGAGCCGGACGTGCATCTGCAGATGGACGCCGTCGCCGGCCTGTCGGTCCTTCTCGATCAGGCGCCGCAGCGTGACCCGTGGTTCACGCGCCCACCCGGGCGGCAGCTCTACGAGGGTCCGGAGACCGCCTTCCTCGATGCCTTCGAGAGCGGCCTCCCGGACGACACCGTGGTGGTCGCGGACATGTGCGTGGCGGGTTACTGGTACGGCGGCTTCGGCCGCGTCGGTCGGCCCCGCGGCCTGGCCTACCCGGTGGGCTGGGGCACCCTCGGATTCGGCTTCCCGGCGGCGATCGGTGCGGCGCTGTCCGGCCGGCCGGCCGTGGCGCTGGTCGGCGACGGCGGGTTCCTCTTCGCCTGTGGCGACCTCGCGACCGTCGCCCAGGAGCGCATCCCTCTGACAACTGTGCTGGTCGACGACGGCGGCTACGGGATGCTCGCCTACGACTTCACCAAGGACGGCGAGCAGCCGCTCGGCTGCGACCTCGAGCCCCCGGACTTCGTCGCGATGGCCCGGGCGTTCCGTGTCGACGCTCGCGAGGTCACCGTCGAAGAGCTCGGATCGGCTGTGGCGCAAGGGATCTCGAGCGGTCAGCCGTCGCTGCTGGTCGTCAAGGCGGCGTACACGCCGCCGCCCAACACCAGCCCACGCTGGTACCGCGCAGCTACAGGGTGAAGCCCGGGTCGTAGAGGGACGCCTCGGTGTCCATCTGCGCCTTCTGGAGCTTGCCGGCGTAGTCCCAGTTCATCGACTGCCAGCGGGTGAACTGGTCCAGCACCCAGACGCCGCTCTGCCGCGAACCGTTCCCGCTCTTTCCGTTGCCGCCGAAGGGCAGGTGCGCCTCCGCGCCGGAGGTCGAGTTGTTGACCGACAGCATCCCGGCCGAGACGCGTGCCCGGAAGTCCCAGACGCTCTTGGGCGTGCTCGTGTAGATCGCCGAGGACAGGCCGTAGCCGTGGCCGTTCGCGAGCTCGACCGCCTCGTCGAACGTGGAGAAGCGCATGACGGACACGAGCGGGCCGAAGGTCTCGTTGCGGTAGAGCGCATCCTCGGGGCGCACGCCGGTGACGATCGTGGGATGGGCGAAGACCCCGGCCTCCGGGTCACCGACGAAGCCCGTGCGCGGGTTGGCAGACGTGATCCGGCCGACGCCGGTCGAGCCGTGCACAGCGTGGTGCGGCTGCACCTCGCCGAGGTGCTTCTCGAAGCCCTGGAGGAAGCGCTCCGAGAGCATCGGGCCGTAGAGCACATCGCTTGTGGGATCGCCGATCGCGGCCCGCTCGACGCGCGAGACGAACCGGTCCAGGAAGGCGTCGTAGACGTCGTCATGGACGATGGCGACGCCCAGTGACGTGCACCGCTGACCGGCCGTGCCGAAGCCGCTGAAGAGCGCACCCTCCGCCGCGAGGTCGAGATCGGCGTCGGGCATCACGACGAGCGGGTTCTTGCCACCGAGCTCGAGGCACGGGGTCTGCAGGTGCCGGCCGCAGAGCTCGCCGATCCGCGCACCGACCTCGGACGAGCCGGTGAAGCCGACCTTCTGGACCAGGCCGAGCGACAGCGCCTGCGAGAGGGCCTCGAACGTCGTCGGGCCGTCGGCGTGCACCGTGTTGAGGACGCCGGCAGGCACGCCTCCCGCCACGAAGAGCCGGGTCAGGGCGTCCCCCAGGGCGGCGCTGTACTCCGCCGGCTTCCAGACGACGGCGTTGCCGCAGAGGAGGGCCGGTACGAGGTACCAGGAGGGGACGGCGACGGGGAAGTTGCCGGCCGTGACGATGCCCGCGACCCCGACGGGTACCCGGAAGGTGAACAGCTGCTTGTCGCGCATCTCCGACGGGACCGTGTGCCCGTAGAGCCGACGGCCCTCGCCGAGGAAGAAGTCGCAGGTGTCCACGATCTCCTGCACCTCCCCGAGCGCCTCGGCGCGCGGCTTGCCGACCTCCCTGACCACGAGGGCCGCCAGCGCCTCCTTGTTCGCCTCGACGAGCCGGCCGACCTGCGCGATCACGCGCCCGCGCACCGGAGGAGGCGTCTCGGCCCAGGCGCGGTGCGCGTCGCGCGCGACCCGGAAGGCCTCGACGAACTGGTCGGCGGAAGCGAGCGAGACCTCGGCGACGACATCGTCGAGCTGCGCAGGGTTGGTGCTGGTCAGGGTCCCGGCGGTGCCGGCCACGGGCTGGCCACCGACGAAGGAGGAGATCACAGGGACTGCCTTTCGAGGACTCTTTCGAGGGCGGCGACGCCGGCGGCGAGGTCGGACTCGCTGACGGTCAGCGCGGGTCGGAAGCGGACGCTCCGGGTGCCGCAGCCGAGCAGGAGGACGTGCTCGTCCTCGCGCAGCGACGTCAGCACCGCGTCGCGGATCTCCTTGCTGGGCAGGGAGAACGCGCACATCAGACCACGCCCACGCACCTCCGTGACAGCGGCGAACCGCGTCGCGAGCCCGTGCAGGAGGTGGAGGAGGTGGTCGCCCGCCGTGGCCGCCCGCTCGATGAGCCCGTCGCGCTCCATGACCTCCAGGACGCGGCGTGCCCGCACCATGTCGACGAGCGAGCCGCCCCAGGTGGAGTTGATGCGCGAGGACACGGTGAAGACGTTGTCCGGGACCTCATCGACCCGACCACCCGCCATGACGCCGCACACCTGCGTCTTCTTGCCGAACGCGACGACGTCCGGTTGTACGCCGAGCTGCTGGTAGGCCCATGCCGTCCCGGTCAGGCCGCAGCCGGTCTGGACCTCGTCGAGCACGAAGAGCGCGTCGTACTCACGGCACAGAGCCTGCATGGCCTGCAGGAACTCCGGGCGGAAGTGGTGATCGCCGCCCTCGCCCTGGATGGGCTCCATCACGAAGCAGGCGATGTCGTGGGGGTACGCGGCGAAGGCCGCCCGCGCGGCGGTGAGTGCCTCGGCCTCGCGCGCCAGCACGTCGCCAGCGGACGTGAGGTACGGCGCCGGGATGCGCGGCCACGGCAGCTTCGGGAAGCGGTCGACCTTGACGGGGTCGGTGTTGGTCAGCGACAAGGTGTAGCCGCTGCGGCCGTGGAACGCCTCGCGCAGGTGCAGGACCCGACCTCCCGGCACGTCGATGCCGTGGGCCTCGTTCCAGCGGCTCTTCCAGTCGAAGGCGACCTTGAGGGCGTTCTCGACCGCGAGGGCGCCGCCCTCGACGAAGAACAGGTGGGGGAGCGCGGGGTCGCCGAGCACCCGGGCGAAGGTCTCCACGAACCGCGCCATGGCGACGGTGTAGACGTCGGAGTTGGAGGGCTTGTTGCGCGCCGCTTCGAGGAGGTCGGCACTGAACACGGGGTCCTCGACGAGGTCGGGGGAGTTCATGCCGAGGGCTGAGGAGGCGAAGAACGTGAACAGGTCGAGGTAGGACGACCCGTCCCTCGCGTCGACCAGCCGTGACCCTCGTGACGCGGCGAGGTCGAGGACGAAGTCGAACCCGTCGACGAGCAGGTGCTGACGGAGGACGTCGTGGACACCATCGGCCTGCAGCGGAGCCGAAGCGATCATCGTCATCACCCGACGATAACCGGAGATCCTCCCGTACAACAGCAGCCGCACGGGCGATTCTCCACCCGATACCGTCGGGGAGTGACGACCGTCCTCTACCGGCACGGCCGGGTGCGCACACCTGCCGACCCCTTCGCCACCGCACTGATGACCGAGGGCGACGTGGTGGTCTGGGTGGGCCAGGAGGGCGCGGCCGACGCCCTCAGCCCGGACGAGACGGTCGACCTCGACGACGCCTGGGTGGCTCCGGCCTTCGTCGACGCGCACGTGCACGCGACGAGCACCGGGCTCGCCCTGACCGGCCTGGACCTGACCGGGACGACCTCGCTGGCGCAGGCGCTCGACCGTGTCGCGGCGGCCTGCCGCCGCTCACGCGGGGGAGTCGTCCTCGGCACCGGCTGGGACGAGACCCTCTGGCCCGAGGGCCGTCCGCCGACAGCGGCGGAGCTCGACCGGGCGTCGTTCGGCGGCGTCGTCTACCTCGCCCGCACGGACGTGCACTCCGCCGTCGTCAGCAGCGCGCTCCTGGCCGCCAGCCCGGGGGCTCGGGCCTTGCCGGGGTACGCCGGGGACGGCCTGGTGCGGCAGGAGGCCCACCACGCGGTCCGCCGCGCGGCCCAGGAGTCGATCGGACCCACGCAGCGGACGGCTGCCCAACGCGCGGCCCTGGACCGGGCTGCGGCCCTCGGCATCGCGTGCGTCCACGAGTGCGGCGGCCCTGACATCGGCGGGGAGCCCGACTTCACCGCCCTGCTGGCGCTGGAGCACGCGGTCGAGCGGATCGGCTACTGGGGCGAGCTGCGGGCCGTCGACCGCGCCCGCGACCTGGGCGCGGCCGGGGCGGCGGGAGACCTGTTCGTCGACGGCGCGCTCGGCAGCCGGACCGCGTGCCTCGCCGAGCCCTACGTGGACGGGGGCGGCACCGGCCACGCCTACCTCGACGTCGACGAGATCGCGGACCACGTGGCGGCCTGCACCCGCGCCGGCCTGCAGGCGGGCTTCCACGCCATCGGCGACGAGGCGCTGGGCCGGGTGACCGCGGGCCTCGACCGGGCGGCCGGCGAGGTGGGAGCCGAAGCGCTCAGGGCAGCACGGCACCGCGTGGAGCACGTCGAGATGGTGACCCCTGCGCAGACCGCCAGGCTGGCCTCGCTCGGGGCGGTCGCCAGCGTGCAGCCGGCGTTCGACGCCCGCTGGGGCGGCGAGCAGGGCATGTACGTGCTGCGGCTGGGACGGGAGCGCGCTCTGGCGATGAACCCGTTCGCGGCGCTGGCCCGGGCCGGGGTCGCGCTCGCGCTGGGCTCCGACAGCCCGGTGACGCACCTGGACCCGTGGGGGACGGTCCGGGCCGCCGTCCGGCACCACACGCCCGGCTCCGGGATCTCGGCGCGGGCCGCGTTCAGCGCCCACACCCGTGGTGGGTGGCGCGCGGCTCGCCGCGACGGCGAGGGCGAGCTCGTGCCGGGGGCACCCGCCACCTTCGCGGTCTGGGAGGTGCCGGGAGAGCTCGTCGTCCAGAGCCCGCCGGAGGCCGTGCAGGGCTGGTCCACGGACGAGCGGGCCGGCATCTCCGGGCTGCCCGACCTCGACGCACCCGACCCGGTCTGCCGGCGCACCGTCGTGCGCGGCGAAGTGGCCTACACGAGCGGTTGACAACCGCTCGGTACTCGTCGGTAGGGTCCTGTCCGCTAGTAGGGAACACCCGCTCACGCCCGGTGTCCCGAGAACCCCATCGCGGCCCGGACCACCGGAGACTCCAGCCGCGACAGGGGATCTCGGTGCCGGAGGTCTCTGGGGGGACGGTGGCGGGACCAGGGGGGTTGAGACACCAGCTGACGCTTCAGCACTGATCAGCACTGACCCGGGCTCGAGCCCGGTGGGCCAGTAGACAACAGCACGACGGCGCGGGCCACGCGTCGTCGGGTTGGTCCGAAGGCCCACCGGGCTTTCGCTCTTCTCTAGGGTGATCCCGTGTTGGCCCGCGCTGTCGCCGCCGCCCTCTCGGGCCTGCTGCTCGACCTGGCGTTCCCGCCCCACGGGCTCTGGTGGCTCGCGCCCGTGGCCGTCGGGCTGCTGACCAACGCGCTGCGCGGCCGCACGCTGCGGCAAGGCGCGCTGCTCGGCTGGGTGCACGGGCTCGCGTTCTTCGGCGTCCTGCTGGTGTGGACCGGGACCATCGCCGGTCCGCTCGCCGTCGTCGCACTCACCCTGCTCGAGTCGGTCTTCACCGCGGTCCTCGGGCTGGCTCTCACCGCCGTCCTCCGGCTCCCCGCGTGGCCGGTGTGGGCCGCGGCGGTCTGGGCGGGGGAGGAGGCGCTGCGGGACCGGCTGCCCTTCGGCGGGTTCCCGTGGGGTCGCCTGGCGTTCAGCCAGGGCCACACACCGCTGACGCCGCTGGCGTCGTGGGGCGGGGCACCGCTCGTCACGCTGGCGGTCGCGGCCCTCGGCGCCGTCGTCGTCCGGGCCCCGGGGCGCGCCGTGCTGATCGGCCCGGTGCTCGTCGTGGTGGCGCTGGCCACGCCGGTGCCCACTGGCGGAACGCCGGTGGCCGTGGGCGTGGTCCAGGGCAACGTGCCGCGGGTCGGACTGGAGCGGGCCGACCAGGTGTCGCAGGTCCTCGCGAACCACGTCGCCGCCACGCACCAGCTCGCCGCGGACGTGCGCGCCGGCGCGCTCCCGCGGCCTGATCTGGTCGTCTGGCCGGAGAATGCCAGCGACCTCGACCCCTACACCGACGCCCAGGCGGCAGCGGACATCTCCGCCGCGGCCGCCGACGTGGGCGTGCCGATCCTGGTCGGCGCGGTCACCGACGG
>Ga0207705_10003616_pt1 | contig 11775 bp, 9 predicted proteins | sample KBSC13metaG_FD_184314 | JGI IMG/M metagenome (GOLD analysis project Ga0207705, IMG submission 184314) | Corn rhizosphere microbial communities from Kellogg Biological Station, Michigan, USA - KBS C1-3 metaG (SPAdes) (version 2) | ecosystem: Host-associated > Plants > Roots > Rhizosphere > Soil ...
TAGAGCAGCATCGCAGGGTGTTGCTCGACTGCCAGCAGCATGTCGAAAAACCGGCCCATGACGTGCGGGCGGATGGCCTCGAATTCGAGCGATCCGGCGAGGCCGAGCACCTGGACCTTGTCGGCCGAGACGGCGAAATGATTGCTCCAGAAATGCACCAGTCGCTCGATGAACGGCGCAGGTGCCGACAGCGCTGCGTCGAGGCGCGCGCCGTTCATCTTCACGTAGTCCTCGCGAATGCCCTTGCGCAGCACTTGCCGCGCCGATTGGGGCATGCCCGCCGTCTGACCCTGCATCGATGCAGGAGCCGCCGCCATTGCCGCGGGTCGCTCCGCAGCTGGCGGCGCGGCGGCCTTGGCCTGACGCTCCATTCGCGCTTGCTGGAGATAGTCGGCCAATTGGCTGACGAGGACGTGCCGGTCCGGGATGCCGGCCAGTGCCTGCGGGCGAGGCTCGAAAGCTTCGAACTGGCGTCGCAACCAGCGGGGCGGATCGCCTGGAATGCTATCGTCCGGCCTCGCGCCGAGGCCGAAACGATTGAGAGCGATCGCAGCCGTGTCCATCCAACCAACGCCTCCTGCGCGGGCTTTGGTCCCGCGGGACTGAACCGGGGCTGACGCGCTCGGGCCACGGCGACCGCGCGGGGCTGCGTCGAAGGGGCTGGCGCAAGCGGCGGTCAATCCCATATGAGGCCCGACAAATCCTCTCCCCCACTTGGAATCCAGACAGGAAGCTCCTCATGGCCACCATCGCCCCGACCGCCGCCGACCTCTCGCAGGACATCAAGCGCGTCTTCGACCTGCAGCGAGAGCATCAGTGGGACGTGAAGGCCTCCAGCGCCGAGCAGCGCAAGGCCAAGCTCGCCAGGCTGAAGGCCGCCGTGGAAGCCCACGCGGACGACATCGTCGCCGCTGTGCGCAAGGACACCCGCAAGCCCGAGGGCGAGATCCGCGTCACCGAGATCATGAACGTCACCAACAACATCCAGCTCAACATCGACAGCCTCGAGGCGTGGATGAAGCCGACGGAGATCACGCCGACCAATAATCCCAATGACAAGGGTCTGATCGTTTATGAGGCGCGCGGAGTGTGCCTGATCCTCGGCCCGTGGAATTTCCCCCTCGGCCTGGTATTCGGCCCGCTCGCCGCCGCCGTCGCGGCTGGCAATTGCGCGATCGTCAAGCTGACCGACTTGTGCCCGAACACCGCGAAGATCGCCAGGACGATCGTCGAAGAGGTTTTCGACGAGAACGAGGTGGCGCTGTTCGAAGGCGACGTCAGCGTGGCCGAGGCGTTGCTTGAGCTGCCGTTCAACCACATTTTCTTCACCGGCAGCACCCGCGTCGGCAAGATCGTCATGGCCGCGGCCGCGAAAAACCTCGCCAGTGTCACGCTGGAGCTCGGCGGCAAGTCGCCGGTCATCATCGACGCAGGCGCCGATGTCGAGGCGATCGGCGCGGCGCTCGCCGGGGCCAAGCAGTTCAACGGCGGCCAGGCGTGCATCTGCCCCGACTACGTTTTGGTGCGCGAGGATGAGCAGGACCGGCTGGTCGAAGCCTTCCGCAGCAACGTGCAGAAGAACCTCTACCAGGAAGGCGCGATCAACAAGGAAGGCATCGCCCAGATCGTCAACAAGGGCAATTTCGACCGCGTGAAGTCGCTATTCGACGATGCGGTAGAGAAGGGCGCCAAAGTTGCTGTCGGCGGCGAGCTCGAGGAGGGCGACCTGACCATCCACCCGACAATGCTGACCAGCGTCACCCCGCAGATGACGATCCTCCAGGAAGAGATCTTCGCGCCGATTTTGCCAGTGATGACTTACGACACCATCGACCAGGCGATCGGCTACATCGAAGCACGCGACAAGCCGCTTGCGCTCTACCTGTTCAGCCCGAACGAGGAAACCGTCGACAAGGTGCTCAAGCGCACCTCGTCTGGCGGTGTGACCGTCAACGGCGTGTTCTCGCACTACCTCGAAAACCGCCTTCCCTTCGGCGGGGTCAACGGCAGCGGCATCGGCAGCTACCACGGCTACTTTGGGTTCAAGGCCTTCTCGCACGAGCGCGCGGTTTACGTGCATCAAAAGGCCGCCTAGACGCATCGCACCCGAAGCCGCAGGGACGCACCGCTTGATCCTTTCCCCGTTCGAATGGACGATCGCCAAGCGCTACATGCTGCCGGGACGCGGCGAGGCGTTCATCGCCATGGTCGCCGGAATCAGCCTGGTGGCGGTCATGCTCGGCGTTGCCGCGCTGGTGATCGTGATGAGCGTGATGAACGGTTTTCGCGGTGAGCTGATCGACAAGATCGTCGGGCTTAACGGCCACGCGATCATCCAGGCTTACGGCGACAACCTCGATAACTGGCAGGAAGTGCTGAAGGAAACGCGGGCGACGCCCGGCGTGGTGCGCGCCAGTCCCCTGATCGAACAGCCGCTGTTGGCGACCTTCAACGGACGCGCCGACGCGATCCTGGTGCGCGGTAACACGCCGGAGGACATCGCCCGCATCAAGCCGCTGGTGAAGCAGGGCAACATCGCCACGCTGCGGCCCGACCTGAACAATGTCGCGATCGGCTCGCGCCTGGCCGAAAACCTCGGCATCGGAATCGGCGACACGCTGACGATCATCAATCCGGAAGGACGCACGACGCCGTTCGGCAGCGTGCCGCGCGAGGTGGGCTACACCGTCACCGCGATCTTCGAGATCGGCATCTACGATTACGACAAGGCGTTCGTGGTCATGCCGATCCCCAACGCGCAGACCCTGCTCCTGACCGGCGACACGATCGGCAAGATCGAGGTCAAGACGACCAATCCCGATACAGTTCGCGAGACGTTGCGGCCGCTGGCCCGGAAACTTCAAGGCAAGGCGGAAATCTACGACTGGAAATCGATCAACGCGAGCTTGTTCGACGCGTTGCAGGTCGAGCGCGTGGCGATGTTCTTCGTTCTGTCGATCATCGTGCTGGTCGCTGTCTTCAACATCCTCTCTTCGCTGATCATGCTGGTTCGCGCGAAAACCCGCGACATCGCCATCCTGCGCACGATGGGGGCGACGCGGAAAAGCCTGCTCAAGGTCTTCGTCACCGTGGGCTTCACCATCGGTGCGATCGGCACCGCGGCGGGTCTGATCTTCGGCGCGCTGGTGTTGTACTTCCGCCAGCCGATCGTTCACCTGATTGAGCGCCTGACGGGCGAGAACCTGTGGGATCCGTCGGTACGCTTTCTGACCGATCTCCCGTCGCGCACCAATCCGGTCGAGGTCACCGTGATCGTGGTGATGGCGCTGGTCCTCAGCTTCCTCGCCACCCTCTACCCGGCCTCGAAGGCCGCGAGTACCGATCCCGTCCAGGTCCTGCGTTATGAGTGAGCCCGTCGTCCGCCTGACGGACCTCACTCGCAGCTTCGAGCAGGGTGGGGTCAGGATCGACGTCCTGCGCGGGGTCAACCTGACCATCCAGGCAGGCGAGATCGTCGCGCTGCTCGGCCCCTCGGGATCGGGCAAGTCGACGATGTTGCAGGCAGTCGGATTGCTCGAAGGCGGCTTCGGCGGGAAGATCGAGATTGCCGGCAGCGATGCCAGCGCGCTCGACAGCGGCGGGCGCACCGCACTGCGGCGCAATCACCTCGGATTCGTCTATCAGTTCCATCACTTGCTGCCGGACTTCAACGCGGAGGAGAATGTGATCCTGCCGCAGCTTGTCGCGGGCAAGGACCGCGCGGTGGCGGCGGAGCGCGCTCGCGAGTTGCTCACTGCACTCGGGCTGGCGCAACGCCTCGATCACCGGCCAAGCCAGCTCTCCGGGGGCGAGCAGCAACGCGTTGCGGTCGCCCGCGCACTCGCCAACCGGCCGCAACTCGTGTTGGCGGACGAACCGACGGGCAACCTCGACGAAGCCACCGCCGACAAAGTCCTCGGCCAGTTCCTTGAGCTGGTGCGAGGGCAGGGCAGCGCCGCGCTCGTCGCCACGCACAACGAGCGGCTGGCGCGCAAGATGGACCGCATCGTGCGACTGCACGAGGGCGTGCTCGAATAGCTCTGTCTGCCTACTTGGCGGTAGCGGCCTCGGTCACCTCCGCCTTCACGTTGGTCCCATCCACTTTGACGACGTTGCCGTCCTTGGTCACCTGGACCGTTCCCATTCCCGGCACCCGGATGGTCTGCTTGTCGCCGTTGTTCTCGACCTTGATATTGCCGTATCCCGGCACTTCCACCGACTGGGTGTTGCCGTCGCTATTCACCTTCATGTGCCCGCCGCCGGGCATGTTCATCTCGAAGGTTCCGTTGTCCGCCGTGGCGCCCGGCGTGGCGGCCGGGGCGAATACCGCCGCGATCGGCGCGGTGACGGTGGCGATCACCAGACCGATGACGATCACGCCGACGATCGTGATTGCCGTGTAGCTGGCTGCCTTGTCTTTCGGCACCGACATCATCGGAGTGGCGCCGAGATAGAACAGGTAAATCCCGTAGAGACTGGCCAGCAAGACCAGCAGCGAGAGCGATAGAAGCACGTTGAAGACACCGGCGAGCCAGCCCGCGGTCATCGAATAGGCGCACAAGCGAAAAGCGCGCGCGAAATTCTGCTGTCCGCCGAACTTGTCGGCGAGGAAGTTCGCCACCCAGGCGACCAGGAAGATCGATACAAGGGCAAGGACATATTGCGTGATGGCCGTCGACAGACCGCCAAGAAGAGTTGGGTGGTAACGGAACCCGAGGATGCCGACGCCGAACAACTGGCCGCCGACGAAGCCGCAGATCGGCCCGATGGCGGCGAGCGGCATCACGTAGCGCGTGAACACGCCCTGGACCGAGTCGGCTTCCCCGGCGATCCTCGACCACTCCGCGGCGGGCGCGGTGACGATGGCTTTTGTCCGCGCGATCAATCCGGGCGCTTCAACGCCGTGTTGAATGATTTCGCTCATTGTTTCCCCCTAGTCTACGATCGCGCCGGGGCTGCGGTGGGTCTAGACTCGTGTCGCTTTCCCTTTTCCCCAGCGACCAGCCGATCATAGCTTGATCGGCAGGCCACAGCATAACACATTCGCACGATGACCTTTGCTCCGTTCGTTCCCCTGCGCGTGCTGTCGTCGTACTCGATGCTCGAAGGGGCGATCGATCCCAAGGCGATCGCGCGCCTGGCCAGGCAGCGCGGTTTTCCGGCCATAGCGATCTGCGACCGCAACGGACTTTACGGCTCGGTGGCGTTCGCCAAGGCGTGCAGCGGCGAAGGCGTGCAGCCCATCGTCGGGACGCTGCTCGGCGTGGCGCGCGGGGAGGGCGAGCCGGTCGATTACCTGCCGCTTTACGCGCAGGACGAAGCGGGGTGGAATAACCTCTGCCACCTCGTCAGCCGAGCGCATCTGGAGCGGCCGCTGGAGTTGGAGCCGCACGTTGCGCTGGCCGATCTCGATGGCCGGACCGAAGGGCTGATCGCGTTGACCGGTGCTTCTGAAGGCGCGGTGACGCGGCTGCTGGCCGAAGGCAAGGCCGCCTACGCGAAAAAGATGGCGGAGCGACTGGCGACCCTGTTCGCCGGGCGGCTCTACGTCGAACTCGCCCGGCGCGGCAATGCGATTGAGGAAGCGGCCGAGGGCCCGCTGGTCGATCTTGCTTATTCGCTGGACTTGCCGCTGGTCGCGAGCAACCCGGCGAATTACGGCGAGCCGCACATGCACGGCGCGCACGACGCGATGCTGTGCATCGCGCACTCGACGCACATCGACAGCGCCGAGCGGCCGCGCTCGAACCCGGAAGCGTTCGTCAAGTCGGCGCCGATGATGGAAGAACTGTTCGCCGACTTGCCCGAGGCGACGGCCAACACCCTCGTCGTCGCCCAGCGCTGCGCGTTCGCGCCCCCCAAGCGCAAGCCGATCCTGCCGAGCATCGCCGGTGACCTCGAAGGCGAGGCGCGGCTGCTGGCCGAGGACGCGCGCGCCGGTCTCGCGGCTCGCCTGTCCGTCTATGGCGATCTGAGCGAGGAGGAGCGCAAGGTCTACGAAGACCGGCTCGAATACGAGATCGGGGTCATCACCGGGATGGGTTTCCCCGGCTACTTCCTGATCGTCGCCGACTTCATCAAGTGGGCCAAGGCGCAAGGCATCCCGGTCGGCCCGGGCCGCGGCTCCGGCGCCGGTTCGGTCGTCGCCTGGTCGCTGACGATCACCGACCTCGACCCGATCCGCCTGGGCTTGCTGTTCGAACGCTTCCTCAATCCCGAGCGCGTGTCGATGCCGGACTTCGACATCGACTTCTGCGAAACGCGCCGCGGCGAAGTGATCCACTACGTTCAGCAGCGCTACGGTAGCGACAAGGTCGCCCAGATCATCACCTTCGGCAAGCTCAAGGCCCGGGCGGTGCTGCGCGACACGGGCCGCATCCTGCAGATGAGCTACGGCCACGTCGACCGGCTGTGCAAGATGGTCCCGAACCATCCGACCGATCCGTGGACGCTCCCTCGGGCGCTCAACGGCGTGAGCGAGTTCAAGCGCGAGTACGACAACCACGACGAGGTCAAGCGCCTGCTCGACCTGGCGATGCAGCTCGAAGGCTTCCCGCGCAACAGCTCGACCCACGCGGCCGGCGTGGTGATCGGCGACCGGCCGCTGAGCCAGCTCGTCCCGCTCTACCGCGATCCGCGTTCGGACATGCCGGTCACGCAGTTCGATATGAAGGACGTCGAAGGCGCGGGGCTGGTCAAGTTCGACTTCCTAGGCCTCAAGACGCTGTCGGTGCTGCGCAAGGCAGTCGACTTGCTCGGAAAGCGCGGCATCGCGATCGACCTTGCGACGCTGTCGTGGGACGATGCCGAGGTCTACAAGCTGCTCCAGCGCGGCGACACGGTCGGGGTGTTCCAGCTCGAATCCGAAGGCATGCGCCGCACGCTGGCGGCCGTGAAGCCGACCACGTTCGACGATATCATCGCGCTCGGCGCGCTCTACCGCCCCGGCCCGATGGACAACATCCCGCTGTTCGGCCGGCGCAAGAACGGGCTCGAGGCGATCGAATACCCGCACCCCAAGCTCGAAGGCGTGCTCGCCGAGACGTACGGCATCATCGTCTACCAGGAGCAGGTGATGCAGGCGGCGCAGATTCTCGCGGGGTACTCGCTTGGCGACGCGGACCTGCTCCGCCGGGCGATGGGCAAGAAGGTCCAGGCCGAGATGGACGCCCAGCGCCAGCGCTTCGTCGACGGGTGCAAGACGACGAGTGCGATCGAGCCGCGCAAGGCCAACGAACTGTTCGACTTGATCGACAAGTTCGCCGGTTATGGCTTCAACAAGTCGCACGCCGCCGCTTACGCGCTGCTGAGCTACCAGACCGCGTGGCTCAAGACGCACTATCCGCACGAGTTTTACGCGGCGTCGATGTGCTTTGACATGCACCAGTCGGACAAGCTGGCCGTGTTCGTCGACGACATGCGCCGCGGCGGCTACGCGCTGCTCGGGCCGAACATCAACAAGAGTGAGGCCGAATTCAGCGTCGAGGCGACCGAGGAAGGCCACGCGGTGCGCTACGGGCTCGCCGGGATCAAGAATGTCGGCGAAAAGGCCATGGAGCAGGTGGTCGAGGAGCGGCGCCGGGCGGGGCCCTTCGACAGCCTGGAGGACGTGTTCCGCCGTATGCCGCCGGGCGCGATGAATCGGCGTCAGCTCGAAGGCCTCGCCGGGGCGGGTGCGTTCGACAGCCTCGAGCCAAACCGCGCCGGCATCCTCGCCAACGCCGACTTGCTGCTCGCCACGGCCGACGCGGCGACCCGCGAGCGTGAGAGCGGGCAGCACGGCCTGTTCGGCGGCGAGGATCATGCCGAGCCGTCGCTCCGCCTCGCCGAGACCGAGCCGTGGACCCGCAGCGAGCAGATGGCCGCCGAGCGGGAGAACTTCGGGTTCTATTTCGCGGCGCATCCGGTCGAAACCTACCGCGCCGTCGCCAGCGCCAACGGCGCCCGCTCTTATGCTTCCCTGATGGAGAGCGGTGTGGCTGATGCCAAAGGTTCGGGGGGCCGCCAGCAGGCGGTGATGGCGGCGCTGATCGAAGGCGTGAACAAGGGCCGCACCCGGCGCGGGGCCGAGTTCATCCGTGCCGATTTCTCCGACAGCTCGGGCCAGTTCAGCGCCGCGTGCTTCGAGGAAAGCCTGGTCGACAGCTTCCAGCGATGGGCGCAGGACGGCACTTGCGTGCTGCTCACCGTCGAGCTCGATGCGCCGAGTCCCGACGAGCCGCCGAGGGTCACCGTGCGTGGTGCGCGGCCGCTGGCCGAAGTGCGCAACAACGCGCGCATGCTGCTGACGCTCGACGTACTTACTCCCGAAGCGTTGCAGCAACTGCGCCTGGCGCTCGCGCCCGGCGAGCCCGGCCGCGGCGAGGTCATCGCCCGCTTGCGCATCGACGAGGAGCGCGATCCGCAGATGCGCCTCGGCCGCGACTTCGACCTCGACGGGGAGCTGGCGGAGCGGCTGGCGGAAATCGAGGGACTGGCCAATGTCTCGCTGACGACCCGAAAGGGGCCCTCGCTCAAACTCGTCGCCTGAGCGAGCGGCGGTGACTCGAAGTTAACCTCCATTTTGGATAATCCGCCGCCGAAAGGAATAGGGCCATGTACCCATTTCTGAAGGGCACGTTCGCCGGCGCCATCCTGGGGTTCGTCGTGTCCGAGATTATCGGCCGTCTAGGCAGCACCGGCGGTATCCTCCACGTGCTCCATTTCGAAGTGGACGGAGCCAGGCTGTATTGGTCGTGGGCGCTGTTCGTCGCCGCCAGCGGACTCGGCTGGGCAATGTTCGCGATGCTCGAATGAGCCTTTCATAATAGTCGTAGCTGCCCGCCGCTTTCGGGCGGGCGGAACTGGCTGCAATCGAGTTCGAAGTGCGGCTTCTCCAGTCCCGCGCGCCGCCGGGCGAGGCGGAAGCGGGCGCGGAACAGTTCGGCCCACACGCCGCTCGGCTTCATCCGGGTAAAGAAGTCCGGATCGTTGTCGCGTCCGCCTCGAATCGAGCGAATGATGCTCATCACCTTGTCGCCGCGCTCGGGAAAATGGACGCTGAGCCATTCGCGGAACAGCGGCGCGACTTCGTAAGGCAGGCGCACCGGAATCCATCCCACGCTCGACACCCCGAGGGCCGCTGCGCGCTCGACGATCGCTTCCATGAACGCGTCGGTGATCGCCGGGATCACCGGCGCCACCGAGCAGTGCGCCGGCACGCCCGCCTCGACCAGCTTGCCCAGCGCCGCGAGCCGCTTGGCCGGCGCCGAGGCACGCGGCTCGAGCTTGCCCGAGAGCCTGGGGTCGAGCGTGGTGACCGACACCGCGACCGCCGTGAGCTTCAGCTTCGCCAGCTCGCCGAGCAGATCGAGGTCGCGCGTCACGCGTGCGGACTTGGTTGTGATCGTCACTGGATGGCGGCATTCGAGGCACAGTTCGAGAATCTGCCGGGTGATGCGATAGCGCTGCTCGATCGGCTGGTAGGGATCGGTGTTGGTGCCCATCGCGATCGGGCGGGGCTTGTATTTGGGCCTGGCCAGCGTCGCCCGCAGCAGTTGCGCGGCGTCGGGCTTGGCGAACAGCTTCGTCTCGAAGTCGAGGCCGGGCGACAGGTCGTGGAATGCGTGGGTCGGTCGGGCGAAGCAGTAGATGCAACCGTGCTCGCAGCCGCGATAGGCGTTGATCGAACGATCGAAGCCGATGTCGGGCGAGCTGTTGAAGGTCAGGATCGTCTTCGGATGCTCCTCGGTGACCGTGGTGCGCAGTTTCGGCGGATCGCCGTCGAGCGCCGCGACATGATCGCGCCAGTCCCCGTCGGCCTCCCGCCCGGCCAGCCCGAAGCGCGACGGCACCGCGCCCGACTGTGCGCCGCGGCCGTGAACGGCGGGATCCTTGCGGTGGTCCATTGGCGGAACATATCAGGAACATAGAATGGGTCAACCAGACGAATAATGAGTGGAACGAGGACCCCGACGGAGCTAGCGAACGACGCCAAAGGTCGGAGCAAGCGGGCGAATATGAGGCATGCGCATGCATTTTACGCGGGGCTTCTCGCGGTTCTGCCGACGGCCGGGATGACCCAGTCGTTGCCACAGGTGGCGTCCCTCGACGGCGCGCCGATCAAGGAATCCGGCCAGGTGACGATCGTCAACTTCTGGGCCACCTGGTGCGCTCCATGCCGCGCGGAAATGCCCATTCTCGACGCATTTTACCGCAAGCACCGGGCCCAGGGACTGACGATGGTGGCGATCTCGCTCGACGACGGGGTGGCGAAAGGGAAACTGCGCGAGGTGACAAGTGCGTTCGCATTCCCCGTTGCGCGCATTTCCGACGCGAAAATGCCTCGCAAGGACATCCCCAGGGCGCTGCCGGTGACTCGCATCTACGACCGGAAGGGCCGCCTGGTGTTCGCCACCACGGGGGACGGCCGATCGACGATCGACGCAGCCACGCTGGAGCGCGTGGTGTCCCCCTTGCTGGCCGCGCGCTAGAGCCGGGCGATCAACCCTACCGAAGCCTTCACCTTAGGCGTCAACTGGTAGCCATTGACCTTGTTGTAGAGCGGCAGCTCGACGAACGCGGTAGCCGTCAGCCGGCCGCCGAGCCGAGCCGAAAAGCCGGGCGACAGGTTGATCTGCTCGCCGCCGCTGTTGGGCCGGTCGGAGTTCGGCCCGCTGTCGCGGCCGGTGGCGCGGAAGCTCACCTGCAACTGCGGCGTGAAGCCTCGCCAGTGCGCGTAATTGAGCGCGCCGGCGACCTGCACGAAACTGCCCGGCTTGTAGCCCGCGCGGCTGTCGAGCGCGGTTTGGCCGCCGATTTGAACGAAATAGCCGACCTCGGGCGAGATCGCGCCGAGGCGATAGAGCGCGGCCGAGGCCTGCACCGTGCCGGTGCCCGGCTGCAATCCGCGATCGACTTCCCCGCCAGCTTCCGGACCCGCGTCGAACGTCTTGCGGAAGCGGCCGGTCGGCAGCACCAGGCCGCCTTCGATGCCCGTCACGCTGCCCGGCTTCGACAATCCCTGCCAGCGCGCGGTGACCCTGACATCGCCGAATCCTTCGGTGTTCGAATGGCTCGGCTCGGTGGTGTCTTCGGCGAAGGTGCTGTGCGGGCGCACGAAGTACGGCAACTGTACGTCGATGCCCCAGTCGCTGGCGAACTGGTGGTCGAGCGTCGCGGTAACGACATGGTTGTAGGTGTACCGCTCGATCTCGCGATCGGTCGGCAGCGGGACCGAGTTGATATCGATTTGGTCGGTGCCGGATTGCAGCCTCGTTTGCGGGATGTAGTCGTAGCGCAGCGAAACGGTCGTGCCCGGCTGGGCGGCAAGGCCCTGGCTCAGCCAGTCGGCGGTCAGGGTGCAGCCGCAACTGGCGCATGCCCGGGCCACAGAGGGCCAGAGGACGACGGAAGGTGCGGCGCAGCCGAGCAGCGCCGCCTTGATCAAGCGGTTCATGTCTTTTTCCAATTCCCAAGGGTCCGCGCACGGCGGACGTGTCTGAACAGAGCGGATGGTTCAGGCGGGGAGCGGAGGGCCTTGCGAGGGCGGGCGATCGCGCGTTGCGCGGCGATGGAAGGCGAGCAGCGCGCGGGCTCGCGGAGAGAGCGCCGCGAGCATGAGCAGCAGCGCGACCGCGGGGGCGGCGAGAGCGATCCCGGCCAGCGAGGCCGCTTGCGCGTAAGGGCACAATTGGTGGAAACCGCCCTTCGCGTGATCGTGCCCGGTGTCCGGCATCGCCATGCCGGGCATGTCCATCCCCGGCATCGCTGGAATCACGGCCTGCGCCGTCGCGC
>Ga0207705_10003621_pt1 | contig 11768 bp, 10 predicted proteins | sample KBSC13metaG_FD_184314 | JGI IMG/M metagenome (GOLD analysis project Ga0207705, IMG submission 184314) | Corn rhizosphere microbial communities from Kellogg Biological Station, Michigan, USA - KBS C1-3 metaG (SPAdes) (version 2) | ecosystem: Host-associated > Plants > Roots > Rhizosphere > Soil ...
GTCGCGAGGGCAAGAACCAGGGTTTCGCGCTGAAGGATGTCCATCAGATCGTGACGGCGGAGATCAAAACCGGCAAATTCACACCGGATCTATCGGAACTCGCCAGACTCCAACTCATCGATCCGGCCCTGGGGACCGGCAGCAAGGACGGCTACCGCTTCGCCGCCACACGTTCGGCTGACGGCGGATTCCTCGTGACCGCGGTTCCTGCCGCACCCGGCATCACCGGCGGGCTGGACATCGTGGCAGATCAGACAGGCGCGGTGGCGGGCAAGCCGAGCAAAGGAGCCGACGAAGCGCGCGCCGCCATGTTCGCCGCAGTCGATCGAGAGGCGGTTACGGCCATCGAGAAGCTGTTGTTAGAGGCACCTGAAAGAATGCGATCAGAGGCGATACGGTTCATCCGGGAGGGTCGTGCGCAGAATCGGGAAGCCCTCTCCGGTGTCTTCAAGCGGCTCGACGCCAACGGCGATAGCAAGGTGACGCTGAGTGAGATCGTCTCCTACGATAAGAATACTACCGGCCCCCTGGGAGGTTTCCTCGTCTCGCTCGATCGCACCATGCAGTTGGGGGCGGCCAACGAGGATGTCCCGTCGCTGCCCGGAGTCGGATGGACCGATCTCTGCCGAACCGGGAAGTAAGAACCTGCCGTAGCAAAGAATACTCTGCCCGCCGTGTCACAGACGCGGCGGGCAGACGCGGTTCAAGTCGGCTTGACATCAACGAGGAGAGATGACGCGGACGATGGTTTCCCGATCGTCCCGGAAGCCCAGGCGCTCGTAGAAGCGGTGGGCATCCTCATTCGCCCGCATAACGTGGAGAAACGGAATCTCCTGGCGCTGGTTCTGGCGGACTATCAGTTTGTTCATCAGCCGTCGTGCCATTCCTCGGCCTTGGAAATCCGGATGGGTGCAGACACCGCTTATTTCGCGGTACCTGCCGGCAAATAGGCGCTCTCCGGCCATCGCCACCAGACGCTCCCCTTCAAAGTAGCCGAAGTATTCGCCAAGTTCGATCGTCCTGAAGCCAAAAGGACCCGGACGCGTCAATGTCGCTAACGCAAGTGCCTGCGCCGCGTGCTCAAGGCCAAGGCGCACCGCCTCGAAATCTTCCTCGACGGTAGGCATGGCGCTGCCTCCTACCATCAGAAACATGGTCGATTCCATTTCGAGAGACCAGGTGGCAGGAACCGCGCCAGACCAACCGGGAGTGTAGAAGTGTTCGCCGGGGGCACAGTAGGGGGTCAGCGCATCGAAATCGGGATGCTCGATATTCTCAAATCCCACAATTGGAGAGAAGCCCGGAGCATAACGCCGTGCCCCACCTGTTCCTGTTGCAAACTGCGCGTGTGGACCCGTCAGGGTGGGCCAGATGATATTGTCGAGAAGAGAGATCATGGTTTGCTAGCGGGTGAGGGTCAAGCGGTACTTGCCCTGTGTGCGGTTGGAGGCCATGAGGTTGACATCGACGGTGATGTGGTAGAGGCCCGTCTCGGTGAGGCGCCCATCGAAGGGATCGTAGCCCTTCATCCCATACTTCTTGCCGGATGGGAAGGTGATGTGATACATGCTCACGAGAGTATCGAACGGCTTGCTTCCACGCGGTTTGAGATCCTGCAACGCTATTTTTAGCCGCTGGCCCGCTTTTGCAGCAAGAGAATACTCCCGTGTGTTCGTTCCCTTCTGGCTCAAAGATCCCGTGACGACGATCCGATTTTGGCCCGGTCGGAATTTTAGACGCGTGACTGTCGGGTGCGCAGGACGCGCCTGCACATGCAGGCAGACGATCATCAGCGCGGCCACAAGCATTGCGAGGACTGCATTTCGATACGGAACGGCATCTTGCGCGGGCCAGGAAGGAAGCATCGGTTTGAAACCTCCGGTTTAAGTAGTGGGAGTATTTGAGGCTGGAGCGTTTTTCGAGGGGGGGACGTCCAGGGTGAAAAACTCCAGGACCTCTTCGAGGCGATGCGCCTCTGCCTGACACATCGCCATGACCTGCCCGTGCAACTGCTGCGCCTCCCGCATCGCGTTCTGTTTCTCCGCGATCTGCGCCTGTAAGGCGGCGATATCCTCCTGCGCGTGCTGAAACATGTCGCCTGTCTGCCGTCCCACGCTCTCCGCATACGCCGAGAGTGCGGCGAGTTTGGTGGAGGCGTCGGCAACCACCGTCTCCGGCGTTGCGCCGATGGCTTTGCCCATCGCGTTGATCGTGACGCGAACGGTCTGGCGGCGCGTCTCCAAAGGCAGTTCTGCCGGAAGCGACGCGATCATGTCGATGGTCTGCTCGGCGGTAAACGGGGAGGGTGCAAGGCCCGCGCGCTGATAGATGGCCGTGAAATCCATTTTGCCGTCCGGCCTCGCGGTGGGGGGCGGGGTGTCGGCGGGAACCTGGATCTGATCGAGATTGGGGCCGGGCGCATCCCGCACGATCTGCTCCACCGACTTTGTGGGAGGAGGCGGCGACGTCTTACTGACCTCCGCCTCCAGTTCGGCCCAGATATCGTCGGTCGTCGAACGCGCGCCTCCGCCGCCTCCCTCCAGCGACACCACGGACGCCTTATGCGTCTCCTGCTGCTCTTCCGGCGGCAGTTCCACCAACAGACCTGCCGCCTTGCGCAGCACTCCGTGTATATTCATCGGGTTCTTCCTCTCTTACGTCGTTCTATTCCTGGCCCATGCGCGCGGCGATATGCTCGAAAGGCGCAAGCTCTTCCAGAGCGCTCGTCATCGAATTCGAGGCGACCACCACCTCCTCGATGTCGGAGAGCAGTTGTTCCGGCGAGCGGGCGCGGATCTCATCGTTGATCAGGCCAAAAGTGTCTTCCACAAGCTGGAGTTGATGGTCCAGGTTCTTCAGGATCTTGCCGGTCTTCCCCGCGAACTCATGCCGCCTCTGCAGTACGTCCAGGCGTTTTTGCAGGATCGCCTTGGTGTCGTAGTCCTGCTCCTGCTCCAGTCCTTCCCGCACCTCTTCCATCGCCTTATCGTACGAGGTCTGGATCTCCGCCACGATGTCTTCAACACGCATGGCGTCGATGCCGGAAGCGCGAAACGGGGAAGACTGCGAGGACTTGGAGGCTCGATGATCTCGGTCTTTGCGTGGCGGATCGAGGTCGTAGGGCGCCATCGACTTATGTGCATTGCTGCGCACCTCTGTCAGCAGGCCATGCAGATAGCTGTAGAACTGCGCCTCCTTACTGGCGAACTGCAAAAACTTATCGAGCAGGAAGTCCAGCTTCCGCAGGACTTCGCGAAACCACCGTTCATCCTCCGCGGCCCGTTCCCCGATCTGCTGGCGCAGGGTTTCGAGCCGGGTGAAGCGCTGCTGAAGTTCGGGGCGCAGGGTGGGGAGCGTCTGCTCTTTCAACTTGCGGCGGCGCTCTTCGATCTCGCCATCGAATTTCTTGGCGAGTCGGGCCGCATACCATTTGCTGTCCGGCACGATGAGCAGATAGGCGGCTTCCAGCACCAGACCGGCGATCAGGGGAATCGGGTTCAGTGTCGCGGCGCACAGCGCGACGACCGCCGCAAGTCCAATGGCGTTGTGGCTCTCTTTGAAGGCTTCAAGGTAACGGTTTTTGGACGGCATTCAGATCGGGCGCTTTCCACAGGGATTGAAATGGGCTGGACTACAGGCGTGGAAACATCGCGCGAATTTCGCCCAGGAGGCTGAGAAATTCGGGCTGGGACGTGATGCCTTTCTGCCAGGCGATGCCGCGTTCGACCAGGTTGTAACTGGCCTGAAGGTGCGCTCCAGGGACGATGTTACCCTGCACATCGCGATCACGACCCAGGAGCCAGATGGTGTCGCAGATCGAGAGCGCGGCGGTGATGTCATGGGTGATGATGATAAAGGTCTTGAGTTCATCGGTCTGCGCCATCTCTTTGATAAACTCGCACAGCCGCTCTTCCGCCAGTAGGTCGAGGCCCGTAAAGGGTTCGTCCATGAGCAGGAAGTGGTCGCTGCACATAAACTGTTGCGCGATGGCGACCCGTTGGCGCTGCCCTCCGGAGAGCTGCACGGGATACTTGTTTGCCTGGTCCTCCAGGCCGAACCGCTTGAGAAACTCGCGGCTCTGCGTGGCCGCCGCGCTGCCAGAGAGACCGGCGTTGCGCCCTGCGATGAGCAGGTTTCCCAACACCGTGCGATGGGCGAACAGGGGATAGTGCTGCGCCACGACGCCGACCATGCCGCGCTCGACCGTACGGCAATCCTCTTCGATCTGAATAGTGCCGGTATCGGGCTTATCCACCCCGGCAAGCAGCCGAAAGAGGGTTGTCTTCCCGATACCGGACGGCCCCAATAGCCCCACCACCTGCCCCTGTGTGTAGCCGGGACGAATTAAGTTCTTGATCTCCAGATTCAGGTCACGCAGGATGGGAATGCCGTCGTAGGAGACCGAGACATCCTCGACCTTGAGGAGAGTGGCGCCGTATTGACATTCGATTGCGGTCATGCGCCTTTCCTCTCCAGCACCAGGTCGGCGTAGGGACAGAAGAAGCGCCGCGCCGCGCCGATCGTATAGTCCTGCACCAACCCTGTCAGCAAAATGACGATCTGAATCGCGAAGACCTCCGCCAGAATAAAGTGTTTGTTGGCGTTGAGCAGCATCGTGCCGATGCCGCCTTCGCTGCGCACGATGCCTTCGACCATCGTCAGCATCATCCAGCCGATCGCGGCGTTCTGGCGTAAGACTTCGAAGGCTTTGTCCGCGGTTCCCAGAATCACCACCTCCCAGACGACCTGCCACTCCTTCATGCGCAGGGTGCGCGCGTGATCGAACGCCTCTTTCGGAATCGCGGCGATGACGGACGCCATCGAGGTGATGTAGAAGACCGTGATGCCGAATACCAGTAAGGATACCTTGAGGGGGAAGCCTCCGCCTACCATCAGGGTAAAAATAAAGCTAAATCCGGTCAGACTCAGGAAGCGCCCTTTAGAAATGGCCGCGACGATCGGACGAAACAGCGGCAGGACGGTCAGATAGCAGAGGACCAGAGACAGCACCGCCGTAATCCCAAGCGCATACAGGTTCAGCTTGAGACTGACAAAAAGCTCCTGGCCTAGCCCCTGCGTCATCCAGAGATTCTGCAGCGCGCTCAACGTCTCCATCGGGCGCGGCAGCACTTTGAAGGGTGAGAAGACCCAGATCATCAGCGCAATCGCGGCCTCGGCCAGGATAAGAAGCCCCATGGTCGAAGCGGAGACGGCGCGATTCGGCAGGAAGATCCGCACAAAGGGGCTGATTTCGTGGGCGCGTTTCTGGCGCGGCCCGATATCGCCGACCCGCAGCGCATCACTGCCATGCGCCCCCGCAACCAGGGGCTTTTCGACGACAGGAGCGACCGATTCCGTATTTGTGGGCAGGGGCGACGGTTTTTCGTCGCCCGGTGCGTTTGAACTATTCATTACAACCCTTTAGTTCGTCGTCAGGAGGCGAATCTCGACGCGACGGTTTCTCGCGCGCCCCTTCTCATCCGAGTTCGGAGCCAGGGGCTGAGTCTGCCCATGCGCGATCACCTGCATGCGCTCGTCCGGGAAGTTCTTCGGATACCGGCTTTGCAGCCACTTCTTCACGGTAAAGGCGCGCGCCTCTGAGAGGTGCATATTGGCGTCGGCGTTGCCCTGGCTGTCGGTATGCCCGTGGATCTCGACCGTCGTACCTCCTGCAACCAGCAGACTGTTCCGCAGCTTCTCCAGTTCCCTTTGTGAGTCGGCCGCGATGGTGGCCGTGCCCGTATTGAAGTGAATATCGTACGAGCGGCGTCCGACGACTGTCTTCGGAACGTTAGGTTTGGGGTAGATTACAGGCTCCACGGCGAGATCGGACGGAGCCGCGCGCTTGGCGACGGCCTGGACATAGGAGGTGTCGAGGATCGCCGAAACCGGCGGATACGACGGTACCAGATTGGGATACTGCGATACCACGATGTCGCCAAAGACTTTGTAGGTAGTGGCAAACAGGTTGGCCGAACCGTTCACGAGACCGAAGGTCAGCAGTTCGTCCGCCAGGTTGTTCACGGAAGAGCCGCCGAGATCCACCTTCATGCCCGTCGCATCGGGCTCCTGGGTCCCCCTGAAATACTTCTCCCAGTAAGTGGCGTCCGAGCCTTTCTCCGCGTAGCTGATCTCGCTCACTTCCGCCGCGCGATGCAGCGCTGCGTCGCTGGACTTGACGGCGTCTCCGCCTTCCGCAATCGCCTGAAGCATGTTTTCCACGATCGTGCGGTGTGTCTTCATCCACTTATCGATCCCGATAACGACGCACGGCATCTGCGAGTCGTACTCTTTCGTGGAGACGATGGAGACGAGGCCGCCCTTTTTCTGCGCAACGATGACGTCTCCCGGTGTCCAGGTCACCACGCCCTGCACGGTGATATGCTGTGTCTCGCCGGTGCGCTTGCCGTTGCGAACCACCGGGCGGTCTTCTGAGTAGCCGGCGATATACTTCTGAGAGGCATCGATATAGTCGTTGGCGTTGACCCAGTTCAACGCGTCAGGATCGTAGGTTTTCTCGTCAGGGTTGGTGCGCAGACCGTTGTCCCCCAGCCACTTCTGGGCGATGTTCCAGTCTCCGTCGCGCAGAACGCCCGCGACCAGACCACCCTTGGAGGCCGTCGGCGTCGTCTTCCATTCGGCGGGTCCCATGAACTTATCTTCTCCATGGGAGTAGCCGATCGCGCCCACGATTTTGGCCGTGTACTCCGGCCCCAGTTTTTTCAGGGCTGCATTTAGCCCGGCGAGGAAGGCCGCGCTGCCGTCACCCATGACGGTGCAGAAGTGCGCGCCCTTGGTCGGATTCGACTCACCCTGACTGACGGCGGTGGCAAAAGCGACCAGCGCCTCTTGCAGCTTGCCGTTGTCGTCCTGGCGCGCAAACTTAAAATTGACGTGATGTCTGTCCATCAGACTGTTGGTGGTCGTTTGCTGGCCGCCGATGGCAAAATGCATCCCCATCTGCGCGTTCCAGGCATAGCCCAACAGCCTCACTTCCGGCTGATCCCTCGCAGCGGGTTCCGTTCCCGGCATCGTTATGTTAACGTTACTTCCGGCGGGATGTGGCCTGGGCGGCAAAACCGAAGTTGGCGGAACTACGGAGTTTTGGGTAGTCGCATCGGGGGTGATCTTCTTGATGACCTTGAACAGCCCGAGCGCCACTCCGAGTACGAGAATAAATATGACAACTTTACCTGCGGGTTTGATCTGCACTTTCGTCTCCTTCACTGCACTGCTTCAAGAAGAACCTTCTTCTTGATACGCTTACCTTCTCATGACGTACTAATGCTGCCTGCGATTACTATCACCGGCAAACATTATTTTATTCCTTGTGCCATCGCTTGCATCGACATCCCTGTATGCCTTAAGTTTCAACCTGTGTCATGCTCGCTCCCCAAGGGCCTGGCTCAGCATTTTCTGGAGCATCGCGGTCGCAACCGCGACTCCCTGGTCGCCCAGCAACTGGTCTGAGGGGATTTCGAGGGGTAGTTTCTCTTTGTCGCCGCCGATAATGGCCTTGAAATAGTCCGCAAAATGGATTTCGCGGTGGTTGAGAATCAGCCGCCCGCACAACTTGCCTTCGCCGCTATGCACCTGGAGAGTGGCATCGGTGATCTGATCCTGAAGGGAAGGGGGCGCGATATAGGTCTTCTGCACCGCTTTCAACGAGCGATTCATCGACTCGGAGAAGAGCTTGTAGGCGGTAGTAAACCCGAGCGCGCTCATAGCCGCATCCAGAACCATGATTTCGGGATCCGGCGTGATCTGCACATCGACGCCACCGGAAGGGTTGACCGCCCCGAGAATATCGGCTTCCGCTACGATCCGGGTGCTGTTGGCCGTAAAGTCGCTCGTCGTGATATGCGCCATCTCAGGGACCGGCAGTTGAAAACTGTATTCCTGCACCTGATGGGGACCGACCACATGCGCTCCCGTCACCTCGGCTCTGCTCACAGTCCTCCAATAGGAGTTTTTACCGGCGGGCTGATACTCCAACAGCATCACAAAGATCTTCTCTATATGCTGCTCCACGCTGCCGCCCTCCAGTACCAGCGTGCCCGCGATGTTATCTCCATGAAAAAAATGCGTCTGTGACAACAGCAGCTTCAACGTTGCCGTCCCCACTCCGATACGCGCCATCAACCCTTCAAGAGACATAGTCACTCCTTAGTAGGAGAAAAGTGCCTATAGATTCGCCAAATAGGTGCAGGTTTCCTGCATATCTCTGCGATTCGCCGCCCTCCATCGGCAGGAACGCGCTGACACGGCAGCGAATTTGACGGCATGATGACTCACGTCGCATCTCCAACGACACAAACTCGCCGACGGTTTCTTGTGGAGCGGTTGACTCTGGCCGCTGTCCTGAACTGCGTCCCGGCTTCGCAGCATGTGGCTTCGTCGCAACAGGTTCGGAATTCTGCCCCGCAGGCGCAGCCGCTGCGAGGCAGCAGGGCGGCACAGCGGCCCAATGTCCTTCTTATCCTGGCGGACGATTTGGGCTGGTCGGATGTGGGTTGTTATGGCAGCGAGATCCACACGCCCAACCTCGATGCGCTGGCGAGCGATGGGTTGCGCTATACGCAATTCTACAACTCGGCGCGCTGCAGCCCTTCTCGGGCGTCCCTGCTGACGGGCCTGAATCCGCATCAGGTCGGCGTGCCGGTGCTCTCCACACCGCTCAACGATCGCTGCGTCACGCTCGCGGAGGTCTTGAAGCCTGCCGGTTACCAGACCTACATGGTCGGCAAGTGGCACCTGAGCGAACAGAACACGCCGATCCAACGGGGTTTCGAAGAGTTCTACGGGATGCTGGGCGGCTTCAACACGTACTGGAAAGAAGACCCGTTCTACACCCGTCTGCCCGCCGATCACTCTAAACGTAACTATCCGCCCGATGCCTTCTACTCCACCAATGTGTTTGGCGACTACGCCCTGGATTTTATGCAGCAGGGCCGCGACTCCGGACAGCCCTGGTTCCTCTATCTCGCATTCAACGCCGCGCACTTCCCGCTCGGCGCGCCGGAGGACGCGATCCGGAAGTACGAGGCGATGTATCGGACCAAAGGCTGGGATGCCATCCGCGCGGAGCGTCTGGCGCGGCAGAAGCAGTTGGGACTTGTGCCTGCCAACCTTGCGTTGACGCCGCGCAGCGTGGTGCCGTCCAATTTCATCAATCGTCAGACTGGCTGGGCCGACAAGGAGAATCCTGCCTGGGACTCCCTGCCTCCGGATCGGCAGGCCGATCTCGCGCGGCGCATGGCCGTCTACGCCGCTGCCATCGAGACCATGGATCGCAATATCGGGCGCATCGTCGCGCACCTCAAAGAGACCGGCGAGTGGAACAACACCCTGATCTGCTTCCTCAGCGACAACGGCGCCTGCGCGGAGTGGGACCCTTACGGCTTCGACAAACTCGACTCCCCGCTGAATATCCTCCACAAGGGCGAAGAGTTAAAGAAGGTGGGGGGACCGGACAGCTATGTGAGCTACGGCAGCGGCTGGGCCAATGCCAGCAATACGCCCTGGCGACTCTTCAAACACTATGCCCAGGAGGGCGGCATTCGGACCCCGATGATCGTCCACTGGCCCGCGGGCCTCAACACCCGACCCGGCGCGACGAACGCCAGTCTCGGCTATGTCACCGACTTCATGCCGACCCTCCTGGAGGTGTGCGAGGCGACCTACCCCACACAGCGCAATGGAGTGAATATTCTGCCTGTCGAGGGCGAGAGCCTCACGCCGACCTTTCGGGGAGCGAAACTCTCGCAACGCGTCCTATGCGTGGAGCATGAGGGAAATCGCATGGTGCGGGAGGGGATTTGGAAATTGGTCGCCCTCGCGAACCGACCCTGGGAGCTCTACAACCTGCAGCGCGATCCCGCCGAGATGCACGATCGCGCGGCTAAAGATGCGGCGCGCGTGCGGAGACTCAGCGAAGCGTGGGAGGACTGGGCCGTGCGCTGTCACGTCAAGTCGCCCGACACCCCGCAGATCGCCGGACAGCCGTTCATGGTCAGTTGCGAAGTCAGACCGCTCGCCCTCGACGGTGTCGTCCTGGCGCAGGGCGGCAACAGACAGGGCTACGCGCTCTCCCTGCAAGGAGGCAAGCCGATCTTCAGCGTGCGTAAGGACGGCAAACTCACGAAGGCTGTCGCGCTGTACAAGCCCACGGACCATTTCACCCTCGCAGGCATCCTGAAGAAGAATGGAGCCATGATCCTGTCCGTCAACGGCAAGTACGTCGCACATGCTCGGGCGTCGGGACTGATCGACGTGCAGCCGCAGGACGCGTTGAGTATCGGCGAAGACACCCTCAGCGCTGTAGGCGACTACAATCCGCCGCACCCACTCAAGGGAACCATAGAAAACGTGAAGTTCACCGTTGGCAAAAAACGCTATATCATAACGCCATCGACAACGCCCCCTAAGCACGAAGCAGGTCTCCGCGAACAGAATGACTGATCTGCCCGAGGAGTTTTCCTATGATCCAAAGACCATTACAAAGGCGTATCTTCGCCATTGCAAGTCTGCTCTTCTATGCATCCGGGCTGCTGGCAGCGCCAAACTACAATGATCCTGCTCCACGTCGGGCGCGGTTTCATGCGCTTCTGGATCGCCCGCATGGCCCGCTGCATCCGACGTTGACGACGAGCGCCGAGGGCGAATTTACGGTGGAGCGGGGGCAGTTCGAGAGCGAAAAGGGGCAGTCGGTGCCTTTTTTGAGTTATCGTCAGACCGCTGCTGTCGGACGATTGGCAGCGGTCGTCGTGTTGCATGGGACGGGTGGCAACAAGGAGGGATCAATGGGAGATCTGCGCACGCTGGCCCGACGCGGGATGCTGGCGATCGCCATCGATGCCCGCTACCATGGCGCGCGGATTCCAGGAGGCGCGCATGGTGCGCAGGAGTACAATGAGGCGGTGATCCGCGCCTGGCACGAGACCGACCCGAAACGGCAGGAACACCCGTTCTTCTATGACACGGTCTACGACCTCTGGCGCACGGTGGACTATCTGCAGAGCCGCCCGGATGTGGACAGAGGACGCATCGGCATGATCGGCTTCAGCATGGGCGGGATCGAGACCTGGATGGCCGCCGCGACCGATCCGCGTATTCGCGTCGCGGTCCCGGCGATCGGGGTGCAGTCTCTGAAATGGAGCCTGGAGAACGAGCGCTGGCAGGGCCGCGCCGGCACCATCGGCGCGGCGCATAAAGTCGTCGCTCGTGAGATCGGGGAGCCGGAGGTCGATGCGAAAGTTTGCCGCAGCCTCTGGAACAAAGTAGTGCCCGGCATCCTGGACGATTTTGACTGCCCTCAGCTGCTGCCGGCCATCGCGCCGCGCCCGATGCTCATTCTGAGCGGTGAAAACGATCCCAACTGCCCTCTCGAAGGCGCGAAACTGGCGTACTCCGCGGCGACAGAGGCGTACAAGCGGGCCAGCGCCGAAGACAAACTGGAAATCGATGTCGCAAAAGGAGTGGGCCACGCTGTCACGTCCGCCCAGCATCAGAAGGCGATGGACTGGCTTGCACGCTGGCTCTCCACATCGAGTAAAAACTAGGTGCGAGGTGATCCCGCAATCTATGGAAGAGGAACCAACCGCCCCGACACTGTCACGAACGCAGTGTCGGGGCGTTTGATTCTGGTATGGCAGCCTGTATCTCACTGTATCTATAGGGTAGAGAAATCGGTATCCGCATAACAGGCTACCAATAGGGTAGGATGTACTACTGACGACACACAACCAGAGGACTGGCCTGCTTCGGCA
>Ga0207705_10003623_pt1 | contig 11765 bp, 9 predicted proteins | sample KBSC13metaG_FD_184314 | JGI IMG/M metagenome (GOLD analysis project Ga0207705, IMG submission 184314) | Corn rhizosphere microbial communities from Kellogg Biological Station, Michigan, USA - KBS C1-3 metaG (SPAdes) (version 2) | ecosystem: Host-associated > Plants > Roots > Rhizosphere > Soil ...
TTTTCCGGGCGCGTGGACGGCGATGACATGGACGGTAGCGGATGGGTCGCTGTCGGGCGCCAAATTTCCGAAGCCTCCGTAGCGCCATGCAACCCCGGCGTCGACGGCGTCCTCGAAGACGACGAAGTGTTTGACCGCGGGCCAGCCGCCGGCACTGGTGTGATGGAAACGCTGGTTGGTTTCCGTGAAGAGCGGGAATCGCTGGCGCCATTGGAGGGCGGTGCTGGCGATGGACAGGCCGGTGTCAGTCTTGAAGTGAGGGACGCGCACTTCGATTTGCACGACGCGCCGCTCGCGCAGGTAGATGGTGACAAAGTTCGCCATGAAGTATGCGTTGCGCTCAGGCGTGGCCGAGACCGGCAGCGGCGTGATCCAGTCCTCGCGCAAGGTATCCTTGAACTGGGCGTTCGATTCGCCGCCGGGCACGTATTCCAGATCGTCCTGGCGGTGCGGCGCACCCAGAAGTCGAATGACCTCGGCGTGCTCCATGCCGATGGCAATCTGCCCCACGCTCTTTCCTGGAACCACGGTCCAATCGTCGGGGGCGGCTTGCGCGAGCGACGCGCATGACCACGACGAAGCGATCGCCATGATGATTCGGAGGATGGCGTGCGTTTTCATGCGAATAGCTTACAAGCTTTGGCTCGTTCTCAAAGCGCTTCGCTAATTGGGAAAGAGAGCAGAAGAGGGCCAGCGAATCACACAAATCACACGAATGGGAATTCTTTGGGGAACAGGGCATTCCGAAGTGCAACTTCGGAACGAGGTGCGAGGGGGCGATGTGTGCGCTTGTGAAGGGTGACTCCGTTGTGATAATCGAACCGGCGCCATGAGAAAAAGTCCCGCCGTCGGCCTGTCCGGATTCATCCGTTTTGGACTGATTCGATTGATTATCCCTCTCGCCCTGCTCGTTGCGGGCGGCCAGAAATTTTACACTGCGGTGACGAACCGGCAGCCGTATTCGGCGACTTTTGCCGAGTACATCCGCACGAAGCCTGACAATAAGTGGGTGGAACTGAAGGAGACCCAATTGAATTTCCTGCGCAGCATCTCGATGGGCGTAGGGGGGGCGGTCTCCGAAGTGTATATCCCGATGCGGGTTCCCGGAGCGCCCCCTGATGCGAAAATCGAGGCTTTGATGCTGACCAAGGATCCGACGGTGATCGAGATGTTCAAGCGTCTGAAGGCATTGTCCACGAAACAGGAGATCGAGGACTACGTGGAGAAGAACCGCGAGCAGCTTTTTCCGACGCGCACGGTGAGCGGTTTGACGAAGTTCGGCATCGATTCGGACAGCAGCAAACGAGAGAAGATCGCCAAACTGAACCCCGGCCTGACAGGGGAGTTTGCGGTGATCGAAGAAGGAAAGTCGCCGGAACTGGCGCTCTCGATCGTGCTCCTCGTGCTGGCGATTCCGGCGGCCTGGCTCTGTTGGATCCGGCGAACGAGTTGAGGGATTGGCCGGCGGGCCGACTTTGCGCGAAATTATCCCAAGGCTCTTGGCTGCGGGCGGTTTCCATTCACACAATCCATCCCACCCTGCATGAATCGCTATTCGTTTGCCGTTGTTCCCGCCCTCCTTGCCTGCGCGTCCGCCTTCGCCCAGGAAAAACCCGTCGCTCCGGCCATCTCGGCGGCAGCGGCAGCCCCGACCGCGCCGAAATTCCAGACGGTGGTCGACAAGATCGATCTCAAGGACGGCGACAATTTCGTTTTCCTCGGGGATTCGATCACGCACCAGTGCCTCTACACGCAATACGTGGAGGATTTTTTCTATACGCGCTTCCCCAAGGCGAAGATCCACTTTCACAACGCGGGCGTGGGTGGTGACAGGGCCCAGGATGCGATCACCCGCTTCGATGAGGACGTGGCGGCCTACAAGCCGAAGTATGTCACCATCCTCCTGGGGATGAATGACGGCGCCTACAAGGATTTCGACAAGGCGGTTTTCGACACCTACCAGGCCGGGATGAACACGATTCTCGACAAGATTTCCGGGCTCGGCGCCACAGCGATCCCGATGACGCCGACGATGTTCGATGCCCGGGCCAAGCGGCTGAAAGGGGACAACGGCGAACCGCGCAACACCTACTACAACGGCGTGCTCTCGCTCTACGGCACCTGGCTGCGCGAGGAGGCCGAAGTGCGCGGGCTCGGTTTCGTGGATATGTGGTCGCCGCTGAACAATCTGACGATCACCGCGCGGAAGAAGGACCCGAATTTTACGATGATTCCCGATGGGGTCCACCCCGGGGCGGCCGGCCAGGCGGTGATGGCGGCGGCGATCGTCGACAACATGGTGCCGCATCCGCCGGTGTCCCAGACGACCGTGCAACTCAAGGAAGGCAAGTACGCCGGGACCGTGGCGAATGGGACGATCACCGACGTGGCGGCGAAGGGCGACGGCGTGGGCTTCAGCCTGCTGGAGAACGCGCTGCCTTGGGTTCTGCCGGCTGATGCGCTGGCCGGCGCCAAGCTGTCCTCCCTTGGCCATCGCTACGGGAACGAGAAGGTGACCGTCCGCAACCTCAAGCCCGGCAGCTACGAACTGAAAATCGACGGCAACGTGATCGGCAAATACACCGACGGACAGCTCGGCTTCGGCGTGGAACTGGAGGAGAATGACAAGACGCCGATGTATCAGCAGGCGCTCAAAGTGGCGATGCTGAACAAGGATCGAAACGACCTCGCGTATCACCCGTTGCGGGATCAATACAGCCAGCTCAAGGGCAAGCGCCGCGACCTGGCCAAGATCGACCCCAATGCGCCGGAATACGCGGCGAAAAAGGCGGAGTTCGAGGCGTGGTATGCGACCCAGAAGAGCAAGGTGGCGGAGCTGCTTGGCAAGGCGAAAGAGATCGAGGCGAAGATTTACGAGGCGAACCAGCCGGTGGCCCACAAGTTTGAGGTGGCGCTGGCGCCGTAGGGGTTGGAAATCGAAGCGCGTCCCAGCCCGGAGTGCTGAAAGCCATAAGCCCCGGGTCGAGCGAGCACCCGGGGCTTTCATCCCTCCGGGATGGGGGAGCGGAAGATTCCGCGTGCCCTTCGGGCCGCTGGGGGCTAACACGTGCGCGATGTTAAAGCTCCTTTTCCTTGGTGACGTTGTCGGCGAACCGGGCCGCCGTGCCGTCATCGATCTGGTGCCGCGCCTGCGCGAAGAGCGGGGGATCGACTTCGTGGTCGTGAATGGGGAGAACGCCGCCAACGGCCGCGGGATCACGCCGAAGATCACGATCGACCTGTTGCGCTGCGGGATCGCGGTCATCACGAGCGGCGACCACATCTGGGACCAGAAGGAGATTGTCAGCTTCATCGATACGGAGCCGCGCCTGCTCCGCCCGTTGAACTATCCTCCGAAAACTCCGGGCGCGGGATCCATCGTTCTCGAGACGCCGAAGGGCAAGGTGGGCGTGATCAACGTGCAGTGCCGCACGTTTATGAATCAGCCGCTGGAGAATCCGTTTCTCGCCATGCGGGAGGAAGTGGCGCGCGTGCGCGCGGAAACGCCGGTAATCTTCGTGGATGTGCATGGTGAGACGACGAGCGAGAAGATCGCCATGGGTCGTTTCCTCGATGGACACGTGAGCGCGGTTTGCGGAACGCACACGCATACCCAGACGGCGGACGAACAGATTTTCCCCGGAGGCACGGCTTTTCTTTGCGATGCCGGGATGTGCGGCCCGTCGGAGAGCTGCCTGGGGCGGGAGATCGAGCCAATCATCGAGCGGTTCCTCACGAGCCGGCCGATCCTCTACCCGGTGGCGCGTGGGCCGGTGAAGCTGCTCGGGGCGATCATCGAGATCGACGAGACGACGGGGCGGGCGCTGACGATTGAGCGGTTTTCGCAGGTTTATCAGCCGCAGGTGGTGCCGCCGGCCGAAGCCGCACCTGCGGCGAAGGTGGAGTAGGGGCTCAAACGCAGAGGCGCAGAGACGCAGAGAGGATGGGCTGTGCGTTGGTGGATGGCTGGGCGCTTGCGTTCTTGGAGTCGCGCGATTGATCGCGGCTTTGGGTTGGCGCGGAGCGCCGCTGGGATTTGGAAGACTCGTGCTCGGCCTTCGTGGATGGTCGCAGGCAGTTTGGCCAGCGCGGCTCCGCCGCAAACCCAAGCGGCGACAAGTCGCGCGCACTCCACACGCAGGCGCCCTGCGATAACTCATCGCATGCGAGAATCTGTGGTCGCGGGGATGCGATTCGGTCTCGGAAGTTCTCCCTCTGCGTCTCTGCGCCTCTGCGTTTAGCCCTTCCCTGGGGGAGGCGCGGGAGCCTACCCGCCGACTTCGGCTTTCGCCTCGGCGGCGAGGGCGGTGGAGAGGTAGCGCTCGCCGGTGGAGCAGGCGATCGTGACGATCAGCTTGCCCTTGTTCTCGGGGCGCTTGGCGACCTGGCAGGCGGCCCAGACGTTTGCGCCCGAGCTGATCCCGGCGAGGATGCCTTCTTCCTTGGCGAGGCGACGGGCGACGGCGAAGGCGTCGTCATTGGTGACTTTCACGCATTCGACGATCTGAAGATTTCCGGCGGCGTCCTTGAGGTGCAAATTGTTGGGAATGAACCCGGCGCCCAGGCCCTGGATCTTGTGTGGGCCGGGCTTCAAAGGTTGGCCGGCGAGGGTTTGGGAGATGACCGGGGAATCGATGGGTTCCGCGGCGATGGCGACGAAGGACGCCTTGCGGGGCTTGAGGGCCTCGACGACGCCGGTGATGGTGCCGCCGGTGCCGACGGCGGAAACGAGGATGTCGATCTTGCCGTCCGTGTCCTCCCACAGTTCTTCCGCGGTGGTTTTGGCGTGGATGGCGGGGTTGGCCGGATTGTTGAACTGCTGGGGCATCCAGGAGTTGGGCGTATTGGCCACGAGATCTTCCGCGCGGGCGATGGCGCCCTTCATGCCTTCGGCGCCGGGCGTGAGGACGAGCTTGGCGCCGAGCATGGCGAGCAGGGTGCGGCGCTCGAGCGACATCGTCTCGGGCATGGTGAGGATGAGCTTGTAGCCCTTGGCCGCGGCGACGAAGGCCAGGGCGATGCCGGTGTTGCCGCTCGTGGGCTCGATGATCACGGTGTCCTTGGTGAGCTTCCCGCTTTTCTCGGCGTCCTCGATCATGGCCATGCCGATGCGGTCCTTGACGCTGCCCAGCGGATTGAAGAATTCCAGCTTGAGCGCGACGGTGGTGCTCGGGTCGACGCCGAGGCTGGCGGGGATCCGATTCAATTTCACCAGCGGGGTGCGGCCAACGGTTTCGACGATGTTGTTGTAGAGCTTGCCCATAAAATAAGAGGTAGTGTGCGGGGTTGGTCTTTGAAGGGCCGCTTTTCTACACGGCGCCGGTTCCGGGCGGCAAGGCCGATGTTCCCGCGCACTTTGAGTTTGAAATGCGATGGGCGAGTGTTACCTCTCCACCCGACTCAAAAAACCCAAACGATCTATGGCCGACCTACTCAGCGCCCAGGACATCAAAGCCTGGCTCAAAAAACTTCCCCAATGGGACCACGAAAAAAAGCACATCGAACGCGTTTTCGAATTCGATGATTTCGATCAAGCGATCGAGTTCGTCAACGGCGTCGCCGAGATCGCGGGCGAGGATGACCACCATCCCGACATCGACATCCGCTATGGCAAGGTGACCGTGCGGCTCTCCACGCACAGCGAAGGCGGGCTCACGGATTTGGATTTCGAAGTGGCGGAAAAAATCGACACGCTGGTCGACGAATAGCCCGCGAGCTTGACCGATTCGCCCCCGACCGCACGGATGCTGCTGGCCGCGCTTGCGACCCTGGCGGTGGCCGTGGCGGTGTGGGCGTTCGTCGAGTGGCGCAGCGCCGCGCCGCCACCGCCCAAGGTGACGCTGCCGGGCGAAACCGCCAAATAGGGGGAATACAGTCGCGGGCGGCGACGCTGGAAATTCGAAATCCGAATATCGAAATTGCTCGGCGCCTCCGCGCCTCCCCTTCGGGCTGCCTACGGCAGGCTATCTCGCTCCGCTCGGTTCGAAGCAAATTCCAAAGGATTGAATGGATGAAATTTAGAAAACGCTCCAGCGTGAGCGTTCCCCCTCCTTTTCCTCATTACGCTCTTTTCGGATTGGTTTCGGATTTCGAGTTTCGCATTTCGGATTTTAAGTTTTGAATTTGCGCCTCATGCCTCTCCACCCGACCCTTGTTGCCCCGTCGATCCTCGCCAGCGATTTTGGGCGATTGCACGAGGAGGTGCGCCGTGCGGAGGCGGCAGGCGCCGACTGGCTGCATCTCGACGTGATGGATGGCCATTTCGTGGACAATATTTCGTTTGGGCCCGCCTTCGTGGAGGCCGCGGCGAAAGTGGCTACCGTGCCGCGCGACGTGCATCTCATGGTCGAGCGGCCGGACCACTATTTCCCGCGGTTTGTGGCGGGCGCCACGAATATCACGGTGCACGTGGAAGCGCAGCATGATGTGGCGCAGACGCTGGCGGCGATCCGTGCGGCAGGCCGGACGTGCGGGCTGGCCCTCCGGCCGGCCACGCCTTTCGAAGCGGCCACGCCGTATCTCGACCTGATCGATGTCCTGCTCGTGATGACCGTGGTGCCAGGGTTTGGCGGGCAGCCCTTCATGCCGGAGACGATGTCCAAGGTTCGGGCCGCCGCCGAAGCGCGCGAACGGCTGGGGCTGGGGTACCGGATTGAAGTGGATGGGGGGATCAATGAGAAGACTTCCGCGATTTCGCGGGAGCACGGGGCGGATACGCTGGTCGCGGGGACTTCGGTTTTCGCCGCGGCGGATATGGCGGATGCAGTGCGACGGGTGCGGGGGTAGCGAGCAGTGCTTAGTGCTTAGTGGTCAGAAGCCTCCCTGCGCGGGTAGGCTCGCAGACGCGCGCTCCGAGCGGTGAGCAGTCGGACGGGTCTGACGGGTCTGACGAGATCCGCTTCGCCTTGCGTGATGAGGCCCTCCTGTCATACACCGACCAGAGCATGAAAATTCTCGTTACCGGCGGCGCCGGCTACATCGGCAGCATCTGCGTGGAGCAACTCCTGAATGCCGGCCACACGGTCAGCGTCTTCGACAATCTCACCGAAGGCCACCGGAAGGCGGTCGACCCCCGGGCCGAACTGATCATCGGGGATCTCCAGAAGGATTGCGATATCAGCGACGCCATGGAGCATGTGCGGCCGGAGGCGGTGATGCATTTTGCGGCCAATGCGCTGGTCGGCGAATCGATGGAGAATCCCTCGAAATATTTCCGGAACAATGTCACCGGCGGTCTGCATCTTCTCGACGCCATGATCGCCGTGGGCGTCAAGAAGTTCGTCTTCAGTTCCACCTGTGCCACCTTCGGCCCGCCGGACCGGGTGCCGATCGATGAAACGCTCCCGCAGCGTCCGATCAACCCCTACGGGGAATCCAAGCTGATCTTCGAGAAAATCCTGCGCTGGTACGATGAAATCCATGGGTTGAAGTTTGTCGCGTTGCGCTACTTCAACGCGGCCGGCGCCAGTGGCCGCTACGGGGAAGATCACCGAATCGAGACCCACCTTATCCCGAATATCCTGAAAGTGGCCCTTGGCCAGAAGGAGAACATCCAGATCTTCGGGACGGATTACGAAACTCCCGATGGCACCTGCATTCGCGACTACATCCATATCGTGGATCTGGCCCAGGCGCACATGCTGGCCCTCGGGGCGGAAAAAAGCGCTTTCTACAATCTCGGCACCGGCGGCGGAACCAGCGTCCGCGAGGTCATCGCCGCTTGCGAGCAGGTGACGGGGAAGAAGATCGCCGTGGTGGAAAAACCCCGGCGCCCGGGGGACCCCGCCCGGCTCATCGCGGCTTCTGATAAAATTCAGCGCGAACTGGGCTGGAAACCGAAATTCCAAGCCATAACGCCCATCATCGAGAGCGCCTGGGCGTGGCATGTGGCGAATCCGGGGGGATACGGGGATTAGGGGAAGTAATCAGTGTTCAGTGTACGGTGTTCAGTATTCAGTGGAAAGTCGTTCTGCGGCCGTGTTTTTACTGAATACTGCACACTGAACACTGAACACTCCTGTGTTTGCACCATGCGCCTCACCCCGTTTTCACTTGGCAACCTTCCAAGGCGTCCGATAGCTTCGCGACCCTGCATGAAACGACTGCTCCTTTTGCTCGCGCTCTCTGTTTTGGCTGTGTCCGTCGCGCGGGCCCAATTTGGCAGCTTTGGCGATGTCCCGATTGAGATTACCTCTGAGTCCACGCGCATGGAGGGGGGCTTGGCCATCGCCGAGCAGAATGTGATCATCCGCTACGCGGAGACGTCGATCTACTGCGACTACGCCCAGTACAACCCTGATACCCGGGACGTGCTGCTGGTGGGCAATGTGCGGATCTACCGGGATGGGAAGCTCTTCACCTCGGAGCGAGCCCTCTACAACCTGGAAACGAAGATCCTCAACACCGCGGAAGTGCGGGGCGAGTTCCATCCCTTCCTTTTCTCGGGTGAATCGCTGACCTCGATGGGCTCCGGATACCTGGTGAAGGACGGCATCTTCACGACGAGCGACAACTCCAAGCCCGACTACCGTCTGCGCGCCCGGACCGTGCGTGTCTACCCCAAGGACCGGGTCATCTTCAGCAACGTGACGCTCTACGTGGGGCGCACCCCGGTCTTCTGGTACCCGTATCTTTATCAATCGCTGAACGCCGATAACAGCTTCACGTTTACCCCCGGTTACGAGAGCTCATGGGGCGCTTTTTTGCTCACCACATCGACGTTTCCGTTGTTCAACAATACGGTCGAAGGCAAGCTGCGGGTCGACCTGTATTCGGACCGGGGCGTGGGCGCCGGTTTCGAAATGGACTGGGGTGAGGCGAAGCATTCCGCATCGCCCTTTGCCAAGGCCACCGAAACGAAGACGGAAGCCAAGGCGCGTGAAATCAAGACGGGGGACAACTGGGGACGTTTCATCAGCTACTACATCGACGATTCGAATCCTGGCACGAACAAGACGGCGCTCGGCCGGGAACCGATCAGCCCGGAGCGCTATCGCATCTCGATGCAGGACCGCACCTATTGGACGAGCGACATCTATTCGACGGTCAATATCAACAAGCTGAGCGACAAGCGTTTCCTCGAGGACTTCGAGCAGAACACTTTCCGGGACAACCCGAACCCCGACAACCTCCTCGCCCTGACCAAGCTGGATGAGGACTACTCGCTCATCCTGGAAGCGCGCAAGCAGCTCAACCCCGATCAGGACGGCACCGAAAAGCTCCCGGAACTGAATCTGGATATCAAGCGCCAGCCCTTGGGCAAATGGGGGCTGTTCTGGGATAGCGAAACGAGCGTGGGTGAATATCGCCGCAATTTTTCCGACCAGTCGCCCTTCCCTGATTACAACGCCTTCCGGGCGGACAGCTACATCCAGTTGAGCCGCCCCGAGACCTACTGGGGCTGGCTTTCCGTCGTCCCCCATGCGGGGCTGCGGGGCACCTACTACACGAATAGCGGCTTCATCCAGCAGAACACCACCAGCAAGACGGTCAGCACGACCACGATCGGTCCGGACGGGTTGCCCGTGACCACGACAAGCACCCAGACCAACACCACCGAAAACCTGATTCAAAACGGGGGCCTCTTTCGCGTGGCGGCGACAGCCGATCTGGAAGCCTCCTTCAAGTTCTCGAAAACCTGGGAGAACGTCGAATCCCGCAGGTGGGGTCTGGATGGCATCCGCCATGTGGTCCAGCCCTATATGGACGCCTCGTTCGTCTACACGAACGTGAACCCGGACCAGATCCTGCAATTCGATCGCTACAACCGCACGACGCAGCCACCGCCGATCGATTTCCCGGCCTTCAACGCCGTCGACGCCATCGACAATTGGTCCATCGTCCGGCTCGGCGTCCGCAACCGGCTTCAGACCAAACGTGACGACCAGACCATGAACTGGCTGGAACTGGATACCTACCTCGACATCAACATCGATCGCCCGGATTTCGGGAATGCCAGCCCCGTCTCGGATGGCGGCCTGTTTTCGAACCTGTATAACAATCTGACCTGGTCGCCACTCCCGTGGTTTGGCCTGTCGGTCAAATCCCAGGTCCCGCTGTTCGACACCGGGTTTTACGAGATCAACACCAGCCTCAGCTTCATGCCGACTCGCGATTTTTCGATCGGCATCGGTCAGCGCTATCTCGATGGGAACAAGCAGTTCAACAACAGCAATCTCGGCACGGTGAGCCTTTACTATCGGCTCGATGACAACTGGGCCTTCAGCTGCGCGGAGCAATACGAGTTCGCCGAGCACCTGCTGGAAGGGCAAACCTACGAGATTCACCGCGACCTATCGAGTTGGGTCGCCTCTCTCGGGCTCAGTGTGTCGGATAATGGTGGCACGAAGAATTACGGCGTGATCCTCACCTTCACGCTCAAGGATCTGCCCGGCGTTCATATTCCGTTCGCGTTCGATCCCAGCAGTGTGACGGACCTGGGCGGCAAGAATAAGTAGCCCCGCGCTCCTTTTCCTTGCGCTCGCAGCCCTTGAAACGCTTAATCCCCGCCCTCCCGTTCCCACGGGTGGGCGCCTGAGCCCCCCGGAATGACGGCTCATCGTTCAACATCAACACGTTAGAAAATGGATCTCTGCATTATTGGTTCCGGCTATGTCGGCCTCGTTTCGGGCGCTTGCTTCGCTGAAGTCGGTCATCGCGTCGTTTGCGTCGACAACGACCAGCGCAAAGTCGACGCTCTGCAAGCCGGCAAGATCCCGATCTATGAGCCGGGCCTCGAAGATCTCGTGCACCGCAACGTGGCCGCCAAGCGCCTGCGCTTTACGAATTCCATCGAGGACGGGGTCGATCATTCCACGGTGGTATTCATCGCCGTGCCCACGCCTCCACAGGTCGATGGCAGCGTCGATCTCACCTACATCGAGCGGGTGGCCCGGGAGATTGCCGGGGTTCTCAAGCCGAACGAATATCGGGTCATTGTGGATAAATCCACGGTGCCGGTGAAAACCGGCGAGAAGGTCGCGGACACCATCAAGCGCTACAACAAGGGCGCCGACTTCGACGTGGTCTCCAATCCCGAATTTCTCCGCGAAGGCTGCGCCGTGCCGGATCTGATGAACCCGGACCGCGTGGTCATCGGCAGCTCCAGCCAGAAGGCGACGGACCTGATGAAGCAGGTCTACGAGCCTTTCCGCGCCCCGATCCTCGTGACCGACGTGAACAGCGCCGAACTGATCAAGCACGCGGCAAATTCCTTCCTGTCCTTGAAGATCAGCTACATCAACGCCGTGGCCGCCATTTGCGAAGCGAGCGGCGCGGATGTGGAGATGGTCGCCGACGGCATCGGCATGGACAAACGCATTGGGCGCAATTTTCTGAACGCCGGCCTGGGCTACGGCGGCTCGTGCTTCCCGAAAGACGTGAAGGCATTCATCGCCATCAGCCGGCAACTCGGCACGCCGTTCAAGCTGCTGGAGGAAGTGGAGCGCATCAATGCCAGCATGCTCGATCGTTTCATCGGCAAACTTCGCGACGCGCTTTGGGTCTTGAAGGACAAGCGGATCGCCGTGTGGGGCCTCACGTTCAAGCCGGACACCGACGATGTGCGCAACTCCGTGGCCATCGAATTGGTGAATCGTCTCGTCGCCGAAGGCGCGCACGTCACCGCGTATGATCCCAAGGGCGCGGAGAAGGCGGTCGAGTGGAAGCTGATCGATCCGGCGAAGGTCAAGCTCTCCGCGACCCCGCTGGAAGCGACCGAAGACGCTGAGGCGCTCATTCTCGCCACCGAGTGGAAGGAATTCGCG
>Ga0207705_10003625_pt1 | contig 11763 bp, 6 predicted proteins | sample KBSC13metaG_FD_184314 | JGI IMG/M metagenome (GOLD analysis project Ga0207705, IMG submission 184314) | Corn rhizosphere microbial communities from Kellogg Biological Station, Michigan, USA - KBS C1-3 metaG (SPAdes) (version 2) | ecosystem: Host-associated > Plants > Roots > Rhizosphere > Soil ...
CAAGCCTTTGTGCAAGAGCGATTGGCCTTTGAGTGGGGTTTGCGCTTACAGTGCGGGCATGCGGTTTCCACCTCCCGCGCGCTACTACGCGCCTCTGCTCGTGCTGGTCTTCGGGCTCGCCACCACATGGCTGGACTATCAGCTCAACCTCTCGAATGACCTGGCGCGCAATCTCAAGGACGTGGAGGCGCAGGCGCAGGCGACGGGCACCCGGCTGGCGCGGCGGAGCACGCATCAACTGGAGCGCGGCGAAACGCTTTTGCTGGCGGAAGACCTCGCGGCATGGGCGCATGAGCCGTGGCTCAAGCAGGCGGCGCTGGTAGACAGCCATGGGGTGATCATGGACGATTCGGACAAACGATTCGCCGGCCGGCGGGCCATGGAAACACCACTCGCCCCGGCGATGAAACTCGCGGAGACGAAGGGAGCCGCGGCGGGCGAATCGGGAATTCCCGATCCCGAAGGGGCGATGCTGTTCGACGCGTATCCGTTTTCCATGGGAGCGAAAGGCACGGGGTGGGTGCTGGTGGTTTTCGATCGCGCGGAGGCCATGGCACAGGCGGCCGAGGATGCACGGCGGCAGTTGCGGTGGATGGCGCTCTCGATCACGTTTCTCTGCTTTTGCCTTTGGGCCGCGCTGCACTTTGGCTTTGCGGCCCGCCTCGCGCGGCTCGCGCAGGACGTGCGCGACTTTGGGGATGGTCGCACGACCGAAGTCAAGGAGCTGCCTGGCGCCGATGAGGTGCACGCCCTCTCGGCGGCGTTTGCGGCGATGGGAACGCGCCTCAACGAGCGTGAAGCGGAGCGGGTGCGGTTGGAGCGGGAAATCCTGGAAACCTCCGAGCGCGAGCGGCGGCGGATCGGACGCGATTTGCACGACGGAATCGGCCAGCAGCTCACGGCGGTTTCGCTGGCCACGAGCGGGCTGATCACGGCGCTGGAGGCCGCCGCACCCGCGCTCATCCCGCAGGCGGAGAACCTGGGCGGGCAGGTCCGCGAAACGATCGCGGCGGTGCGGGCGCTTTCGCATGGCCTGGCGCCGGTGGGGCTCCAGGACGATGGCCTGATGCATGCGCTCCACGAACTCGCCGACTCGACGGGGCGAACGGCGCGGCTGCGCTGCGTCTTCGAATGCCCGACGCCGGTCCGCGTGCCCGAGGCGGCGATCGCGGGCCACCTCTACCGCATCGCCCAGGAAGCGGTGAACAACGCCCTGAAGCACGCCGCGCCCGCGGAAATTCGCATCGGCCTGGAGCGGCGCGATGGCGCCGTGGTGCTGGAAGTGGACGATGATGGCGATGGACTGCCGGAGAAAGGATTGAATGGCAACGGCATCGGGCTGGAGGTGATGCGCCATCGCGCGCAGATCGCGGGCGGGACTTTGGAAATCGGCTCGGCACCGGCGGGCGGAACCCGTATTGCTTGCACCGTCCCATTGCCCACATGAGTTCCTCCAAGGCCAGCAATCGCGCCAAGACCGGCGCCAGGTTCCGTCTCCTTCTCGTCGACGATCACCCGGTGGTGCTCGACGGCTACCGCCTCATGCTCAACGCGCAGCCCGACCTGGAAGTGTGTGCGACGGCGGGAAACGTGGCCGAGGCATTGGAGGCGGTAACAAGTGAGCTGCCCGATCTGGTGCTCGTGGACCTGACGATGCCGGGCCGGGGCGGACTCGATCTGATCAAGGACCTGATGGTGCTCCATCCGGGAATGAAGGTGCTCGTGTGCTCAATGCACGACGAGATGCTGTATGCGGAGCGCGCCCTGCATGCGGGAGCGAAAGGATACATGACCAAGGACAGCCCCGGCAGCGTGATGCTGGCGGCAATCCGGCGCGTGCTCGACGGCGGCATCTATGTGAGCGATCGCCTGGCCGCGCGCGTGCTCGATGCCTTTGCCGGTGCGCGGCCGCGCGGGTCCAGTTCGCCGCTGGAGAAATTGAGCGACCGGGAATTTGAGGTCTTCCGCCTTTTTGGAGAGGGCCGGACGGCGAAGGAGATCGCGGCGAAACTCAACCTGAGCCCGAAAACGGTCTCGGTGCACCGGGATCATATCAAGGAGAAGATGGAATTTGCGACGAGCGCGGAGATGATCCGGCAGGCAGTGCGGTGGGTGGAATCGCAGGATCTGGGGCTGCGGTAGGGGTCATTGCAGCGGAAACCGGGACAGGCGGTAGGCTGAGCGCCTAGCGACGAGCGGACTCGGCGCCAATTTCAGGGGAGTAAGAATTGGGGCAGGGTTCGGCCATTCAAACCACCGTCCGCCCAGCACCGATCCTCATGCCTCATTCCACCAGAAACCTCGATGTTCCCGCTTCCCGGCTGCCTCGCGCCCGTTTGCTCGTGGTGGACGACGATCAGCTCATCCGGGAGTTGCACGCCCGCGTCCTCATAGTGGCCGGATACGAAGTAGAAACGGCGGAGGATGGAATCGACGCGCTGGAGCGGCTCGCAGAAGAGCCATTCGATCTCGTCATCACCGACAACTATATGCCCAGGCTCAGCGGATCGAACGTCACGCTGACCCTGCGGTCGGCGGGAAGCCGCATCCCGGTGGTGATGGTTTCGGGTTCCCTCGCGGCCACTCCCCTGCCTGCGGGAGTCGCCCGTGAAGTCTTCGTCGCTCTGTGCAAGCCGGCCCGCTCCGCCGAGGTCGTTTCGGCTGTGGCGCTGGCCCTGAGTTCCAGCGCCCAGGCGGCCGGGCATCGCTCGATCCGCCGCCGGCAATACCTGGAGGCCTGAACCGTGAAGACCGCAAACGCAATGAATGGCAAACTTGAGCCCAGCAAGTTCGACCGGCGCCTGCTTCCAGTCGTCGTCGCCATTATTATGATCGGCCTGGGCGCGTTGGTCCGGGAATGGCGAAACGCCCATACCTCAGCGATTCCCCAAAACCTCTACCCGCCGCAAAATCAAGGCCCGCAGAACCAATAGGAATGCGGCCGGCGAATCCGCATCTGCGGGATTTGTAGCAAAAATCGCTACCCGGCTTTCTGAACACCGAAAACTTCTAATGCAATGCCCAGTGTGCTAATACCAGAATGTTGAATCCTTCCCCACAACCCGCCCGCTCCGAACCCCCGTCTCATCATGGGCCCGTCCTTCAGCCCCCGACGCAGGACAAGCCGCCGTCGAAGTCGCTATGGATCATCATCTTTGCCGTGCTTTTGGTGTGTTCCTTCCTGGGGTACCGGATCGTCCAAAACCGCAAGGCGGCGCCCGCACCCAGCGGAGGGCGGGGAGCCGGTGCAGGCCCGGGCATGCCAGTGCCGGTGGTGGCCGGCACGGTGGAGAAGAAGGATGCACCGATCTACCTGAACGGGATCGGCACGGTGCAGGCATTTAATACGGTGACGGTGGCCCCGCGCGTGGACGGCGAGATCAAGCAGGTGGCCTTTACCGAAGGGCAGGATGTGCAGAAGGGCGATCTCCTGGCGCAGATCGATCCCGCCCCGTATCAGGCGGCCTACGACCAGGCGGTCGCGAAAAAGGCCCAGGACGAAGCCCAGCTCGTCAACGCCAAGCTCAACATGAAACGCGAAGAGGATCTCCTCGCGAAGAAAGCGGTATCGATCCAGGAGCGTGATACCCAGCAAGCCCTCACCGACCAACTCGATGCGACCGTCAAGGCCGATGCCGCGGCGATCCAGAGCGCGAAGGTACAACTCGACTATACCCGGATCGTGGCGCCCATCGCCGGGCGGACCGGTATCCGCCTGGTGGATCAGGGGAACGTGGTGCACTCGGGCGGCAACGCAGGCATCGTCGTCCTCACCCAGCTTCAGCCGATCACCGTCGTTTTCACCCTGCGGGAGCAGGACCTTGTGGAAATCAAGAAGCAGGGAGGCGCACCCACGGATTTCAAGGTCCTGGCCGTGGATCGCGACACCACGACCGTGCTCGACACCGGCACCCTGGCGGTATTCGACAACCAGATCGATCAAACGACGGGGACGATCAAGCTCAAGGCGACTTTTCCGAACGAGAAATTTCAACTTTGGCCCGGGCAATTCATCAACGCCCGGCTCCTCCTGACCACGCGCAAGGACGGTCTTGTCGTGCCGGCCTCCGTGGTGCAACGCGGGCCGCAGGGATCCTTCGCGTTTGTCATCAAGGGCGACGACACGGTGGAGATTCGTCCGGTGAAAGTGGGCCCGATCGAGCAAGGGATGGCGCTCATCGAGAGCGGACTGGAAGCCGGGGAACGCGTAGTCGTGGACGGCCAGTACAAGCTCCAGCCGGGCTCGCATGTGAAAATCGCCGAGGCGCCGGCCGGGGGACCCCGCGGCGCCGGGCAACCCGGTGGAGGTGTGCACGCCGGCGGTCAGCATGGCAGCGCGGCGCATGCGGGCGGACCGCCCAAATAGCCGCAGGGCAAACTCATGAATATTTCCGAGCCTTTCATCAAGCGCCCGGTGGCCACCTCCCTGCTGATGGCAGGGGTGATCATGATGGGCATGCTTGGTTACTATCTGCTGCCCATCTCCGCGCTGCCGGCCGTCGATTTCCCGACGATCCAGGTCACCGCCCAATATCCGGGCGCGAGTCCGGACGTGATGACTTCCTCGGTGACCACACCGCTCGAGCGCCAGTTTGGGCAGATCAGCGGGCTGGCGATGATGACCTCGATCAGTTCCTTCGGGAATACGCAGATCACGCTCCAATTTACGCTGGAGCGCGATATCGACGCGGCGGCGCAGGACGTGCAGGCGGCGATCAATGCCGCCGGTGGCGTCCTGCCGAAGACGATGCCGAATCCGCCGACGTATTCGAAGGTCAACCCGTCGGATCAACCGATCATTACGATCGCTCTGACCTCCGATTCGCTGCCGCTGGAAAAGGTGAACGATCTGGCGGACACGCTGCTCGCGCAGAAGTTGAGCGAGGTCACGGGCGTCGGGCTCGTCACGATCGAAGGCAATCAAAAGCCGGCGATCCGGGTGCGCATGAATCCGGCGGCGCTGGCTTCGCTGGGCATGGGGCTCGAAGACGTGCGCAACGCGCTGACGCAAAACAATCTCAACCAGCCCAAGGGCAGCTTTGACGGCGCGCGGCAGGCTTACGCGATCGGGGCGAACGACCAGATCCTGACGGCGGACGCCTATCGCAACATCGTCCTCGCCTATCGGAACGGCGCGCCCGTACGGCTCGGCGATCTCGGGGAGATCATCGACAACGTAGAAAACGTGAGACTGGCGGCGTGGGTCGGGAAGAAGCCGGCGGTGATTCTCGATATCCAGCGGCAACCGGGAGCAAACATCATCGAAACCGCCGACCGGGTGAAGGCGCTGCTGCCCAAGCTGCGCCTGGCGCTACCGCCTTCCGTGAAAGCGGAAATCCTGACCGACCGGACGGAAACGATCCGCGCCTCGGTGAAGGACGTCCAGTTCACGCTCCTGCTGACGATCGCGCTGGTGGTGATGGTGATCTTCCTCTTCCTGCGGAAGTTCTGGGCGACAGTCATCCCGAGCATCGCGCTGCCGCTGGCGATCGTCGGCACCTTCGGGGTGATGAAGCTGATCGGCTTCAGCCTCGACAACCTCTCGCTGATGGCCCTCACGATCGCGACGGGCTTCGTCGTGGATGACGCGATCGTGATGATCGAGAACATCGTGCGCTTTCTGGAAAAGGGCTACAGCCCGATGGAGGCCGCGCTGCAGGGCTCCAAGCAGATCGGGTTCACCGTCATTTCGCTGACGATCTCGCTCATCGCGGTCTTCATTCCGCTGCTGTTCATGACGGGCATCGTGGGCCGGCTTTTCCGGGAATTTGCGATCACCCTCAGTGTCGCGGTGGCGATGTCCGCCGTGGTCTCGTTGACGCTGACGCCGATGATGTGCGCGCGGATGTTGAAGCGTGAACGCGAGGAAGATCACGGCCGCTTCTATGAAATCACGGAAGGCGCCTGGCAGGCCATGCTCCACTGGTATGACGCCGGGCTGAAGTGGGTGCTGCGCCATCAGTTCTTCACTTTGATGGTCGCCGTGGCCACCCTGGTCGCCACCATCTGGCTCTACATCATCGTACCCAAGGGGCTGCTGCCACAGCAGGATACCGGATTGATCGTCGGCGTGACCGATGCGGCGCAATCCATTTCGTTCAAGGCGATGATGCAGCTCCAGCGCGAGGTCGCGGAGATCGTGGAGAAGGACCCCGACGTCGTGAGTGTCTCGTCGTTCGTCGGCGCGGGAGCGGTAAACGCGACGGTGAACACCGGGCGGCTCTTCATCGCCCTCAAGCCGCGCGACCAGCGCTCCGCGGGCGCGAGCGCCATCATCGATCGCCTGCGCAATTCCGTGCGCGACGTGGAAGGCATCTCGCTTTTCATGCAGGCCGTGCAGGACGTGCAGATCGACAGCCGGGTGAGCCGCACCCAGTATCAATACACGCTCCAGGATGCCGACGAAAATGAGCTGGCCGAGGAGGCGCCCAAGCTGCTCGCCAAGCTGCGGGAACAGCCCGAATTGATCGACGTGGCCAGCGACCAGCAATCCGGCGGGCTGCAACTGAGTGTGGAGATCGATCGCGCGAAAGCGACCCGCTTCAACGTGACCACACAGGCCATCGACGACACGCTCTACGATGCGTTCGGCCAGCGCCAGGTCTCGATCATCTTCACCCAGCTCAACCAGTATCGAGTAATCCTGGAAGCGCAGCCGGAATTTCAGCTCACGCCGGCGGCGCTGGATAAGATTTACGTCAAATCGTCGACGAACCAGGCCGTGCCTCTGAGCGCCATCGCGCAGCTCAAGACCGTCACCGCGCCGCTGGCCGTGAACCATGAGGGGCAGTTCCCGTCCGTGACGCTCTCGTTCAATCTTACCCCGGGCCACTCGCTGGGCGACGCGGTGGAATCGATCCAGCGCGCGCAAAAAGAGACCGGGCTGCCGGAAACCGTCGAGACGACTTTCTCGGGAAGCGCCGCGGAGTTTCGTTCGTCACTGAAGAGCGAGCCTTTCCTGCTCCTGGCGGCGGTGGTGGTCATCTACATCGTGCTCGGGGTGTTGTACGAAAGCTACATTCATCCGATCACGATCCTTTCGAGCCTCCCTTCCGCCGGTGTCGGAGCGTTGCTCGCCCTCATCGTCACCGGCACGGACATGTCGCTCATCGCCCTGATCGGCATCGTGCTGCTGATCGGCATCGTCAAGAAGAACGCGATCATGATGATCGACTTCGCGCTCGACGCGGAGCGCAACGATCACCTGCCGCCGGAGCAGTCGATCTACCAGGCGTGCCTGTTGCGTTTCCGGCCGATCATGATGACGACCTTCGCGGCGCTCTTCGGCGCGCTGCCGCTGGCGCTGCAAAACGGCACCGGCTCCGAGCTGCGCAAGCCGATGGGCATCGCCATCGTCGGCGGGCTGTTGCTCTCGCAATTTATCACGCTCTACACCACGCCGGTCATCTATCTGTACCTCGACCGGCTCGGCCAGAGAGTCCGTCGGTGGCGCGGCACGGACGTGGACATCCCGCCCATGGATGAGCCGACACCCGGCGGGGAACTGGTGCCTGTCGTGCCGCCGTCCGCACAGCCATGAGCATTTCCGAGCCATTCATCCAGCGACCGGTAGCGACCACGCTGCTGGCTGCGGGACTCTTCCTGCTCGGCATCGCAGCGTATCACATGCTGCCGGTGGCGCCGCTGCCGCGGGTGGATTCGCCGATGGTTTCGGTCAGTGCCTCGCTGCCGGGAGCAGACCCGGGAACGGTCGCTTCCTCCCTGGCGGCGCCGCTCGAAAAGCGGCTGGCGCAGATCGCGGGCGTCAACGAGATCACCTCGGTCAGCACGCTCGGCGGTGCGTCGATCACCATCCAGTTTGACCTCAGCCGGAAAGTCGACGGCGCCGCGCGGGATGTGCAGGCCGCGATCAATGCCGCCGCGAGTGAGCTGCCACTGAATCTCCCCTCGCCTCCCACCTATCGCAAGGTCAACCCCGCCGATGCACCGATCATGGTTTTGGCGATGACCTCCGATACCCACGCTCCGACGGAGGTCTTTGAATACGCGGACGAGATTCTCGGACAGCGCCTGAGCCAGGTGGAAGGCGTGAGCCAGGTGATGATCAGCGGCGCCGAAAAATCCGCTGTGCGAGTGCAGGCCAATCCCGCGGCCCTGGCCTCGGCGGGAATCAGCCTCGAGGAAGTGCGGACCTTCCTCTCGCAAACCAACCTGGACCTGCCGAAAGGCAGCATCGATGGCGAGCAGGCGACCTACGCCATCGAAGGCAACGACCAGATGAAGACGGCGGACCAGTACCGCAATCTGGTGCTGATGCAGAAAAACGGCACACCGATCATGCTCGGTTCGGTGGCGAATGTGATCGACAGCGTGGAGAATACGCAACGCGCGGGTTGGTCGGGGACGAAGCCGGCAGTGCTCCTGATCATCTTCAAGCAAGCCGGGGCCAACGTGATCGATACGGTGGATCGCATTCGCACCGTTCTGCCCCAGACGGAGAAATGGCTGCCGCCGAGCGCCAAAGTCGAAGTCCTGAGCGACCGGACGATCACGATCCGCTCCTCGGTGGAGGACGTGCAATTCTCACTGCTCCTGAGCATCGCGCTCGTGGTTATGGTGATCTTCCTGTTTCTGCGGCGCTTCTGGCCTACGTTCATCGCCAGCGTGACCGTGCCGCTCGCCATCGCCGGCACGTTTGCGGTGATGTACCTGCTCAATTACAGCCTCGACAACTTGTCGCTCATGGCCGTGACGATTTCCGTTGGGTTCGTGGTCGACGACGCGATCGTCGTCATTGAAAACGTCTACCGATTTGTCGAGGCCGGAGAGACGCCGATGCGCGCGGCCCTAAAGGGCGCGCGGCAGATCGGATTCACCGTCGTATCCATGAGCTTGTCGCTGGTGGCGGTGTTCATTCCCCTGCTCTTCATGAGTGGGCTGATCGGCCGTTTGTTTCACGAATTCGCCGTCACGCTCAGCGCGGCCATTCTGGTCTCGGGCGTCATCTCGCTGACGCTCACGCCCATGATGTGCGCGCGCTTCTTGCGTCCGGAAGCGGAGCAGCCGCCGGCGGGATTTCTCATTCGGGCCTGCGAGCGCGCCTTCGACTGGATGGTCGGCCACTACAGTGCCGCGGTCCGCTGGGTACTGCGCCGCGAATACTACATGCTCGTCGTCACCGTACTGACCGTGGCCGGCACGGTCTGGCTCTACTTTCTCGTGCCGAAGGGGATGTTCCCGCAGCAGGACACCGGGCTCATGACGGGGAATACAGAAGGGGCCCAGGACATTTCTTTCGCGGCGATGTCCAAGCTGCAAAACGAGGTCGCCGGCATCCTCATGGATGATCCGGCGGTGGCCACGGTCGGGTCATTCATCGGCGGCGGATACGGAAGCGCGACCGTGAATACCGGGCGTCTCTTCATCGCGCTCAAACCGCCCGCGGAGCGCAAGGTGAAGGCGGAGGAAGTGATTCAACGGGTGCGCCGCAAAGTGGCGCAGGTCCAGGGCATTGCCCTCTTTCTCCAATCCAACCAGGACATTCGTGTCGGTGGGCGCCAGAGCAAATCGCAATACCAATACGCGCTGCAAAGCGGCAACCTGGAAGAGTTGAACGAATGGGCCCCGAAGCTCCTGCGCGAACTGCGCAAGCTGCCACAGCTCAAGGACGTGACGAGCGATCAGCAGGTCAGCGGCTTGCAGACCAACGTGGTGATCGATCGCGACGCCGCCGCGCGGCTCGGGGTTTCGCCCGATGCAATCGACAACACACTCTACGACGCGTTCGGCCAGCGGCAGGTTTCGACCATCTATAAGCGCTACAATCAGCACCATGTAGTGCTCGAGGTGCAACCGGAGTTTCTGCGGGATCCCACGTCGCTGAGCCGCATCTTCGTCAAATCGACCACGGGAAGCATGGTCCCACTGAGCAGCGTCGCGAGTTTCCAGACGACCAATACTTCACTCTCGGTCAATCACCAGAGCCAGTTCCCCGCCGTGACGATCTCCTTCAACCTCACTCCCGGAGTCTCCCTCGGGACAGCCACGGATCTGGTCCAGGAGACGAAGCGCGAACTGCGAGTCCCGAGCGACATCATCGCCAGCTTCCAGGGGACGGCGCAAATCTTTCAGGCCTCGCTCTCGACCATGCCAATGCTGGCCGGCGCGGCTTTGATCGTCGTCTACATCGTGCTGGGCATCCTCTACGAGAGCCTCGTCCACCCGATCACGATCATCTCCACGCTGCCCAGCGCGGGCCTGGGGGCGCTGCTCGCGCTGATGGTTTGCGGCTATGATCTTTCGCTCATTTCCTTCATCGGGATCATCCTGCTCATGGGCATCGTGAAGAAAAACGCGATCATGATGATCGACTTCGCCATCGAGGCGGAGCGCGTCGAAGGCCTGTCGCCCGAGGAGGCGATCTACAAGGCGTGCGTGGTCCGGTTCCGGCCGATCATGATGACGACGCTGGCGGCGATGTTCGGCGCGGTGCCGCTCGCGGTCGGCATGGGGATCGGCTCCGAATTGCGCCAACCGTTGGGCGTGGCCGTCGTCGGCGGGCTGATCGTTTCGCAGGTGCTCACGCTCTTCACGACGCCGGTCATCTACCTGGCGATCGAACGGACACGGCTGTGGGTCCACCGGCGCGTTGGGAAGCCGGTGGAACCTGTGCTGGGGTCGGCGCAGGAGATGGTTTGAGGACGGCGAATTCTTCGACTCGGGCGACGAACGCTTCGACATCGAAGACGATTTCGATTCCTTTCGGCTCTTTCAGCTTCTTCTTCATTGGTTATGCTTTCGCTGTCAGAGGCGCCTGTCTTATCCGGCGCGTTCCCCCAGAGGTGTCATTCTGAGGAACGAAGAACCTCTGATCTCTTCCGGCATCTCACGCGTTGGTGAGGAAAGGCAGAGATCAGAGGTTCTTCGCTTCGCTCAGAATGACACGAAGGGAGAGCGCCCAAAAATGGCATCCGTGATACCCAAAGCAAGCGATTCTCGGAACGACGGCTAGGACGGGGGTTCGAATTCCGATTTGGACCGCCGGGTCGCGCCATCGGCGCTGGACTTATGGGCCACAGGCTGATGATGCTCGCAAAAAATTTTCGCCATGAATTTTCGCGACCTGAATGAATCCCAGATCCTCGCTGTTGCCATCACCGCCGAGGAGGAGGACGCACGCATCTATCGTGATTTTGCCGAGTCGCTGCGGGCGGATTATCCGGCGACGGCGGAACTCTTCAGCAAAATGGCGGAAGAGGAAGACGGGCACCGGCACCGGTTGATCGAGGGATATCGCAAAAAATTTGGAGAACACATCCCATTCATCCGGCGGCAGGACGTGAAAGGTTTCAACCTTCGGCGGCCGTCATGGTTTACGACGGCGCTCGCCCCGGGCCGCGCGCGCGAGGAGGCAGCCTTGATGGAAATCGACGCCCGGCGCTTCTATGAGGCCGCCGCGCAACGGACAAACGACGCCAGCGTCCGCCAGCTCCTCGACGACCTTGCGCAGGAGGAAGGCCGACACGAAGCCACGGCAGAGGAAATCACCGATGAGCAGACCACCTCGGGCGCGCTGCACCATGAGCGCGAAAGGGAGCGGCGATTGTTTGTCCTGCGTTTTGTCCAGCCGGGCCTGGCCGGGCTGATGGATGGCTCCGTCTCCACGTTGGCGCCGCTTTTCGCCGCGGCTTTTGCGACGATGAATACAGTGGCGACTTTCAAGGTCGGCCTGGCCGCCTCGGTCGGGGCGGGCATCAGCATGGGTTTCGCCGAGGGGATGTCAGACGACGGCAAGCTCAGCGG
>Ga0207705_10003627_pt1 | contig 11759 bp, 5 predicted proteins | sample KBSC13metaG_FD_184314 | JGI IMG/M metagenome (GOLD analysis project Ga0207705, IMG submission 184314) | Corn rhizosphere microbial communities from Kellogg Biological Station, Michigan, USA - KBS C1-3 metaG (SPAdes) (version 2) | ecosystem: Host-associated > Plants > Roots > Rhizosphere > Soil ...
CAGATCGGACATCACGGTGACGCCTCGCAGAACCAGGCGCTCTTTGTCTGGAGTGATCGCAACGGCGATGGGCAGGTGCAGCCGGACGAGGTCAGGATGCGGAAGGCGGAGGTGGGCGGCGTCACCGTGATGTCCGATCTGGCGTTTGTCGAGGCGCGAGTCGGCGACAGGACGATGCGCTACGTTCCGAGCAGCTTCACGGCACAGGGGGTACCGCTCTACGATCTGGACGCAGGGCAGACCGTGGCGATGGCGGCGCAGATCCCCGTCTCCTCAGGAGGCGATCAGGCGCTGGTCGCCTTGGATGGCTGGACGATTTTGACCAACGCTCCGAAACCGTTCAGCGCCTACGGTCTGGGAGGAGTAAAGAACGGCAAGGCGCTTTGGACTTATCCGAGCCTCTGGCCGGGACTGCACGCCTCCCATGAATCTCCCGCGCCGGACCAGTCCGGCGAACTGATCGGAACGACGCGCCTCCTGGGAACCACGGTCACGCCCAAAAGAGGGGAGGCTGGATCGCTCTGGGCGATCAACGGCAACATGGGCGCAATCTACCTGTTCACGACCGACGGCCTGTTTGTCGCGCAACTGTTTCAGGATGTGCGACAGGGGCAGACCTGGTCGATGCCGACGAGCACGCGCGGCATGAAAATGAACGCTCTCACCCTGCACGACGAGAATTTCTGGCCCTCGATAACCCAGACGACGACCGATGGCAAAATCTATCTGGTGGACGGCGGGCATACCAGTCTGGTCCGCGTTGACGGGCTGGACGAGATTCATCGTCTGCCTCCTGTCACGATCGCGATTACTTCGGAGGATCTGATGCGCGCGCAGCAAACTCTGGTCCAGTCCGAAGCGCTGCGCCAGAAGTCCTCGGGGCCACATCGGCTGAATATCCCGTTGAATACTACCGCGCCCCTCCTGGACGGTAAACTGGAGGACTGGCAGGGTGTTGAGTGGGCGACCATCGATAAGCGCGGGGTGAACGCCTACTTCAATAGCGACAGCAAGCCCTATGATGTGAAAGCCGCGCTGACCATTTCCGGTGATCGCCTCTACGCCGCCTACCATACCGGTGACAAAGATTTGCTGCGCAACTCCGGAGAGACTCCGAATGCGCTCTTCAAGACCGGTGGCGCGCTCGACATCATGATCGGTGCCGGGCCTGACGCCGACCCCAAGCGGCAGAAGGCCGTGGAAGGGGATGTACGGCTGCTCGTCACCATCATCAAAGGCAAACCACACGCTTTGCTCTATCGAGCGGTCGTGCCGGGTACGAAAGAGCCGGTTGCCTTTCGGTCACCCTCGCGCGGCATCACCCTCGATCGCGTAGACGATGTAAGCGACCAGATACAACTGGCAGGCAACAGCAAAGGCGACTATGAACTGTCGATCCCTTTGGCGGTCCTGGGATGGAAGCCACAAGTCGGTCAGAAGTTGCGGGGTGACATCGGCGTGTTAAGAGGAAACGGTTTCCAGACCCTCCAGCGTGTCTACTGGAGCAACAAAGCCACGGGAATCACCGCCGACGTCCCGAGCGAAGCCGAACTGACTCCTCAGCTCTGGGGCGAATGGCAAATAGGCAACTGAGAATGCAATCAGGGCAGAATACCAACGGTATTCTGCCCTGAAGTCGGTTAGTGAGTCGCGGGTGGGGGAGCGGCTCCGGACGTGGGGTGCGCGGGGGGCGGGCCTCCAGGCAGTTCGACAGGAGGAGCGGCGATCGGTTTGACGGTGACGCCCTCTTTCAGGTCGTCGCTGGCGTTGGTGACGAGCGTTTCGTCTCCGGCCAGACCGGAGACGACCTCGGTCTCCTGACCGTTGTCCGCGCCGAGTACGACGGGCTGGAAGTGGATCTTATTCGCCTTGTTGACGATGGCGACGCGCGTGCCTTCCGCGCCGATCACCAGCGCGTTCGCGGGGATACGCAGGTGCGGTTTGGACTTCAGACTGCCGAACTCTACCTGGGAATACATTCCCGGCAGCAGTTTGCCGTCCGCATTGTTGACATGGATCTCGGTGAGCAGCGTACGGGTCGCGGGATCGAGCGCACCGGCGTTGCGGGCAATCGTGCCGGTAAAGAACTTGCCGGGAAACTCGCGGATCGTCACTTTGACGGTCTGTCCGGGTTGCATGTTGGCGGCATAGGTTTGGGGCACGCTCACCATGATCCGCAGGACATCGGTGCGGGCCAGCCCAAAAAGTCCGTTTTTGGCAGTGGTGCTGTCGTCCGCTTTCACGAGCGAACCGGCGTCAATGCTGCGGGAGGTGATGACGCCGGAGAACGGCGCGGTGATCCGTTGAAACCCTTGCAGGACCGCATAACGCTGCGCGGTCGCTCGGCTGGAGCCGGAGAGGGCCTGTGCCGCCTGAACATTGGCTCTGCTCGCCTCCACGCCGGCTTTCGTCGCGTTTACGCCGGCTCGGCTCGCGTCCACGCTGGATCTGGCTGCCTCGACGTTCGACTTGCTGGAAGCGACCATCGACATGGCGGCATTGACGCTCTCCTTCGCCGCCGCGATGTCCTCCTGCGCTGCCTGTTCGTCCGCTTCACTGGAAGACACCGTGGCTTTGGCAGCGTCCACATCGGCTTCTGCGGAGTGGACGGCGGCATCGGCGGAGTTGACCGCGGCCTTGCGCGTCAGGTAGGCGAACTCTTTCTCGTCCGCTTCCTGCCGGGAGACCGCGCCGCTTCTGGCAAGCCCCTGCCATCGCTGCCAGGTGCGCTCCGCCAGGGTCGCCTGACTCTGCTGCTGCACAAGGTCTGCCTGCCTGCCGGCCAGCGCCTGTTTGGTCTGGGCCAGTTTCGCTCTGGCGGTGCCGGTAGCGGCCTGAGTCTGAAGCAATTTGGCCTCCGCCCGTTTCTGCGCCGCGCGGGCCTGACCGAGATTCGCCTGCATCTGGGAGACGACCGCCTGTGTCTGCGCGACCGTCGCCTGCGTCTGTGCGACCGCCGCCTGGGACTGCGCGACGGTCGCCTGCTTGTTCGCGACATCGGCGCGCGCCTGACCGGTGCCGGCGACCGCTTTCGCCTCATCCGCGTGGGCTGCCAGTAACTGCTGATCGACTTCCGGCGACTCGATCTCGGCCAGAAGTTGCCCGGCCTTGACGCGCGAACCGATATCGACGTAACGACGGCGCACAAAGCCGGTGGTGCGAGCGTTGAGGTTCGCCTCCTCGATCGCCTGGATGCTGCCCGGCAGAATCAGCGAATCGGAAGGCGCGAAATGCGGCGTGATGACCGTCACCTCTTCGGTCTCCGTGCGAGACTGCGCGGCTTCGACGGCGAGCCTCTCATGCTGCCGCAGATGGGGCAGCAGGCCGACGATAAACAGAACGACCAGCACCAGCAGAACTCCGCCAAAGAGCAGGGTGACCTTGCGGCTTGAGGGTGGCTTGATATGGGCGGTATCAGGAGTAGACTTCGTTTCCATGCGTGTAATATTCCTCTGAGCGCATCTCGCTAAAACTGCATTAGTTGTGTGTCGGGGTCAGGTCGTCTTCGGGATCGACCGCGGTGCCTTCGCCTACAGGCTGACGTCGTCGCAGCACACTATAGACGACCGGGACAAAGAACAGGGTCGTTACGGTGGCGCAGGCCAATCCGCCGATAACGGCGCGGCCCAGCGGGGCGTTCTGTTCGCCGCCTTCGCCGAGTCCCAGCGCCATTGGCAGCATCCCGATGATCATCGCCAGCGCGGTCATCAGTACCGGGCGCAGGCGGGTGAACCCGGCGGTCAGCGCGGCCGTGAAGGCGTCGTCTCCCTCGTGGCGGCGTTCGTTGGCGAACGTCACCAGCAGGATACTGTTGGCGGTCGCCACGCCGATACACATGATCGCGCCCATGAGCGATGGCACGCTGAAGGTCGTCTGCGTGATGAAGAGCATCCACATGATGCCGGAGAGCGCTCCCGGCAGGGCCGTAATGATGATAAACGGATCGAGCCACGACTGGAAGTTGACCACCATGAGCAGGTAGACCAGCAGGATCGCGAAGATCAGCCCCAAGCCCAGACCCAGGAAACTGGAGTTCATGCTCTGCACCTGTCCGCGCACGATGGTGGTGGTGCCGCGCGGCAGATGCCCGTTGACACCGGCCAGGATCTTATCCACCTCCTGCGACACTCCCCCCAGATCGCGGCCCTGCACGTTGGCGTAGATGTCGAAGACAGGCTGGACGTTGTAGTGGTTGATGACCTGCGCCGCCTTGCCGCGATCCACCGTCGCCAGATTGCTGAGCAGTTGGGGCGTGCCCGGTGTGCTGCCGAGGATCGGCGTGTTCTGCAACTGATCGATGGAGTCGATCTTATACTGGGGCGTCTGCGCCGCCACCAGGTAGCTGACACCGTTCTTGGGGTCCAGCCAGTAGTTCGGCGAGGTCTGTCCGCTGGAGGTGAGCGAGATGAGCATATTGTTCGCGACATCGCGCTGCGTCAGACCGACCTCCTGCGCGCGCTCGCGATCGACGTTGACATGCAGTTCCGGCGCATCGAGCACCTGATGGACATGGACATCCGCCGCGCCCGGCACATGCTTCAGCTTCTCAGCGATCTCGGTCGCGATCGCGTAGTTGCCTCGGTCGCGTCCGACCACCTGGATATCGATGGGGGCGGGAAGCCCGAAGTTCAGGATCTGGCTGACGATGTCGGCAGGCTGGAAGAAGAAGACCAACTGCGGGAACTTCGCACGCAGTCGTTTGCGCAGTTCGGCTTTATAGGCCGGAGTCGGGCCGTGCTCCTCTTTCAAGGAGACCAGGATCTCGCCATCGGCAGGGCCGATCGAGGCGTTGTCGCTGAAGGCGAGGTTGACGCCGCCGACGGGCAGGCCGATATTGTCCAGCGTCATATTCAGTTCTTTCGCCGGGACGACCGCACGGATCTCGTTCTCGACCTCATGGAACAGCCGCTCGGTCTCCTCGATGCGGGTGCCCGCGGGAGCGCGGACATGCAGCCGGAACTGGCCCGCGTCTACGCTGGGGAAGAAGTCCTGCCCGATCATCGGCAGCAGCAGGAACGATCCCACGAAGAAGAGACTGAAGACAGCGGCGGTTACGAGCCGATGATGCAGCGCCCACTCCAACAGGCCGGTATAGCTGTCGCGGAACCGCTCGAAGACCTGATTGAACTTCTCATGGAACTTCCAGATCGGGTCTTTGGTCTCCGCGTGGCCGTGCGACCGGTAGAGGTGGAGTTCGGCGCGCAGCATCAGCTTCACCATGACCGGAACGAGGGTGCGCGAGAGCAGGTAGGAGCTGAGCATCGCGAAGACGACCGCCATGGCTAGCGGCGTAAAGAGCGATTTCGCCGCGCCTGTCAGGAAGACGACGGGCACGAAGACGATACAGATGCTCAGGGTCGAGACGAAGGTCGGAGCGGCGATCTGCTGGGCGCCGTCGAGGATCGCGCGGGCCAGCGGTTTGCCCAGCCCCAGGTTGCGGTGGACGTTTTCGATCTCGACAGTGGCGTCATCGACCAGGATGCCGACCGCGAGGGCCAGGCCTCCCAGCGTCATGACGTTCAATGTCTGCCCGATCGCGCCGAGGATGATGATGGAGGTCAGGATCGAGAGCGGGATCGAGACGGCGACGATGAGGGTGCTGCGCCAGCTTCCCAGAAAGAGCAGGATCATGGCGGCGGTGAGTAGGGCGGCGATCAGCGCTTCGCGGACAACTCCGTTGACGGAGGCGCGGACGAAGATCGACTGATCGAACATCATTTGAAGATTGAGTGCGGGAGGCAGGGTCGCTTTGACCTTGGGCATCGCCGCCTTGATGCGATCGACGACCGACAGCGTCGAGGCGTCTCCGCTCTTGAGGATCGTCAGCAGGGCGGCGCGTTTGCCGTTCTGGTTGACGATGTTGTTCTGCACCGCGAAGCCGTCGTGGACATGGGCGACATCCCGAATATAGACCATGGCGCCGTTGACCTGTTTGATCGGCAGGTTGTTCAGGCCCTCCACCGCGTCGGTGCTGCTGTTGAGGGTGACGTTGTACTCCCGCTGGCCCATCTTGGCGGTGCCGGCCGGAACAATCAGGTTCTGGAGGCTGATCGCGTTGTTGACATCGACGGGCGAGACTCCCTTCGCCACCATCGCCTGCGGGTCGAGATCGACCATGATCTGGCGCGCTTTGCCGCCGTAGGGCAGGGGAATGGAGGCGCCCTGGATCGTAGCCAACTGGGTGCGGACGAAGTTCAGGCTGAGGTCGTACAGTTGCTGCTCGGCGAGGGTCTTACTGCTAGCGCTCATCTGCAATATCGGCACACTGGAGGCGCTGTAGCGGATGATCAGCGGCGGGGTGATTCCGGGGGGCATGATGCGGAGCAGGGTCTGATTGATGGAGGTCAACTGCGCGACCCCGGCTTCGACCTTAGCCCCAGGTTGGAAGTAGAACTTGATGACGGAGACACCGGGCATGGACTGCGACTCGATGTGCTCGATGTCGGCGACCGTTGTCGTCGCCGCGCGCTCACTGATGGTGACGATGCGCTTTTCCATCTCGCTCGGCGACATGCCGCCGTAGCTCCAGATGACACTGACGACCGGAATGTCGATCACCGGAAAGACATCGGTCGGTGTGCGCTGAATCGTCACCACTCCCAGGATGACGATGAGCAGGGCCATGACGATAAAGGTGTAAGGCCGGCGCAGCGCAAGCTGAACGATCCACATAGTTTCTTACTCTTTCTTGCAGCAAGGTGATAGGAGTAGCTGCCACCTATCGAGTTATGGTATTCCGGCCGCTGCAAGACCCGTCAGAAGGGTTCCGTCGGCCGGTGCAGCATCGCAGAGGACGTTGTATCTCGTTGGACACAAAAAAGCATAATACACATAAAGCACTAACGATCGAGAAACGCGAATTGCTGCACGAACCAGGGAAGAGAGGCGGAGGGACGACGACATTTTTTGCGGATGCTTTGCTAAACAGATGGCCCGGTCGTCGTGTCGGCCGCGAAGAGTTGACAGGAAGAGGCCAAACGTGCCTTAATACACGGATTCTGTATGTCTGTTGGACGGGCGCTGTATCGGGCCGCTTTCTGCTTTCTAACCACTATGATCGATCTTCAGGATGTGACGGTAACCTATCACGACAGTATGCCCGCCCTGTCGCACATTACGGTGTGCGTGCAAAAGGGCGAGTTTGTGTTTGTAGTGGGACCGACCGGGGCGGGTAAATCGACCTTCCTCAAACTCCTCTATCGCGAAGAGAAACCGACTTCCGGCCGTGTCGTGGTCGCGGGGGAAGACCTGAACGCCATCGCGATCCCATCCATCCCGTTCTTCCGGCGCAAACTCGGAATCGTCTTTCAGGATTTCGGCCTGCTGCCGACCAAGACGGTCTACGAAAATGTGGCGTTCGCGCTGCGGGTGATCGGAATGCCGCGCAAGGAGATCCGCCACAAGGTGCCCGTCGCCCTGGAGATGGTGGGAATGTCCCATCGCCCCGATGCGTTTCCCGGCCAACTCAGCGGTGGAGAGCAGCAGCGAGTCGCCATTGCCCGCGCCCTGGTGAACGAGCCGGCCCTCTTGCTTGCCGATGAACCGACCGGCAACCTCGACCCGGACACCTCGATCGGGATCGTCGAGCTTTTGAGCCATATCAATCAGACCGGAACGACCATTGTAGTAGCCACGCACGATACGGCGATTGTGGACCGGATGCAGAAGCGAGTCCTCGGCTTCGACCGTGGCCAACTGGTGCGCGACGAACAGGACGCCGCCTATCGTCTGAGGCTGCCCGAAACGCCGATCGCTCCCTCAACATTAGAAACTGTGCCAGCGGAACCACTCTCATCGGAGGCGTCGGCAGCGCCTGGGCAAGAGATTCCCGCCGATACCCGGCTGGAGCCGAACCTTCCGCCAGCCGCGCAGAGTGTGATAACCGCGTTTTTCTCGCCGGCGGTTACGGTCGATCCGACGGCAGAGGAGGCCCAACATTGAGTTTCGGCAGCCTGCTCTTTCTGATCCATGAGGCGTTTCTCAATATTCGACGCAATGGGCTGATGTCTCTGGCAGCGCTGGGTACCGTGACGATTGCGCTGACCGTGCTCGGGGCCTCGCTCTGGACCGCCTATCGTATCAATGAGATCGCGCAGGACGAACCCAAGACCTTTAATGAGGTCGATGTCTTCCTGTTCGCCGAGACGACCCGTGACCAGACCCACGAGGTGATGGCGCGTCTCCAGAAACTGCCGAACGTGGGCCATATCCGTCTGGTGACGAAAGAGGCGGCGTGGGCGGAGATGCAGTCGCGTGAGCCGAAACTGACGGATGCGGTGGAAAACAATCCGCTTCCGGACAAACTGGAGGTCGAAGCGGTCGATCCCGGCCAGATCGACCGGATGGTACGGACGTTCGGCAACCGGACCGATTTCCCGGAGGTCGAAAACGTCACGGCGGCGAGCGATGAGGTGAAGATACTCCTCGGCGCAGCGCGTCTTGTGAAGGCCATCGGGCTGACGGCCGCTCTCTGTCTGTTTGTCGCCACTCTTTTCATTGTCAACAATACGATCCGTCTGACCGTCTTTGCGCGCCGCCGCGAGATCAAGATCATGCAGTTGGTCGGGGCGACCCCCGGTTTTATTCGATTTCCGCTGCTGCTGGAAGGGATCTTTCACGGAGTGGTTGGAGCCATGATCGCAGGCGGTCTGGTTCTCTACGGCGGCTATGCGGTGGCCCGCTACGTGCACGAACTCAAGACGCCGCTCCTCGGCGATGTGCCCTCCCGGTTAGGCCCGGTAGAACTGGTAGGGGGGCTGATGGCGATCGGAGCGCTGATCGGCCTCGTCGGAAGCCACTTCGCCATGCGCCGCTTCCTGAAACAGGTTTAGAGGACCCCACCATGCGCAGAGACCAATGGATCGGCATAGGAGTGCTCGGAATCGCCGGGATGCTGCTCGCACAGAGCGGATTCACCGCGCCGCCAAAGCATAGACCGAAGAAGGGCAAAGTCATCTCGCACTCCGAAGCGCAGGCCGCCCTCGCCCGCAAGGAGCAGTTGCGGCGCAAACTCAGCGGGCTGAAGAGCCACATGCATTCGGTGCAGGCCAAGATCCACACGGAGAAGGTCAAAGAGCACAAGATCACGGAGAACATCGGCACCGTCGAGGGGCGCATCTCCGACACGCGTGCCAGCCTGGGGAAGGTGCGCGGCCGTCTGCACGTCCTGGACCGGGAACATACCCAGGTCACCAATCGTCTCGACGCCACGGAGCAGCGTCTGGCAACACGCCGTCGGCTCCTCAACGCCCGCCTGAACGACACCTACCAGCGCGGTCAGATCAGCTATGCGCAGGTTCTGGTGCGCTCCCGCACGGTCCACGATCTGCTCTCGCGGGGCTACTATGTGCGTCAGGTGGTGCATAGCGATGCCGAACTGATCGAAGGCGTGCAACACGACATTCAGCAGATCGCCGCCGATAAGAAGTTGTTGGAAGAGCAGACGCATCGGCAGAAGGCGCTCGCAGACGAGTTCGAAGCGCAGAAACAGCATCTCGCGTCGGATCTCGCTGAGAAGCAGGAGCTGCTGGCAGGCGTGCAGGAGGAGCGGCAGCAGGCCGAGGAGGAGCTGGACGGCCTCGAAGAGGAGGCCTCCGCGATGAACGACAATATCCGCGAACTCTCCCAAGCGCTGGAGCGACGCAGGCAGGCGGAAAAAGCCGCACGGGCCGCCGAGGAGCGAGCGGAGAGGCTGGCAAGACAGAATCATCGTCCTGTCGAGCACAAAGCTAAGAGAAGGAATGAGGTCGCTGAGGTCGCGCCTGTTTTCCACGGCAGCTTTATCCGTCCGGTTTCGGCACGGATCACCTCCGGCTTCGGCAGTCGGTTTCATCCGATTCTGCATCGCACCCGGATGCATACCGGCGTCGATTTCGGAGCGTCGTACGGCACCTCCATTCATGCCGCCGGAGGCGGCACGGTGATTCTGGCGCACTACAGCAGCGGCTACGGCAACTGCGTCGTCATCGATCACGGCAACGGTGTCACCACGCTCTATGGGCACTGCTCCGCCCTGCTGGTCTCTACCGGCGATGTGGTGCAGCAGGGGCAGACGATCGCCCGTGTCGGCGCGACCGGCATGGCGACCGGCCCCCATCTCCATTTCGAGGTACGTCATAACGGCGTGCCCGTCAACCCACTCTGAAATTAAAAACTCTGAATCCGAAACCCTGTTTTCGAGGAAAGCGACCGATTACCCATCTATGACCGATAAGCCCCGTCCCAGCCGTTCTACGCCCGCGCGCGGTTCGGCCCCGAAGCCGACGACTTCCGAGCCTCCTTTCGACTGCCGCCTCCACAACGGCGCCGCCACACTGCACCGCAACGGCAAGCCGCTCAGCGGCGTCTTCCTGGATCTCCTGCCCGACACGGCCTCCGCTGCGATCATCGACGCGGCAGAGTCGGGTATCCATCTCTATCGCCTGCTCGGCGTGGATCTGGGCTGGAACGGGATGGGGCAGTTCAACTACGCGACTCTGGAGTCCCGCCTGGAGACCCTCTTTGCCGCGGATCCGAATGCGAATTTCCTGATGGAAGTCTCCGTGGACGCGCCGAAATGGTGGCTGGCGGCGCATCCGGAAGAGCGGGCCGTCTACTGCGAGCAGGAGGGCACGGAGCCGATCGTCTCCTGGGCCTCCCGCCGCTGGATGACCGAGGCGGGCAACGCGCTGGCCCGCCTGGTACGCTTCCTCGCCCTCTCCGCCTATGGTCGCGCCTGTATCGGCTACCAAATTGGCGCAGGCGTGCAGGGGGAGTGGCGTCTGCCGTTCGCGCAGAACCTGCCGGACATCGGCCCCAAAATGACCGAAGCCTTTCGGGCCTATGCGCGCGAGAAATACCGGCGCAATGCGGGACTGCTGAAGAAAGCCTGGGGAGACACCCGTCCGGACTTCGATCTCATCACCTGTCCGAACGCCTGGGAGCGCAGCAAGGGCGACTTCGGTATCTTCCGCTCTCCGGACCGCAGCCGACGGGTGGGGGACTATCATGAGTGCTTTGCCGATGCGCAGAACCGCGCCGCCCTGCACTTCTGTGCGACGGTCAAACGTGCCTCAGAAGGTCGGGCGCTAACAGGAATCGCCTACGCAACCACACCGAACATCGCCGCCATTCCCGAAGACGGCCACGTCTATCCGGAATCGGTCCTGGAATCTGCGGATGTCGATTTCTTCGTAGCCCCAGGGCTGCGTGCCGATCCGCTTCTGCTGCGCACCGTCACCGGCAGCATCCGCCTGCGCGATAAGTACCTGCTCATCGCCCCTGCGACCGCCGCCTCTCCCGATCTGACGACGGCACTCGCGGCGACGCATGAAGCCGGCGTCTGCCTGCCCGCACAGACGCCGACCGAAACCCTGAAACTCGCCCTGCGTCTCGCCGCCGAATCGCTCCGCGTGCCCTCGAAACTGCGCAAGCGCGTCAGTCAGGTCGCGGTCGTGGTCGATATGGCGGCGGCGTGCCATCTGGCGGCAGGCAAATCCGCCCCCACGCCGCTCTTCAACTCGATGCTGACCGAACTCTTCCGCGAACTGAACCGCATCGGCGTTCCCTACGACGTCTATCAACTCGGCGATCTGTTCCATCCCAAATTTCCGGATCACAAAGTCACGATCTTCCCCAACATGTTCTACCTGACAGAGGCGGAGCATCGTCGTGTGGACGCGCGTGTCAAACGCAGCGAGCAGACCGCGATCTGGTTCTACGCGCCAGGGCTGCTCGGTGAGACCGGGGCGAATGGAACGAATGTCCAGAGCCTCACGGGG
>Ga0207705_10003630_pt1 | contig 11753 bp, 11 predicted proteins | sample KBSC13metaG_FD_184314 | JGI IMG/M metagenome (GOLD analysis project Ga0207705, IMG submission 184314) | Corn rhizosphere microbial communities from Kellogg Biological Station, Michigan, USA - KBS C1-3 metaG (SPAdes) (version 2) | ecosystem: Host-associated > Plants > Roots > Rhizosphere > Soil ...
GCGCCGGCGGGTGCCACGACCCGGGCCCCAAGAGCCGTGGCCAACCGCTCGTGCGACAGGCGGACGTCGTGGTCCGCCTTGCGGTCGGCGGTGAGGATCACGGCAGGTACGCCGAGAGGGGTGACCCGCCCGACCAGTGCGGCCGTCTCCTCGAGGGTCTCCTCGAGAGCCCGGACGGTCGCGTGCAGCGTCGCCGACGTCGTCATGACCTCGAACGCGTCCTTGGCCTCAGGCGCGACCTTGCCACCCATGGCCTTGAACAGCAGGCGATCGAGCTTCGCACCGACGACCGGCAGGCGCCCCGGCAGCGCCATCGTGCCAAGCAGCCGCTTCGCGAGGCGCAGCTGGCCGGGAGCGTCGAGCGGGGTCGGGTCGACCAGCACCAGACCGGCGACGAGGTCGGGGTGCTCGACGGCGAAGTGGACGGCTTGCGCACCGCCGAGGCTCTGGCCGACGACGACAGCCGGGCCTGCACCCAGCCTGCGGATCGCGTCTGCGGCCGCAGCCGAGCCGGTGGCGAAGCTCGCCTTCCCCAGGCGCACGGCCCGCCCGGTACCAGGGCGATCAAGGCTGATGACCCGGTTGCCGGGCAACGCCTCGGCGAGCCCAGGGAAGAAGCCATGGCTCGACGAGGCCCCACCGGCGAGGAGCAGGACGGGAGCCCCCGTCTCACCCTCGACGGTCGCGACGTAGTCCTTCGCACCCGAGACGCTCATGCTTCGGCCAGCTCGACGAGCCGGGCCAGGGACTCCTGCGGGGTGGAGAGGTGTCCGCCTTCGGACTTCACCCGTACCTCCTTGTTCGGGACGTTCGCGGCGAGCCACGCACCGTGGCCCGGCGGGACGTTGACGTCGTGGGCGCCGTAGGAGACGAGGACGGGCGCGGAGGCCCGGCGCGGGTCGAACCCCCAGGGCTTGGCGATCGCGACGAAGTCGTCGAGGAAGCCGCCGACGCCGTGCTTGCCGCCCTCGATCGTGGCCGCCACGGCGTGCGCGCCGATCTCGCGCAGGATCGCCAGGTCGGCCTCGGGCAGCTTGAGCGCACCGAGCAGCTTCTCGGGGTCCTCGTTGCGCGCCCGGTCGAGGATGTCCTCGAAGTCCTGGGCGATCTCGGCCTCGGCGACGGCAAGGCCCTGCGCCGCGGCGCGGAACTTGCGGACGTTCTCGGGGTCCATCCCCGCGAAGAAGTCGAGCCCGTCGGCGTCGATCGGCGCGACTCCGACGAAGCAGTGCACGAGGGTGCACCGCTCCGGAGCCAGCGTCGCCATGGCAAGGGCGTGCGGGCCGCCACCCGAGCCGCCCAGCACGGCCGCGCGGTCGATGCCGAGGGAGTCGAGAAGCGCGCAGATGTCCGCCGCCGCGTCGGCGACCGACCGCCCCGGTGCACGGTCGGAGTCCCCGCAGCCTGGTCGGTCGTAGGTGATCAGCCGGATGCCGTTGTCGACGAGGTGCTGCTCGTACGGGTAGCCCGTGAGGCGGCTGCCCGGTGTCCCGTGGAGCGCGACGACGGGCCGGCCCGTCGGGTCGCCCTGCTCGAGGTAGCCGAGGCGCCGGCCGTCGGCGAGCGTGAGGATCACGCGGGCCGCCCCGTCCGGAGGGTGACGAGGTCGCGGTCGAGCTCTGCCGTCGACGTCACGCCCAGCAGTGCGAGAGTGCGCACGTAGTCGTCGTGCAGGATCTGGAGCAGCCGGTCGACGCCACGCTCGCCGGCCGCCATGAGGGCGTAGAGGTAGGGCCGCGCCACGAAGGCGGCGGTCGCGCCGAAGGCGACCGCGGCGGCCACGTCGGCGCCGGACCGCACGCCGCCGTCGAGGTAGACCTCCGCCGCTCCCCCGAGCGCGTCGACGACCGGGGGCAGCAGCTCCAGCGGCGTCACGGACCGGTCGAGCTGCCGGCCGCCGTGGTTCGACACCGCGATCCCGTCGGCACCGGAGGCGACGGCGAGCTTCGCGTCGTCGACGCGCTGGATGCCCTTGACCACGAGCTTGCCCGGCCAGACCGACCGCAGCCACTCGACGTCCGACGGCGTCACCGCCGGCTCGAAGACTGTGTTGATGAGGGCCATGACGTCCTCCGCGTCGCCGAGCGACTCGAAGGCGAGCGGGTCCGTCGTGAGGGCGTCGAAGACCCACCGCGGCTTCGTCGCCATGTTGGCGAGCGTCCGGGGGCTCAGCGTCGGCGGCATCGTCAGGCCGTTGTAGGTGTCCCGGAAGCGGCCGCCGGCGACCGGCACGTCGACGGTCAGGACCAGGGTGCTGTAGCCCGCGTCGGCGGCCCGCTCGACGAGCTCGGTGCTGCGGGCGCGGTCCTTCCAGAGGTAGAGCTGGAACCACCGGTCGCCGTCGCGCGGCAGCTTCTCGATGGAGGTGGTCCCCATCGTCGACAGCGTGTAGGGGAGCCCGGCACGCGCCGCAGCGCGCGCCACGGCGGGCTCGCCCTCGGCGTGCATCATCCGGGTGAACCCGGTGGGGCCGAGGACGACAGGGAGCGGCACCGGCCGGCCGAGGACCGTGGCCTGCGTCGAGACGACGCTGACGTCGCGCATGACCTTCGGGTGGAACACCACCTCGTCGAACGCGCGGGTGCTCGCGGCCATCGCAACCTCGCGCTCCGCGCCGCCGTCGACGTAGTCGAACACCGAGCGGGGCGCACGCTTGCGGGCCAGCCTCGCGAAGTCGTCCACCGTGCGCACCCGCGCGAGCCGGTCGACGGTGGTCCGGGAGAGGCTGGGGCCGACGAAGCGGGAGATCTCGCTCCAGCGCGGCAGGTGGCGTTCGGTCATGCTCAGAGGGTGGGCCACGGACGCGGCGTGCCGCGCCGTCAAGGACGACAATCGCGCGTTTGCGCGCCTGTCCTGACTGACAAGGGCTGCCCCCGCGCCCGAGCGGTGGCGGCGCCCGCCTTGTTCCGCTTTGGGCACTGGCGCGCCCTACCCGCTTGCAGCACGAGCCTCGGACTCGCGGGCGGCCCAGGCGAAGACGCCCTTGCTCATCGTCGACGCCTCCGCAGCCACCCGGCGCCTGTTGACCTCGGCGCGAGCTGCGTGGGCGTCAGGGCTGTCGGGGGCGGCCTGGACGGCCAGCTCCGCGAGGTGCCCGGCGAGGCGCAGGTCGTCGAGCTCGAGCGCCCGCGCCGCGAGCCGCTCGGCGCCTCCGGCCAGGGAGGCGATCTCGCCCGCGAGGACCGGTGCGGGCGCGGGCTTGAGGTGCGCGGGGTCGCCGTCCCACCAGCCGCCGTAGAGCCGCCACGTGCTCCGGACGACGAACTCGGGCTCGTCGTAGACGGGCCGCAGGTAGGGCTTGTCGAGCAGGTGCTGCGGCGCCCGCACGGTGTGCACGACGTCGTCGAGGCCGGCGCCCTCGTTCATGAGCCGCACCGTCTCGTCGTGCAGGTGGTCGAGCAGGTCGGCGGTGTCGGTGAGGGCCTCGCGCACGCGATCGGCGCCGAGCAGCGGCCAGCCGTGGCCGGGCAGCAGCACCTCCGGGTCGAGCAGCAGCATCTGCCGCAGCGCGCCCGCCCACTCCTTGGGGTAGCGCTGCACCTTCTGCGGGTTGCCGGCGTTGGGGCTCGCCCAGATGAACAGGTCGCCGCAGCAGAGCACCCTCCGCTCGGGCACCCAGGTCCAGGTGTGGTCGTCGGTCTCGCCGCGGGCGTGGTGCAGCTCGAGGGCGAGCCCACCGACCTCGAGGTCGAGGCTGTCCCGGTACGTGACGTCGGGGTAGCGGTAGGACGTCGGCCAGCGGAAGTCCTCCGGCAGCTGGAACTGGCGGCGGTTGATGACCGTGTTGAAGCCGGCCGTGAGGACGTAGCGGTCGAACCGCTTCGGCAGCGCCTCGTGCGCGACCACGCGGGGCGGCACCCAGCCGTGAGCGTCCGCCTCCTCCTCGAACAGCCCGACCCCGAAGACGTGATCGATGTGGCCGTGGCTGTAGACCGCCGTGTGCAGGCGGTCCGCGCGGAAGCGGCGAACCTGCGCGTGCACGTGCTGTGCGAGAGGCGCGCTGCCCGTGTCGACGCACACGAGGCCGTCGTCCGTGGCGAGGGCTGTCACGTTGGCGAAGGACGGCACGAACCAGGTGCCGTCGGCGACCTCCTCCCCCTCGCCCAGGACCGCGAAGGGGTGCGCCTCGTCGATGCTGAGCTCACCGGACCAGAGCCGGTCGGCGATGTCGGTCAGTGCCACGAGCGCTCCTCCTAGGTGACGCGTCGCGCGCGAGCGCGACGGCGCACGGCCTCGCCGAACGAGTCCAGCACCAGACCGCGTTGGGCCCGCACCTGACGCCGGGTGCGGATGACCAGCAGCAGCCCGACGAGCCAGACGACGTACTGCACCGACATGGCAAGCCGGAAGTCGTCGAGGCTCGCCTTGCTCGCGCTGCCGGACGGGGCGACCGCGCTCAGCACCACCCCGATGGCGGCGATCGTCAGGAGAGAGGCGACGAAGCCGCCGACGTTGACGATGCCGCTGGCACTGCTGAGGCGCCCCGGTGGGTTCTCGGTGCGGGCGAAGTCGAAGCCGAGCATGGAGCCCGGGCCGTTGGACGCGAGGACAACGGCCAGCAGCAGGAGCAGGAGCAGCGGCGCGCGACCCGGCCAGGCGAGCACGAGCGTCCACGCCGAAGCGCTTCCTCCGACGATCCCCAGCACCGACCACGAACGCCGCAGCGGCCAGCGACTTGCAAGCAGGCCCAGCACCGGGGCGACGGCGACGCCGACCACCACCATGACCGTCAGCAGCAGTCCGGCTTCGGTGGGAGTGCGGCCCTCACCCACGACCAGGAACGGGTAGCCCCACAGGAGAGCGAACACCGTGCCGGAGAACTGTGTCGTGAAGTGCGTCCAGAGCCCGAGACGGGTGCCCGGCTCCCGCCACGCGGCGCGCAGCTGCTCGCGGACGTGAGGCAGCCGCAGCGGCATCGGCACGACGGCCGTGCCGGGCGGCGCGTCGCGCACGGTGAGGAGGGCAACGGCCCCGACGAAGGTGCCGAGGACCGCGGCCGAGAGGAAGGCGCGTGTCCACCCGGCGTGGCCGAGCAGGTAGACCAGCGGGTAGGCCGCCATGACCTGGCCTGCCTGCCCGGCGATACCGGTCAGCTGGGTCACCAGCGGCACCCTGGCCGGGGCGAACCAGAGGCCGACGAGGCGCAGCACGGACGTGAAGGTCATCGCGTCGCCGCCGCCGACGAGGACGCGGGCCAGCACCGCGCCGGGCATCGTGTGCGCCTGCGAGAGCAGCAGCTGGCCCAGGGCCATCAGCAGTGCGCCGGTGACGATGAGCCGACGTGACCCGAAGCGGTCGAGGAGGATGCCGACCGGCACCTGCAGGGCGGCGTAGACGGCCAGCTGCAGCACACCGAAGAGCGACAACCCGGCGGCGGTCGCGGAGAAGCGGTGCTGGGCGAGGACCCCCGTCACGCCGAGCGACCCGCGGTCGAACACCGCGACCACGTACGCCGACAGCGCCGCCCCCCAGACGACCCAGGCGCGCCGGGGCGTGACGAGCACCAGGTGGCCGTCGGAGACCTCGGCCGTCATGGTGCCAACGTAGGGGTCCGTACAAGTGTACGCTCACGGCCGATACCACTGCGAGACGTCGAGGGGTCTGTCATGTCGATCGCGGCCGTCGCCGACGGGGCGCCCGTCGCCCTGCTGCCTCCGACGCCCGGGTTCAGCCCGGCGCGCCGGCGCGTGTTCGAGGCGGCGATCGTGCTGTTCGGCGAGCGCGGCTACCACGCCGTCTCGGTGCGGGACATCGCTGCGCACCTCGGTCTGAAGCCGATGGCGCTCTACACCCACGCGAAGTCCAAGCAGGACCTGCTGTTCGAGATCGTGAAGATCGGCTTCGAGACGCACCGGGCAGCCGTCGGCGAGGCACTGCTGGAGGCCGGGGCGGACCCGGTCGACCAGATGCGCGCGCTCTGCACGGCGCACACCCGCATCCACCTGCGCTATGCCGCACTGGCCCGCGTGACGAACCGGGAGACCGGCCAGCTCGAGGAGCGCTTCACCCCCCAGCTCGAGCAGCTGCGCCTCGAGGCCGTGCGCTCGTTCAACGAGGTCGTCGCGCGGGGCCAGCGCCTGGGGGTCTTCGGCGCCGACAACCCGACCTTGCTCGTCCGTGCGGTCGGCGGCATGGGGCTGCACGCGCCGGACTGGTGGACTCCCGAGTCCGGCATCGCGGCGGAGGAGGTCGTCGAGGCGTTCACGGCCTTCGCGATCCGCATCCTCACCGGGGGTGTGCCGGCATGAGCAGCACTCCGGTCACCGGCTTCGAGCTGACCTGGACCGACGGCCCCGCGCCGGCGGACGACGCGACGTGGCTTCCCGCCGTGATCCCCGGCGGCGTGCACGAGAGCCTGCTCGCCGCGGGCCTCATCGGCGACCCGTGCTTCGGCATGAACGAGCAAGAGCTCGACTGGGTCCACGACGCGACGTGGTGGTACCGGACCCGCTTCACCTCGGGCCCGGGAGAGCTGCGCTTCGCCGGTCTGGACACCGTCGCTGACGTCTTCGTCGACGGGCAGGTGGTCGGCAGCGCCCGCAACCAGCACCGGTCGCACAGCCTTCCCCTCCGGACCGACGGGGAGCACGAGCTGCTCGTCCGCTTCCCTCCCCCCCTCGCCGCGATCGTCGAGGACGCGGACGTGCGGCAGGCCGCCGACGACCACCGCGCCCGGCACCGCACCGTGCGTCCGCAGGACCCGCCACTGGACGAGGCCGAGCTGCTCCTGCGCGTCAGCCGTCCCAGGCTGCGCAAGGCGACCTTCTCGTGGGGATGGGACTTCGCGCCGGTCATCACCTCGCGCGGCATCAGCGGCCCGGTGACCGTGGAGCATGAGGCGGAGGCCGTCCTGCGGGTGCAGGCGAGGGACGTCGACGTCGCTGCGCGTACCGGCTCCGTGGTCGTCACGGGCCAGGGGCCGCTGCAGGTCACCGTCACCGGCCCCGACGGCTCGAGGGTCGAGGCCGAAGGCCACGACCACGTCACGGTGCCCCTCACGGACGTCGCGCTCTGGTGGACCCACGACCTGGGCGCCCCGTCGCTCTACACGGTCACGGCGAACGGGCGCACCTCCCGTGTCGGGTTCCGCACGCTGGAGCTCGACCGCTCCGCCGATCCGGACGAGGACGGGTCCCTCTTCCGCTTCGTGCTCAACGGACGTCCGGTCTTCGCGCGCGGAGCCAACTGGGTGCCACCGTCGATGCTCGTCAGCTCCGTCAGCGACACGACGACCCGCGACCTGGTGCAGCTCGCCCACGACGGCGGGATGAACATGATCCGCGTCTGGGGCGGCGGCGTGCACGGCACCGACGCGTTCTACGACGCGTGCGACGAGCTCGGGATCCTCGTCTGGCAGGACTTCATGTTCGCCTGCTTCGACTACCCCGACCCGCACGGCGACCTCGCCGAGGAGACCCGCCTCGAGGCCACGGAGCACGTGCGCCGCATCCGCGACCACGCGAGCCTCGCCCTGTGGTGCGGCGAGAACGAGGTGCAGGCGATCCACGAGCTGACCCACGGCACCGCCGAGCCGGGCCCGTGGGGCTGGTCGCTCTTCAACGAGGTGCTCCCCCGCGTCGTCGCCGCGGAGGACCCGGACAGGCCCTACTGGCCGGGCAGCCCCTGGGGCACCGAGGGCCTGCTCAACGGCACACGCGACGGCGACCGGCACGCCTGGGAGGTCTGGCACGGCAACGACGTCGGCGCCGGCGGCCCCACGGAGTTCGCCAGCCGTGGCGAGGCCGTGCACTTCGCGCGCTACGACCACGACATGGGTCGCTTCATCAGCGAGTTCGGCATCCACGCGGCACCCGAGCTCGCGACGCTGCAGCGCTGGACTCCTCCGGGCAGCTTGGAGCTCGGCTCCGAGCAGCTGATGCAGCGCATCAAGGACACCCCCAAGGACAAGGGCTGGGCCCTCATGGGCCACGAGACCGGCGAGCCGACGAACCTCGTCGAGTACGTCGACTTCTCCATGGCCTGCCAGGCCGAGGGGCTCAAGCACGGCATCGAGCACTACCGACGGCGGCAGCCGCACTGCAACGGCACGCTGGTCTGGCAGCTCAACGACCCGTGGCCCGGCCTGTCCTGGTCGGTCATCGACTACGACCTCGTCCCGAAGGCCTCCTACTACTTCCTGCAGCGGGTCTACCAGCCGCTCCTCGCGAGCTTCCGCGTCACCGACGACGGTCTCGAGCTCTGGGTCTCCAACGCCGGGTGCGACGACGTCGATCTCGAGCTCGTCGTCGAGATCGGTGGCTTCTCCGGTGCACCGGTCGAGGCCCACACGGTCACGCTGACTGCCGAGGCGTACTCCTCCGTCCCGGTCTGGAGCCGTCCGGAGGTCCCGCGCGCCGACCAGGTGGCCTGGGTGTCGGAGATGCACGGCCGGCTGCCGGCGAACCGCAGGTTCTTCGCGCCGCTGAAGTCGCTGCCGCTGCGCGACAGCGCCGTGAAGGCGGAGCTGGTCCCGGGCGGGCCCGACTCAGCGCGGGTCCGCATCACGGCGCAGGGGTACGCCTACCTGGTGCGCGTCATGTGCGACCGGCCCGGAGCGCGCTTCTCCACGAACTACCTCGACCTGCGGGACGGCGAGAGCGTGACGGTGGACGTCGAGGGCATCCCCGAGGGAGCGCGACTGAGCGTCGCTACCTACGCGACGGCACCGCTCGACCTGTGACGTGCGACAGGGCGGCCCTCCGGAAGGAGGACCGCCCTGGTGCGCCGAGCTCAGCTGGTCACGTGCTCAGGGTGCCAGCCGGGCACGTGCAGCTCCACGTCGTCACCGGTGCGACGGGCGTGGATCATCCCGAGGGCGGCGAGGACGATGAGTGCAGCGCCGGCTCCGACCGCGACCCAGGCCGCGACGAACGCGACCGTGGCCATCGTGCCGAACGCGTAGGCGTTGAGCAGCATGCCGCGCAGCGTCTCACCGCGGAACACGGTCTGGACCTGGCCGGCGAGCTTGGTGTCGGCCGGGTTCGCCAGTGACTTGCTCGAGAGCTGTGCGTAGGTCTGTCCGCCCGTCATCTCCTTGAGGTGCACGGCGATGAAGTGGTCGGCGTAGGCCTTGGCCTGGGCGCCTGTCGTGAGCTGCTGGCCGGCGTACTGGCTCAGGTAGGGCTTGATCGCCGGGTCGTTGATCGCGTCCGAGCCCTTCGGCGGGAAGAAGATCTTCTGCGCCACGAGCTGGGTGCGGACGTTGTCGTCGATGAAGCTGTGGGCCCAGAACAGCAGGCCGGAAGCGGTGAACAGCACGGCCGCGATGACGAGTCCCGCGGTCGAAACCAAGGTGTCAAAGCTCTTGCGTCGCATGGTCTCTCCTCAAGTGGGGCAGCTCCTGCGCTGCCGTTGCACCTATCCCATTCCTCTGGCGCCTCAGCGACGAGGGGGGAAGGTCACGACCGTCGGGGACCGCACGGCCCCGGCCGCCGGGGACCTTGGTCCCGGTCACGCGGCCGGGTCGCGTCCGCCGAGGTCCAGCCGGAAGGGCGGATAGGTGTCGGTGAGCAGAGCGGCGTACGCCAGGACCCGGTAGCACCAGCGGTCCAGACCGACGACGAGATCGAAGACGTCACGGGGGTAGCGACCCGTCACGAGCAGCACGACACCTGCGACCGCCACCAGCAGCGTGACGAGACCGCCGTGCCCGACACCCACACCGCCGGCCAGCACGGCGACCACGAGGTAGTGCGGCAACGCGAGCAGCCACCACTTCACGAGCACGAGACCGCGCGACAGGTGCTCGGGGTAGTCGACGTCGAGCGTGGCCGGGTAGGTCGCGTCCGGGCCGATGCGGAACGGCGGGTAGCGGTCGGTGCCGAGAGCGCTGAAGCCGTAGAACTGGACCCGCCAGGTCCACTGCAGGATGCCGACGTTGAGGTCGAACAGGCCACGCGGGTAGCGACCGGTCACCAGGACCGCCACGCCGGCGATCGGGGTCGTCACCATCAGCACGACCCAGAGCACTGCGAGCACCAGGAAGTGCGGGATGAGCAGAAGCCACTTCACGAGCCAGCGCCACCGGTTGAGACCTTGTTCGTCGAGCTGACCGCTGAGGCGTACGGGATAGGTCATGGCGCACCTCCGAGACCGGGACGATCCACCACACGCTTCTCCCCAGGGACGTGCGCGGTCAGAGCCGAACGTCCCACCACCTCGGGCCGGTCGGACCGTGGTGCCCGCCTGGCCGCGGGAGGAGCGTGAGGGGCGAACCAGGGAGGTCAGCATGCCCACTCGTGAAGCCGTCGACGACTTCCTCGCCCAGGACCACCTCGCGTTCGTCGGGGTCTCGCGCGACGCGACCGAGTTCGCGAACTCCGTCTACCGCGAGCTGCGCTCGCACGGCCGGACGATGTACCCGGTCAACGCCTTGGCAGCGGGCGACCTCATCGAGGGAGACCGCAGCCACGCGTCGCTGTCTCTCGTGCCGGACCCCGTCGACGGGGTCGTCGTCATGGTGCCCGCGCCTCAGGCCGAGAGGGTCGTACGGGAAGCCGTCGACCGCGGCATCCCGCGCGTCTGGCTCTACCACGGCATCGGCCCGGGTTCGGACTCGGCCGAGGCTGCGGCCGCGTGCCGCGCCGCCGGCGTCAGCGTCGTGGACGGCGCGTGCCCCTTCATGTTCGACGGGCCCGTGCACGGCGTGCACCGCGTCCACCAGCTCGTCTCCGGCCACCGGGTGCTGGCTCGCCACTGACGGACGAGCGCTCAACCGATGCCGGAGGCACCCACCAGGGCACCGACCGCGTAGGTCACGGCCATGCCCAGGGCCCCGCCGAGGACGACCCGGAGCACGGCGGTGCGCACCGGCGCACTTCCCAGCCGGGCGCTGACCGCTCCCGTGATGCCGAGGGCGACGAGGACCACGGTGAACGTCACGGGGACGCGCAGGCCGACAGGCGGCAGCAAGACGGCCAGCAGGGGCAGCAGCGCCCCCAGCACGAAGGCCACCGCGCTCGCGCCTGCCGCGTGCCACGGGTTGGTCAGGTCGTCCGGATCCAGCCTGAGCTCGGCCTCGACGTGCGCGCGGATCGCGTCGTGCTCCGTCAGCTCGACCGCGACCTGCTGCGCCGTGGCCCGGGTCAACCCGCGATGGCGGTAGATGGCGGCCAGCTCTTCCAGCTCCGCTTCCGGCGCCTGCGCCAGCTCGAGGCGCTCCTTGACGATGAGGGCGCGCTCGGTGTCGCGCTGGCTCGACACCGACACGTACTCGCCCAGCGCCATCGACACCGCGCCCGCCAGAAGCCCGGCGATACCCGCGGTGAGCAAGGGTGACCGGGCGTCCGTCGCGCCAGCCACACCGACCACGAGTCCCGCGACGGAGACGATGCCGTCGTTCGCGCCGAGCACACCGGCCCGCAGCCAGTTCAACCGGCCACCGAGCGACGAACCGTGCGGTTCGTCGCGGTGCGCGGACCCGGCCGTCATCGTCTGGCGTCGACGGACCGCAGCGCCTCCAACCTCTGCCGGTACTCGGAGACGTCGATGTCACCGCGGGCCAGGCGCTCCGCCAGCACCTGCTCCGGGCGCGACGACGGGACGGCGCGCCCTGCCGACGCCGAGTGCAGAGACCACCATGCCAGGAACCCGATCACGGCCAGCACGGTGAGTGCCGAGAGGATCATGAAGACAGCCATCCAGCCGCCATCACCGCGCCCGTCGTCCCAGTACATCATGCGGCCACCCTCGTCGCGCGGGAGCGCGGCCGGGTAGGGCCCTTCGACTCAGCTGTCCGGGTCGAAGGCACCGTG
>Ga0207705_10003631_pt1 | contig 11751 bp, 15 predicted proteins | sample KBSC13metaG_FD_184314 | JGI IMG/M metagenome (GOLD analysis project Ga0207705, IMG submission 184314) | Corn rhizosphere microbial communities from Kellogg Biological Station, Michigan, USA - KBS C1-3 metaG (SPAdes) (version 2) | ecosystem: Host-associated > Plants > Roots > Rhizosphere > Soil ...
GAAAACAGCGAGAATTTGTTTTCTGCGCTGTCAGACACGGAGCGACTAGGTAGTGTTCACGAATTATCTGTACGTTGGCGAGCTATTGTGATGGAAACTGTGGATGGCCAAGACCGAAGTCCGCAGATTAATCAGCAATGCGATGTGGGAAAAACTGGAGGTCGCGGTGGCGGCGGCGAAGCATTCGCGCGCGGGAGCGCCGCCGGGATTGACGGATCGCGAGTTTCTCGAAGCACTGCTCTATCTGAACCGGAGCGGCAGTCCCTGGCGGGATTTGCCTGCGGAGCTGGGCTACTGGCATGCGGTCTACATGAGATTCCGCCGGTGGGAAAAGCGTGGGGTTTGGGAGCGTTTGTGGGCCCATCTGCAAGCCGAACCCTTTGCCCAAGCCCGCGACCTGCTGATGGACTCCACGACCATCCGGGCGCATCAGCATGCGGCTGGCGCGCCAAAAAAAACGGGAGCGATCAGGCTCTGGGACGATCTCGCGGAGGTTTCTCGACGAAAATCCACGCGGCGACGATCGACGAAAACTGTAGCGTTGCGCTCCACCTGACCCCAGGGGAAGCGCACGATGGTCGGCAATTTGAAATTCTTTATGACCGTCTTGATCCCGACAACGTCCTGGAGGCGGCGGCCCTCGACAAAGGTTACGATGCCGATCGCATCCGCGAACGCTTGGCGCTCGACGGTATTGAAGCAGTCATTCCTCCGATGAGCACGCGCAGCCAAAAGCCCCACTACGACAAGGACCGCTACCGAGGGCGCAATCGCATCGAGCGCTTTTTCAACAAGTTGAAACATTTCCGACGCATCGCGACGCGCTATGACAAACTGCGCCAAACCTTCTTCGCCGCAGTCCACCTCGTCGCTGCTTTCTTGATCGTTCGGAATTCGTGAACACTACCTAGACCGGGCACCAGCTCGCTGAATACGATCTTTTCCTCCTTGCTGCTCACGAGGCATCCGCCACCGATGCTGACGATTTCGTCGCCATGTCCGTTCATCATCGCGGCGCCATCGGCTTCTTCCGTGTCCCATCCGAAGACACGGCCCCGACGCTTTCTCGCGGCCCACGAACTCCAATGACTCAAGGAAGTTCGCCATCCCGCCTGCACGTCGCCAATTTCGTTCCAAGGATGCGTCGCCCGACGGAGTCTATGTTTTCGAACCTCGCCTTCCAGCCGATGTGTTAGCCAGGCGGTTTTGATGGTCTTTCATCGCAGGGAATGCCATCCTGACCATGCTTCCCCCATGAAAATCTTCTGGCTCCTTTTTGCCGTGCTGGGGTGCGCGGTCGCGGCTGCGGCGGGGCCGCATCCTTCCCTGCCGCCACCGGTGATTCCCGAATGCCTCGGCGTGAACCTGCCCGCCGGCGAACTAAAACCCGGCGAACTGGACCTGCTCGCGGCCGCCGGATTCCGGTGGGTGCGCATCGACCTGATGTGGGCAGCGACGGAACGCAGCAAGGGACAATACGACTTTTCCGCCTAAGGCGAAATCTACATCTGCGGACCTTCGTTGATTTATTGAGCGAGTGGGTGGGAGCGGGTAGGAACCTTTGGGCGACACATCTCGTATGAACCGACTCGGCCGCCTTTCGACGAACCACTGCCCGCTCTACTTCGCGTTCGTGCCTGATTTCGCGGCGCTCTCCGAACTGCATCTTCCTTCCGCGCACACGGTCTTGCTGATCGTCGCGGACTCGAAAGACGTTCCTTCCGGCATCGTCGGCGACCTTGCGGAGCACCTCTTCGCCGGTGGCCTCACCTACGTTTGCGTGTGGGGTCCCGACTGCGAACGCGTCCACGATATTTTCGACGAGACCCACGTGGGCGATGGCGGCAGCGAGCCGCAATTCTCGTTCATGAGCACCTGGCACGAGGACGAATCTCTCGACGAGGCACTCTTCTTCTTTCTTCGGTGTGCGATACCCATCGAGGCCGACCCTTCGGCCACATCTTATGTCGCCGTCGCGGTGGGGCGCACGGACTGGGCGGCTGCTATGCAACACGCCCTGGCCGATACCGACACTTTCGTTTCCCGTGTTCTTTCCGATGAGCCGGCGGCGGGCGGTCCAACCTGACGAGTTCGTCCCTTCATGGATCGCCCGGGAGTTCAAGGCCGCACGCCCCGGCAAACTCCCGGAAGTGGGCGGCGAAACCGATTGCCCCGAGGGTCGCGGGTTAGAAGTCGCCACCACCGCCACCACCCGAGTCCCCGCCGCCTCCAAAGTCACCACCACCCCCAAAATCTCCGCCGCCCCCGGAATCGCCACCACCGCCAAAGTCGCCTCCTCCACCGCTGCTGTTCCCTCCGGAGTCGTCACCGAAGCTGCCGCCGGATCCGGAGAAATCGCTGTCCTGTCCTGAGAAGCCGGGCGAGCCGCTGTCATTGTTCCCCGGATCGTTCCAGGAAGAGGCCGACGACTCATGACCGAAGAAACGATCGTACATCCACATGCCCGCGGCCGCTCCGAACATCCCGCCCATGAGCGAACTCAGGAAGCCGCCGCCACCGCCCGAGCCCCCGCCAAAACCGCCACCGCCCATCCCGGGAGTCATGCCCGATCCTCCGCCACGGAGGGCACGAAACAGCGCGATCAAAAGCCACGCTCCGATCCCCACAACTACGAGCGGGACCAGCCATGACCCGGAACTGTGGGTGCGCACGGCGCCATTCGGCCGCTCGACATTGATCGGTGCACGGCTGCCGGCGCTTCCAGCGTGCGCGCGCATGGTGGAAGCGACGAATTCCGTGCCATCCAGGAGCGCGGCGTCGTTATCTTTGGCCTTCAGTTTCGCCAGCATCAGGCTCACGAGCGTATCGCGGTCGCGCATGGTGAAGGCCTTCCTCTGCGTATCGTTGCCCACCACCACCTGAAGGTGCGGGGGCGTCTTGACGAGCAGCGCGTAAACGCCGTTTACTCCTTTCTCCCGGGCCCTCTTCTCCGCCCATTGCTCCATGAAACGATTGAGCGCGGTTTTATCCGTGGCGTTTGGCGCCGTGCCGGCTTCCGCCGGGATCGCCGGGAAGGTCTCGACCGCAAAATCCTTCCGTACTTCGCGCTGGAGGTCGGCGATCTGCCGCTGGGCCGTCGCTTTCGCCGATATCGAGAAGAAATCACCCTTGTCGTCCACACCGGCCCCGCCGGCCACGGCCGAGGAGAGACCAGTCAAAAATGCGGCGGAAACCGCGAGCAGACTGCGGAAGATGGGAAATGAAGACATAAGAGGTAGTTCGGGTTTAGACCGCCCCGGTGATTCGCCGTTCGATTCGCTTTCGGATTCCCTATCTGCCATCAACCCTTCTGCCGTCCCCGGGGCCAGGTCTTGCGGGCGTGATGAAACAGGTATTGCTGCGCGTAGCCTCCGTACTCCCCGAAGTAGCTCTCGGAGAACTCCTTCAGACGCCGCGTGGTGACCCGGCGCTTTTTCGGGAAATAAATCTGCCGCAGCACCCGTTCGATCCACACGTCGATGGGAAAGGCGCGCACCCGCTCGAAGCCGAAGAGCATGGTGCAATTGGCGACTTTCTCCCCTACCCCTGGCAGCCGGCACAACTCCGCACGCGCCGTGAGGTCGTCCATCTTCGCGATCGCCGCCAGGTCCACCGAACGCTCCGCGATCATCCGCGCCGAGCCGAGGAGGTTTTTCGCCCGGTACCCCAGGGCGCAGGCGCGCAGATCCGCCTCGGAAAGCGCCGCCATCGCCTCCGCGGTGGGATAAGCAAACACTTCCGGCCCATCCCAATCGATCCGCCGACCGAAGCGGCGACGCAGGGTGTGGGAGATTTGCGCGATGTGGGCCACTTGCTTCATCGAGGACGTGATGAAGGTGGCGAGGCACTCCCAGGCCGGTTGGCGCACGACGCGCATCCCGCGGCAATAGTCCCGCGCCGCGTTCATCGCCGGATCATCGGGGAACGTGGCGGCGATTTCCGCCAGCGGATGGTCGAGGGCGAAGTAACGAGCGGCGATGGCCTCCATCCCCGCGGTGACGAGAAGCTCGTTGCCGTGCTGCTCGACCCGCAAGGCCCGGTCGCCGATGGCCCCCATCCAGCCGCCGCCCTCGCGCCGCCAGTGGAAGACCTGTCCGCAATCGAGCGTTTGATCGAGGTCGAAGTCCCGGGCGACGACGCAGGTCGCAGTCACTGGATGAAGTAGCTCAGATTCTCCAGTTCGATCGCCAGATCGACGTTGTTCACGACCACATTGTCCGGCACCTGGAGGATGATCGGCGCAAAATTCAGGATCGCCAGCACTCCGGCGGCGACGAGTTCGTTCGCCACTTCCTGCGCCACGTTTCCCGGCACGGTCAGGATCGCCATCTTGATCCGGTTTTCGGTCACAAATTCCCCGAGCGACGCCATCGGGAGCACTTTCACGCCCAGCTCCCGGGACCGGGATTTCGAAACCTGCAAATCGAAAGCCGCCACGACCTCGAAGCCCTCCTTGGCAAAACCATGGTAGCGCAGCAGCGCCGACCCAAGATGCCCGGCGCCGACAAGAATGACCGGCTGGAGTTGCGTCGTGCCCAGCGCTTCCGTGAGCCGGCGGCTCAGCGCCTCTACGTTGTAGCCAAGGCCGCGGGTCCCGAATTGGCCGAAATACGTCAGGTCCTTGCGCAATTGCGTGGGTTTGACCCCGGCCGCCTTGGCCAGCGCCGCCGAGGAGACCGTCTCGATCTTGTTCGCGCGCAGCCGCTGGAGCGCACGGTAGTAGAGGGACAACCGATAGACCGTTTTTCGGGGAATGACCAACTTCGACATTTTGTGAAAATTAACACTATTTGACGAGAGCGCGGCAGGAATTACTCAAAACGCAGAATAATGGGTAGTTTTTTCCGGCGAGTTGGCGTAACTCCCTCGCCCCGCTTTTCTACCATCATGCGCCTCAATCGATTTCTCGCCTCCGCCGGCCTCGGCTCACGCCGCGGCGTCGAGGAACTCATCATCAACGGCCAGGTCCGCGTCAATGGCCGGGTCGTGACCGACCTCGCCACGCAAGTCGGCCCCGACGACTCCGTCAAGGTCGGCAACCGCCTGCTCCGCACCGAACAGCCCCTCAGCGTCCTGCTCAACAAGCCGAAAGGCTACGTGTGCACCGCCGACGACGAACGCGACCGGAAGACCATCTTCGAACTCCTGCCCGCCAACTGGCCGCGCATCTACCACGTGGGCCGCCTCGACATGGATAGCGAGGGCCTGCTCATCCTGACCAATGACGGCGAGCTTTCGCTCGCCCTCACCCATCCGCGCTACAAGATCGAGAAGGAATACGAGGTGCTCCTCGACAAATCCTTCGACCTCAAGGACAGGGAAAAGCTCCTCAAGGGGTTCCATATCATGGGCGGCCGGGCCAAGGTGGAACGCCTGGAAGTTCACGGCCCGCAGCATCTCGGCCTGACTCTCACGCAGGGCATCAAGCGGCAGATTCGCCTCATGCTTTACGAGCTCGGCTACGAAGTGGAACGCCTCGCGCGGGTCCGGCTCGGCCCATTGAAGATCGGCGAGATGCGCCCCGGCGAATGGCGCCTCCTCAGCTCGAAGGAAGTGGCGATGCTCAAGGCGGCCGTGCCCGCCGACGTGAAGCCCGCCGGCGCGAAAAAGAAAGCCTGATCATGGCCTCGATCGGCGAACGCAATGCGCTCCGCGTCGTCCGGGAATCGAAGTCGGGCCTGTATCTGGATGGCGAGTGGCTGGGCGAGATCCTCCTGCCCGGGCGCTACATCCCGAAAGGGACGGTTCCGGGCGACTATCTCGAAGTCTTCGTGCATCACGATTCGGAAGACCGGATCGTCGCCACGACCGAGCTCCCGCGGGCCTGCGTGGGCGATTTCGCGGCGCTCAAAGTGATTGGCTTTCATCCGGGGGTCGGCGCGTTTCTCGACTGGGGCTTGAGCAAGGATCTGCTCCTCCCGATGCGCGAGCAGGCCCACCGCGTCAAGGTTGGCGACACGGTGGTGGCCTACGTTTTCATCGATAAGCGCAGCAGCCGGATCGTCGCCACGACGCGCCTGGAGAAGCATCTGGGCCAGACCGCGCCCGCCTACGTGCCCGGCCAGAAGGTGCCGCTGCTCATCGCCGGCGAAACCCCGCTCGGCTACAAGGCCATCGTGGACAACGCCCATCTCGGCTTGGTCTACAAGTCCGACCTCGGTTCGCCCCTGGCGGTGGGCCAGGCCCTGGAGGGCTACGTCCGCATGGTGCGCCCCGACGGCAAGATCGACCTCAGCCTCGACCCGGCGGGATACAAGCGCATCTCGTCCGTGACCGAACAAATCATCGAGGCCTTGCAGAAAGCCCCCGGCGGCCGCCTCCCCTTCGGCGACCACAGCACGCCCGAGGAAATCCGGGCGCAATTTGGGACGAGCAAGAAGGCGTTCAAACAGGCGCTCGGCGCGCTCTACAAGCAACGGAAGGTAAAGCTGGTGGAGGGTGGGATGGAGTTGATCGCCGCGGCGGGCTCAAAGTCATAGCCGGCTTGGGGCGCGGCCACGGAATTATGGAGTGCGCGCGATTTATCGCCGCTTTGGATTGGCGCGGAGCGCCGGTGGACGATGGGAGTTTGCCATAACTGCAAAGAGCGTCTCAATCGAAGGGACCCGCGCGGCTCCGCCGCAAACCAAAGCGGCGATAAATCGCGCGCACTCGACACGCAGGCGCCACTCAACACCGGCTAGCAATCGACATCTCCAACAGATCGCCGGTCAACACTCCCCAGTCCCTACAACCGCAACGGCGGAATCCCCGAGCCTTTGCCGTAATCGGTGAACGGCAGATCATGCGCCTCCGCCACCGCCCGGCACGTGATGTGACCGTCGATCAAATTGAGGCCGCCCAGGAGTTGCGGGTCGCGCTGGAAAGCGCCCGGCACGCCGTGGTCGGCGAGGGTCTCGACGTAGCGGGAGGTCACATTGGTCAGCGCCTGGGTGGCGGTGCGGGCATACGCGGCGGGCATGTTGGCCACGCAATAGTGGATGACATCCTCCTCCACAAAGGTCGGGTCGTGGTGCGTCGTCGGACGCGACGTCTCCACGCAGCCTCCCTGGTCGATGGCGATATCCACGAGCACGCTGCCGGGCTTCATCACGCGGAGCATTTCCCGGCTGATGAGCTTCGGCGCCTTGGCGCCGGGGACCAGCACAGCGCCGATCAGCAGGTCGACCGTCGGCAGCATGTCCAGCACGTGGGCCGGACTGGAGAAGAGCGTGTGCGCGGTCTGCATCGTGATATCGAGGAAGCGCATCCGCTCCACATCCACCTCCAGGATCGTCACATCCGCCCCGAGCCCGGTGGCCATGCGCGCCGCATTCACGCCCGCCGTACCGCCACCAATCACGACGACCTTTCCCGGCAGCACTCCGGGCACTCCGCCGAGGAGCACGCCTTTTCCGCCCGTATGCTTGGCGAGGAAATAGCCGCCCATGATGATCGACATGCGCCCGGCAATTTCGCTCATCGGCTCGAGCAGCGGCAGCCGTCGATTTACTTCCACCGTTTCGTAGGCGATCGCCGTCACCCGCTGGTCACGCAGAATCTCCGTCAGCCGTTTGTTCGCCGCCAGGTGCAAGTAGGTGAAGAGAATCTGCTCCGCGCGCAGCAGCGCGTATTCTTCAGGCACCGGCTCCTTGACCTTCACCACCATCTCCGCGCGCTCGAAGACCTCGGCGTGCTTCGTCACGATTTCCGCTCCGGCCCGCACATACTCCTCGTCGGCATAGCCCGTCCCCAAGCCGGCCGATTGCTCGACCAGCACCGTGTGGCCATGTTTCGCCAACTGGTAGACCAGCCCTGGCAGCAGGCCGACGCGATTTTCCTGCGCTTTGATTTCCTTGGGAACGCCGATGATCATGTTTGTGATGGGATGGGTGCGGGAGCGGTACGTTTCAGCCAGTGGGTGTAGTGTTCAGTTTTCAGTCTTCAGTGTTCAGTCGTCCCAATTCCACGTCGCAGGCAATCGGGACGAAACAGATGGAGCATGACCGTCAGTGGATCGGAACGTTCTCCCGGAGCGGAGCCACTGAATACTGAACACTGAACCCTGAATACTTCCCCATCAGTTCCTCCCCGGCTCATCCGGGGCCTCGGCGAGGAGCCGGAACCACGGGCCGTAGCTGCTCGTGATTTCTCGCCACAGGGTGGGGCAACGGTCCAGGTCGAGGACTTCGCGCGGGGCTTTGCCGACAAGCCATGACCGCTGGGCAAGCTCCCCTTCGAGCTGGCCCTTGCTCCACCCGGCGTAGCCGACGAAGGCGCGCACCACGAGCGACTCGTCGTGGATGGCTTCCGCCGCTTCGTCGATGATCAGGTGGTGCTGACACTCCAGCCGTTCGGTTTCCGAATGCCAGCGGAACGACGCGAAGACGAGCTGGTCCGTGGCCACCGGACCGCCGATGAAAACCGGCACGCGCCCCAAGGGCCCCAATTCCTTGCCTGGCAGAATCTCCCCCACGGTCCGGCCGGCGGGCCGGTTCAAGGTGAGGCCAAAGGAGCCGTCCTGAGCATCATTGGCCGAGATGAAAAGCACGCTCCGGCGGAAATTCGGATCGAGCAGACCTGGGTGCGCAATGAGCAGCGACCCGGCCAGGCTGAGCGAAGAAAAAGCGAACTCGCGCACGCCGCAAAGTTAAAGGGACTCGGCCATTCCGCAAGGTTTTCTCCGTGTTGGGGCGCCTGATTTGCGCTTCTTATTTGTCTGCTGCGTGGATTTGGGCGGCGGAAAAATCCGAAATCCGAATATCGAAATCCGAAACAAATTCCAAAAGTGTGAATAGGTGAAATGTGGAAAACGCTCTCGCTCGGACGTTTTTCCAATTTTCCTCCTTTCTCTCTTTTCGGATTTGTTTCGGATTTCGAGTTTCGGATTTTCGAATTTCCGCGGTCTCAGGTGGCCGTGCCTTCCGTTGCGACTCCGCCACCTTTTTCCCGTTCCTGCGGCATCATGGTGGAAATGCCCGCACGATTTGTTACGGTGGGCGCCGACATGCCGACCACACAGGACTCCCTCATGATTGCCGGACGCGAATTCCGTTCGCGGCTGCTCCTCGGCACGGGCAAATTTTCCTCGAATGAAACGATGGCCTCGGCGCTCGAGGCGAGCGGGTGCGAGATTGTGACCGTCGCCCTGCGCCGGGCCGATCTCTCCGGCAAGCGCGATCCCTTTGCCAACATTCTCGACTTCATCGACCCGGAGAAATACCTGCTCCTGCCGAACACGAGCGGCGCCATGAATGCCGCCGAAGCCGTGCGGCTGGCCCGCCTCGCCGTCGCCGCCGGGCTGCCCAAATGGGTGAAGCTGGAAATCCACCCCGACCCGCGCTACCTGCTCCCCGACCCGATCGAGACGCTGCTGGCCGCCGAGCAGCTCGTGGCCGAAGGCTTTACCGTGCTGCCCTATATCAACGCCGATCCCGTGCTGGCCAAGCGCCTTCAGGACGTGGGCACCGCGACCGTGATGCCCCTGGGCTCGCCGATCGGCAGCAATCGCGGCATCGAAACCCGCGCCCAGATCGAGATCATCATCGAACAGGCCACGGTGCCGGTGATCGTCGATGCCGGACTGGGCGCGCCCAGCCAGGCCGCCGAGGCCCTGGAGATGGGCGCGGATGCCGTGCTCGTCAATACCGCCATCGCCATCGCCTCCGATCCCGCCCGCATGGCCAATGCCTTCCGCATGGCCGTGGAGGCCGGGAGGGAGGCGTATGTGACGGGGCTCGGGGAGACGCTGGGCGTGGCCTCGGCAACGAGCCCGCTGGCGGCCTTCCTTGGGGCCAGTAATCAGTAATCAGTAATCAGTGGCTCCGCACCCGAAGAACCTTCCAAATTCATCCCGAACGACACACAAACTGTATTTTGTATTTCCTGCCCTGCCTTGCCGCGTGGAAATGTGCCTACTGAATACCGAATACTGAACACTGATTCCTTGTGAAAACGCTTCGCCCCCTCGCAGTCCTCCTCCTCACCTCCATCCTCCTCCTCGCGACGTCCCCCGCCGCCGACACCCCTGAGGATGTCGTCGCCCGGCAACTTGCGGCGATGCGTGCTGGAGACTGGGAACAGTTCACCTCCTGCATGAGCGACAGCACGCTGCGAGAGTTTCAAAAATCCGTGATCGACATCCTGACGAACGCGCCCGAAAGCGTGAACCGCGACCAACTCCTCCGCTCGTATTTCCAAAACAAGTCCGCGGGAGACCTCTCCGCGATCAAACCCTCCGAGTTCTTCGCCTTGTTCATGAATGGCCTGCGCGATACCAACCCCGGTCTGAAGGAAAGCATGGCCAAAGCGGAGGGCAAGATCCTCGGCCACATCGATGAAGGCCCGGACACGGCCCACGTCGTCACCCGCATGATCATGCCGATCAGCGATGGCCGGATGACGAAGATGGACGTGACCACGCTGAAGCGCGACGGCGATACGTGGAAAGCCCAGTTGAAAGGTGATATGCAGGCGGTCGTGAACAACCTCGGCCGCATGCTTCAAGTCAAATGAGCGAACCCGCCCCTCTTCTCGAAGTCCGCAATCTCCGCACTTGGTTTCCCGTGACGGGCGGGGTCTTTCGCCGCCATATCGATGACGTGAAAGCGGTCGATGACGTGAGCTTTACCGTCGAGGCCGGGACCACCGTCGGCCTGGTCGGCGAGAGCGGCAGCGGCAAATCCACCATCGGCAAGACCATCCTGAAGCTGGTGCCCGCCACCTCGGGGGAGATCCGTTTCGAAGGCCGGGAAATCCTGGGCTTGAGCGAGAGCGAGTTTCGTCCCTTGCGCCGCGAGATGCAGATGATCTTCCAGGACCCTTTCGGCTCGCTCAATCCGCGGCATACGATTTTTCAAATCGTCGGCGAAGCGCTCGAAATCCACTTTCCCCAAATGACCCGTCCCGAGCGGCGCGAACGGGTCGCTGAGCTGATGAAGCAAGTGGGACTCAAGCCGGAGATGATGGAGCGTTACCCCCATGAATTCAGCGGCGGCCAGCGGCAACGCATCGGCATCGCCCGGGCCCTGGCGGTGAAGCCCCGCTTCATCGTGTGCGACGAACCCGTGAGCGCGCTGGATGTCAGCGTGCAGGCGCAGATCGTCAATCTGCTCCAGGATCTCCAGGAAGAACTCGGCCTCACCTACCTCTTCATCGCCCACGACCTCGCCGTGGTGGAGCACATGAGCGACCAGGTGCTGGTCATGTATCGTGGCAAGATCGTGGAAGCGGCCTCCGCGGAAGCCATTTACGAAAACCCGCAGCACGAATACACGAAGAAGCTCCTGGCAGCCGTGCCGAAGTTCGCTTGATTGACCTCTGGGGCGACCCACGCTTATCTCCCTTGCTCACGTTCGCGTTCGCATGACTCCTTTCCTCAGAAAATTCCTTGGCATGAACTGGCTGCTCGTCGGCATCTCGTTCCTGCTGTGCGTTCTTGGAGTCATTGCGGTCTACAGTGCTTCCTCGTTCCGGACGGACGACTACTGGCACAAGCAGACGGTCTGGGTCTGCGTCGGGATCGTGGTCTTCATGGTGACGAGCCTGATCGACTATCGCTGGGTCAAATGGGCCGCGCTGCCGATGTACATCGTCAGCATCTTTTTCGTGATCCTGACCTATACCAGCATGGGCCAGGAACACGGCGGCGCGAAATGCTGGCTGCTCCTTCCGGGTGTCGGCACGTTCCAACCCTCGCAGATGACCCTCATCGCCGCGGTCCTCACCATGGGCCTGTTCCTGAGCCAGTTTCGCAAGCTGGCCCCGATGCTC
>Ga0207705_10003633_pt1 | contig 11745 bp, 9 predicted proteins | sample KBSC13metaG_FD_184314 | JGI IMG/M metagenome (GOLD analysis project Ga0207705, IMG submission 184314) | Corn rhizosphere microbial communities from Kellogg Biological Station, Michigan, USA - KBS C1-3 metaG (SPAdes) (version 2) | ecosystem: Host-associated > Plants > Roots > Rhizosphere > Soil ...
GTCTTGCGCGGTCACCCGACGGCCGCGCGCGCGAGACAACGTCGCGTCGACGATCGCCTGACAGAGGCCGAGCTCATGCACGGCGATCACCCGCCCCGGTCAGCTCCAACCGGGCCGCCTCGGCCCGGGCAGTGTCGACAACGAGCGGCAACGCCAGTTCGACCGCTGCCGCCACGGGCGGCGACAGGGCCATCCCACCGGTGAGCGTCTGCGGTTCGCATCCGACGACCACGACCCGCGGAACGGCACCGCCGAGCCCGGACAGGGCACGCAGCACGACATGCGGGTTCATCGAGTGCGCATCGACAGCGGCACCGTCGACCACGTCCTCCACGGTCAGCGACTCGGTCTTCGTGTCGGCGGTGACCTCGAGGAGGACGACAGTGCCGGGCGGTTCGTTCATCGGAACGGCGTCGACGAGAACAAGCGCGCCGTAGTTGCCGTCGAGCAGTTCGTAGGCAAGGTGGACGCCACGGATGCCGTAGTCGGCGACGTCGACGTTGCCCGGCAGAGTCGCTGTGTCGAGGCGCCGGACGACCTCGACGCCGAAGCCGTCGTCGCCGAGGAAGACGTTGCCGATCCCCGCCACGAGCACGCGATCGCTCATGGCGTCTCCAACGGCTCGACCTCGTCGGGGGCGAAGTAGCGGTAGCGGCCATACCACCGGTTGAGCTCCGCAGCCGGATCGTCTTCGATGGTGACGACCACGTGGCGCTGGTCGTCGACGTCGACGAGCACCGCTTCGACAACCGCTGACCGGTCGGCGAGGAACATGTCGTGCACGTCGGTTCCACGGCTGCGCGGGTGCAACCGCACACGTGAGCCCTTGCGCACAGTGACCCCGGCGATGACGACGCACTCGACCGGCGGAGCTTGAATCGTGCGGATCACGCCGTGCAGCCGGTCGAACACCTCCGGTTGCATCGCCTCAACCCGGTCGACGATGGCCGCGGCGCGCGGATCGGTGGCGCGCGCCTCGGCCTTCTCCGCGTCGGTGAGTGTGAGCGTGCGCAGCGACAGAATCTCGTCGATCTCGGCCGCATCGTGCAGGTCACCCGGGCTCTCCGGCGCGACGCTCGGGTGGTCGTACAGGATGACCGGCGCTGCGAGCATGACGGCGTCGGCGGCATCGGCAAGGACCGGGAAGACATGCACGTTCGTGCAGCGGCGTACTTCCTCCGCCGCCCACTCCGGTGGGTCGAGAAGAGAGAGGAAGCGACCGGCGTCGGTGCCGAGTAGGACATGGGTCGCGAGCATCCCCCGGCGCAGCGCTTCCTCGCGGGTCGCGTCAGGCCCGAGTCCACCGGTGTTGTCGACCCGAACCCGCAGCCTCACGATGCCGCTGCTCTCGATGGGGCCGGTGCTCTCGATGGGCCGGGCGTCGATCCGCATGCAGGCTTGCACCCGATCGAGATGGCGAACCACGCGGTGGCCGTCGAGGGATAACGTCCCATCGACCTCGTCGCCGGAGTAGGCATCGATCTCGACGTTGACCTCGTGGGTCAACAGGTCGGCGACCGTGACCGACACGTCATGCTCGCGCGGGACCGCCTCGTCGAACGTCAACTCCAGGCGGCCGCCGACGACCGCCCGGTCGACCGGACGGAATCCATCTGGGGCACGACGCTCGACAATCCGCTGTTGGCATTGCAGGAAGCGCAGGCGCACGGTGACGGTCGCATCACGGGGCGCCAGGAGCAGGCACTCGGATTGCGCCCACGACGACTCAGCAGATCCGGCCACGCCGGTGTCGGTGAGTCCGTGTGCCTGCGCCCACTGCGGCGGGAGGAGCACCCCGAACTGCCACCGCACTCTGTTCTTCGATGAGGAGCGCCGGTAGGGGTAGAGCAGGTAGCCCTCGTAAAGGATCGCGTCGGCTACCGGCGCGGCAGCCGAGAACGGATCTGTCGCCGACAGGGGCCCGGCGGTGACACGGACGTCGACCACCTCCCACCTGGCTGTGTAGGTGCTACTTCGTGTGAGCGCGGACCGTCGGGCGGCGAGACATTTGCGCGGCGGTTTTCACGACTTTTTTTCCCTGCCGTCCACCGCGGCGGCCACGACGGCCTGACCGACGCTGATGCCGGCGTCGTTCGCCGGAATCTCACGGTGCATGAGCACGTGCAGGCCCCGACGAGCGAGCCGCTCCGACACAAGGTCGACCAGGGTGAGGTTCTGGAACACCCCGCCGGACAACGCCACGACACGCAGACCGGTGCGCCGGCTGACCTCTTCGACGGCAGTGGCGACGGCGTCGGCCAGCCCGCGATGGAACCTGGTCGCGATGGCAGCCGCCGCGGCACCCGTCGCGACGTCGCCGACCACCCCACGGATCACATCCGTGCTCCGGATCGTCACCACTTCACCGTCGTCGACGCCGACCGGATAGGTGCCAGGGACTGCGTCGTCGTAGCGCTGCTCCAACTCGATCGCGGCTTGTCCTTCGTAGCCGGCGATGTCCCGAACGTCAGCGAGTGCTGCCACGGCGTCGAACAGCCGACCCGCGCTCGTCGTCGATGCACTGAGCTCCGATCGCGCCAGCGCGCGAACCGGATGCCACAACTCTGTGTGCCGGGCGCGCACCGGCAAGTGCTCGGGCTCATCCTCGCCAACGGCCGCGTCGACGGCTGCCGCCGCCATGCGCCACGGCTGCCTGACGGCAACGGCGCCACCGGGCAATGGCAGCGGCTCGAGGTGCCCGACTCTGTCCGCAGCGCACAGGTCCGCGACGAGGATCTCCCCGCCCCACAACATCCCGTCGGCGCCGTAGCCGGTGCCGTCGAACGCGACGCCGATGACCGGTCCGGGCTGGCCGTTGTCGGCGAGACATGACGCGATGTGTGCGTGGTGATGCTGCACACCGATGTGCGTCACGCCGTCGATGGCCAGCGCATGCTTCGACGAAAGGTAGTCCGGATGCAAGTCATAGGCGACGATCTCGGGCGTGACCGCGAACAGACGCTGATAGTGCGCGATGGCCTCGGTGTAGGACTGAAGTGTCTCGAAGTTCTCCAGATCGCCGATGTGATGCGACAGCACCGCTTGCCCGCCGCGCAACAGGCAGAACGTCGACTTCAGCTCGGCGCCGCAGCCGAGCACGGGGCGGCGCGCGACCACCGGCATCGCGATCGGCTCGGGTGCGTAGCCGCGCGAGCGGCGGATCGTCACCGTCCGGCCACGGTCGACCCGCACCACCGAGTCGTCCGCGCGGCTGTGGATCGGCCGGTCACTGACCAGAAACGCGTCGGCGATGCCGCTGAGGCGGGCGACGGCATCGTCGTCGGCATGTGCGATCGGCTCGTCGGCGGCGTTGCCGCTGGTGAGGACGAGTGGGTGACCGAACCCGGCCATCAGAAGGTGGTGCAGCGGTGTGTAGGGCAGCATCACCCCGACTGCGAGGTTGCCGGCGGTGACCGCAGGAGCCAGCCCGTTGCCCTGCTGCGCGGCCGCGACGACGATCGGCCGGCGCCGGTCGGTGAGGGCGGCGAGGACCCCCGGGTCGACGTGGATGAGCCGGTGCGCCCACTTGATTGACGGCAGCATGACGGCGAAGGGCTTGTGCTCGCGATGCTTCCGTTCTCGCAGCCGCGCGACCGCAGCGGTGTTCGTGGCATCACACGCGAGGTGGTAGCCGCCGAGCCCCTTCACCGCAACGATGGCCCCCGCGTCGAGCAGGGCGACGGTCTCGTCGAGGGGATCCCCGTCGACGTGGCGAGTTCCGTGTCGAAGAGCGAGTCGCGGACCGCACGCCGGGCAGCAAACCGGCTGCGCGTGGAATCTTCGGTTGGCCGGGTCGTGGTATTCCGCTGCGCAGTCGCCGCACATGCCGAATGCGCGCATCGAGGTGTTGGCACGGTCGTAGGGCACCGTGATCGTGATCGTGAACCTGGGACCACAGTTGGTGCAGTTGGTGAAGGCGTAGCGGTAGCGACGGTCGAGCGGGTCGTTGATCTCGCGAAGACAGTCGTTGCATGTGGCGGCGTCCGGCGTGACTGGAGTGGTCGGCACGGCAGCCGCGACACTGTCGACAATGCTGAATCCTTGTCGGTGCAACGGCGTCAGTGGTGTGACCGTGACGGAGTCGACGCGGGCGAGGCGCGGAGGACGCTCCTTCAACGCCTCGACGAGCAGATCCACGGCGTGAGCCGGTCCCTCCGCCTCGACGAACACGCCGTCGCCGTCGTTGCCGACGTGGCCGGCGAGACGCAAGCCTGTCGCATGCCCATAGACGAACGGGCGAAAGCCGACGCCCTGCACGATGCCGCGGACACGCACGTGTACGCGGACCGGCGCCGGCGCCTCAATGGTCATGGGCCAGGTCGCGCCTGCAGTTGCTGCACAGTCGTCGCCCAGATCAAGTGGTAGACGGTCGTCTGCGCTTCCTGGATGCGATGCACCGACGCCGAGGGCACGACGAAGAGGTGATCGATCGTGTCGGCCAGGGCCATCCGGCCGCCGTCATAGCCGGCGAGGCCGACGGTGAGCATGCCGGTGCGACGAGCCACTGTGAACGCCGCGAGCACATTCTCCGAGCCGCCGCTCGTCGACAGTCCGACGGCGATGTCGCCGGCCCGGCCGAGTGCCGCGAGCTGACGGGAGAACACGACGTCAAAGCTGACGTCATTGGCAAGCGCGGTGACCACGGCGACGTCGTTGGCCAACGCGAAGGCGGGCAGGCAGGGTGTGCCGGCGCCGGGATGGCAGAACGCCGAGACCAGCGACTGGGCATCGGTGCTGGAGCCGCCGTTGCCGAACGCGAACAATCTGCCGCCGCCGGCAAACAACCGCGCCATCTCGTCGGCGCACGCAACGATGCGATCGGCGTCGCGCTGCACGACGCTGGCGCGGAGCTCCCCGACTTCGGCGAACTTCTCCGCCGCGGACCGGCGCAGGTCGTCGAACAGGTCGCTGTCGCCGTCGGAAGGCGCTGCGCGCAGGAAGGGATAGAGCGCGTCGGTCGAGCCGGCGGTGTCATTCGCGGTCATGATCGCTCCGCGGTCCGGCGACGACTGCGATGGCTTCCTTCGCATGAACCAGGAGGGTGGACCCGACGGCGGCGTCGACAAGGCCCACGCTGACCGTCTCGTCGCCGAGCTCGGTCCGCACCACGGCCAGGTCGTCGTCCAGAAGCTCGACCACCTCGACGGCGACTGCGGTGTCCGAACAGGTGATGCACACGTCGTCGTGGCACGGACCGGTCATGACCGCATCCCGACCGGAACGACGGGATCACGTTCGAGATAGACGTGCACCAGCTCCCAGAGCACGTGGTAGTAGGTCACCATGACCTCCTTGGCGATACGCGGGTCGACCGTGTCGACCGGTAGAAGGTAGTCGACCGTCTCCGGCCGAATCGGGCCGGCGCCAACGATCCCGATGGTCAGCAACCCCAGTTGGCGGGCCGCGGCCAGTGCGTGTTCCGCGGCGTCACCGTCCGCGCCGGTCGACAGCCCGAGCGCGATGTCGTCCGGCCCGGCCACCAGTCGCAACCGATGGCTGAACGCGCTGTCGTAGCCCTCGTCCGCGGTGACCGCGGTCAGGGTCGCGACGTCAGTGGTCAGAGCGACTGCCGGGAGTGCGCGCTTGCCCACGATCACCGGATGGACGAACTCGACGGCGACATGCTGCGCGTCCGCGGCCAGCGTTCCGCCGCCGAAGACGATCAACGTGCCGCCGCTGCGGAATCGTTGCGCCATCGCGGCGGCTGCCCGCACCGTCTCGTCGACGTGCGTGGCAGCCGCTCGCGCCGCCGCCGCGCGGGGCTCCATCGCCAACAACTGCTCGGTCATCGTGCCGTCCACCCTGGATCGGGCGTGCGGCTGCCACAAGCACTCCGGCGCGCACCTCCCGCAGATGCGGTAGCGCGTGACGACTAGCGGCGCGATGCTGCGCTTGCGCGGGGCAGGCCGAGCCGGTCCAGCCGCAGGATGCTCAGGAACGTCGTACCCAGGACGACCTGCAGCCCGAGGATGCCGAGCACCACGGAGCAGACGCCCAGCCGGAACGCCGCTGTCGCGGCGACGGCATGCGGGTCGCTGCCGCGCGACATCACGATGCTGTCGATCGCACCGGCCGCGGCAACCAGGGCCAGCGTGACGCCGCTCACCAAGCCGAGCTCGAGCGTCACGCGATCGATCATCGCCGACAGTGGCCGCTTGATCGGCGGCAGCAGTCGCTGGGTCTGCGCGAACACCCGCGCCAGGATGGAGAACTGCACCGCCTGGAAGCCGATGATGACCAGGCCGCCGGCGCCGACGAGCATGCCCTCGGCGAGCCGGCCGTGCCCGGGCCGCCACCCGCCGAGCCCCAGCACCGCCAAGACGGACGAGGCGAAGAGCATCACCAACAGGCCTGGATAGAGGAACAGCCAGCGCGGGCTGAACAGCAGCAGGAACCGGAGGTGCCGCCATCCGTCGCGCCAGCTGCGCAGGTGCGGGGAGCGGGACCGCCCGTCCGGGTGCAGGACGACCGGCACCTCGACGATGCGCCGGTTGGCGAGCGCTGCCTTCACGACCAGCTCGCTGGCGAACTCCATCCCCGTCGTGCGGAGGTCAAGCGAGCGGGCGACGTCGCGCCGGAATCCGCGCAGTCCGCAGTGGAAGTCGCCGATGTCGCAGCGGAAGAAGAGCCTGCCGATGAACGACAGCACCGGGTTGCCGACGTAGCGGTGCAGTGCGCGCATCGCGCCCGGCTGGATCCCACCCTGGAACCGGTTGCCCATGACGAGGTCGGCGCCGCCGCGCAGCGCGGCGAGCATGTCGTCGAGTGCGGAGAAGTCGTAGCTGTCGTCCGCGTCGCCCATGATCACGTAGCGGCCGTGCGCCGCGGCGATTCCCTGGATCAACGCTGCGCCGTAGCCCCGCTGCGGGACGTCGATCACCCGGGCTCCCAGCCGCCGCGCGATCTCCGGAGAGCCGTCGCAGCTGCCGTTGTCGGCGACCACTACCTCGCCGGGCGTGCCGGTGCGGGCCAGGAAGCCGAGCGCCTTGCCCACGCAGCGTTCGAGCGTCTCGGCCTCGTCGAGGCACGGCATCAAGATCGTCAGCTCGAGGTCGCCGCCCCCGTGACGGGTGCGCAGCCGGGTCGCCGAACCGCTGGTCGGTGTGAAGGTCACGCACGCTCCGCAGGGGTGGCGGAATGGCCGAGGACAGTGGGAGGCGGCACGCGACCGCGGTCCCGCGCGGGTATGCCCGTCTTGCCCTGTCGGTAAGCATTCGCCGGAATGCCTGCGAACCCTTGTGGCGGTCGGCTATCAACGAGCCGTGAGGGGCGCGGGGGGACGACGTGGTCGCGCGCTCATGGCCGCCGCCACGCTCGCCGGGTGGGCTCTCGTCGCGGGCGTCTCCGGTGGCAGTCCATCCCCGGCGGCCAGCGCGTCCGCGCCGGTGGCACCCGTTGCGATCCCGGTGTCGCTGTGGCCACTCGACGAGCACACCCGCGGCGCGGTGCGCGACACCGCCGGCGACCGCGACGGAACCATCGCCGGCAACGTCACCGTCGGCCAGGTCGCGCAAGGCCCGACGCTGACGTCGTACGGATTCGACGGCGCGACCGGCGCGATCGTGGTGCCGCCCGCGGCGCGGCCGAAGCCGGTGGTCGCGGCGTCAGCCTGGCTCCGGCTGCCCCGCGGTGACCGCAGCGGCACAGTCGTATCCGCCGGCCCATTGCGGATCGCGCTTCTCGGCGGACACGTCGTCGCGACCGCCTGCAGCGGCAACCTCTGCGGCGCCAGCGCCTCGCGGGCGACCGTCGACGACGGCGCCTGGCACGACGTCATCGCCAGCGCCGGCCGGGGCTCCCTGTCCGTCTATGTCGACGGCGTGCTGGACGGCACGTCCTACGCGCCGGCGCCGACCATGCCCGGCGCTGACACCGGTGTGATCATCGGTGCCAAGCTGCACGGCGATCTCGATCAAGTCGCCCTGTACGACGAACCGGTGAGCGTGCGCGCCGCCAGCACACAGTTCCGCGTGGGCGCCTGCCCCCAGGCCGCCTCGACACCGGCGCCCTCGACCAGCGACCGGCGTGCGCTGCCCGCGTTGCCGCTGCACACGAGCGGGCGCTTCATCGTGGACGCACATGGCCACCGCGTAAAGCTGGCGGGAGTCAACTGGTACGGCGCGGAAGAGCTCGACCGGGTGCCTGCCGGTCTGCAGTGCCAGTCGGCCGACGCGATCGCGGCGCGCATGGTGCGCGACGGCTTCAACGTCGTACGCCTGCCCTGGGCCACCGACGCGTGGTCCGGTGCCGCCCCCGCGGTGGCGCCGGTCGCGGTCGCGGCGAACCCACGGCTGCGGGGGCTCGACGCGCGATCCGTGTTCGACGCCGTGATCGCGACGCTCGCTCGGCACGGTCTGATGGTCATCCTGGACAACCACGTCACCCGGTCCGACTGGTGCTGCGACGGAGCCGACGGCAATGCCCTGTGGTGGGAGGGCTACGACCCCGCTGCGCCGCCGGCGTGGCAGACCATGACGACAGCGCAACGCCAGGCCTACTTCGAGGCCGGGCAGGCGCGGTGGCTCACGGCGTGGACGGCAGTCGCCTCGCGCTATGCGCCCGGTGGCGCGCACCCGCAACCGGCGGTCGTCGGTGTCGACGTGCGCAACGAGCCGCGCACCGACTGGAAGCTGTCGATCACACCGACATGGGGCAGCCAGGGCAGCCAGGGCAGCCAGGGCAGCCAGGGCAGCCAGGGCGGCCAGGGTGGCCGCGCCGCGGCGCCGTGGCAGGACTGGCCGCGGGCGGCCGAGCTGGGCGGCGACACCGTGCTGCGGGCGAACCCCAAGCTGCTGGTCGCCGTGGAGGGCATCAACTACGCGAGCGACCTGCGCGGCGTTGCCAGCCGGCCGATCACGCTCTCGGTCGCGCACCGGTTGATCTACTCCGCGCACGACTACGCGTTCACAGAACCCAACATCACCTCCGCCGCGCTGCGCACCCAGCTGGGCGGCGCCTGGGGCTGGCTGCTCACGCAGCACAAGTGGTGGACCACACCGGTCTGGGTGGGCGAGTTCGGCGCATGCCATCCCGGCTCGGCCGGCTGCGTCGACGGCCCGTGGTGGCGGGCCTTCACGGCCTACCTGCACGCGGGCGACATCGACTGGACCTACTGGTCCTTCAACGGCACCGGCGCGCACGGCAGCGCCGAGCCCACGTCCTGCGACGCAACGCCGAGGTTCGAGGGTTGCCCCGAGGGGTACGGCGTTTCCGACGCCACCTGGGCGGCGGATGCGTCTGCGCCTCTGTCGCAGCAGTTGCGCGCGCTGACCCAGCTGTGGCAGCGGTAACGAACCGGTTAATTGCGGCAGGAGCAGCCGGAAGCCCGGCGAAGTGAGCCCGGGGCGGGGCACGGGGGACGAGACCCGGGGCATAAGAAAGGTGCCATGAAAGCCGCCGACCGCCTCCTGCAGCGATGGCGCATTCGTCGGGCGCTGGCGTGGCTGGCGCCCGGCAGCGATGTCCTGGACGTTGGCAGCGCTGATGGCGAGTTCTTCGCTCGCGCCGGCGGCCTGGTCCGCTCCGGCGTCGGCGTCGACGTCGCGCCCGTCGATCATTGGCAGGGCGGTGCGGCGGAACGTCGCCGCGGAACGTTTCCGGACGCGCTGCTCCCCGGTGAGCTGTTCGACGCGATCGTCATGCTCGCCGTCGTCGAGCACGTCGAGGAGACCGAGCTGAAGACCTGGGCGCGCGAATGCTTCGAGCACTTGCGACCCGGTGGACGTGTCGTCATCACCGTGCCGTCACCTTTCGTCGACACCCTGCTGCACGTGGGGATCGCCTTGCGGCTACTCGACGGCATGGAGGCGCACCAGCACCACGGCTTCGTGCCCCAGCAGCTGCCGGAAATCTTCGGCACCGCCGGCCTCCAGCTGCTCACGCACCGACGGTTCCAGCTCGGGCTCAACAACCTGTTCGTCTTCCACCGGCCGCCGTGACGCTCACCGCCGCTCCGATCGCGGACGAGATCCGGCCATCGCCGGCGCCGGCGGGCGGTCGCTGGCAGGCGCTGCGCGCTTGGGCGGGGGACAACCGGTTGTTCTGCGTCGTGCTCGCGGTCGCGACCGTGCTGCGCGTCGTCGTGGAGGCGACGTATGCGCCGGCGTTGGAGTTCTTCGGCGACTCCCCCGGCTATCTGCACGACGCGGCCCACCTCGGTCAGTTGAGCGCTTGGCACCCGTTCGGCTACCCACTCCTGCTGCGCCTGACCGCGTGGACGCAGAGCCTCGTCACGATCACCTTGCTGCAACATCTGCTCGGGTTGGCTGCGGCGGTAGTGGTCTACCGGCTGGCGCGCGGCTTCGGTGTGGGACGCGGTCTTGCCACGGTGGCGACGTTGCCGCTGTTGCTCGACGCCTATCAACTCGACATCGAGCAGTTCGTGTTGAGCGACACGTTGTTCACCTTCCTCGCCGTCGTCTGTGTCGTCGTGTGCTTGCGGCTGCTGCGACAGCCATCGGGCCGCACCGCGGCCATGCTCGGGGTTCTCGTCGCGGCTGCGACCATCACGCGCACGGTCGGGCTTGCACTGGCTCTGTCGGTGCTGCTCGCGCTGCTGGTGGCCCGGGTCGGGTGGCGGCAGATCACGATCTGCTTCTGCGCCGTCGCCGTGCCGTTGTTTGCGTATGCCCTGGCGTTTCACGCCACCTACGGCACCTACTCGTTGGAGGGCTACAGCGGTCGCTACCTCTACGGCATCGCGGCGCCCGTCGCGCAGTGCAGGCCCGACCCGCTCACCGACCCGCTGTGCCCGACGACGCCACCTGCGGCGCGACCGGGTTCGAACGAGTACGTCTGGAACCTTTACCCCTACCTGCCACTGGCCGGCGACGCCGCGCAGCGCAGCAGCGAGGCGGGTGCGTTCGCCCGACGGGTTGCGCTGCACGAGCCGGGCACCTTCGCCGCGACGGTGGCCGGCAACTTCGTGCACTACTTCGCCCCGACCCGCACCGTGGGACCGCGCGACTGGTTCGTCGGCTCGTGGCAGTTCCCGCTGACCGCTCGCTCGCCGGCCTGGAACATCAGTCCGGCCGTGGACGGGATCGGCGGCGGGCTGTCGCACGCCTCCATCCATGGCGGAGGGGCAAGGCTGCTCCGCGACTACCAGAACCTGGCATTCGTGCCCGGGCCCTTGCTGGCGCTGTGCATCATCGCCGGCGCGATCGCGTGGCTGGCTGTCCGCCGTGACCGGATGCGCGCATCGGCGCTGCTGGTGCTGACCACCAGCGGAGTGCTCATGCTTGCCGTGCCCGCCGCGACCGCCGGCTTCGACTGGCGCTACGCGCTGCCGGCGCAGGCGCTATTGGTGCCGGCCGGCGTCATTGCAATACATGAACTGAGGCCCGCGCTGCGCCGGCGGCTCGGGCGAGTGCTGCCGGTGGCGACGACCGCCGTGCTCCTTGCCGCAGTAGTGCCCAATGTTGCCTGGCCATCGGTCTACGCCGCCGAAAAGCTGCGCCCCGCGCACGTCGTCACGGCACCGGCCACGCAGTCGATCGGCGGACACCTCGACGTGACGCTCGGCAAGCCGACCTTCTTCGACACCCGCTGTCGCTGGGACAAGGGCACCCCTCGGATGGGCGCCTACTTCGAGGTTCCGGTCGCCGTGCGGCACCGCAGCGGCGGACCGCCGATGCTCGTGCAGTCCGGCAACTTCGGCGTCGACACCGGCTCCGTGCTCGCCTCGGCGCCGGGTCTGTTGACGTCGGCGCCGTCACTGCCGAGCGTGCTGATGAGCAGCCGGTT
>Ga0207705_10003634_pt1 | contig 11745 bp, 11 predicted proteins | sample KBSC13metaG_FD_184314 | JGI IMG/M metagenome (GOLD analysis project Ga0207705, IMG submission 184314) | Corn rhizosphere microbial communities from Kellogg Biological Station, Michigan, USA - KBS C1-3 metaG (SPAdes) (version 2) | ecosystem: Host-associated > Plants > Roots > Rhizosphere > Soil ...
CTCCCCGGCAGCAGCTTGCTGCCAAGGCCCCCCCACCCAGCTGCTGGCGCAATCCGACCTCTCCCCGAAGGGCGAGGTGATGGTGTGGCACGGCCTTGCCATCTTTCACCTCTCCCTTGGGGGAGAGGTCGACGCGAAGCGGCGGGTGAGGGGCCTTGGCTGCCTTGGCTCGCCTTGCTGCCTCCCCCGTGCCCCTACCGCGCCTGTGCTGCGGTGGCCAGCGCCGGCCCGCTCGACGAGCGGCCGAGAAACGGGGTCTGCGTCACCTCGTAGACCTGCCCGGTGACCGGCGCCGAGGCTTCCGACACCCAGAACAGCACATGTCTGGCCACGAGGTCCGGGGTCAGCAGCTTGCCGATCGGCGCCACGTCTTTAGGGATGTTGAGATACCACCCCTCGGGCCGGCCCTCTTGCCGCTGGACCAGCTTTTCGCCCTCGGTCAAAATCCAGCCGAGATTGAGTTGGTTGACCCGGATCAGCTCGTTTGCGTAGGCCTCGGCAAGGTTGCGCGTCATCGTCATCAACGCCCCCTTGCTCATCGAATAGGCGATGAGGTTCGGCGCTCCCGCATAGGCATTTACCGAGCCGATATTGACGATCGAACCGCCCCCGCCCTGCTCGCGGAAGGCTCTTACGGCCCGCCGCGCCACCATGAGCGGCGAGCGGGCATTGATGGCCATGACCCGGTCGAAAAGCGCCGCGTCGGTCGCTTCCAACGTCCCCCGTGGGTAGATGCCGGCATTGTTGACCACCCCGTCGAGCCGTCCATAGGCCGCCAAGGCGGCCTCGACGATCGCCGCCCCGGCGCCGGCCTCGACGAGGTCCACGGCGAAGCCCGGCACCCCGCCGAGCGCCGCAGAGGCCGTGCGCACCGCCGCCTCGTCCGGGCCGTGGATGAAGACTTTCGCCCCTGCCGCCAGCGCCGCCTCGGCCGCGCCGAATCCGACCCCCGACGTCGATCCGGTAATGAGCACGACCCGCCCCGTCAGCATCTTTTGGACTTTCCGTTTGCCGATTGCGCCGCCACCCTACCCCCCGCTACGGCGCGCGCAATCCCCGCGAGCGAAGGAATTGGCGCCGGACGGAGGGGTGGCAAAGTATCCCGCCTACTTGACCGCCCCGGCCGCCACGCCCCTCGTCAGCGTGCGCTGGAAGATCAGGAAGAAAACGATCGTTGGCGCGATGCCGAGCAGCGAGGCCGCCGCCTGCAGCACGGGATCGGACAAATTCTGGCCGCGTGTCAGGCCCATCGCTACCGACACAGTCTGGTGGTTGTTGGAAACCAGCATCACCAGCGGGATGAGGAACTCGTTCCAGGTCCAGATAAAAAAGAACGTCCCGATGACCAGCATGGTCGGCCGCACCACCGGCACCACGACGAACCACAGCACCTGCCAGCGGCTCGCGCCGTCGATCTCCGCGGCTTCGATGATTTCGCGCGGGAAACTGCCCAGCACCGACGACAGCAGGTACGTGCCAAAAGCGCTCTGCAGCACCGTGAAGACGATGATGACCGAGAGCAGGCTGTCATAAAAGCCGGTCGCTTTCGCCATGTAGTAGATCGGATAAACGATCGACTCCTGCGGCACCATGATGCCGAGCAAGAGGATGACGAGAATGACGCGCGAGCCGCGAACCTTGCCGATCCCGATGGCATAGGCATTGAGCAGGCTGATAATCGTGCCGGCAATGGCGACACAGCCGCTGATCAGCGCACTGTTCCAGAGTTTCAGGCCGAAATCAGTCAGCGTCCAGAACTTGACGATAGCGCTGAAATCGATCGATTTCGGCAGTGAGAGCGGTCCGTTGGCGGCGTAGTCGACCGACGACTTGATGCCGTTGATGAGGGTCAGGAAAAACGGGAACAGCGTCACCGCCAGCGCGATCACGAGGAGCACGAGGACGAACCAGCGGCCCGGACCGAGCTTCCGGCGCGTTCCCGTTGCGGCAGCCCGCGTCGTCCCCTGCCCGATGCTCAATATTTCTGCCATCGATTACACCGCCTGCTGGCGCGACTGAAAGCGCAGAAAGATCACCGCCAGCACCACCGTAAGCGCCATCTGCACCACCGCAATGGCGGCCGCATAGCCGACGCGTTGCGTCGTGAAGAAGTGGTAGTAGGTGAGGTAGGAGGGCACCAGCGTCGCGTTGTCGGGGCCCCCGGCGGTCAGCACGAAGACCGGGGCAAAGACCTTGAGCGCGGCAATCAAAGTGGTCAGCACCACCACGAAAATTTCCGGCGCCAGCATCGGGACTGTGATGTTGTAGAGCCGTTGCCACCAGCCCGCGCCGTCGAGCTGGGCGGCTTCGTAGAGCGAAGGATCGATGCGTGACAGCCCCGCCATGAAGACCACGAGGCAATAGCCGACCTGGATCCAGACGATCATCAGCGACACGGCGGGCAGCGCCCAGGTCGCATCACCGATCCAATTTTGCGCCAGACCGCCGAGGCCGATGGCCCTCAGCACCATATTGGCGACGCCGACCGGACTAAGGATCCAGCCCCACAGCACGCCCGCGGTGGTTACCGGCAGGATCTGCGGCAAATAGAAACCGGCGCGAAACAGGCTCGGGAGCGTCTCGCCGAATTGATCCCTGATGTAGTCGAAAAGCAGCGACGCCAGCACCACGCCGAGGATCACCGGAATGATCGTCATCGAGATGATGAACAGCAGCGTATGCTGCATCGAGCCCCAGAATTGATCGTCCTGAAGCAGCCGCTGGTAGTTCTGGAGGCCGATCCAGCGCGGCGTGCCGACGCCCTTCCAGGCGGTGAAGCTCAAGACGAAATTCGCCACCTGGGGGATGAGTACGATCAGCAGAAAGCCGAGCGCCCCCGGGATGAGATAAAGATAATAGCCCCTGAGATGGGTGGCCGGATTGTTCGAAGCAGCCGTCGCCATTGTCCCTCCGTCTCCGCTCGGGCCGCGCCTTGCAGCGCGGCCCGACTGGACAAGTTACTGGTTCGACTGCGCGTCGTCGTAGACCTTCTTGATCTGGTCGACGAACTGCTCGGGGGTCAGCGTCCCCTGGAACAGCCCGGTATCCTTCTGGTTGAGCACATCATAATAGCCCGGCACCGGCCAATCGGGGTAGAAACCGAGGCCGTCCTTGTCGGAGATCTGCTTGAACACCGCCGCGGCGCTCTTGCCGACCGGGTTGGTGATCGTCGACGGGTCGGCCGCGATCGCGACGCCACCATCATTGGCGAGCTGGGTCTGGTACTTCGGCGACAGCGTCAGGCTGATCCATTCGGCGGCGAGGTCGGGGTTCTTCGAGCCCTTCGGAATGACCCAGAGATTGCCGGTCGAACCGACCGAGTATTTCGACGTCGGGATAACGAACTGGCTCCACTTGAAGTCCTTGATCGTCGCCGCGAAATTGCCGAGGTTCCAGGTGCCGGAGACGTACATTGGCGCCTTGCCGGAGGTAAACAGCAGGGCCGCGTCCGGATCCTTCATGCCGGTCGAATCCTTGTTGATATAGCCCTTGCTGACCCAATCGGAGAGGGTCTTGGCGGCATAAAGATAGGGCGCCCCGTCGAGCGGCGCCTTGAGGCCCTGGTAGTTCTGGATCCAGGTGTCGTCGGCCTTGGTATAGGCCAGCGAGGCGAGGAGGTGCTGCCCGCTGGTATCGATGGCGCCGAGCGCCAGAGGGGTGATGCCCTGCTTCTTGAAGGCGTCCATATCGGCCACCCACTCGTCAATGGTGGTCGGAACCTTCAGCCCGGCCTTCTCGAACATGTCGACGTTATAAAAGCACGACACGTATTCGCCGTAGACCGAAATGCCCCAGACGTGGCCCGAGCCGTAGATGCCCTTGTCGTCGTATTTGGAGAGGGTCAGATCGCCCGGCGTGAGGATCTTGTCCCAGCCTTCTTTGGTGACGTAGTCGTCAAGATTGGTCAACAGACCCTGGCTGGCGACGAGGCCGGCGGTGGCGTTGCCCTTGTTGTACTCGAGCACGTCGGGGGCCTGATTCGAGTTGAGGATCATGCTGCCCGAAGCCTGCAATTGCTGAAACGTCTTCAGCTGGAAGTTGAAAGTCACGTCGGGATGCTTGGCTTTGAGGTCGGCGAGCGCCTTGGTCCAGGTGATGTTTTCCGAACTTGCCGGGTCTTCCATCCACCAGATGTTGAACGTCTTATTCTGGGCGTGCGCCACGCCGGTCAGCAGCATCAGCGAGGCGCTGAGCGCCAGGCCGAACCTTGAGAGTTTATGCATTTGCGTTCTCCTCCACGTGTTGTTGTAACCTCTATTCAGGGGCCGTTCCTCCCGGCGCCCTGTCGATTTATGCCGCGTCGGCGACAAAATCCCCGCCGCGGCAAGCCTTGAGGTAGTTGAGCGCCCGCACCTGGCCGGTCATTTCGAGCGCGTTGCGATAGACCGGATCGTGCCAACCCTCGATGTCGATCGAGCCCGACCAGCCAGCGAGCCTGAGCTCGGAAATGATGTCGACCCAGTTGCTGTCGCCGAACCCGGGGGTGCGCATGAACACGAACTTCTCCTTGCCGAAGATGCCGTGCTCGCGGATCACTTCATGCCGGACGGTCGCGTCCTTGCCGTGCACATGGAAGAATTTGTGCGCCCATTTGCGAATCTGCGGCAGCGGGTCGATGAGGTAGACGAGCTGGTGGCACGGCTCCCATTCGAGCCCGATGTTGTCGGCCGGCAGCGCGTCGAACATCAGTTCCCAGGCATCCGGGTTATGCGCAATGTTCCAGTCGCCCGCGGCCCAGTTGCCGTCCATGGCGCAATTCTCGAAGGCGATCTTCACGCCCTTGTCGGCGGCGCGCCGCGCCAGCTCACCCCAGACCTCGACATAGCGGCCGAGGCTCTCGGGCAGCGGCTTGCCGCGCACCCGCCCGGTAAAGCCCGCCACGCATGTCGCGCCGAAATGGTGGGCGTTGTCGATCGCGTCTTTCCACGCCGCCAGCGTCGTCAGGTCGGCGTCGCGCCCTTCGAGCGGATTGCCGAATACCCCGATGGTCGAAATCGTGATGTCGCGATTGCCGATCGCCTCAAGCGAGCGCTTGCCGAGTTCGGCGAGGTCCTGACCATTGGTGGTCTGCCAGAAGAACGGCTCGAAACTTTCGAAACCGAGATCGGCGATCTTGGCCATGCGCTCGGGCGCGCCGGGCTCACTAGCCTTGATCATGGTGCCGATGCGGATGGCTTTGGCTGGATCGTTCACGAGAGGCTTCCTTCAGGCTGAGATTTCAACGCGGGATTTGGTCTTGGCGCTCTCGATGGCGGCAAACACCATGGCGAGGCTGTTGATGTTGTCGCTGCCGGCGGTTTCCGGCGCCCGGCCGTTGGTAATGGCGGCGATGAAATCGGCGATGACGCTGGCGTGGCCCCACGTCGCCGCCGGATCGGCAGGCTCCGGCACCTCGAGCGGGGCGAGTTCGCGGAAAAACCCGCTGTCGCCGGCGACCGTATTGGCGACAAAGCTCTCGGCTCCGTCCCAGAGCAGCGTGCCTTTCGTGCCAACTATGCGCCAGGCGCTCTCCCAGCTGGTGTTGGCCCCCTCTGCCGACCAAGAGCCGCGGTAGTTGAACACCACGCCATCCGAGAATTCGAAGATGGCATTGGCGGCCGCGCCGTGCGCGTACCAGGAGCCCTGCGGGTTGGTCTCGAGGCAGTAGACGGCAAGCGGCGTCTTGCCGGCCATGAAGCGCGCCGCATCGAGCGTGTGGATCGCCATGTCGAGCAGCAGCACATTGTGCATTGCCTCGCGAAAGCCGCCGAAATGCGCGCCGACGAAGAAGTCGCAATTGAGCGAGGTGACCGCACCCAGCGCGCCGCTGTCGAGCAGCCGCTTGATGCGCCGCACGCCGGGGATGAAGCGACGGTTCTGGATCACGGCGTGCACGCGGCCGGCCTTGGCCGCCAGCGCCACCAGGTCGCGCGCCTCGGCCATCGACGCGGCCATCGGCTTTTCGGTCAGCACGTGGCAGCCGTGCCGCAAGCCGGTCGCCACCACGTCGTGTCGCGCCTGCGGCACCACCACGTCGAACAGCAGGTCGGGTTTGAGCGCCGCCAGCATGGCGTCAAGATCGCTGCCGACCTGTGCCCCGCTGAGGCCGAATTCGTCCGCCCGCGCCTGCGCCAGGCCGGCGTCGAGATCGACCAGGCCGACAATGGTGATCGCGGCGCTGAGTGCCGGCGTTTCCGCGATGGCTTTGAGCCAGCCACGCGACATGCCACCGCAGCCGACGAGAACCGCACGATAAGGCAAAGCTGCTCCTCCGGCGGTGCCATCTCCCCACGTTCGCATCGTTACGTCGTGCTGGCACCGTAAACGTTTACGATGCTATATTCAGGCATAAATCCGTGTCAATAGCCCTCGCAAGGCTTTCCGAGGGAGGGCACCAACGGGGGAAAACCACTTTAGATGAAGGGGATCAGGCGGCTCGCCCAACATCTCGATATCTCGATTGGCACCGTGTCGCGCGCTCTCAATGGCCGCCCGGATGTCAACGAGCAGACGCGCCAGCGCGTCCTGGAAGCAGCGGCGACCCTCGGCTACGTGCCCAATCAGTCGGGCCGGGCCCTGCGCAAGGGGACCACCGGCATTGTCGGCTTCATGATCGAGACCGACACCAAGATCTCGGTCGACGGCGACTCGTTCTTCCTCAGCGTCTTCGACGGCGTGCAGTCGGTGCTCGCCCGCCACCAGCTCGACCTGGTGGCGCTGCTCTGCGCCTCCGGGCAGGATCCGCACGACTATCTCCGGCGCATGGTGGGCCGCGGCTTTGTCGATGGCCTGATCATTTCGGCGACGCAGCGCCACGATCCCCGCATCGACCTGCTGGCCGACCGGCACATCCCGTTCATCGCCCTCGGCCGCAGCCTCACTGATCGCGGCCAGCCCTGGTACGACCTCGATTTCGAAGCTCTTGCCAGCACGGCCGTCAGCCGCCTCGCGGCGCGCGGGCATCGCCGCATCGCCCTCGCCGCCCCTGCCGACGAGATCAATCTCGGCTACGTGCTGACCGAAAACTATCGCCAGGCGCTGGCCACCGCCGGCCTGCCCTTCGATCCGGCGCTGGTGCTGCGCTCGGCGGCCGACCAGGCCGCCGGCTATCGGATGGCACACGACCTGCTGGCGCTGCCCGATCGTCCGACTGCCATCCTGCTTGCCAATGAGGTGCTGTCGGTGGGGCTCTATCGCGGCCTCATCGAGGCCGGCGTACGGCCGGGCCGCGACATCGCCGTAATCGGGCGCGACAGCCCGCATGCGCGCTTCCTGTCGCCCACCCTAACTTCGTTCGAAACCTCGCTGCGGGACCTCGGCGTCGCGCTGGCCGAGGCACTGCTCGCCGCCATGCCGGCCTTCGCCGACCTCTACCCGCAGGGAGTCGTCCGCAAGCTATGGCCGCTCGCTCTACGCGAGGGCGACAGCGATGCCTTCACCCTGGTCCGGGGTTAGAGCTTGATGAGTTGAGCTTGACCCACCCAATGGGCGCTGGGTCATTCCCGCGAAAGCGGGAATCGCTGTTGTAGCGGCAGGCGTTAAGGCAAACGGAGATTCCCGCCTTCGCGGACATGACGGCGGAGATCGGGGAGCGAATGAGCGAACCTGAACGCATCGCGCTCTAAGTCGCGAGCATTCGCCGCAGCGTCCCGACGAACTGCGGAAACGCCTGGTCCGGCGCCGCAAGTTCCGGATGCCAGAGCTTTTCCCACTCGAAGGTGAGAAAGCCGTCATAGCCGTCCGCCCTGAGGCAGCCGAGCGCCGCAGCGATCGGTACGTCGCCATCGCCGATCGGGACGTAGCGATAGCCCAGCGGCGCGGACCGGTCGGCGATCGAATCCTTGAGATCGACCGAGCGTACCCACGGGGCCAGCAGCGCGTGGGCGGTCTCGACCGGCTGACCAAGAATGCGAAATGGGTGGTGCACATCCCACAATACCCCGACCGCCGGATGGTCGGTCGCTTCCATCACCCGCCGCAGCAGCGCCGGATCGGTGAAATCGTCATGGGTCTCGAGCAGCACCACGACGCCGCGCGCCCCCGCATGGTCGCCGAGCCGGTGCAGCCGCTCCGCCGCGCGGGCCACCGCCGCCGCATGCGACAGACCGATCGGAAACTGCCCGCCGAACACCCGGATGTAGGGCGCGCCCAGCGCCGCCGCGATGTCGATATGGCTTTCGGCGAGCCCCAGATTGGCCTCGACCTCCGCCGCCGGCACGATCAGCCTGCTGGACGTCAGCACCATCGAGGCAACCAGTCCCGCCGCCGCCAGCCGCCCCCGCGTCGCGGCGATTTCGGCGGCCCCGAACTGGGGCACCTTGGCCAGGTCCAATTCGCCCAGCACGCCGCGAAACCCGACTCCGTCGAAGCCGTACGCCTTGGCGCGCGAAACGATTTCGTCGAACGACCAGTCCGGACACCCGAGGGTCGAAAAGCTGAGCTTCACCGCCTCACCCGCTGCCATCGCCGAGCCCCGGCACGGTCCGCCCGAGTTCGTCCGGTTCGAGTTCTCGCGCTTCGTCAAGACTCAGCATCGGCACGCCAAGTCGGATCGGGAACGCCAGCCGTCCAGCGACCGAAATCAGTTCCCGCCCGTCCTTCGACAGGACCAGCCGCGTCTTGGTGAGCGGGCAGACCAGTATTTCGAGCATGCGCCGGTCAACCTCGACAGGCCGCGCCATGCTATTGCAGCGCCGCCCCGGTACCGCCGCGGGCCATCTCGTACTCGGCCATGGCGATCAGGGTTTCCGCCCGCGCCTCCAGCGACCTCGCTTCGAGCAGGGCCTGCTTTTCGGCGGCGCCGTAAGGACTGACCATGCAGCAGAAATTCACCAGGTCGGCGATTGGCGTCTTGGCGATCTCTTCCCAGTTCATCTCGATATTCGCGAACTCGGCATAATCGCGCATCATCTTGACGAAGCGGTCGCGATCGACCCCCTCGGCCCCGAAGCCGCGTTCGAAGTCCGAGGCGAAGGCCGATCCGTCAATGGTCGCCTGCCGATAGGGCGAAATCACCGTCAGCTCGGCCTTGAGCTCGAACCGGCACAACCCTTCGAGGATGACGAAGTAGCGTCCGTCGCCATTCTCCTCGAAATGCATCAGCCGCCCGACGCAGCCGATCGACTGCAGCGCGGCGCGCCCCCGCGGGCTTTCCTCTGAGGTATCGTGCGGCTGGATCAGCCCGATCAGCCGGTCCGTCCGGAGCACGGCATCGATCATCTCGATATAGCGCGGCTCGAACACGTTGAGCGGCCGATGCGCGAACGGCAGCAGCAACGCCCCGGTCAGCGGAAACAGCGGCAGGTTGGGCGGCAGTTCGTCAGGCGAAGCGGGACGCTTCAGCATCGAATTTTCCTCAGGAAAACAACAGGCCGGAGAGCAGGCGCCGCCCGCGCAGCGTCGCCGGATCCTTGGGGCCCCAGGCCTCGAAGAATTCCAGCAGCTTCTTGCGCGCCCCATCGTCCTGCCAAGTGCGATCCCGGCGCATCAGCGCCACCAGCGCCTCGACGGCGGCTTCCCGCTGACCCTCGGCATTGCGCACCACGGCAAGATCGAAGCGCGCCTGGTGGTCGTCGGGATTGCTCGCCAGCCGCGCTTCCAGCGTGTCGGCTTCGCTCAGCTGGGCGGCTTCCGACTGCAGCTTCAGCGTCGCGGCCAGCGAGGTGTACTCGCTGCCCTTGCGTTCGGCTTCCGGCACCAGGTCGAGCGTCGCCTGCGCCGGCGCGATTTCGCCGGCGGTGAGATAGACCCTCGCCATGCCGAGGAGCGCCACCGCATTGTCGGGCTGGTGCTGCAGCACCATGCCGAAGATTTGCGCGGCGCGGCCGAGGTCACCGACCTTGACCGCCTCGGCGGCCTCCACCAGAGCATCCTTGATATCGTCCTCGAGCGAGCCTTCCGGACTCGCCGGGGCCGGCGCCGCGGCAATCACCTTGTCGGCGAACTTGCGGACTTCGCTTTCGGGAATGGCGCCGAGGAACGCATCGATCGGCCGGCCGCCGGCAAACGCGAACACCGCGGGAATGGACTGGATGCCGAGCTGTCCGGCCACGGCCGGATTCTCGTCGATGTTGATCTTGACCAGCCGGACCTTGCCGGCCTTCTCCTTGATCACCTTCTCGATCGTAGGCCCGAGCTGCCGGCACGGCCCGCACCACGGGGCCCAGAAATCGACCAGCACCGGCGCTTCGAGCGAGGCGTCGATGACGTCGGCCTTGAAGGCTCGATCCGAGGACTCCTTGATCAGCGCGGCGGGCGGCGGCGTGACCGGTGGGGCGCCAGTGACATTGACGTTCATGGGTTTGCTGCCTGCGGAGTTTTGGGTTGCAATCGGCTTGTCGATTAGGCATATAGGCGCGCGTTGCGGTGCTGCCAAGCGTGTTGGCAAACCGACGCTTGGAGTGCGGGTGTAGCTCAGGGGTAGAGCATAACCTTGCCAAGGTTAGGGTCGAGGGTTCGAATCCCTTCGCCCGCTCCAAAATTTGCAGGAAATGTAAGCACTTATAAGGCGTCCCTCGGGACGCCTTCTGCTTACATGGCCTCATATAATCTCTGTGCAAGCCAGACCAGGCGCAAATCGCCTGAAGGCCACTGATCGGCGGCCTGCCGTCAAACTCCCGCATTCGCCCCGGTCGGCACCGCTGCGCCGCAGGTCAGTTCCAGCGCAGCAGCCGTGAGCTGTATCGATCGGCCCAACCGGTTGCACCAGCCGACAAGCCGCAATATTTGAGGCAATCGCAAGAATGTTGCGCGACGGTCGTCCGCTGCTTTGCAACACGCGAACCGCGCGCATCGGCCGATCTGCAGGAAGTCTGCCCGCCTTGAAGGAACAATGACTTGCCCGGTCTCTATGCCCTGCATGCCGGTTTCAGGATGCGCTGGTACATGCTGGCGGGCGGCCGGGCGCTGCTGCGGCATTGGCAATGGCTGCTGGTCGCGGGGCTGGTCGTACCGGGCGTTCCGATCGTTTCGCTCGTCGCCATGCCATCGCAACTGCTCGTCGCGATCGTCTCCCCCGGCGTCGACTGGCCGGCGCGTCTCGCAGCCCTGGCGACGGTGCAGGTTTTGGCTCTGCTCTGGATCGTGCCGCAGCGCAAGAGCGTGTCCGGTGGCGATTTCGCGCCCTACCTGGCGACGCTGCCGATTTCGCGCCTGACGCAGCGCCTTGTCGACCTGACGCTGCTGCTGACTGCCGATTTCTTCCCCTTGCTGGCCTTCGGCCTTGCCATGGCGGTCCTGTGGAACCACGGCCGCGATGGCATAGCCGAAGCGGTGGCGCTGTTCATTGTTCTCGAGACCGTCCTGGCGGCCCAAACTCTCATCCTGCACGCACGGCCGGTGGTTCTGCTGGCCCTCGCTCTCACCGACGCGCTGCTGACGCTGGGCCTCGCGCCCGGTGGTCAAGCCGTCGTATGGCTTGCGCTTGCGCTATCGATGATCCTTCCCATTGCCGGCGCGCTTGTTCCTGGTCAGCGCGCCTGGCCCTGGGGCTTTCAAGTCGAGCGCGCCCGCCGAGCCACCGCGGGGGCATCGCGAAAAAATTGGATTCCTCCCGCCCTGCACGTCCAGTTGAAGGCGTTGGCGGCCCGCCCCGGCAGTTCGGCCGTGCGCCTCGCTACCGCCTTCGGCCTCGCTCTTGCGGCAGACCGCCTCGCCGCCGCTTTCCAGTTCGATGAGCGCGCATTGCCGATGGCGATCGTGGCCATGGCCCTGATTGCTCTGGCTCTCAGCGGTGCCTATCGTCTGTTGGGCGATGCGCATGCGCCG
>Ga0207705_10003639_pt1 | contig 11743 bp, 8 predicted proteins | sample KBSC13metaG_FD_184314 | JGI IMG/M metagenome (GOLD analysis project Ga0207705, IMG submission 184314) | Corn rhizosphere microbial communities from Kellogg Biological Station, Michigan, USA - KBS C1-3 metaG (SPAdes) (version 2) | ecosystem: Host-associated > Plants > Roots > Rhizosphere > Soil ...
CGCCGGACCAGCAGGCAAGTACCGGCTGATCCGTGAGTACCCGTTCCATGCCGCCAGTGGCGTCCTGGGACCGAAGATGAAGGAAGGCGACCGTCAGGTGCCCGAGGGCATCTATCCGGTCGAACTGATCAACCCGAACAGCCTGTTCCATCTGTCGCTCAGGGTGGGGTACCCGAACGATTTCGACAAAGAGCACGCCGCCGCCGAAGGCCGCACCGATCTTGGCGGTGACATCATGATCCACGGCGGCGCCAAATCCGTCGGCTGCATGGCGATGGGCGACCCCGCCGCCGAAGACCTGTTCGTCCTCGCCGCCGACACCGGCATCGAGAACATGAAAATCATCATCGCCCCCGTCGACTTCCGTCGAGGCGAGCGTGTGACGCGAACGAAGTATCGACCGCATTGGCTTCCGGCGCTGTATGCGGACATCCGTCAAGCGATGGAGTCGCTGCCGTTGGAGTAGCCTGTGAACCCATCGATCGACCGCCTCCGCGACTACGCCGATGCCAACTTACCGGGGCTGATCTTCATCACGATCAGCGGCGCCCACTTGTACGGCTTCGATTCGCCGGACAGCGACGTCGACCTGCGCGGGACATTCGCGGCCCCGGTGCGCGACATCCTGTCGCTAAGGCCGCCGAAGGAGACGATCGAGACTGAGGACATCGTCGGCGGTGTCGAGGTCGAGATGGTCGGCCACGAGATTGCGAAGTACCTGCGTCTACTCGTCAAGCCGAATGGTTATGTCCTGGAGCAGATCTGCTCGCCGTTGGTGGTTCGCACGTCCGACACGCACCAGCAGTTGATCGCGCTCGCGAAGGCCGGCCTCAGCCGCGGCCTCTATCGACACTATCATGGCTTCGCGACAGGCGAACTGAAGGCCTACCATCGAGGTCCGGCGAGGACGGTCAAGCAGTTGCTCTATCTGCATCGCGTACTGATGACGGGGATCGTCCTCATGCAGAGCGGTGAGGTCGAGATGAACCTGCATCGTCTTGCGGATCGCCTTGGGTATGATGTCAGTGCGCTGGTCGCGCTCAAACGTTTGGAGAAAGCCGAGTTCGAGGGCGACGACGAAGGCGTGCTGGCACGGATCGACGAACTCTTTGGCCTGCTCGACAAGGCGCAGGGCGAATCTGCGCTGCCCGAAGAAGTGCCGAACCGCGCCGAGATTGACGATTTCTTGGTATCATTAAGATTGTCGGGCGTTTAGCCCTTTCTGATTCCTACACCCGGAACGTTCGTCGGTCCGGTTCCCCCAGTATCTGGGGGCTAGGGGGCCGGAGCAATGGTCGCCGGCGCCGTATAGTTTAGATAAAGGTTTGATTGATATGTCATCGGTAAGGATGGAGCTCGAAGAGGACATCGCGGAGGTACTTCTTACGGAAGAGGTCCTGCGCAAGCGTGTTGCCGAGCTTGGCGCGGAGATATCCCGGGACTATGCCGGCAAAGACCTGATGCTCGTTTGCATCCTCAAAGGAGCGAATCTGTTCCTGGCCGACCTCGTGCGCCAGATCACGATTCCCGTCTCGTACGACTTCGTCGCCGTCTCCTCGTACGGGGCCGACACCAAGTCGTCCGGCGTTGTCCGCATCCTCAAGGACCTCGACGAAAGCGTGGAGAGCAAGCATGTGCTGATTGTCGAGGACATCGTCGACACCGGCCTCACGCTCCGCCTGTCCTACCTGCTGGAGAACCTGCGCTCTCGCAGAGCCGCCTCCGTGAAGGTTTGCACTCTGCTCGACAAGCCCGTTCGCCGCCGCGTCGATGTCCCCGTGGATTATTGCGGCTTCAAAGTCGAGGACCAGTTCGTGGTTGGCTACGGAATGGACTACCAGGGCAAGTACCGCAGCCTGCCATACGTCGGCCGGCTCAAGCCGGAGATCTACGGCGGCGGATAGTCGGGCCAGATGATGACAGTGCGACAGGCCGTCACATCCGATCTCGACCGAGTCATGGTGATCGTCGCCGGCGTCGTCGCCGAGATGAAGGTCGTCGGCAATCACCAGTGGGACGAGTCCTACCCCGACAGAGCACGCTTCGCTCGTGATGTCGACAACGGCTCGTTATTCGTCGCTGACGACGCGGGTGACGTTATCGGCTTCGTCACCGTCGACCATGACGAGCCGCCCGGGTATGATGGGCTTCGGTGGAGTGACCGCGGCGACGCTCTTGTCATCCATCGCCTCGCTGTCGACCCGAAGCGCCGCGCCGCCGGTGTTGCGACTACGCTAGAAGCATTCGTTTGTGGAGCCGCTCGGCAGCTTGGCATTATGCATCTCAAGATCGACACGTATTCCACCAACGCCGCGATGCAGGCCTTTCTCACCAGAAAGGGCTATCGCAAGGTAGGCGAAATGGAGTTCCGAGGGAAGCCTTTGCCGTTTTATTGCTACGAAAAGCTTCTCTAAGCGCGGACCTCCTCAAAATAGTTCAGTTTGAACGCTGGTAATAGTGTGGTATAATACTAGCAAGGATGCTGTATGACGCTCATTTGCGTCGGCCCAGTCGCCCCTGGATTGGCTTGTTCATCTGCTCGGTACATCCCCGATCTCTGTTTCTTGTTCCAAATTTATTCTATAGCTGGCCTAATTTCTATCGCGGTTTTAACCGACTACTGAGGTAAATGCGAATCACCATGGCACATGACGATGTTGAGAACGGCAATGGGACAGCAGCCCCCGCGCCGCCCACCTCCACTGACGGCGAATCACCCGCGCCCCTGGTACGCTCCGGCGTCCTCGAGATCCTTCCTGACGGCTGGGGATTCCTGCGTCACAACAATTTCGATCCCAACAGTCAGGATATCTACGTAGCCCAGGCGCAGATCAAGCGATTCGGCCTCAAGACGGGAGATACTGTGTCCGGTCAGGTTCGCCCGCCTAAGGACACTGAGAAGTACTACGGTCTTCTCCGCGTCGAGACGGTCAACGGAATCTCGCCCGAAGCCGCGCGGAACCGGGTCAACTACGATGAACTCGTGCCGATCTATCCGAATGACCGGCTGATCCTCGAAACCGACCCGAAGAACACCACCGCCCGCGTCATCGACCTGATCGCCCCCATCGGCAAGGGCCAGCGCGCCATCATTGTTGCGCCGCCCAAGGCCGGTAAAACGACGATTCTGAAGGCGATCGCCAACTCGATTTCCACCAACCATCCCGACGTTATTCTCATGGTCCTGCTCATCGACGAGCGACCTGAGGAAGTAACGGACATCCGCCGTTCCGTCAACGGCGAAGTCGTCTCCTCGACGTTCGATGAGCTGCCCGAGAACCACATGCGCGTCGCCGACATGGTCCTCGAGAAGGCAAAGCGGCTTGTTGAGTCCGGGAAGGATGTGGTAATATTGCTTGACAGTCTAACGCGATTGTCAAGAGCATCCAATCTTACGGTTACACCGAGCGGCCGCACCCTCCAGGGAGGCCTTGACCCGGCCGCCATTTACCGCCCGAAACGATTCTTCGGAACGGCGCGTAATATAGAAAATGGGGGAAGCTTAACGATTATTGCCACCGCGCTCGTCGAGACCGGTTCCCGTATGGACGACATCATCTTTGAAGAGTTCAAGGGGACGGGCAACTCCGAGCTAAAGCTCGATCGCGAGTTGGCAAACCGGCGCATATTCCCCGCCATCAACGTTAAGGAATCGAGCACTCGTAAAGAGGAACTCCTCTACGACGAGGAGAGTATCAAGTCGGTTTATCAGTTGCACCGCGTGCTGGCGGCTCTCGGGCCGGTGGAAGCGACGGAGCTTCTTCTCGACCTGCTCAGCAGGAACAAGACGAACAAAGAGTTCCTGCGAACCGTCAGTAAAACTGGAAGGCGGGACGAGTAACCGACTCATCCAATCGCCTGCGGCGTTCGACACTACGGCCTGACAGGCGCGGCATCCGCTGTGCGACGCGATAGCGCTCGTGCAACGCCCCGCACCGGAAAGGCGCCCAGGAAGTGAGGGTAAAGGGGTGGCAGGGGATTTTGATAAGCTATTTGGCGACGACTGGGCACCACAGGATCCTGAACCTGTGCGAGGCCACGGCGATGATGCCGAGTCGATTTTGCCGTTTCCTGCCGATGCGGACTATACTTCGGAGACCGAGAACCGTTCGCCGCGTTCGTTGAACGAAAAAGAAGTCAAGGTCATGAACGTGTACTCCCAACAGGAGCCGGGCATGCCGCCTCAGCACTTCGTCCTCCTTCGCGATAACCGCGGACGCAGGATCCAGATATACGTCGGTCAGTTCGAGGCCCTCGCAATTCACTTCGCCGTCGATGGCGAAGTTCCCGAGCGCCCGATGACCCACGACCTTATTCCCGCGATGATCGAACGCCTCGGCGGAACTATCGACCGCGTCGTTATCGACGACCTCTGGAACGAAACGTTCTACGCCAAGATCAGTATCACCAAGCAGGACGGCACTTCGGTCGAAATCGACGCCCGTTCCTCCGATGCCATCGCCATCGCCGTTCGCGCCAAAGCTCCGATCTACATGGCCGAAGCCGTCATCGAAGCTACCACGCCCGGCAATCAATAGTAAAAGTTCAAAGCGCCCCGCTCCAATTTGGAGTGGGGCGCTTTTGTTATTGGGCTTTGGGGTTGTCCCGTGCCGGGGTGCCTGTGCGATGGGAAAGATGCCATTAAAAATCATGGCGCAGATAACGAGGATGAGAAAATGCCCATAACGTCGGCCACGTCATTTTCCATAATAACAATATATACTTTTTGATTCTGTTGAGCTCGGCGGAATTCGCCTCGCCTACAGGGCAATGTTGCAAGCGTCGAGGGCCGTGGCCATCTCAACCCGATACCTCGACCGTGGTACAAATAAAGCATGATGCCGGGGCGCAAATTAGTCGAACATGTGGCGCGCGGGGGCGACGAGTCCGAGGTTCCGGAAGGATCGATCTCCGTGACAGGCGCGAGCGTCCCCGCGGACTCCTTCCCAGGGGCGGAGGTTCTTCGCGACCTTCGCTCACTCTGGTTGGTCCCGACTTTCTTAGTCGCGCTCATTGCCGGACTTCTCTTTCTGGCCGGTCGATTCCACACTGTCGCGGTCCACTGGCAGCCGTTGCTCGCAATCGCAATCCTGGCGTTTGTCGCAATCTACTACCTGGTCGACCGCCGTTCCCGCACGCTCAGCCTGATACTCGAACGCCACTCCGTCGACCTCACCGCCGCCAATGACCGACTCGTCGCCCTGAACGGCATGGCTCGCACAGTCGCGGCCGACCTCAATCTCGAACGCGTCCTTCAGGCCATCTGCGACGGCACCGAAAAGGCCCTCGGAGCCGACCGCGTCTCCGTCGAGCTCGCGCCGCGTCTGCGGTCGACCTCCGTCAAGCTGCTCAGTCACCCAGGTCGACGCGCCGGCAGCCCGCTCACGCTTTGGAGCAGCGGCGCCGAGTCTGGGACTTCTCCGGGTGGCATGCCCATAGCCATGGATGGGCATGATGTCCACATCCAGCCCAGTCCCGCCGTCGCCGAGTTGTCCATACCCATCGAAGGCGTCAACGGCGAGACACTCGGCACGATGCGGGTCTTCCGCTCCGCACGACCCTTCGACGTAGGCGACAATGAACTGCTGACGGCTATTGCGCTCCAGGTAGCGACCGCTATCAGCAACGCCCAGCACTACGACGCCAGCCGGCGTCGATCGTCCGACCTGCGCGACCTCGTCCTACGCGGAGCCGATGCAGTCGCCGCCAGCGATGACATCTCGCGCGTTGCGACACTCGTGGCTCGGCAGGCTTGTAAGATCGTCTCCTGTGAGGGCGCGGGCCTTTTTCTATTCGGCGAAGATCGACGGCTGCTCAGTCCCGTTGCCTCGGTGCTTGCCGATGGCCGCATGGTCGACGGTTCGCGTCTTGCGGCCTTCTACTCACGCCCGATTGCCCTCGGCGAGGCCACTTTGCTGAAGGCCGTGCTTTCATCGCCGGGCCCGCTCGCCGTGGAGGACGTCACCGCTTTTAACGAGGGGCGGGCTTGGGCCAACTACGCAGGTATCGGCTCGATGATCGCCGCGCCGATCGTCGGCCGTGTTCACGGTGCGCTTGGTGTACTGATCGTCCACTGGCCTGATCGACGTTCGCGGTTTGACAGTGAGGAGACCGGCCTTGTCGGTGCGCTCGCCGCCTTCGCAGCGGTCGCCATTGAAAACGCCAAGCTGAGTGCCGCGTCCAAGAGCACGCAACGCATGCTCAGCGAGAAGAATGAGCGTCTTCTCGAAGAGACCCAGCGCAGGCGTGCGGAGCTGCAGAAGCTCGTTCACCGAGTCGGCGACGCGCTCGTTGCCGGTCTGAGCTGCGACCTGGTAGCACAACTGGTCGTGGACCAAGTGATGCAGATGATCCCCTGCCACCACGCTATTTTCTGGGTCCGCGAGGCTGGTGATGTGTTCGTGCCGTTGACATCTCCCTGCGGGCCGAATGGTGACCTCCACGTTGAGGCCTGGGAAACCAAGGGCTCGAGATTCCTGCGCGACGCCATCGAGAACGCCCATCCCATCGTCGTCTCCGACGTCGCCGATGACGGCCGCCTTGGCTCAGCCGAACGTGTCCGCCTTCGACGCGACGACATCAGCTCGCTCCTTGTCGCGCCCCTCCGAGGCCGCGGCGATCAGGTCATCGGCCTGCTTGCGCTCTACTGGGCCTCACCCCGGCACACGCCCACACCGGAAGAGTTCGACACCGCCGACGTCCTCGCGACCCAGGCCGCGGCCGCTCTCGAAAACGCCAGGCTTCACGGTCAGCTCGAAGAAGCCGAGCGCCGACTGTCCGCGCAGCTCGACCAAACCACCGCCGCGCGCGACTTCGTGGAACGCATCCTGCAAAATGTCCAGGCGGCGGTTCTTGTAGTCAATGGGGCGCCCGATCACAGCATCCTGCGCGCAAACGCTCTTGCCGAAGCCATGCCCGACGTCGAAGAACAGCGAGACGGTCTCGTTGGCCGATCTTTCTACGACGTCTTGCCTGGCATCGAAAACGTCATTGGGCCGGCAATGGACGACGCGTTCGCAAGTGGCGAGCCGGTGACACTCGTCGATGTCGAATACTCGGGCTTCACGCGAGGCGACACCTACTGGACTTTCTCGTTCGCTCCCCAACGCGATCCGGCGTCCCGCGTCGTCAGCCAGGTGATCATTCTCGCGCTTGAAACCACCGACCGAATTCTTCTACTGCGTGAAAATGAGCGAAACGCCAAACGCGCCGAGAACCTAGTCTACATCAGCCAACGTCTTAGCGCCAGCCAGGAGCCGGGCGAAATCTACCCCGTAGTTGTTGAAGGCGCTCTCGCGTTGCTTAGCGGCCTCGACAACGCCGGTGTCGCTCTATACGTTCGCGATGCGGCTTCCGGACGATTCGAGCCGGTAGCCTGCGTCGGCGGCAAGACTCGCGAGCCCTCGTCGATGCTCATGCGCCAGCTTCAGAATACGCAGGCTCCCATCATCGTCGACGATCTCGCCACCGAGACCCTGCCGAGCGTCGACGACACCGACGCGACCGCAATTCTCCTGCCGCTCGTTTCCCAGGGAAGCGCCTTCGGCTATCTTGTAGCAACTGCCGAAAAGGTTGGCGCCTTTGCAGAAGCTCGCCTCGTGGATGCCCTCGTCAACTTGTCGTCGCTGTCCGCCGCAGTCATTCGCAACGCCATCGCGTTCGCTTACGAGCAGAATATAGCCGAAACACTGCAAAAGTCGTTCCTCCCGTCGATGCCCGCGCAGATGCCCGGCCTTAGCATCGCCGAACGTTACTTCCCGACCTTGAAAAATGAAGCCGAAATTGGCGGCGACTACTATGACGTCATAGTCCTGAGTCCAACCAGGCTCGCCATCTTCATCGGCGACATTAGCGGCAAGGGTCTCGCCGCCGCGGTCTATACGGCTATGGCCAAGTACACCCTGCGCGCCTTCATCGCTCAGGAGATGCCGACCCTTGAGATCGTGTCCCGCGCCAATGTCGCCGTCGCCCGATGGACCAGTCACGAAATCTTCTCGACCCTCTTCTTCGGCGTCATCGATCTGGCCCCGGTCGACAATGTCAAAAATCCGTCCGCAACCATCACGTACGTCAACGCGGGCCACGAGCCGCCCGTCCTACTGCGCACCAATGGGGGCTACGACTTGCTCAACCCCACCGGACCCACACTCGGCATTTTCCCCGAGGCCGAGTTCACGGTTGGCAGCGCCGACCTTAACGCAGGGGACATTCTGACGCTCTATACCGACGGCCTCTCTGATCCGCGCAATGCCGCCGGCGAGTTCTTCGGCGAAGAAGGTATCTACGCGCACCTCGCCCAGGTCAGCAGCCTGTGCGTCGATGAAATCTGCGACAGCCTCCACGCCCGCGCTGTCGACTACGCCGTTGGACATCGACTGCGCGATGACGTCGCCATGCTCGTCATCAGAACGAACTCCACGAATGATTAATCGATCTTTAGGCCACTCCAAGTCGCTTGGAAGAGCCCGATTTACCGGTCTACCCAGGCGCAATTACGAGATCGGTACACGCGAAATGATCATGCACAATCGTATGCTTCAGCTTTAATTGAATAAAATACGTATGTATTCTCGGTAATTTGATCATTTTGCTAATGTTTGGATACGTCGCTACCTGTTATAATGGGTGACATCCTGGTGCCAGATTTTGGTACTGTAATCCGACTATAGTGTTATTAGCGTCTCTTGCAATACAGTTTGGCTGCGCCTATTGCCTTTGGGGTGGGTACGAAAGATCTAACCGGTTAGTTTTCTTTTTAAAGCGGACAGAAGATTTCCCGGTGCAAGTCCACGGCCATTCGTTTGGCCACGCAGGACCGGCCTATCGCCGGCCCGAACGCCTATAGGTTTGTTATTTAGAAGAGGGGAAGAAACTTATGCTATCTATTCGCAAGTGTGGACAGGGCCTCAAGCGCTGTCTGCTCGTCGCTACTGCGCTGAGTGCGTTGTTGCTGACGCCATCGACGCCCGCTGGGGCAACCAACCTTGGCAGCAACATCGCCATGGGCTACTGGGACAACTGGGGAACCTTCACGCTCCAGAATAGCCCGAGTGTCTACAAGGTGCTCTTCTACGCGTTCGCGGTTGGCAGCGGCTCGGATGGCGCGACGATCGTCATGTACACGCCAAGCGGCACGAATCCGCTGTCCAATCTCCACAACGACATCGCCACCTGCCATGGACAGGGCCGCAAGGTTCTTCTCTCGATTGGGGGCGCAACCTCGGCTAATATCACCCTGCAGAACTCTACCGACGTCACCAACTTCGTCAACTCGGTTGCGAACCTGGTGACCACGTACGGCTTCGACGGCATCGACCTCGACCTTGAGAACTCGTCGCTAACCGTCAACGCCGGCGACAGTCTGTCGAACCCGAGCACCCCCGACGAAGCGAACATGGCGAACGCCCTCTCGCAGTTGTCCTCGCGCCTTGGCTCGGGCTTCCTCATCAGCCTGGTGCCCGAAACGGCCGACGTCGATGCCTACGGAACTTATAGCGGCATCTGGGGCAGCTACCTCCCCGTCATCAACAAGGACCGCGGCATCATATCGCTGGTCGACATCCAGTGCTACAACTCCGGCTCCATGTATGCTGCGAATGGTTCAATCATCTCGCCAGGGGGCGCCGACTTCGATGTCGCCATGAGCGAATTGATGCTGCATGGCTACACCGTCAGCGGCGGCCAGGCGTTTACCGCGCTCGCCCAGCAGCAGGTTGCTTTTGGCAGCCTCAACACCAGTTCGCCGTCGACAGCGGTCGCCGCGTGGAAATACCTGCGCAACGGAACTGCCGACGGTGGCTCCTATCACCTGCTCGGCGGACCCTACGGCAGCATGGCCGGTATGATGGTCTGGGATATCAACGGCGACGTCAACGGGGGCCAGACGTGGGCGAACGCCTTCTCCGGCGCCGGCTTGACCGGCACCGCGGGCGGCGGCACCACCGGTTCGACCACCGGCAGCACGACGGGCAGCACCACGACCGGGTCGACGACCGGCGGCTCCGCTCCTTCGGCGGGCGTCCACACCATGACACCAGCCTGCGCCACGGGCTCACGCCTCGACGATAACGCGGCCGGCACAACCAATGGCACCAAGATCCAGATCTGGACGTCGAACGGCAGCCAGGCCCAGAATTGGAACTTCGCCAGCGTCGGCACCAACACCTGGAACCTCGCCGTGAACCTCGGCCCGTACTGCCTCGACGGCGGCGCGGCCCACAGCGGCACGCCTACCCAGCTGTGGGGCTGCAACGGCACCGCGGATCAAGGGTGGGTTTCCGCTCCCGCAGCGCAGTCTGGATACTACAACTTCGCGAGTAAACAGAGTGGCCTCTGTCTCGACGTTAACGGCGCCGGGTCGGCAAACGGCACGGTGGTCCAGAGCTGGACATGTAATGGGTCAACCGCCCAGGCCTGGGCAATCCATTAACTTCCGCGCCAACAGGCGCGAACTTGGAGAACAGCACGCCTGGCGCACAGCGCCAAGCGTCAAAGATCTCTCCCATAAGACTAGCCCCGAGACTTACGTCTCGGGGCGTTTTTTATAAGCCAACTTGGCCGGGCCGTCATCTCTTCGCAGCTGCTCACGGTACTGACGTGGCGAAACGCCGACCACCTCTTTAAAGCGTCGATAGAAATGTGATTCGTCGGTGAATCCAAACCATTCAGCCGCCTCGCGAGATGCCGCACTCGACGTGTGCAGCCATTCGCAGATACGTCGCATCAGCACGGCCGTGTGGTACTGCCGAGGCGCCGTGCCGGCGAGCTGAGTGAAACGTCGACGGAATGTAGAGTACGACACCCCCATCTGTGCGGCAATCGACTCGAGGTCGAGCTCGTCGGCGCGAAACACGCCCTCGATCAACTCCTTCGCCTGGCCGATCCACGCTTCGTCGGGGCTCAGAACCTCTTTGGGCTGCACCGACATCGCTTCGGCAAGCAGACTCTGGAGGGCGCTCAGCAGCATCATCTGCCCGAACATATCCTGCCGAACGTTAACAAAGAGGCTTTCGAATCTGCCGAGCCAGTATTCCACCGGTTCCAGATGCAGCGACAACTTTGCCGGGTCGAGTAGCTTTGCCTCACGCCATGTGTCGAAGATGGTCCCGCGGAAAGCGATCCAGAATTCGGAGAACGTATCACCCTCGGTTGGGTCGAGGCGGTGGGGCATTCCGGGGAAGCAGAAAAAGAGGTCTCCAGCCGAAAAATCGAAGCTGCGTCCGTTTGGCTCGGAGTAGTGGCAGTGGCCGTCCAAAATGTATGTCAACGAATAGTATCGAATCGTGCGCGGACCCTCGAAATCCCAGCGGCTGTCTTGATAGACAGCCGCGCCGCCGACGCTTCCGAGCGGCGATTCGATTCGTGAATCGAATAGGTAGCGAGTGTGAGTGTCAACTGGCATCGATAAAAACCATTATACACCCCGTCTTTGGAGCCCAAGGTTTCGTCAATGTCGAGCAGGTTTGGTATTGATCAAAATACATACATATTACGAATGGTAATATCGCGTTATGATCATTATCTACTCATTACTTTGTATAAATTGAGTAAAAATGATTGACAGGCCACTTGACCCCTGTTATAATGGTGCTCGACTAAGTATTCGTATTCGCACTCAGTCGAGGGATCGAGTCACGGAGCTAGCCCACCGGATATATGCAGGTTGTTTGCAATAGTCGCTATACAAATACGGAAAAGAAACCAGGGAGACATCATGCCGATCACAGCCGACGATATTGCGCGC
>Ga0207705_10003641_pt1 | contig 11739 bp, 9 predicted proteins | sample KBSC13metaG_FD_184314 | JGI IMG/M metagenome (GOLD analysis project Ga0207705, IMG submission 184314) | Corn rhizosphere microbial communities from Kellogg Biological Station, Michigan, USA - KBS C1-3 metaG (SPAdes) (version 2) | ecosystem: Host-associated > Plants > Roots > Rhizosphere > Soil ...
GACCACCTTCGGCACCAGCGCCGGCACGCAGGACTTCGACAGCGTGATGGACGCCGACGTGATCCTGGTCATGGGCGCCAACCCGACCGACGCCCACCCGGTGTTCGCCAGCCGCATGAAGCGCCGCCTGCGCCAGGGCGCCAAGCTGATCGTGATCGATCCGCGGCGGATCGACCTGGTGCGCAGCCCGCACATCGAAGCCGAATACCACCTGCCGGTTCATCCCGGGACCAATGTGCCGGTGCTGACGGCGATGGCCCACGTGATCGTCACCGAAGGGCTTGTGAACGAAAAGTTCGTGCGCGAACGCTGCGATTGGGACGAGTTCCAGGACTGGGCCCGGTTCGTTTCCGACGAGCGCCACAGCCCCGAGTTCCTCGAAGCCGTGACCCGCGTGCCGGCCGAGGACTTGCGCGGCGCCGCGCGGCTTTATGCCACCGGCGGCAACGGCGCGATCTACTACGGGCTCGGCGTGACCGAGCACAGCCAGGGCTCTTCGGCGGTGATCGCGATCGCCAACCTGGCCATGGCCACCGGCAACATCGGCCGTCCCGGCGTCGGCGTGAACCCGCTGCGCGGGCAGAACAACGTCCAGGGCAGCTGCGACATGGGCAGCTTCCCGCACGAGCTGCCCGGCTATCGCCACATCAGCGACGACGAAGTCCGCTCGCTGTTCGAGAAGGACTGGGGCGTGCCGCTCGACCCCGAGCCGGGCATGCGCATCAACAACATGCTCGACGCTGCCGTCGACGGCGCGTTCCGGGCGATTTACGTGCAGGGCGAGGACATTCTCCAGTCCGACCCCAACACCCAGCACGTCGCCGCCGGGCTCGAGGCGATGGAGCTGGTCATCATGCACGACCTGTTCCTCAACGAGACCGCGAACTACGCGCACGTGTTCCTGCCCGGCAGCACGTTCCTCGAAAAGAACGGCACTTTCATCAATGCGGAGCGGCGCATCCAGCCGGTGCGCAAAGTGATGGAGCCGGCCGGAGGCTACGAGGACTGGGAAGTGACCCAGCTGCTCGCCAACCGCATGGGAGCCGAGTGGAGCTATACGCACCCGGCCGAGATCATCGACGAGATCGCCCGCCTGACGCCGACCTTCGGCGGCTTCAACTGGGACAAGTTGCTGGAAATCGGTTCGGTCCAGTGGCCGGTCAACGAACAGCACCCCGAGGGCAGCCCGGTGATGCACGTCGAAGGCTTCGTGCGCGGCAAGGGCAAGTTCGTGGTCACCGAATACATCCCGACCGACGAACGGAGCGGGCCGCGTTATCCGCTGCTGCTGACCACCGGGCGCATCCTCACCCAGTACAACGTCGGCGCGCAGACCCGGCGCACCGGCAACGTCGTCTGGCACGATGAAGACCTGCTCGAAATGCATCCGAGCGATGCCGAGAACCGGGGCCTCAAGGATGGCGATTACGCGCGTCTCGCCAGCCGCACGGGCGAGACGACCTTGCGCGTGCAGGTCACCGACCGGGTGGCGCCGGGCGTTGTCTATACCACCTTCCACCACCCGACGACGCAAGCCAACGTGGTCACCACCGACTTCTCCGACTGGGCGACCAATTGCCCCGAGTACAAGGTCACCGCGGTGCAGGTCATGCCCTCCAACGGGCCGAGCGAGTGGCAGCAGAGCCAGGTCGACCTGGGCTTGCGTTCTCGCCGGATCGGGAGCGATGAGGCGATGGAGCCGGCGGAATGAGCTCGACCATCGAAACCCTGCGTCGCATGGCCGACGACATCGCCCGCAATTTCGAGGCAATGGCCCATGCCGACGCCGCGCTGGCGACCGCCGACCACATCAAGGCGTTCTGGGATCCGCGCATGCGCGAGATGATCTACGCCGACGATCGCAGCCTGCTGATCCCCACCGCCCGCGACGCGATCGATCACCTCGCTGCCGGCGGCGCTCCGGCCCCGCAAACCCGCGCGACCAAGTTCAACAAGGTCGACGAGGGCGGCCGATCGGATGCGGGGTAAAAAGCCTTCCCCCTTGGGGGGGAGGGTTGGGTGGGGGTACTCCACGCCAGCGCCGACGCGCGGCATGCGCCGCGCTCCCCCACCCCTAGCCCCTCCCCGCTGGGGAGGGGGATCGTGAGCGACATAACGGAAATCCACGCCGACGGCACCCGCCGCCCGGTCACCCGCGAGTGGGTGCCCGAGGCCCCGGTAGCGCTCGAATTCAACGGGCTCTCCTATGCGGTGATGATGGCCACGCCGGCGGACCTGGAGGACTTTGCCCGCGGTTTCGCGTTGACCGAGGGGCTCGCGAAAGCGCCCGCCGACCTGACCGATATCGACGCGGCCGAAACCGATCTCGGCTGGATCGTCCGCGCCAGCCTCGCCGGGCTCGGCATCGAGAAGCTCACCGACCGAGTCCGCGCCCGGGTGGCGGAATCGAGCTGCGGGCTGTGCGGCATCGAGAATCTCGAAGCCGTCGCCCGGCCGTTGCCCAAAGTCGCAGCCCACGCCGCGCTCGGCGAAGCGGCGATCTTCGCGGCGCTCGGAGCGTTGCGCGAGCACCAGCCGCTCACGAGGCTGACCGGCGCCGCCCACGCCGCGGCGTTCTGCGACGAGGCCGGGGCGATCCGCCACGTGCGAGAAGATGTCGGCCGGCACAACGCGCTCGACAAGCTGGTCGGCGCGCTTGCGGCGGCAGGCGAGGATGCCGGCGCGGGGTTCATCCTTTCGACCGCCCGCTGCTCCTACGAGATCGTCGAAAAGGCGGTCCGCGCCGGAGCGACCCGGCTGGTCACCGTTTCGCTGCCGACCAGCATGGCCGTCGCCCGCGCGCACGGGGCCGGGCTCAGCCTGTGGAGCCTGGCGCGCGAAGATTCGGTCCTGTTGGTGAACCCGGGAGCCGGGTGAACGGCAACCGGGAGGTCAGGTCCCGGGGGTTCTGAAGCGAGACGCCAGCAAGCCCCGGCGCGGCTCTTCGGGCTGCGCGGCGCAAGCGCCCATTTCCGAGCGCCGTCGGCCGATCGCGATGTTCCCGATCGCCGCCGCCGGTTGCTCGACGATGCCGATCAGGCGCGCGCTCGATTCGACGATCTCGCGGCCGATCGGGCTGTCGAAGGCCAGTCCGCAGATGTCGTGTTCGACCCAGATAACCCGGCACATGGCTTTCTCGGCGCCCCACTTGAGCATCGCGCTCTCGCCCGGTTCGGGCGGCTTTTCGACGCTGACGCGGGCACCGGTTTCGGACAAGTCCCACAAATGCCCGAACGTCTCGCTGCTCAGCGTGCGCAAGCTGGCCGCGCAAGTCGCGCGGGTGCGCCGGGCCGCGCGGCGCTCGACGAGGAAGGGTCCTTTGTCTGACTGGAAGAAGCCCATGCGCCGGATCAAGCGCCCGCAAGGTTAAGTTGGGCTTTCGAAACAAGGTTACCGCGCTGGCAACCATGAGCAGAGCACCGCTAATCCCTCGGCGGCTGGGCGATCGGCTGGGTTCCGTCGGCGAGGCGGCCGACCTTGAGCGACGCTTCCTGCTCGGGCGTTCCCGGCGGGGCCTGATAGGCGCCGACCGGCTCGACCGGGAAAGGCTTTCCGGTGACCGGGTTCGGATAGTGGAACGGCACGATCCAGTAGGCCGGGTAAGTCAGGTACACCGTCGTCGGCGGCAAGTCCGGCGGCGGGTCGAACTTGTCCGGCCAGGTGTTGTTGAGCGCGTCGTGCCCCCAGCCCTTCCAACTGGTGTACATCGTGAACGGGCCGCTCTCCCGGCTGAACTTCCACACGCCGTTCTGCTTGGTGAACTCGTCCTCGTAGAGCGGCAGGCCCCACCCGCCGACGCTCATCACGAACGCGCGGCTGCGGACCCAGGCGGTCTTGCCGTCGGGGGCGATGTCGACCACCGGCTGGAACTGCATGTGGTTGGCGAGCAGGCCTTCCTTCGGGCCATCCTTGCCGAACGCGGTCTGCATGTATTCGAGCACGCGCTTCTTGCCGAGGAACAGGCCCTTGCCGCCGATCTCCAGCGTGGCGTCGTCGGCGAACAGCTCGCTGAGCTGGGTCCACTGGCCCTTGTCGACGAAATAGCCGTAAACGCGCTGGAGCTTCTCGACCTGGTTCATGTCCTCCAGGCGGGTGATGCGCTTGTCGAGCGCGTCGAGGCGTTGTTCGGGGGTTTCGGCCAAGACTGGCGAGGCCAGAGCGACCAGAGCCGCCGCGAGGAGAACGCGCATGATCACTTCCTCCCCACCACATCGTCGGGCGGCTCGGGAATATCGCTGAGCGATTTGCCCGTCACCGGATGCTTGTAGTCAAATGGAGGAATGTAGACGCCAGGGAACGCGCGATAGACTTCGGTCGGCGGCTTGTCGGGCGGGAACAGCGCGCTCGGGCCCTGCATCGGGATCGCCGACTTGAGCCAGCCGGCGTCGTAATCTGTCTCCGCCGTCACATAGAAGTGCAGTTTGGAGATCTTCCACACGCCCTTCTGCCTGACGTAGGCGTTCTCGTACACGCCGACGCCCCACACGCCGTTCTGGCCCGGCCGGCTGAGCATCACCATGCCCTGCCAGCGCGCCTTGGCCGAGAGGCCGTCGTCGGCGACGGTGATCACCGCCTGGAGCAGCATGTGGTTGTTGAGGTGCCCGGCGGCGAGGCCTTGCGGGCCGAACAGCAGCATCGCGCGCTGGATATGGGCCTGGCCGATGTAAACGCCGCGCTGGCCGTATTCGAACGTCCCGCCCGGCGCGAACAGGCTGGCGGCCTGGTTCCACAGGCCCTTGTCGAAGTAGTACCCGTAAGTCGCCTGCAAGTCCTCGATCGCGTTCTGATCCTCGAGCAGGTCGACCCGGTGCTTGTAGGCGGCGATGCGCTGCTCGACCGATTGGGCGTGGGCCGGGAGCGCCACGGCAAGGGCTGCGATGGCAATCAGCGCGCGCCTCATTTGGCCACCACCCGCTGCCCGGTCACCGGATTCGGCGCCTGGAAGGGCGGCACGAAAGTGTTCGGGAAAGGCTTATAACTTACCGTCGGCGGCAGGTCGGGCGGGAAGTCCACGCTCGTCTGGCTCCTTACCAGCCCCTCGCTGCCCTTCAGCCGCGCCCAGCCCTTCTCGTACGGCGCGACGAAGTTGACGTAGAGGTGCAGCGCCTTGATCCGCCAGATGCCGTCGGGTCCGCGCTCGTAGCGGTTCTCATAGATCCCGTCGCGCCATTCGGCGTGCTTCTTGTACTGGCCGAGCATGCCGAGATCGCGCCAGCGGCCGGTCGCGCTACGCCCGTCGGCGGCCATCGCGATCGCCGGCTGCAGGGTGACCCATTCGTTGAGCTGGCCGTAGATCAGCCCTTCCTGGCCGCCATGGAGGCGTTTTAGGTATTCGCGGATGCGGGCCTTGCCCTGATAGACTCCGTCGAGGCCGATCTCGATCGTGCCGTCGTCGGCGAACAAGTCCGCCGCCTCGCCCCACAAGCCACGGTCGACGTAATAGCCGAACGCACGCTGGAGGTTCTTGATCGAGCGCACGCCTTCGAGCTTTTCGACCCGATGGGTCAGCGCGTCGATCTCCGCGCTGGCATCGGCCAGCGCCGGCGCGGGAACCGCGAGCGCGAGCGCCGCGAGGAGCGCGAGAGCTCTCATTTACCCGCCGCGAGCCGGAAAGCGCGGATCACGAACGGATCGGGGCTTTTGTCCTTGAGCTTGGGGTCCATCATGTATTCGATCTTGCCTTCGATCGCGTAAGCCGTGCGGCCGACAACCGTTACCCCAACCGGCCCATCGAACCCGGTGGCGACCGGGGTGATCGTCGCGGTGTCGCCTTTCACGTCGACCAGGGCCACGCGCCCGCCCGGGCCTTCACCCTGGATGAAACGGTTGCCGCCGAGCGCGCGCAGGCCGTCCGGCCCGTTCAGCGGCAGCGAGGTGGCGAGCGTGGTCAGATGATCGAACGACCCGTCGGCCTTGCGCTCGACCCGCTGGAAGAGCTGCTTGCGGACATTGTTGATGTAGATCTTGCCGTCGCCCGCAATGGCGATCCCGTCGATGCCGACGAGCTCCGCGCTCTTCGCAAACAGCTCCAGCGCGTTGGCGTGAGGCTTCAGCACGAAAATGCGCCCCGCCAAGGTCTCGGTCGCCCACAGGGTGCCGTCCTTCGCAATGGCGACGTCGTTGCAAGCGGCCGGCCCGTCGGCCGGAAAATCGTATTTGGCGGCAAGCTTCCCGGTCTTCAGGCTGAACGCGCGCAGTGTCGAGGTGCCGCTCTCGCGCTTGAACAGATTCGGATTGTCGCACGCCCACAGCAGGCCGTGTTTGTCATCGGCGAACACGCCGAACAGCGAGCGCAAGCCGTTGTGCGCGTCGGGCACGATCCAAGGCTCCGCCGTCTTCGCGCCCCTGAGCGCGCGGTAGATCGTCCCGCCGTTACTGCCGTTGTAGAGATTGCCGGCGGCGTCCGAAGTCAGGCTTTCCGGATAGACCCGGCTGCCGTCGATGGTCACGTCGCCCGGCGCCGGCGCGGCGGCCACGCCGGCGAAAGCCGCCAATGTGGCGATTATCGCGCCGCCTCGCATCATCGCGATCCCTCTCCCGCTCGTTCTGCCTGTCACGCACCATAACCGCGCCGGCGAGCGAGGGAAGAGGTTAGAAATAACAATCTTCACGGTCGTTACCATTGGCCCTTTCTTTTCGCGCGCGCACTCGGCAAGACGGAGGCCAAACAATCGGATTGGGATTGGGGATGACTCGGCTGCTCAACTGGAAGGGCTTGCGCCTTTCCGCTTTCGCCCTCGCCTTGTTCGGCGTTGCCCGCCTGGTCGGCGCCAGCGCCCCCGTCGAGCCCGCCAATGTCACCCAGGCGCGCCTCGCCGCGGCCGCCCAGCCCGGCGACGACTGGATCACCCACGGCGGCGGCTGGCAGGAACAGCGCTTCAGCCCACTGACCCAGATAAACGACAAGAACGTCGGCCGGCTCGGCCTGTTGTGGTACGACGATCTCGGCACCTACCGCGGCGTCGAGGCGACCCCGCTCGAGATCGACGGGGTGCTCTACAACATCTCCGCCTGGGACGTGACCACGGCCTACGACGCGATGACCGGCAAGAAGCTGTGGACTTACGATCCGAAGATCGATCCCTCCTTCGACCAATGGATCTGCTGCGGCCCGGTCAGCCGCGGGGTCGCCGCGTGGCACGGCAAGATCATCATCGGCACGCTCGACGGCCGCCTGATCGCGCTCGACGCGAAGACCGGCAAGCCGGTGTGGACCGCGAACACGGTGCTCGACAAAGGCCAGCCGATCACCATCACCGGCGCGCCGCGCATCGCCGACGGCAACGTGGTGATCGGCAACGGCGGCGGCGATCTCGGCGCGCGCGGCTACATCACCGCGTGGAACGCCGACACCGGCAAGCACGCGTGGACTTTCTGGATCGTGCCGCCGCAGCCGGGCAAGCTCGACCACGCCGCTTCCGACAGCGTCGCGGCGATGGCGCAGAAGACCTGGGCCGGCCCGTGGTGGAAGTACGGCGGCGGCGGCAACGACTGGGACGCGATCGCGTACGATCCTACCTCGCACACGGTGTTCTTCGGCACCGGCAACGGCTCGCCCCACCCGCACCGGTTCCGCTCCGCCGGCAAAGGCGACAACCTGTTCATCTGCTCGATCGTCGCGGTCGATGCGAAGACCGGCCACTACAAGTGGCATTATCAGGAAATCCCGGCCGAGGAGTGGGATTACGATTGCACCGCGCCGATGATCATGGCGACGCTGACGATCAAGGGCCAGAAGCGCGACGTGATCATGCAGGCGCCGAAGGACGGGATGTTCTACGTGCTCGACCGGCACACCGGAAAGCTGCTCAGCGCCAAGCCCTACATGCCGATGAACTGGGCCAAGGGCGTCGATCCGAAGACCGGCCGGCCGATCCTCTATCCCGATGCCGCGCCGCAAGTGAAGCCGTCGCTGATCAGCCCGGGCTCGGGCGGTGGGCATAGCTGGCCCCCGATGAGTTACAGCCCGCTCACCGGCCTGGTCTACTTTCCGATGATGGAAGGTTACATGGTCCAGTCGATCGTGGAGGACGACCAGTTCAAGTTCACGCTCGGCAAGACGACGATCAATCAGGGCTATGCCAACGATCCCGAGCTCAGGAAGAAGCTGCGCCAGGAAGCCGCCGACCGCGAGAAGGGCTATATGCTCGCGTGGAACCCGGTGAAGCAGAAGGAAGCCTACCGCATCGACTATCCCCACGCCGGCAGCGGCGGGACGATGGTCACCGCGGGCAACCTGCTGGTCGAAGGCACGATCAACAAGACCCTGGCGATCTACCGCGCGGACAACGGCCGGAAGTTGTGGGAGCTGCCGGTCGGCTCGGTGCCGGTCAGCGGGCCGATCACCTACATGGTCGGCGGCAAGCAATACATCGCGGTCAACGTCGGCTGGAACAGCGCGATCGTCTCCAAGCTGACCAACCCCGACGGCACGCCGTTCAGCTACGCGCCCGGGCGGCTGATGGTCTTTGCGCTCGATGCCAAGGGCGTGACCCTGCCGCCCGCGCCGCCCTCGAACGCCGTGCCGGCGCCGCCACGCGAGGTGCCGGATCCGGCCGCCGTCGCGCGCGGCGCGGCACTCTACGCGCAGAACTGCGCGATCTGCCACGGGCCGGCCGCTGTCGGCGGGGTCAAGGACTTGCGCCACCTGACCAAGGAAACGCACGCCGACTTCCTCAACATCGTCCTCGGCGGCAAGCGCGAGAGCCTGGGCATGCCGAAATTCGGCGGCAAGCTGTCGCAAGCGGATGCGGAAGCCATCCACGCCTACCTGATCAAGCGGGCGCAGGACGATTACCAGCCGAACTTCATGGACCTGGTGAAGCGGCAATGAGGCTCCTCCCGCTCGCCGCATTCGCGCTGGCTCTCGCTCCCGCGCCCGCGCTTGCCCAAGCCGCCGGCGAGGACAGCGCCGTGATCGCGCCCAAGTGCGATCACGATTGCCTGATCGGCAAGGTCGAAGCTCACATGAAGGCGCTGGCCGCGCGCGATCCCGCGCAGCTCAAGCTGGCGAAGGACGTGCGCTATTCGGAAAACGACGTCCTGCTGCCCGTCGGCCAGGGTTTGTGGCGCACGGTCACCGGGGTAGACAAGACCGGCCTCACCGCCGCCGATCCGCTGACCGGTAACGCCGCGTGGTTCGGTTCGGTGACCGAGAACGGCAAGCCGGCGATCTACGCAGTGCGCGTTCATGTGAACGAGGCCGGCGCGATCGACGAGATCGAGGCCGTGGTTCACCGCAAGACCGCCCTGCCCGCCCCGTTCGGCGACGTGACCAGGATGGTCCACGACCCCGAGTTCAACCAGATCCTCCCGCCCGACCAGCGCCGCCCGCGCGAGCGCATGCTGTCGATCGCCGACGGCTATTTCAGCACGGTCGAGCTGAACGACGGCCAGGTGCTGACCCAGTTCACCGACGACTGCGGCCGGCTCGAGAACGGCATCTCCACCACTGCTCCCCCGCCCGGCGGCGCCGGCGGCAACGCGGCGGCGATCGCCACCGGCTGCGAGAACCAGTTCAAGCTCGGCCTTTACAAGATCAACAAGCGCGTCCGCCGCGATTTCTTCATCATCGATCCCGAGCGCGGCGTCGCTGTCGCGCGGGGCTTCTTCGATCACGCCAACGAGTTCGACCGTTACAAGCTGACCAACGGGCGCGAGATGAAAACCGCGCTCAAGTGGCCGAACTCGATCACCCTGCTCGAAGCCTTCCGCATCCGCGACGGCAAGATCGCCCGGATCGAGGCGGTGTTCACGTACGTGCCGTACTTCATGCCCGACCCGTTCCGCGAAGGGGTGTCGCACCCCCCAAAGCACGCGCCGCAACCGAAAGTCTGCGATGCCGCTTGCCTGACCGCGAACGCGAATTCGGTGATGCAGGCTTACGTCGGCAACCAGTGGCGCAAGGTCAACTGGGCAGACAAGGTCGGCTACGGCGAGAACGGCGTGGGCATCCGCGTCGGCGAGGGCATCTGGGCGACCGTCACCGCGGTCGACCCGCAGCCGTTGATCGTCGCCGACGCGAACACCGGCAACGCGGTGTGGATCGGCGGGATAGAGGAGCACGGCCAGCCGGCTTGGGCCGCGGTCACCGTCAGTTCGGCCGGCAAGCAAGTCGGCGATGTGGAGGCGGAAATCCGCCGCAAGGAATACGGCGCGCCCTATGCCCCGCCGGCGGCGATGCCTGCCTTCGCCGAGCTGGCCAAAGCCCAGCGCACGCCGTGGCTGGCGATGGAACGGCTGGTCGACGGCTTCTACGGCGCGCTCAACGCCCACGACGGCAAGCTGCCGAAGGGCTTGAGCGCCGAGTGCAAATGGACGGTCAACGGCCAGGCGCTCGGTTCCTGCGCCGCGCCGATCGCGGGCAACAGCCTGCAATGGATCGCCCGCTGGCGCGACCGCAAGGTGCTCGCGGTGGACGAAGCGCGCGGCCTCGTCGCGGTGCGGGTGTTCGAGGACATCCCGGCGGCGCCGCGCGAATTCAAGCGGCCCGACGGCACCGCGATGCCGAACCCCGCAGCCTATCCGCGCAGCTTGCAGATCGTCGAATTGTTCCACATCGTCGGCGGCAAGATCGATTCACTCCACCGCATCAGCACCGAGCTGCCTTACGGGATGAAGCCGCACGAGTGACGCGCGGCGCGGCCGGTCATTCCGCTCCGAGCCGAGCCGCGTAAAGCGCGTGATGCGTCAGGATAAACAGCGTTCGCCGATCGCTTCCGCCGACAATAAGTTGCAGCGGCCGATCCGGCACGTCGATCTGGCCGAGCGGCTTGCCGTCCGGCGCGTAAACGAACACCTGCCCGTTCGCCACATAGACCTGGCCGCGATCGTCGACGGCGACACTTTCGCCGCCGCGATTGGCGAACGGCTTGAGGCCGGTCAGCGTCCCGTCCGGCCCGACGGTGCCGCTGTAAGTCATGTTCTCCGAGCCGTTGGTGACGAACACCCGCTCGCCTTGCCTGGCGGCGATCAGGCCGTTGGCGTCGAGGCTGTCCGACCAGCGCCAGCCGACGTGGTCCGGCGGGCCTTGCTGCCACACGCGGAACGCCGGGAGCGCCAGGCTGCCGTCGGGCGAGACATATTCCTGCGTCTTCGGAGTTCCGGCCTCGCGAGCGAACAACTCGGCAAGCGTCGTGAACTGGTAGGTCTTGAAGTCGAGCTGGTCGCGGAATTCGCCGTTGGCCCACCAGTTGCCCGGCAGCAACGTGCGCGCCTTGGTGTTCGCCCGCACAGGGGTCGGCTGGATCACCGTCAGGGCATCGGGCGGCCCTGCCGGGTCGAACGAATAGACCGAAGCTTTCGGCCCCAGCGATGACAGCACGAGCAGGTGCCCGGAGGCGTCCACCGCGAGGTTGACCGCGTCGAGCGGCTGGTCGCGCACCACTTCGAGGCCTTTCGCTTCAGTCCAACGATGGATGCGCTGGAAGTGGCGGTCGATGAAATAGAGCGCGCCGTGCGCATCGACCGCCGCGCCGGAGATCGACCAGAACCCGTCAGCCAGCTTCTCGACCGAGGCCAGGCTCCCGGGGGACGGTGTGGCCGGTTGTCCCGCCAAGGGCACGTCGAGCCTGGCGAACTCATGCTCACGCACGAGCTGATGGCGCGTCACATCCTCGATCGTGTTGTCGAACGGATATTTGCCGGCGCGCAGGAAAGTGCCGCAGCCTTCGTCGTCGCAGGCCGCATAGCCGCTCTCGGCGTTCACATGGACGTTGCGGAAGCGGATATCGCCCGAGT
>Ga0207705_10003652_pt1 | contig 11714 bp, 9 predicted proteins | sample KBSC13metaG_FD_184314 | JGI IMG/M metagenome (GOLD analysis project Ga0207705, IMG submission 184314) | Corn rhizosphere microbial communities from Kellogg Biological Station, Michigan, USA - KBS C1-3 metaG (SPAdes) (version 2) | ecosystem: Host-associated > Plants > Roots > Rhizosphere > Soil ...
GGCCGATCGTGGCGCGCTCGTAGGCGCGGAACAGCAGGTCCGTGTTGATGATCGCCTTTTCCTGGATCGAGATCATCGACGCGCGCTCGACCACGGTTTCCAGCAATGCCGGGCTCAGGTTCTGGGTAATTTCCGCGACCTGGTCCAGGTCGAGGTCGTTCCAGTCCACGAGCCCCTCTTTCTTGCGGGCCAGGAAGCTGCGCAGGAGTTCCTTGCGCTCACCCTTGTTCGGCAGGCGGAAATTGATCTTCACGGAGAAGCGGCGCAGCATGGCTTCGTCCATTTCCGTCGACGCATCGTCGAAGTTCGAGGCGACGACCCAGATCACGCCTTGCCCCTTGTCGCTCTTCACGCCGTCCAACAGGCCCAGCAGGGTGTTCGCGGTATCGTCTTCCCATTTCTTTTCGCTGCGGCCGCGCGGCATGAACAGGCTCTGCGCTTCATCCAGGAAGATGATGCAGCGGCCCTTGCCCGACGCCTTGCGGTACAGGGCGTTCAGCGCCTTCGAACCGCCGCCGACGTAACCCGATTCCAGCGCCGAGCCGGACGCCTGGATCAGCGGGATGTCGAGGCGCTTGGCCAGGTAGCCCACCAGCTTGGTCTTACCGGTACCGGCCGGGCCCGTCAGCATCACATTGAACGGCTTGTCGATGTTGTGTTCTTTATACAACTCGCGGTTGCGGATCATGTCTTCCAGGTGCAGCACTTCCTGCTTGATGTCTTCCATGCCGATCAGGTCGTCCATGCTGCCCTTCAGCTTGTCCGGCATGATCATCTGGCTGCTCATGCCCATGCCCGGGATGCCGAATTTCATCGCATACACGATCACGGCCAGCACGGTCAGGTCGAGCGCGTGGCGCTTCAGGAAGTCGAGGACGTCGGCGCCGAAGCCTTCGTTCTCGTCCTGCAGGACGGCCTTGTGCGACGCCAGGTATTCGTCCTTGGCGATGGAATAGGGAATCGCATTCTTCAGCAGCACTTCACGCTCGAGCGACAGGTGCGACGTGCTCGGCACTTTCACGACGTGCAATTGAGGCGCGTCCTTGAATTTATAGATATAGCGCGGCGAATCCGACAACGGTTTCGCGACGAGCAGGTAATCCAGGCGGTCCTTCTGGGCGGCCAGCTGGGTAATCTCGGAAATGTTTTGCGAGTAGACGACCGGCGACGGATCCTGCGGGATATCAGCCTTGTAGATTGCCCAGCCCGTCAGAATGCCGAGCATTACGGCAGTCAGGATACGGACATAAACATTCTTAAAGGCAATTTGAAGTCGAGCAAAATTGGGCATATCGGTACTCTACAAAAAGTCGAAGGTGCGTGATACGGCAGGTGTTGCATTGCCTTCCGTAGTGCCGAGAGGACGCGAAAGGCGACGGTGCAAGGACCGCGAGGCGTTCAAACGTGTACGTTTGATATTGTTTTGATGCCCGAAGGCAATGGGGATATGGAGACTATACCCGCAAAGAAAAGCCAGGTGTATACCGTGCGTGGAAAAAATTTTGCAGCACAACACGGATGATCAAGGTGATATCGGTTTTCATTATCCAACTCATATATTCGGTAAATAAATCACAACAATTCGCGCCAAGATTAAGTTTTCATCAATTCTCAATCATGCAATTCATTGTTTTTGTTATATTTTTAAAATATTAACTTTGCCATCTGTTTATCGCCCTTCGACTGCCATGTTGGGATGCACCACAAGGCACCGGCAACCGTACCGACCGGCCGCGACAGGAACGAGTCGTTAAACAGGGAATGATCTGGAATGACCCGCAGGAAGCGGGATCATGCATCGAAACTGGACGGCGCCGCGCGGCGCCGTTTTCTTTGCAGCGCCTGCCTTCAAGAAAGACCAGACGCATCGGCATCAAGAAAAGCAAATGCGGCCAAAGTAGCCGATTCCAAGGACTTTTATGCAGGCAGGTCGTGGCACAGGGCCTGCAGCTTGTTCAACGTCGCCCAGTTGCGCGCCGTCGTCGCATCGCCCAGCTGCTTGCCCAGTGCGGCGGCAGCCGTGCTGTCGAGGATGCCCTCCGGACACCACACATAGGCCGCGCGCTCGCCCAGCGCCATCGCGCCCGGATACCAGTCCCGGCCGCACAAGGCTTCGACCGCCTGGCGCGAATGCGCTCCGGCGAGGATGAAGGTCAGCAGGCGCGCGTGGTCGGTCGCCAGTTCGAGCAAGGGATTGGAAGACAGGATGGCATTCAGCTGGCCGCAGTCGAGCACGATGGTACGGGCGGCCACGCCGAGCTTGAGCACGAGCGCCTCTTCGATCGCGGCCGCCACCTCGTCATGCGGCCGGATCGGCCCCGTGAATACGACGTTTCCACTGTTGAGCAGGCTACGCACATGGTCGTAGCCGAGATCGGCAATCAGTTTGCGCAGGTCGGCCATGGCGATGCGTTTCGCCCGTCCCACATTCACGCCTCTCAATAAAGCAATATAGCGTTGGCTGGTCATCCGGGCATGGTACCTCGACCGGATTGCCTCGGGGGCGGCGCGCACTTAAGGGATCATTAAATCGGCGGAGCGACAAGCTTGCAACATCCGGAACGGCGGCCGCTCACACCGTACTTACCGGATGATAATATCAATACATTGCGAAAAATAAACGAGGGAAACATGAGCGCTCCTTACCAGCTGACACCGCTGGCTGAGACACGTCCGGGGATGGTCTTGTCCGACGTCGTCCGCGACGGCAAGGGAAACGTATTGCTGGCGCAGGGCATCGTGTTGACCGAGTCCATGCTGGCATCGCTGGGCCGGCACGGGATCGACCTGCTGCCGATCCTGCAAGCCGTCCCGGCTCCGCCGCCGCTCGATCCGGACGCGATCCAGGCGCGGCTCGACCATCTGTTCCGCAAGCACGACCGCGACGACCTGGGCGATTGGGCCACCGGCATCCTGCGCCGTTATATGGAAGATTACCGGCTGCAGCGCGAGGTGGGCGCATGAACCGCCTGACGCCCGAACAACTGGCGGCCGGCGTGCAGGACCTGCCCTCGCTGCCCGCCGTCGTCATGGAACTGCTCAGCAGCGTGGAGCAGGAAGACATCGATATCTCCGTGCTGGCGAAAAAGGTGTCGCACGACCAGGCCCTGACTGCCAAGACGCTGCGCCTGGCGAATTCGCCGTCGTCCGGCCTGCAGGTCAAGGTCACGACGATCCAGCAAGCCATCACCTTTCTCGGCTTCCAGACGACGCGCAACCTGATCACGGCAGCCGCCATCACGGGCTGCTTTCCGAGCGGACGATGCAACGGATTCAAGGACAAGGCATTCTGGCGCCATTCGATCGCCACGGCCGCGTGCGCACGCGCGCTGGCACGCCGCATGCGATTCAATCAGGACATTGCCTTCACGGCTGGCTTGCTGCATGACATCGGGAGGCTCGTGCTGGTGACGTGCCACCCGGAAGCGTATGGCCAGGTCGTGGCCTGGCAGGTCCAGCACGGCAGCGACTGGCTGGCCGCAGAACGGGCCGTGCTCGGCATCGACCACGTCGACGCCGGAATCGCGCTGGCGGACCATTGGAATTTCTCAGATACGATGCGCCAGGCGATCGCTTACCACCATGCCCCCGACATCCTCGGTGCGGGTTTCCTGGCGACCATCGTGCACGTGGCCAATGCGATCGTCCACGCCCTCGACCTGGCCGGGGACGACGACGACGTGGTGCCGCGCGTATCCAGCGTGGCATGGGATGCGATGGGATTGAACGAGGAAGCCTATCTGCACTTATTCCGGGAAACGGAACTGCAGTTCAGCGAAATGTCGACCATCCTGATGGCCTGAACCTCTGCTCAGGCCATCAGGATGATAGGAGAACGGCAGCGAAAGCATGCTTCGCTGCCGGGTCTGGCCGAAGGCATGACAGGACCGCTGTCATGCCCACGGCATCAGTGCGCATAGTTGCCCGACTTGGGCGACGATGTGTCGCTCGGTTGCGCTTGCGGTGGCTGGGCCTGCTGAGCTTGCGGCTGGGCTTGCTGTTGTTGGGCAGCTTGCTGTGCAGCTTGCTGTGCAGCTTTTTCCTCAGGCTTCGGGCGGCCCTGGGCATCCGACAGGCGATACTTGGTGCGGCGGTCGCCCATCAGGTCACGCAGGTCGCGAATGCTCATACCGGTCACTTCGTGCATGCGGATCAGCAGCGACGCGCCGACCGGCAGGCGGTGGTGACGGATCTTGCTGATCACCGGAGGAGCGACTTCCAGCATGCGCGACAGCGCGGCATCGTTCTTCAACTGCATCTTGCCGAGCAGGATGTCCAGCAGGTGGTTCGGGTTATAACTTTCCTGTGATGACAAAGCATGATGTGCCATGATGACCTCGTGAGTAGTTAAAATAGTTCTTTTACGAACTGTGTTTAATGACTAAATTTCATCAACATAAGTTCCCGGAACATGTTCTCGATCGACCAGGCTTCTACCTGGTTACCGGCAACCTGACCGGGCCGCGTGCGCTCCCTTGACGGGCAACGCAAAAAACCGATGCAGCGTCGGAACCCTGCCGTCTTCACACAGCGTACGCGTACGGCCGTGTTGCCGGACCGGGCGCCGCGACCGGGAACCTGGCCGCCGCTGCGGTTTTCTGCACTACCCGCTTCCCACATGCACTTGTTTTTCGAACAAATTATCAAACTCATATGCCGGGTTCACACTCGACCTGAGCACGAAATCCATTAGCCCAAATCAAGCTATCGTGTGGAAAGCTTGTCACATAGTCATTTCAGCACATGGTGACAGATTGTGGCGCACGCAAGTGTTTTTTTGGACAAATTTTGCAATTGCCGAGCTGCACGAACCACTTGATTTACAACAAGAAACTCGATCGAGTCAGACCGGCAACTTTAAACATAACAGCTGGAAACCAAAATTCAAGTTTTAACAATGTAACTGACAGTATATCTTACGCGTTGTTGTAAAAATACCAATCTCCACCGTGCAGGGAACTGATGCGCACGGCCGCACGCACCCGCTTTTTCGGCCCGCATCCGATTTACGGTAAACTGCACTTCCACTTGTCAAAGCATCAGGGAACGTTGAAACACGGTGTTTCGAGGTTCCATCAGCACTTAAAAGCATTCCATGCAGAAAAAAGTATTCATCAAGACCTTCGGTTGCCAAATGAACGAGTACGACTCGGACAAGATGGCGGACGTGCTGGGCGCGTCCGATGGGCTCGTACGCACCGACACGCCGGACGATGCCGACGTGATCCTGTTCAACACCTGCTCCGTGCGCGAAAAGGCGCAGGAAAAAGTGTTTTCCGACCTCGGCCGCCTGAAGGAACTCAAGCGCACCAAGCCCGACCTGATCATCGGCGTGGGCGGCTGCGTCGCGTCGCAGGAAGGCGAGGCCATCGTCAAGCGCGCGCCGCACGTGGACATGGTGTTCGGCCCGCAGACGCTGCACCGCCTGCCCCAGATGATCCAGTTGCGCCGGCACACGGGCGCGGCCCAGGTCGACATCAGCTTCCCGGAAATCGAGAAGTTCGACCACCTGCCCCCGGCCAAGGTCGAAGGTCCGGTGGCCTATGTGTCGATCATGGAAGGCTGCAGTAAATATTGCAGCTACTGCGTCGTGCCGTACACCCGCGGCGAGGAAGTCTCGCGCCGGTTCGAGGACGTGCTGACGGAAGTCGCCGGCCTGGCCGCGCAAGGCGTCAAGGAAATCATGCTGCTGGGGCAGAACGTGAATGCCTACCGCGGCGCCATGGAAAATGGCGAGATCGCCGACTTTGCGCTGCTGCTGGAATACGTGGCCGAGATCCCCGGCATCGAACGCCTGCGCTTCGTCACGAGCCACCCGAAGGAATTCACCCAGCGCCTGATCGACGCGTATGCGAAGATCCCGCAACTGGTCAACCACCTGTACCTGCCCGTGCAACACGGTTCCGACCGCATCCTGCAGGCCATGAAGCGGGGCTACACGGGCCTCGAATACAAGTCGATCATCCGGCGCATCAAGGCCGTGCGCCCGAATATCTCGATCTCGTCCGACTTCATCGTTGGCTTCCCGGGCGAGACGGACGCCGATTTCGAGGCGATGATGAAACTCGTGGAAGACGTCGGCTTCGACAACAGCTTTTCCTTCATCTTCAGCAAGCGCCCGGGCACGCCGGCCGCCAACCTGGAAGACGACACGCCGCATGAAGTCAAGCTGGCGCGCCTGCAGCGCCTGCAGGCGCAGATCGATGCCAACACCCGCAAGACAAGTGCAAACATGGTCGGCACGGTGCAGCGCATCCTGGTCGAAGGCCCGTCCAAGAAGGGCGGGGGCGAGCTCCAGGGCCGTACCGAGAACAACCGCGTCGTCAACTTCTTCCCGGGCGCTGCGAACAGCGAATGGCTCGTCGGCCAGCTGGTCGACGTGCGCATCACCGAGAGCCTGGATTACACCCTGCGCGGCGACCTGGTCGCCAGCACTGATACGATTGCCAAAGCCAGTTGAAAACCCAAACGCCAACCCAGCCTTCGTACTTCGTTCCCGAGCCGCTCGATAACACGCGGCTCGCCCACCTCTGCGGCCCGCTCGACGAAAACCTGCGCCAGATCTCGGCCGCCCTCGACGTGACCATCTTCCGGCGCGGCGAGAAATTCATCGTCAGCGGCACGAACGCGCAGCGCGCCGTGGAGCTGCTCGAACGCTTCTACGCCGTCGCCGACAAGGTCGTGCCGATCGAGGAAGTGCAGCTGGCGCTCGTCGAGCAGCGTGCCGGCCTGCGGCCCAAGGCCGTCGAGGCCGAGCCGCCGCAGAAGGAGCCCGGCGCGTCCGTCACCGAGGAAGTGGACAAGGGCGATGGCGCGGCCGACGACGAGGAACTGGTCAGCCCGATGCTGAAGACGCGGCGCCACGACCTGCGCGGACGCACGCCGCACCAGATCCAGTACCTGAAGGCCGTGCTCGAACACGACATCAGTTTCGGCATCGGCCCGGCCGGCACCGGCAAGACCTATCTCGCCGTCGCCTGTGCCGTCGACGCCCTCGAACGCGACGCCGTCAAGCGCATCATCCTGACGCGCCCGGCCGTGGAAGCGGGCGAGCGCCTGGGCTTCCTGCCCGGCGACTTCGCGCAGAAGGTCGATCCGTACCTGCGTCCGCTGTACGATGCGCTCTACGACCTGCTCGGCTTCGACCGCACGCAGAAACTGTTCGAGAAGCAGGTGATCGAGATCGCCCCGCTCGCGTTCATGCGCGGCCGCACGCTGAACCACGCGTTCGTGATCCTCGATGAAGCCCAGAACACGACGGTCGAGCAGATGAAGATGTTCCTGACCCGGATCGGCTTCGGCAGCAAGGCCGTCGTCACGGGCGACGTGACCCAGGTCGACCTGCACAAGACACAGCGGAGCGGCCTGGTCGACGCCGTGCACGTGCTGAAGGACGTGCGCGGCATCGCCTTCACCCAGTTCTCCAGCGCCGACGTCGTGCGCCATCCGATGGTGGCCCGCATCGTCGACGCCTACGAAAAAGCCGCGTCGATGCAGGAACTCGGCGCGTTACCCGGCAACCTGACCAAACCCGTCACCCGCCATGTCCGAAAAAAAGCATAACCTCGAACTGGACGTCCAGTATCCCGACACCCGCCTGGAAGCGGAGATCACGCCCGACATGGTGGAACGCTGGGTGCGCGCCTCCCTGCTCGGTCCCGCAGAACTGGCCATCCGCTTCGTCGACGCGGAAGAAGGCCAGACCCTCAACCGCGATTACCGCGGCAAGGACTACGCCACCAACGTGCTGACCTTCGCCTACAACGAAGGCGCGGAAATCGCCGACGACGAACCGACGCAGGCCGACATTATCCTGTGCACGGACGTCCTGCAGCGCGAGGCCGACGACCAGAAGAAAACGGTCGAGGAGCACGTGGCGCACCTCGTCGTGCACGGCGTGCTCCATGCGCAGGGCTTCGACCACGAAACGGACGAGGAAGCCGAGGAGATGGAGCAGCTCGAGCGCGACATCATGGAAGCGCTCGGGTATCCGGATCCGTACGCCGACAACGAGTAAACACACCCAACGCACGAACATCGCGTTGGGTGGGGCATCATGCTTTCTTGATCTGCTCCCCGATCGGCAACTTGCGAATCCGCTTGCCCGTCGCCGCAAACACCGCATTCGCCAGTGCCGGCGCGATGCCGGCCGTCCCCGGCTCGCCGATGCCGCCCGGCTCGTCGTGGCTGTTCACGATATAGACCTCCACCACCGGCGACTCCGGCATGCGCATCACGCGGTAATCGGAGAAGTTCGACTGCTGCACCCGCCCCTTCTCGACCGTGATCTGGTCCCACAGGGCCGCGCTGGCGCCGAACACGATGCCGCCCTCCATCTGCGCGACGATGGTGTCCGGATTGACGTTCTGGCCGCAGTCGACCGCGCACACGACGCGGTGCACGCGCACGTCGCCGTCCGCACCGACCGACACTTCCGCTACCTGCGCCATGTAGCTGCCGAATGCGAACTGCGTCGAGACGCCCCGCCCCAGCTTGCGCCCCGCGACCGGTTTCATCGCCTTGCCCCAGCCGGCCTTCTCGGCCGCCAGGTTCAGCACGGCCAGCGTGCGCGGCGATTTCTGCAGCAGCGAACGGCGGAACGCGACCGGGTCGGTCTTGCTCGCATACGCCAGTTCGTCGATGAAGCTCTCGACCACGAACACGTTGTGCGTGGGCCCGACGCCGCGCCAGAACGCCGTCGCGAGGGCCCCCGGTTCGTGGCGCACGTATTCCACGCGGACGGCGGGAATCGAATACTGCAGGTCCGCCGCGCCCTCCACGGCGTCGGGGTCGACGCCGTTCTTGACCATGGGCGGGGCGAACCGCGCCATGATCGACGACCCGGTCACGCGGTGGAACCAGGCCACGGGCATGCCCTTGTCGTCGATGCGTGCCGACATGCGGTCGACATAATAGGGCCGGTACATGTCGTGCTGGATGTCTTCCTCGCGCGTCCAGATGATCTTCAGCGGGCCTTTGGCCAGCCTGGCGAATTCCACGGCCTGGATCACGTTGTCGACCTCGAGCCGCCGGCCGAAGCCCCCGCCGATATAGTGGTTGTGCACGCGGACCTTTTCCAGCGGCAGCCCGGTCAGCTTCGCGGCCGCGCCCTGCGCCAGCGCCGGCACCTGCGTGCCGACCCAGATATCGCAGCCGTCCGGCTTCAGGTCGACCGTGCAGTTTATCGGCTCCATCGTCGCGTGCGCGAGGAACGGCACCTCGTAGACGACGTCGATGCGGCGGCCGGGCCCCGCGTCCAGCGCCTTCAACGCGTCGCCCTCGTTCTTCGCGACGGCGCCGGCCTGCTGCGACACCTTCATCATGTCGGCCACGATACCGGCCAGGCTGACGTTGGCGTTCGCGCCATCGTCGAAGCGCGGCGCGGCCGCCGCCAGGCCCTGTTTCGCGGCCCAGAAATGGTCGGCCACGACGGCCACCGCGCCCTCGATGCGCAGCACCTGGCGCACGCCCTTCACGGCCAGCGCCTTCTGCTCGTCCACCGCCGTCACCTTGCCACCGAGGACGGGCGATGCCGCCACGGCCGCGATCCCCATGTTGGGCAGGCGCACGTCGATGCCGAACTGCGCGGAACCGTCGACCTTCGCCGGCGAGTCGAGCCGCTTGACGGGCTTGCCGACCAGCGTGAACGTGGACGGGTCCTTCAGCTTCACCTCGGCCGGGAAGCTCAGCTTCGACGCGGCATCGACGACTTCGCCGAAATGGACGGAGCGGTTCGAACCCTCGTGGCGGATCGTCCCGCCCACGACCTTCAGCTCGCCCGGATCGACGTTCCAGTTCTTCGCCGCCGCCTGCACGAGCACCGTGCGGACCTTGGCGCCGGCCTCGCGCAGCGGTTTATAGGTGGCGCGGATCGACGTCGAACCGCCCGTCACCTGGCCGCCCAGCAGCGCGTCGGCATACAGCGAATTGTTCGCCGGCGCCTGCTCCAGCTTCACCTTCGAGAGGTCGGCACCCAGTTCTTCCGCCAGCAGCATCGGCAGCGACGTGAACGTGCCCTGCCCCATCTCGACCTTGTGGATGATGAGGGTGACGATGCCGGCGCGGTCGATGCGGATGAAGGCATCGTGCGCGAGACCCGGCTTCTCGTTCGTCATCGCGGTCGAGGCCTGGCCGACGGCCTTTTCCGGCGGCGGCTCCTTGCGGTCGCCGGACGGCGTCTCGCCCTGGCGCGCGCAGCCGAACAGCGAAAAGCCGAACAGCAGCCCGCCACCCGCGACCCCGCCGGCCTTCAGCAGCTGACGGCGCTTGCTCGATACCGGGGTCGCCTGGTCCATGTGATCCATCTGGTCCATGTGGTCGCTTCCTTTCATGCCTGCCCCGATGCGATCTTGATCGCTTTACGAATACGGTTGTACGTACCGCAGCGGCAGATGTTGCCGGCCATGGCGTTGTCGATGTCGGCGTCGCCGGGCTTCGGCGTCGCGTGCAGCAGCGCGGTGGCGGACATGATCTGGCCCGACTGGCAATAACCGCACTGGACGACGTCGATCCGGCGCCATGCGTCCTGCACCTTCGCCCCGACCGGGTCGTTGCTGATGGCTTCGATCGTCGTGATCTTCTTGCCGGCCGCAGCCGACACGGGCGTCACGCACGAGCGGATCGCCTGGCCGTCCAGGTGCACGGTGCAGGCACCGCACAGTGCGGCACCGCAGCCGAACTTGGTGCCGGTCAGGCCGAGCACGTCCCGGAGCGCCCACAGCAGGGGCATGTCGTCGGGGACGTCGAGGTTGGTGGTAGTGCCGTTGACGTTCAAGGCGGGCATGGAAACTCCTTTCCTTATCGAATCACCAACTATAGGACCAAGGCCGGAAGCCATGGCGCACGGGTCGTGGCAGCAAGACCGGGTGGCGACGTGCTGCATAAAAAACGGGCACAACGACTTTTGGTGTATCCTATGGCCCATCGCAACAACGGCTTCACGCCAACTATGCCTGAGCACCCTGCTGACGTCCGTTCGGACGTTAAAACCCATCGGTCGCTGTTCGAACGGCTGACCGCGCTGATCTCCCCCGAGCCCGAAAACCGCGCCGAACTGCTGGAAGTTCTGCACGACGCCCACGAACGCAACCTCATCGACGCCGACGCCCTCTCCATGATCGAAGGCGTGTTCCAGGTATCCGACCTGTCGGTGCGCGATATCATGGTCCCGCGTTCCCAGATGGACGTGATCGACATTACCAAGCCCATCGAGGAATGGCTGCCGATCGTGCTGGAAACGGCTCACTCGCGCTTCCCCGCCATCGAGGGCGAGCGCGACAAGGTGGTCGGCATCCTGCTCGCCAAGGACCTGCTGCGCTATTACGCGGAAGAGTCGTTCGACGTGCGCGACATGCTGCGCCCGGCGATCTTCATTCCCGAATCGAAACGCCTGAACGTATTGCTGCGCGACTTCCGCGCCAACCACAACCACATGGCCATCGTCGTCGACGAGTACAGCGGCGTGGCCGGCCTGATCACCATCGAGGACGTGCTCGAACAGATCGTCGGCGACATCGAGGACGAGTACGATTTCGACGAGGAAGAGGACAACATCCTGTCGATCAAGGAAGGCCAGCACGGCTCGCGCTGGCGCGTGAAGGCGCTGACCGAGATCGAGCAGTTCAACGAAGAAATCGGCGTCGACCTGCCCGAGGACGACGTCGACACCATCGGCGGCCTCGTCGCCAGCCACCTGGGCCGCATGCCGCACAAGG